>Ga0179593_1299617_pt1 | contig 13687 bp, 15 predicted proteins | sample CZODoug2_1_08_16_FD_185931 | JGI IMG/M metagenome (GOLD analysis project Ga0179593, IMG submission 185931) | Vadose zone soil fungal communities from Angelo Coast Range Reserve, California, USA - CZODoug2_1_08_16fungal (PacBio error correction) | ecosystem: Environmental > Terrestrial > Soil >... | reverse complement strand
CTTTCTCCGAATGCAGCTCGACTACTTGTGTTTCTGTACGTCCGACTTTTTGTAGTCCCCTACAGCAGCGTTTTGAAGGCGTTCTCTCCCTTTAATAATTCCCTGTGTTCCTTCCTTCTTCCCGCCGTTTTTGACCTTTTTCCGAGATGCCGCCCGTTGGTGCTAGCCCTTTCCCCTCGGTGCGATTGGATCCAAGCGTATTGTCCAGACATGCGTGGCCAAGGTATGTCTTTTCCTCTCTTCCCTCCAATTTTTTTCGTGAGCCCGGTCCCTTTTTTTTTTTGAGCCGATAGCGAGCAGTTGAATCACCCTCGATTCGCGGGGAGGTTCCATCGGGTGACCTTCCGACGCCAGATATGCCACCCCTTCCTCCTTTTCGACCCCCGGCGTTTGTCCCCCCCCTCCAAGCCGCGTGCGCTTTTTCTGTCCTCTCTGATGTGCTATCTGGCTGATTCGGTCCAGCCTTCCGCTAGCCTACAGTTCCTCAACAACATGCCTCCAGCGAATGCCGAGTTTCATGATTGTAATGCTTTTTTTCCCCATTTTGGCTAGAAAGGTCGGCGAGCTATGGTACACTCACCTTCCCTAATGTCCTATTGTGGAGCGACCCAGTCAGTAGGATGCATTTGACTTTGTTTTTCATTTTCCGTCCTCTGTTACAGCGACTCCCCCTTCTGTCCCAACCGGAATCCCCCCCATCCTCCCCGCAGTTTCCTTTGAAGAACACCCAGTTTACCTTTTTTCCCATATCTTTCCCTCGTCTCCGCAATTCGTTTAGCGAACAGGCTCATCTCCTTTCGCTCTACGGAGACCCAACCCTACGTCCCCCCCTGCTCTCTTGGGACCCACATGCTTTGTTTGGGCCCTCTCTTTCCTTTGCTGAAAAGTGAGGCGTTGAGATTCGCTTTCCTGCCCCCCTCCTTGAGCCGTAGCTCCCCGCGTCCGCCCCCTCTATTTTTGGCTCCCCAATCGCAATTGCCTCGGATACGCCTCCCATTCAAGCGCAGTCATTCCCAACTTTGATCGTTAGGCGCTCGTTTCGCTCTTTTAGTCCGAACGTTGGCTTTGTTTCGTTTTTCATAGGTCGAGAGAGCTTCATTTCCTGCTTTTCCCCGGGTAGTCAGCGTCCTTTTTTCCCCATGATAGGCATCTCACAACCCGTCCCTGCTCTGGCGTTATGGCAATTTATCCTGTCCGCTCCTAGCCCTCCTTGCCGCGTTTTCTTAATCGCAACTTCCCTCATCAAATCCTTGAGCTGTGCAAGCGCTCGTTGGCAGTGGTTAGATGGCAGTTCCTTGTTTCCTTGCAAGTTTTAAACACTCTCTTGTCTTTCGACTGGCTTTGTTTCGTATGCCGCTTGCCCCCCCATTTTCCCTCGGTGGACTCCTTAGTCCTTCTGTGGCCGGAGCTTCGTGTCACGGTCAGTTTTAGGGAACCTCCTTGATTTTTAAGTGATGATCCGAATGGCCAGACGCATAAGGACTCTTTCAGTCCTTTCTTCTTTCTAACCAATCCTCGTAGTTTCTCTCGTTAGTACGTACCCCCTATGTCTTGTTTTCTCTGTCCGTTGTCTTTTCGCGCCGACCTTTGCGGAGTTAGGCCGCGGCTCGTCTTCATTTCCACCCTCCCTTTGCAGTTTTTTCCCCATGGAACCCTTTTTGTAATCAGCGTTTTCATCCTTCTGAGGTGACAAACGAACGGCACTCTACCTTTTTTCCTCAATGAACAAACTTCGGCGTTCACCATTCCCCCTTCTGTGCCTTCTGTGGTTGTTCAATTCTTTTCTCCCTCTTATCGAGGTGCTTTATTTAACGCTCAAGTTGCCTCAAGAGCTTGCCGTGCCCAAGTCCAAAGCGTGGCCCACCTCCTCGTCCCATGTTGCTCTCCAGCATGGGCACTGTATGCCCTATGCGTCCACGTTCGCAAGATACCCCTCGTACAGTTTTCGAGGTCGCCAGTCCCTCCCTTCTTAATTTCGGCTGAGAATTAACTCCCCCTCCCCCTTCCTTCCGACGGCCGCCAAACCACTCTCCCAGTTGCACAGGTCGGCTTTCTATTTTTACACAACGCATGAGTTTCTCGCTCAAGATGTTCTTCAGATGCAATTGCCTTTCCCCTGCGCTTCTCGATTAAGACCTTGCATCAGGTCGAAACCCAATTGATTTTATTTGTATGTTACTTCTTCTGATCCTTTCCACTGGGCTGTTTAACAACGCTCTGCACACTAGACCATCTCTCTCGAAATTCATACAAGGTGCAAATAGCTACCCCCCCCCCCGATTTCATCAGCCTTCTCGCCGCTTCGCAACGTTTTTTTTTCTCTGGCGCAGGTACGTTGGCGACTAGTCTCCATCGTTTTCATTTGTTTCAGTTAACTATATGGCTCCCCCCGTATTAGGGGCGTCTCCCGTTGTCGTCCAGTCACATTGGATGGAATTTGCGTCGCATTTGTAAACGCCGTATGGCGCCTCCGTTTCTCACATCGAGCCGGGCTTCGAATCCCCCCTCTGAATTGATTTTCGTGTGTTTTCATGTTGTTGCGCCTATAGATGCTCCTCTTCCGCGGTCCCCCCGGCGATATAAGTACGCTCCATATTGAGGCTAATTTTTTCGATCGCCCTATGTATCTAAAAGGACCGCACATAACAAGTCCCCCCCCGTTTACTTTCGGAGGCTCGCCTGCAGCGCCCCCCCCAAGCGCGCCCTCTCTCTGCCGTCCAGCGGTCCTCGGCCACAAGGGTTTGCCGATCTCCAGGTTCGCCTGCTATACCCCCAATACGATTTTCTTTGACTCCAGCATCTGAGAACCTACTCACTAATACCTCACGAACCGGCCGACAATAGGCTGATTCAGCCCTTGTGCCTATGTCCTTTGTTTATTCTACCTTTCTTAGACGCGGCGGCCACTCCCCGTGCCCCTCGAAGACCAGCAGAGGGGGTCTTTAGGCTTTTAGTCCCTGCCTCCTGTAAATTTGGCAAGGTCGTCCCACGTGGAGGCGTGCCTTTCTCAGAAAACAGCGTGTTCCCCACAATCCTCCGGTATCCTACTGCTGTGTCCCCTTTCCCAACCCTGTATTTTAGGCCGGTTCAGACCAGTTCGACTAGGTGCTTTAAGCTTTTTTTCGTCCTTCTCCCTAGAGCGCGGCGTGCCCCCCTTCATTTTTTTTGGCGCCCCCCCGCTGCAACCATTTAACTCTTTCCCACTCCTGCAGCGTCCTCTCTCCTCCCTGGCTCGTTTCTATCATTCTTCGGGCTTGTATGCCTTCGCACGTCGACCCAACCCCGGGTCCCTGAACCTTCACCCTGGCCCGACTTCTGGACCTTTTGCACGGGGCGGACACTGGCAAAACCCATCGTTCGCCCTCCTAAATTGACGTCCGTCGTAGCCACTGTCCCCCTTTCGATCCCCCGTAGACCCAAATCATCTTTTTTTTTCCCATGTTGTTGTTGTTGATGCTCTCCCTGATGACACTTGTTCTCCGTTATTTTAGGTGCGGTTCGCGTAGCGTTTACACGCACTTCCCAATGTCTTAGGTTTGCGAAGGCCACCCTTTTCGGTCCTCGGTCCCGCCCTTTTGCTAGCCATTTCTTCTTGATCGTTTTCTGGGGATCTCCAATACCAGCCCAAGCCTTCTTTTTCTCCTCTCGATTGCCGTTTCGGCTGATTGTTGCTCGCGGTGTCTCTTCTTTGTGCTCGTTTGTTAAAACACCCCACTAGTTTTCTCTGCTCTGAGCTGCTCCCCACTTCTGAACGCAACGTACCCCCCTCTTACTTTTGCCCTTTACGAAAATGTTTTTTGCAGGGGAACACCAAGTGGATTTCGGATTTTTCCACGCATGTTTCGTGCACGGACCATCCGTTTGATCTCTCCCCCAATGCCGTTGACAGTGGACGTTGTTCATGGGACCATGCCGAGTACTAGCCTAATTTGCGTCGAGGGCGTTTCCTTTTTTCCGTCCCGTCCTCTTTTGTAGAATCCATCACCCCAGATACAAAGGGGGTCTTCGCCTCGCCTAATGGTCTGTACGGTTCGCGTCCTTGAGTTGTATTCTTGGTTTTTTGTACTATGATGTCTGGTCGCCGCCTCGTATTGATTGAACCCGGTTTGATAGGCAAGACCAGTTTTTTCGGCCGCGGCAGACGTATAGAGGTTCTTCTTTCGATCCCTTTGTTTTTCCCTCTGCCGGCGCTTCAGCCTTTGGCGAACTCCCCGTATTGGCCTGTGTTCAGATCCTCGCGCAATCTTGTCCCCCCGATGCCTCGTGTCTACGACGCTGTAGGATTCAATATGTTTCTTTCTGTGAACTTCTTTTCCGCCCCTCGACTTGGAGACTCGTCGCACACCACACTCCAGCTCCCTTCCGATCGCGTTTTTTTTCTTTTACTAGCCTTTCGGATTTGCATATTCGCCACTACGGCAGTTTTCACCCCATTGCCTACTGCATCCTGGTGGCTTATTTTTGGCTTTCCCTGTTTGCCGACGCCCATCCCTGTCCTACTAGAGTTGCCTGAGCCAAGAATTCCCGCGACGATTGCTTTTCACGCCACTCGGACTACGTTTTGACCGAAGCCGTTGCTTGGCTTTCGGCGGTCAATGCTCCTCTCCTCCCGGTTGTTCAGGACGGGTCCCACCTTTGGGGGTGGCGCGTCCTTTCGCACTGCCTGGCCTTTTCGCTAGCGAATTTGTTGCAAAATCGCTGCCGGAGGATCAACTCTTCTTTCTCAGCATCCCCTAGTGATTCCATTAGACATCGAGTTGATCAAGGTTGGTTCTCGATGAGAGGTTGGGGTCTGCTTGTCAGTCTAGCACCCGATCTGATTTCCCGCCTTCGTTTCGAGGCCCTTCCTTTGCGCTTTGCTCCTCCTTGTTTGCACGATTTGCTTCTTTTTATTCGTGTACGGCCGTAACTTTCCCTTCGCGCGCGTCCGAATGCATGAGGAGGTTTCCTGGGCGTTCTGTTTGCTAAACCTCGTCTTGCCGGTCTTTCCCCCGTGTGTCGTTTTATTCCTGTGTTCCTTCTTGCATAAAAGTTACCATTCACGCGAGACGATTGTACCTTTGGATTTGGTTCTCACGCTTGACGTGCTCCTTTGATGCTGCTGGTCGGACGTTAATTCCTTCTTCGACTCGTCTCCCCCTTCTGCCCAACACTTTTCCCATTTCCCTCGCCAGCGCGGTGAAACGCCAAGGCGGTTGTTTATGCCTTGAGGGATCGGTAGTCTTCTGGTCGTTTTTTTCCCGAAGTTTAGCTTTCGCCTCAGACGTGCCATTGCACTTTTGTTCCAACTCCCCCCTTCCCCTGGCGTGCGTGCGCAGAGCGGGGGTCCCCCCACCTTTCCGCGCTATACAAACGGACAGATTAACCTCCATCGAAGTGCTGTGAATCCTGACTCGATCTTTTTGGTAGCGTGCTAACTTGATACCTTCTTCTTTCTCTTTCACATGTTTCGCGTTTTTAAACAAGAACTTAGTTACCATGCTCACCCGACGACACGAAGTCGATCCCATTCCCCGCCAGCGAAGGTGTGGGCCCCTGCGGGTCAGTCCCCCCCAACTCCTGTTTACCGACCACACAATCGCGGGTGCCTACCTGGTGTAAAAGCCCTACTTGGGGCCCTCCTCTGTGTCCCCGATGTCCCTTTATGAGCTTTCTTCCCAATCTAACGTGATTTCGGGCTCGCTATCCCTAGAGCCTTGCCCTAGGATTCTGCTCGGGAAATTTCATTTCAGTTTTGTCTCCCCCCTAGGCCCCTTGCTGACTTTTTCGTTATGACTTCATTGGCCGTCTTAAATACTTCCTCGTTCCCCCCCTCGTGATGACTGCCTTCTTACTTATGCACGTTCGTTCCTTCGGAAACTCACACAAGACGCAAGAGCGTCCCCCGCATACGTTGGCGATGAGTTTTTCTTTTAACCGTTTTTTTAACTGTTTTATTGCGGAGCTTTCCCCAGGGAAGTCCCTTAGCTCTTCTGGATTTACGGGCCCCCCAGTGTTTGCCCTTCTCAAAAGATGCTCTCGTGCGGGACCGCATTGAGTCCACCCCAGATTCCCCCCGGACGCTGGCAGCCCCAAGTCCCCATGTGGTCGCCAGGTTCCATTCTCCTTTGTGCCGAATGATATTTTTCCTTTTTTCTTTCGCACCTTTCTTCGTCTCTCTTCTGTTGCTGCGTGCGCAGCCGTCCGGTCCCCGACTTTCCGTCTCGCGGAAAATTGCTGGTGTGCCGGTTGACGCCCCGTCTGGTCTCTGGATTTTTTTGGCGTCTATGACAAACTATAAACATCTATTTACGTTGCTTCGGCGCTTTTACTTAGGTGTTCTTTCTTGGCCTAAGGCTAGACGTCTTTCGCGCCAAACACTCCCTTGCCGTCAATAGTGATGCTGTTTTTCCTTCTCTCCGTGCTTTCGTTTACCCCTACTGTGCGCTTCTTTTAACGCGCCTCGACGAAGAGCCCCCCCTCCCTTTCAGCTGCTAGGAATTGCCACCTTTCGGCTTGGTGATGGCACCTCTTTTTTTTTCGAAATAGATGTGTTATGCGCGGTCCTGTGGTCCCGTCCCCTTACCTACTGCACGCTACTTCTGTTGCGGCTGCTCCGCGATTTGTTCCCGGAAAACAACACGTTTTTCTTTGTGTGTTATCCTCCCAAGCGGGCACGTTTTTGACAAGCGCCGTACCATTCTCCCCTCTTCCTCCTGGCTCCCTCGCCCGGGCACGGGCGCTCTGAGCCATCGGCTTCCCTTATGTAATCCAGGTTCCTGATTGAGAGAAATTCGCCCCAACGCGCTGCGAAGGTTTGACACATCACTTTCGTCAGACCCCCAACCACCCGTCCAATGGTGCATTCTCTTTCTGTCTCCCTCCCCCCTCCCTTTTTTTGTTCATAGTCACCCTTTCGCCGATTTTGTGTTGATGTCGAAGTTTCTGAGCGTGAAGCTTTTGAAATTTCTCTCAATTTCCTTCTTTCCATGATTCTTTCCGTTTAGTTCACCCAGAGTTCCGCCTTTGCTGAGCCCGTGCTTCGTTTCTCGCGCGGTGCTTTTCGAACCTTGTTCAAAATTCGTAGGCGTTTTCCACGGTATTGCGTCGATGAGCCCCAGAGAAGGTTGTCGTTTCGCGAATCTTTTTTGAGAGCCGCCGAACCCGCCAAGTCGGGGACTCGGTCCCTCCGTGAACGTGACACGCCATTTATCATGAAAAACGTGCACGATTACAACCAGTGCACCCAACAGCTTTTTTGCCCTGAGCTGATCGGCCTAGCGGACTGCTTATTCTTTTTGTTTTTTTCTTCTCCTTCGCTCTGGCCAACGCCCCTTTACCGAACAATCTCTAAAAGATCGCGATCGGCACGCTCTGTCAAGTTTTAGTGGTCAACCAAATGTGGGCTTTTCCCGGGAGCGAGCCTTGCTGTTCCCCTCAGCCTCCCCTACTAAATTTCCTGAGCGAAGATTGTTTCTTATTTTGCCGGTGTATCTGGGGAAGTAACCAGCTGTAGACAGAGAAATGATCCCAAAGACTTTAGGTGCCGGCCAGAAACACTTTACTTTTTGTACCCTGCTTCGCAGCTCGTGCCCGCATCGCGCGCGACCTTGCGATCTCCTCTTCGACTTCTGGATTTACATTTCCCACAAATGAGATGATGCTTTTCCAACATGGCCTTTTTTTTGAGTGCGGCCCCTATTCTTTTTCTTTTGATTGACAATGCTTTCGTTCTTTGCCCTGAGATCGCGGTAAACATGTGTCCGTCAGGAAGCCATTGCTCCTCGCTTCCTTCGCGTGGTGACCTAGAAAGCAATCCATTCTTCTCCGACCTCCCCCCCCCCCTTAACCTCCCCCCCCCCCCCCCCCCTTCCAACCGGGCATTCTGCTAAGCAGACGCCCCCGTGTCTGCGTTCTTCCCCCGCTCGCGGCGAGTTGGAAGTCCGAAGTGGCGGTTCCTTTTTTCATCGTGTAAGCCAATTTTGCTTAATTCCTATTCTTTTTTATTCGTTCGGCGCTGACCAATGATTATTTTCCATCCTAACAAGTACGATTTTTTAGTTTGGAAACACCGCAATATGCCTTGAGCCCTCGCGGCAGGACCGATATTGTTTTTGTTTGATCCTCGCACGCCATTCCCTTGTTTCTTTTGGTAGCAAGCGCTTTTTGCCTTGGCGTCACCTGCGGCTTTGAGGCTGATGCCTTGTCCACCCTTTTTGCCACCTAGAGTCGGGCGACGTTTTTTGCTCCCCAGCGTTTGTCCCCGCCTTTTAGCCCGTGGCATTAATCCTCCCTTCTTCCCGGATCGTTTTTTCTTTACAGAACGGGAACGCTTTTTGTTTGAGTGCTGCGAGACTTTCTTCTTTCATCAGTCCGCTCGATCAGCAGTCTGCGCCCTCCCCCTTAGTCCGATTAAAACTTCCAGCAGGTCTTCGATGCGAGTTTATCTGTAACAGTTTGTCCCTTAGCCCTTTGACTGTATTCCCTTTACCCCAGAGTCTTTTAGTCATCCACCGGCCGAATGGGGTTGCCGGTCGTACCGTCCATCATGCATATTAGGCTTCAAACACGCTTCATCTCCTGCGCCGTGGTATTTGCCCAGACAAATCCCTTTTTTCTTCGAATGCTCGGTTAGGTAGTGGGTGCCAATAGTGTTTCTTTTTTTTGATGTTGCGAGGATTCCGCCGACTGGCCCATCCTTGCGCTAGTGCAATCGTAGCCCGATCCACCGCTGTCCCCACCTCTCCATTTTTCCTCGATCAACGTTACTTAAATTGGTATCTGCTAGGCGTACCCTTTCGTCGAACGATCCCCGTTACCGCCGGTATCTCGGTTTTTTAGGTTAACCTCATAGCCCTGGTCGCCTTCCACGCCTGTTCCCAATTGAAGGCTAAACGTCTTTCACCGTCGCCCATTCGTTGTCCCCGTCGGAGAGGCGCTTTCCCCCGTCGTTCAGCGTATACGCGCCGGGAATCATCTGCGTTGCATCTCTGCCATGTGTTGACATGAGATCTCATTCCAGTTCCTGATCACCTCCGATGTCCTCATCAATGGATTTCCCTTTCTTGCTGATACATCCTTTTCCCTCGCCGACTGTCCGGCTGTCGCCCCCGCTCGGCGTCCCTCCGCAATTCTCTATGTTCATTTGCCCCATTTTCCCTGTTCTGCCACCTTTATCTTCATTCCGCCGGAGTTGCTCAGAACTTTCTCTCCGAGCGTTCGGCAGTCCCTACGTGCCCTCGAGCAATTTGATTTTAATTTTGGTTGAAATAGATGTTCTGCCATTCGGTCGTCGGCCCAGGGCAGTTCTTAACGAAGGGAACTGGCCATGCGCGAGCTTTTGGAGAAACTGCAGCGGATTCAACGTTCCCCGAAAACTGAGCCGGTTTCGTTCCATCTCGTCCCTTTCCTTTTGCGTATGTGTTCTCTGGTTGTTTCGAGTCGTCTGTTATTGTCCCTCCGTGGCACGATGTTACCCCCGGCCCCTCCCCCACCCCCCCCCCCGACACATTCTTTTCCTCTTGCGTAGACGAGGCATCCTCGAACTCAGGCTCTTCAGAACAAAGGGCCTTACGGCCTGGAGTCCTAGAGTTTTTTCTTTTACCCCCCAGCACGATCCGCCCTGTCTCATGAAGTAGCCGAGCTCCTTTGGCCCGGGTCTTGCGATCCAGGTCTACATCCTGAGTCTGGCGTTTCTCCGACCTGCACTTCCAAAGCCCTCCCGACCCGACCTCCGTTCGACGAACTCCCCGACCCATTCTTTTCCGCTGTGATTCAGTTTGTGTATTGTTCAGTTGTGATTCCCACATTTCTTCACGGACGCTTTTGCATTGACCGCTCAAAGACCGCCGGGCGGTTCGTTCTGCTTAGAGGTGCATGCCCCAACCGTCCCTGTTTCCCTGGTTTCAATGGGCGGCTAACGGAGGGTTTCGTTCGCAAGAACCCATTTGTGTTCATCCCTCGCCGGTTTCTCCTACTGGGTTCGTCCCATGCCCAACCATTCTTTCGTCAAATTTGGTTTTTTGTAGCTCTGTGCCGTTTTGAAGGAGTCCAGTGTCTTTTCGAGCGCTTTTGCCGCATTGTGTTTTTTGGCTTCCCCCCCCCCCGCGGCGTGTCCACTATTCCCTCCCTCCCGCCAAGAAGGCCGAGCCCGCACCCGGGCATCGGTCGTATACAGTTTTTGGCTTTGCCGATCAGCACCTGGCGAATAACCCCCTTTCTTCCCCCCAGTAACCTTGTACTCAAGTCGAAGTCTTGTTTTCCCGTGTGACGCTTTTTGTTTTAATGCGCACCCCCTTCCGTGAGGTCTCCCCCTGACTTTGTCCCTCTTCCCCGGAACATTGTCCTGTCTAGCAATTTCCACCAAGTCAGTATCTATCTCCTTGTGCCGTTTTTTTTTTATCGGCGTCACTTCTTTTTTCTTGGATCCCCGAAAGTTTTTCCTTGGAGTCAGTTGCTCCGTTCCCATGCCCTCAATGTCTTCGCTCTAAACGAGGTTTTTTCGCGGCCCCATTTCTTCAGCCCAATTCCTATCTTCGTGTCCCATGTTCGTCCATCTTGGGATCCCTTTTCGGCTTCCTCGCGAGACTTTTAAGAATCATTGATTCTTCTGATGCCTTGCGGTTCTGCGCTTTCCCCCCTTTTTGTCGCGTCATCGTTTCGCCCGAGTTTTGTCCCAACCCACCCCCAATGCTGGCCGCCGGTTTAGTCCTAGGAATCTGTACACTGTCAGCCCCTCATTCGTCCGGTATGCCCTCTACGAAAACGGGAATTTGAACCCCACCAGTAGGGTCTTTTATATTTTCCCAAGCTGTTTCTTGTTTTTTTTTTAATTCAACCCCGTTTGATACTGACAACGGTTTCAAGGTCTGTTGGGTCATTCATCCCATTTTCCTCGCTTTAGCCAGTTGCATAGGGCGTGAGGAGGGGCATTTTTTTGTTTGATAAACCTTTCTACTCAATCACACATGCACGACGAACTCTTTTTATAAGCAGTCCTCGCCTTTGGGCGCGAAACTTTCGTTTCTTCTTGGCTGAGTTTGCACCGATCTTTGAGGGTCGCGCCCCTCTTATTGATTTCAAAGTTTCTAGGCCATGACAGTGGTGTCCGATGGTGAAGTATCAGTCGGCTAGGGTTTCTTGTTTGGTGCGCTCCGAGATGAGCTTTTCTGCCCGCCTCTTTACATGTGCAGGTACTTCGTCCTCTGTCCTGCGCCTAGTTTTTATACTCCGGTTGTCCTTCTCGGGCGTCTGTAGTGAAAGTATCGTTCTCGTGCCGGACTTCATTTCGACGGCTCCCTTTTGTCCTTTCCTCTGAGGACGAGCACGGCGCTCTTTTCACTTTTCTCTACTTATTCTTCCACGGAACGCAGCAGGTTCATTATCCTGGTTGTTACTGAGACACTGCGTTTTCCCTCTGTCTGTCCCCCGATGGTGATCCCAAGTCATTCACTCCCCCTTTCCGGTTAGTTCTGAGCCACTACCTTGATCCGATTCCTAATTCTTAGCGCGCTCGGTCTGGGAGTGGCTGCCGCTATTTCTGTTTCCTCTCAACTTGGGTTGACCTAACGCAGATTGGTTATTTTCCTCTTAGAGAATTCCGACATCCTCGCAGAGTGTCCTCTTCAGTGATTGATTCCCATCCTCTCCCAGGGACCCAGTTCGCCATGCTGGATCCAAGTTTTGATCTCGTTGATTTGTTTCAATTGCAATTCGTCTTTTATTACCGCCTGCTGTTAGACCGTGGCCAGCCTCCTGTTACTTCATCACCGGTCCCCCCGTTGAATGTTTGTTGCGGCCTGTTTCCCGTTCGAAGGTGTTAATTCTCTGACGCATTGTGTTGAGGGCGTGCTGGGGACCTCTCGTCCTTCCCCTGGGCTCGCTCCGTTTTGATCGGGACGCCTTCTACCAACTTCCCCCCTTGGATACGCGATATCCTCTTATTTGCCCCGAGGTGGTCGTTCCCATCCCCTTCCGCCTGCCTGTTTGATGCTTTGTTGTCCGCGCACCGCGAATTGCGCTCACCGGACTTCACCCAATGGCCGCCAGTTTTGGTCAACCCCCCTCTCCTCTGTTGTCCTCCATTGCGGGCGAGGAGAGCATTTCTTTTGTACTCCGAATGCTGAGAGATGCTTACCGACCCTTTTCCCCCTGAAAACATTTTCCCCCCTTTTTCTTGTTGCCTCTCGGACGTCTGAGGCTGTGTTCCCGGGCGATACATATCCAGTTTTCTGCTGATATCCCCCAATGGGAGATGACTAACAGACTTCCTTGACTTATGTGCAATCTTCTCCGAGTACTTGTGTTCGCCCCTTGGTTCCGTCCCGTCTGCTTCTTTTCAGGTGGCCATGCACTCTCAAAACCATCGTCTTTTTGGACCCTGTGTTAACGCTCCTGTCCCCCTCCTTTTCTGCTTGTCCACCTGGCATGCGTTGTCCCCTTTTTCCTGTACGCCAAACAGAAAATTCTCCCCTTTCAAATAGGGGTTCTGTTCGCTGACTCCTCTCCTTTTCGCCGCGTTGTTACACCTAATCGACGCTTTCCCCTTTTCTCACCGTGATGGCGTTTTCGAGGTGATCCGTAGTTCTTTTTTCCAGCGGCAACCTGCAGGTGGCCTCCCAGGCAGCGCGTCCTTTGGCTGATATTTTTCCCCTTACACTCCTCCTTTGCCCCCCGCTTACCTTTGATATTCGAAACACTTACATGCAATGCCCCAAGCTTGTCCCCCCCCACTTCCTAACGATCTTACCGAATAAATTGGCGCTGAGTGCGGGTGTACTTCCTTTTTGTGCCTTTCTTCCTCTGTCCGGGGAGTGATTTTGTCCCAATTTCCGCGGGAGACGAGCGGATTTTATAGGAGCGGTTGAATTTCACCGTGTTTCCTCCTGAAGAATTTTTTTCTCCCAAAGGATTGACGCAACGCTAAAAAGAGGAGGTAGCCCCCCTTCTCATGCTCATTTTTTTTATGTTTGTTCAGAGGCATCCTGCGCAATGACCTTTTTTTTTTTCGTCCCGCCATGTCTTGTCCTCTTTCTCCGCTGCTTTCCCCGAGCTTTGTTTGTTCATTTTTTTTTTTGGGGGTGTGGTTTGCTCGTTTTATCCCTTTTCCCCTTGGTCCCTCTAAAACTCCGCAATTTCATATTTTCCGTGTTTCTTCTCGAAAATTTCTTATAGTTTGATGCTTTTTTTTGACAGTCCTTCTCGTAGTCCCTTTTTTCCTCCCTCAAATTGACACGCCTCTGCCGTGCGATTCGCTTACTTTCGATTGCTCGCGTTTTTCCTTTTTAGTTGGAAAGTCGGCAGGCGTACTGAAGACAAAGTCGACCTTCTCCTCCTCTAAGTATTGATTCAATCAATGCCGGTTCCGTTTGTTCACGCTTTTTTTCAAGATGCCTTTGATTTTTGGCACTCTTTTCCACACTCTCCGAGGTCTCTCCTTTTCCCTCGTTCTTTTTTGCTCGAGATCGGGCGAAGAACAAGGACTTTTTATTTGCTGTTGGCGATCAGCCTCATTTTTTGCCCCCCTCCTGTTCGAAATATTTTTGAATTACATTTGTGCGCTGACGATCGGGCTCCATACGACCCGCAGGCCTTTTCAATCTTAATTCTCCTTCTGTGTAAACTTAAAGGTCATTCTTCCTGGCCACCCTGTTGATCGGCCGCCCCTTCAAAGCGTCCCTTCCTACACATCTCTTCCCTTCCCAACCCA
>Ga0179593_1560888_pt1 | contig 13688 bp, 16 predicted proteins | sample CZODoug2_1_08_16_FD_185931 | JGI IMG/M metagenome (GOLD analysis project Ga0179593, IMG submission 185931) | Vadose zone soil fungal communities from Angelo Coast Range Reserve, California, USA - CZODoug2_1_08_16fungal (PacBio error correction) | ecosystem: Environmental > Terrestrial > Soil >... | reverse complement strand
GCAGCAGGGCGTCGCGTTTCCTCCTTCCTTTTTTTCCCGTGGAAGGGTTTTCTGATTCCCCCCTTTCTTTTACTCTCATGTCCTTGTTTTTGCAAGACGAGAGTAACTTTTCCCTTTGATAATAATCGAATGCTTTCCTTTTTCCTTTTTTTCTCCTTGCCCCAATTTGGCCGCCGTTCTCTCCCCCCCCTGCCCGAGGTGACTTGCCGTTCTTTCCCTTTCCTCTCCCCAAAGTCCCAACACTAGAAGTCATCATGAGCGAAGCTTCTGTGGCTTTCTTTAACGGTCTCTCTTCCCCCTCCTCTCGACATCACCGAGGATGCCGCTCCTTTTTTCCTTTTTCTCTCCCCGAGAGAACTCTTTTTCTCCCCCTAAGCGGCAAAGTCTTTTTAATGACGTTGTACTTCCCCTGAATATTGAACATGTTGACACCCTTTTTCCCTTTTTGCTTCGTGAAATGCTTCCCTCTTCTCTCCCAGGAGGAAGGCCCCCTTCTTTCCTTTCCTTTCTGACTGCGCCCGTTTGTGGAGACACTCTCTCTTCAGAAGAGCAGAGAACCTTCCTCCTTGTTTCGTGAAACGATCGCACCGAGCCCCCCTTTTTTCCCGTGATAGCCTTTCCCACTTTCCCCTCACCTCCCCGTATTGTTCTTTTTTTTCCCCCGGGCTCCGGTCGCGCTCAGCTCCCTTCTTCCACGATCAGATGGCCGGTTTTTTATTCGTTTCCTTTTTGAGAGCATCCCCTCTTTTCCCTCCCATTATTGAAGAATCGCATCCGTGCTTTTCTCAGATGAACAGACCTCTTCTCCCCCTGTTCTTGCATCATTGCCGGACCACTCACTTTCCCCTCCCCTTTCTGCTCAGTAGTTGAGATCCTTTGCTTCTTTTTTCTTTTTCAGGACATCGTTGAGCAGTCCACTTTTCTACTGCCGCGTGTCCTCTTTCTCCCTCAAGAACCATGGCACTCCTATCTGCCCCCCTTCCCTTTCCCTCGCCCCCCCCCTTCTTCCTCTTTTCTTTTTTTCCCCGGAAGTAGCCGGCCGACAGGTGATTGCGACGGTGCCTTGCACTTTTCCTTTTCCCGATACTTATCAAATTACGGTTTTTTTTCTCTCCTTCCCAATGAAAGCAGTGGTTCTGTTCCCCCCTTTTCCCCTTTTCACAGTACCCCCCCCCTTTTTTTTCCCCTCACGCTGCCTCGTTTGAAATGCCGAGTTACCATGTATGTTTCTTTTCCCCCCCCGGTGCCTACATCGAGCATACGGTCCCCTTTCCCCCGCCGACTTATCAAACCGCGCTTTTCCCCCCCCCCCTTCCCCCTCTTTTCATCCCGAACATTCGTCTTCCCCCATTCCTTTTTTCTAAAATCAGGATTGAATCGGATATCTGCTTTTCCGCCTCGTCCATGTCCTCGAGTTTCCCTTTTCTTTGCAGCACCGCGGTGGTTTCCCTTCTTCCAAGGTCAGGTTCTTTCCCTCCTTTGTGTCTAACCGTTAGAACAGCAATTCATCCGTGCCTTTCTTTTTCTTGCTCACCGCATCGGAAGTCTTCTCCCTTACGCGAGTTCACCCTTCTTTTTCTTTCCTTGTTGAGCAGCCCCCCCCTTCTTCCAGCTCTGTTGTAAGTGAAAGCAGTTCTTTTCTGCGAATTAAGCAACGCCCCATCCCCCTTCTGTTTTTACAGTCGGGTTTTTCCCTTTCACAGGTCTTTTCCATTGCTCCTCCCCTTTGTAGACTAAATCCTTAAACGGGCTTTCGCCTTTTCTTAGGAATTAAAGAATCGGTCCTTTTTTTCCTTCGTCCGCAGCGCTCTTCCCCCTCTTCCCCCTTCCAACCCGCTATCGAAGGTTTTTCCTCTTTTCTTTTCTAGGCGAGTGGATGGGGGCGCGTGACGGACACATTCTGCTCTTCCCCCTTTTTGGCTGGATGGGAAATGATCGTGGGCCTCTCTTCCCTTTTTTTTTTCGGAAATCCGGCGATCTCTCTCTTTTCCTTTTTTTTATCTCTCTCTCTTAAACCGAAGCGCGCCCGGATCATTCTTTGTTCTGGAAGTTCAGCTCGCAGTGGCTTCCCCTCCCCGTCCAGCGACTGGAACTCCCTACCTTCCCCTCCCCCTTTCCCCTTCCGATCTCCTTTTTTTTCTTTACCTATTCGGTGACTTCGCGTGCGGGTCTTCTTCGGTAATCCTCGCGCGGCCCGCCTCCTTTTCCCTCTGCGCAAGAACGTTTAGGGTGAGACCTATTCTTTTTCGGAATTCCCCTTTTTTTCCTTTGATTGAGCGTAAAGGACACAGTCTGCTCCCCTTTTTTTCCCCTCTCCTATCAACAATTTTCCGGCTTTCACGGCAACCTCTTCTCCTTCCTTATTTTTTTTTAACCTCCCCCCCCCTTTGAAATCGTTTAAAGTCCCTCTTCGGTGAGCAATTTTTTCCCCTCTAGACCAACCTTTCCTCTTCTTTTTTTCTTCCAGGTGTTCTTCTCCACACCCTTTTTCTGCGGACGACCTGACTCTTTCGGAGGAGCGCAAACCACCTTTTTCTTTTCTCATCGCGGGCCTTTCTTTTCTCCCTTGACCCCCAACCCGAGACCTTCTCTTTTTCCCGGGGAGAGAGCGATATCATCTCCTTTTCCGAGCAGGTATGGGTTTTCTCTGTCGGGAATGTATTTCTTTTTCTCTTGGGAACTCCTCCCTTTTTCTCCTTTTTTTTTTCCGAACCGCGCTTTTAGGCTCGAGTAGGCAACCGCCCCCCTTTTTCCCCACGTACATTGGTAACCGGCCCTCCTTCAGCCCGTGACGTCTGCTTTTCTTTTTTTCTTTCCCAGGTTTCCGAACGCACTGCCTGCATTTGTCTTTCTTTTTTCCCCTTTTTTGGAGAAGTATCGGGCCAAAGTCCGTTTCTTTCTCTTCAAGGCACCGGTCTCCCCTCCCCCCTTGAGGAAAGCTCTTCTCCTGTCCGTTTTTGGGAACGCAGCTACGCATCAGATGTTTTTCTCCGGTACTTCTCCTTTTCTCCATTGTGTGCGTGCGGGGCCCTCTATCCGGCGTTTTTTTTTCCAGTATGTTTTTTTTTCTCTTGATACTCCGGTCCCAATTGCGCGACTATCAGGCGTCTTTTCCTTCGATCAAAGACTGGAAGCAGTTCCCTTTTTTTTTTTCCTGCGGGTCCGGCACTTTGCCTCCCCCCTTTTTCTTTTCGTCGTTCTTTTTTTTTCCCCCCCCTATAGTAAATGCTGAGAAGAATGTCGACCTTTTTTCTCAACGCAACGGTAAGGGCCTTTCCCCCCCCCCGGCCGATCTTATAGGGTTTTTCCCTCGCGGGCGTTTTTCAAGTTTCGAATGTCCACATATAGCGGCTTTTTTCTCCCCTTTAACAATGCGATGCTTTAACCGGTCTTTCTTTTCTTTACGCGAAAGGCCGCCTTTTCTTTTTTCCCTTGGCGGCGTCCCTCTCCCCCTCCTGACACCCCTCGGGGCGTCCGCTCTTACTGTGTCTCAATGAAGGTGGCTTCTTTTTCCTTTTGTAGGGGAGGGGCATTTCTCTCCCCTTTTTCCCTTTCCCAGGTGCAAGATGAGTTTCCCTTTCGAATCACTAATCGAGTATGAACTTCTTTTTCATAGTGATGCTGGTGCTTCCTTTTTCTCTCACACAGGAAACACCACTCTCGGATCTCCTTCCTCCCGTTTCTTTCCCCCGTGCGGGACGGAAAGGCCGTTTTCTCCAGTCGCCAGGAGGACTTCTCTTTTTTTTTTTTTGCCATCGATCTCTTTTCTCTTACTCCCTTCTTTTTTTGAAGTCAAAGAGGAAGCATCGTCTTTTTATAAGCGGCGGCAGACATTCATTTTTCCCTTTTTTCCCCCTTGTTCGTAGTCAACTTCAATGAGAAGTTTACTTCTTTTTCTTCCAACCCTTTTCTCCCGGAGGTCCCTTCCCTTTTCTTTCTTCCAGGGAAGATGTCCGTGTCAAGGCGCGCGAACGAATGGTTGGCATATTCTTTTTTTTTGTTGTTGCGCTCTTCTCTTTTTCCTCCTTTCAAAACGGCATCGGACGGGCGGTTCTGCCCCTTTTTTTTCTCTCCCCTCTGTTCATACGGTTCTTTTTCCCTTTCAACCCCTAAGTGGACGACGAAAATTTGATCCTTCCCCTTCTTTCCTTTGCGGGCGCCGCGACCCCTCCTCCCTTTTCCTTTTCTTAGATTGATCGATCACCCTCCTTTTTCTTTTCCCTCGTTGAGGACAATTCTTACTCTCCCGAGATCTCTTTAGAGAATCTCCCTCCCGGTGCAGCACGGTCTCTCTTCTCTTCGACATCACCGCTAGCCCTTCCCTTTTTCTGTGGCGCGACAAGATCTCCCCTCTGTTCCCAGCAGCCCTCCCCCAGTCTTTTTAATGACGCGCGGAATCTGCTTTTCCTCGTCATACTTTGCACATGTTTACCCCTTTCCTGATAGGAGCTAGTCTAACTTCCAATGCGGCAAGCAACCGTAATGAGCCCCCTGTTCTTTTTTATCGCGACGCCGCGGTTTCTTTCCCGGCTCGATAAGAGTCCTCCTTCCCTCTGAGTTCCTGGCGCGTGACCACGATCGCACCGAGCGGGAAAGAATTCGCATTTTTCCCCTTCTCCCCCGTACGTCAATCCGCGTTTTCCTTTTCCCCCCGGGCTCAAGGTCTCGTCCCTCCTCAACCAAAATAGGCAGGGGTGGCCTCGTTTTTTTTCCTCACTAAAGGATCGGCGGGTCGACCCTCCCCTTTGCATCGCTCCGTGAAACGTTTCCCTCTCTCCCGATCAACATGGTTCCTTCCCTTTCTTTTTTTTCGGACGCCCCAAGTCCACTGAATGCTTACAGTCTTTGATCTCCTTTTTTCCCTGATAGTAGCGAAATTGGCCGGTCCCCTTTGGTTTGAGCAGGCCATGTTTCCCCCTTTTCAACTTCCGCGATGAATCCTTTTTTCTTCTTCTGCTGATTCGCGCCGATACCGGCGGTTCCCGCGCCCCCTTTTCCTTCGTACAGACACCCGGACCTGCCATTTTCTCTTTTCCCTTTTTTTGATGCAAGCCGGTGCCTTGCATACTTTTTTTTTCCCTACTTATAACCCCATTCCCCCGTTTCCGTCTTTCTTGCGTTAAAGCGGTCAAACGGTTTCACGTACCCCCTCCTTCTTTTCGGACATGAAGGTTACCCAATGTAGTGTTTCTCTCTCCGGTGACCTACATCGAGCATCCCCTTTCCCCCTTTTTTTCCCCCTTCCGCCCAGGACGCTTCTTACACCCTTCTTCTGCCGTCCTCCCATCGCAGATACCCCCCTTAGTCAGGATTAGATCGATATCCTTTTGCGCCCAGGTTGCAACCCTTCCCTCCCCCCTGCTTTGGTACATTTCTCTTTTCTCCACTCGATGACCTCCCTCGAGGTGGTTGTTCGTCCTTTTTCCTTCGGTAGTAACAGAACGTTTTTTTCTTCCTGCAGTTTTTTTCCTTCTCCCTTCCCTTCTCCGTTCTTTCAGGTGGTCAGATAGGCTCCCCTCATCCGGAAGGCTATTTCCTCCTTTTCCCCTGCGCGCCGAGGTTCTTTTTTTTGAGCAGCCCCTTTTCCTTTCCGAATTTGGCTGAAATTTTTGAGCAGGGCGAATTCCTTTTTTCCCCCTCTTAGGACTGTGTACGGTACGGTTTCCTTTTTCCTCTGTCTGGGTCCAGGTACCTTTCACTCCCCCTTGCGATAATGTCTCAATACTTAACAAGGGCTGCGAGGGAATTACAGAATAGGCTTCCTTTTTTTCTTTTTCCTCGAAAGGCACTGCAATTTTTTCCCCCCCTCGATGCCGGTCGCTGTTTCTTTTTTTTTTCTTTAGCTCTTCTGGCGGCTTGACGCAACTGCTGTAGCTGTCCTTATGGCCATGATCGGTGCTCTTTTTTTCTACGAGTGGGCGCATTCTTTCCCTTCCCCCGTTGTGGTTGTGCTCTTCTCCGCCTCATGAATGCAACATCATGGCACATCAGCCCGCAGTGGCCGTTCACGCCTCACCCCTTCTTTCCTTTTCCCCCTCAGGAACACTCCAGGAAACCTGCCCTCCCCCCCTTCCTTTCTCGTTTTCGTTCTTTCCCATTCTTTAGAAGATCCGTGCCGATTCGGTAATACTAGCGCCCGTTTTCGAAAAGCCCCGGTAAGGAGTTTCTCCCATAGTGATCCAATCTTAGCTTCCCTTTTCTGACTTCTGGGAGATCCCCCTGCTTTCCCGGAGGGGATGGCTTCTTCCCTTCTCCTCTGCTCAACAACTTTCACGGCAAAGAGCGTCCTTTCTACGTGCTGCTTCCCCGGCCTCCTCTTTTCGCGGTGAAATCGCGTCCGTCTTTTGGTCCTGTTTCGAGGGGAGCACCTATTTTTTCCCCCAACCGGAAAGCAATTACTTTTTTCCCTGCTGGTCTCTCCCCCCCTTTTTTTTCCCCATTGCGGAAGACATGACCTTGAGGCCTGGCTTTTCCCCCCCCCGCGAGTGCGGATAATCCGCTTGCGCCTTCTCGAGACATGGAGATTCTTCCCCCCCCCCTTTCCCCGCAGGGGATCTCGTCCTCAATACCGGTGAAGAGGCAGGTCATGTCTTTTTATGAGCGGCCTTTTTTTTTCTCTTTTTCCCCTCGAGGTTATCGGGCTTTCCCTTTTTCCCCCTGAGCAGTTCACGGTGATCTCTTGTCAACACTCCTGGAGATCCCCCTTTCCCTTCATGTCGAATCCTCGTTTTCCCTTACCCGATGCGTTAATGGATTGTACCGTTTACCCCTCTCTGTTTACCCTCGCAATGCTGCATGGGGTGAGAAAATTAGCTCCCGTCCCCCTTTTTTTTTTTTCTAAGTATCGGGCCACTCCTTTCTTCTCTTCCACGGCAAAAGGCCGTGCACACTGTTTTTCTTACGTGTGTCTTTCCCATTTTGGGCGCGGGAAACGCCGTTCTCTTTTCTCTGCCATGGTGCTTTTTCTTTCCTTTTTCTTGCAGCGCGGCTTCTTTTTTTTTTCTCCCCAAACTATGTAGGCACAATTGACGAGAATATCAGTCCTTAGATAAAATCTTTTTTTTCAGGCGAGGAGAGGAGAGGATGGGGTCCTTCCTTTTCCCCCTTTCTTTTGATCGGTGCGTTCCTTTTCCCCCTTCCCCTGAGGCCTCTTCGTTCCCCCTTTCTCGCCGTGCCGAAATTTTCGTTCTCTTCCGGGCAGAGAAAACCACGGCCGATTTTTTTTTTCCTCACTTTTCCTTGATCGAAGACCGGTCTTTTTCCCACTAGGGCTTGAAGTTACGTTGTCTTCCTCGATGATTACCAAGGTCTGGGGCATTCTCTCCAGGAGAATCACTCCCTTTTTTTTTTTCGGCGGCAGGAAGCGCCTTTTTCCCGGGTGACCGTTGAGACACCCCTTTCCCTCAGTAGTGTATCAAAGGACTTTTTTTTTCGAGGTAGGGAGGGACACCTTTCCTCTTTTCCCTCCCCGTTGCAAGGCGAGCGCTGTTTTCCTCAAGTAACGCGAGATTAACGATCCCTCCCCCTTCCTTCTTCTCATCGTGTGCTGGTTGCCTTTTTTTCCTTTCCCCAAAAAACCGTCTCGTCTTCCCTTTTTTTGTGGAGGAGACGTGCGGGGACCGGACTCTTCACAGGGAGGACTTCTATTTTTTTCCGAACGTTTTCCCCCGAAATCGCTCTTTCCCCGTCCCTTCTCCCCCAGTGGGATGGTGATCGTACAGCGGAAGCATGCTCCCACGTGATCGCGGAGGACTCCCTTTTCTTCCGGATGATCAATGTTTCGTTCCCTTTTTCTCTTATTGCAGGCTACACTCCCCCCTTTTTCCCGGAGGTTCTCGTGGATATCCAACACGCCTGCAAGGGCAGAACCCTTGTTGAAGGCGCGAGAAAGCTTTCCCCTCCGTTGGTGTTGTTGAAGAGAGATGCCCTCCCTTTTCCCCACCCCTTCCTAAAGGTGCCTTTTTCTTCCCCCGTTGCCTTTTTTTTTCTGGAGTTGCCCAGCATTGTAGCAGGCAAGCAGAGAGTCACATCTCCGGACTGCTGAATGAATGAATTTTTTTTTTTTTTTTTCCCCATTTTGACGAATGCTTCCCTCCTTTCTTCTACTTCCAGTACTTTCTTCTTTCCTTACCCCTTTTTTCACCCCGTTTCCCACATCGAAAGTAATCCTGTTCTCTTCTTTCAGGTACCGCACGGTCTCTTCCCCGAGATCGACCCTTCACCTTCTTTTTGTTTCCTGTGGCTCTCCCCCTTCCCAGATTGACCTTAACCCAGAAAGAAAGCACTTCTTTGTAATGACGCGTGATATTTTTCTCTCTCCCCACATAGCATATTGCACCCTTTTTTCTTTTCTTTCCTCTCTGAATTGCCACTCCCTTCCTCCTCTCCTTCCCAAATTTAGGTATATATGCGGAGCAGAGAATCCCAGTGTTCCCCTCGGACGCAAGACGCAGCGAAACTCCCTCGTGACACGATCGCCCCCCCCCCTTCTTCCTTGTTTTACAGCATCGCTTTTTTCCCTTTTTTCTCGTTAAAGCCGCGATATCCCCCAACGGGAGTACCGGTCCTCCAAGAGCCGTTCGTCCCCCCTACTTTTTTTTTTTCGGCCCTCCTTTTCTCTCACGCATTATCGGCGGTCGAAATGCTTCGCCCTTTTCTAAGTGAACCCCCTACGATGAAGACGAACTATTTTTTTTCCCTTGACGGAGACCCTTTTTCCGTTCCCCCCTCCTTCCTTTTGTCCTTCCTTTCTTTGATCTCCGTGGTGGACGGGCGTATGCTTTTTTTCTTCTTTGACATATCGGTGTTGAGCAGCCCCCCTAACTGCCGCGGCTGCATTTTCCCCTTTTTATTTTCCCCCATGGAATAGTCAGAGCTGATCGTCTATCCTCTTTCTCCCAAAAAATTGTACATGATTGAGTAGCGGTTCCGCGGAGCCAGGGTGATTGAGCCGGTGCCTTTTTTTCCCGTATTTGCCGATAAGTCTCCCAACCTCTTTTTTTTTGAGCGAAGTTCTCCCAATTCCCTTCCTTTTCTGGTCCTTTTGTCCGCAACTCCAGAAAGCACGTTAACTTTTTCCCATGTACGTGGGATAGCCAGTCTCCCATCGAGAATCACTTTTTACCTTTTCTCTCTGCCTCCCGCCTCCTTCTTTCCCCTCTCTCCCCAAGCCCCGCCTGATATAAAGCAATAGGACGCTTTTTTTTCGTAGTAGGATTAGATCGTCTCTCCCTCCCAGGTTTGCAAACGCATCTTTTTTTTTCCCTGGGAGATACCCTTCCCCCCTCCTTTTTTTTCGGTGGCGCTCAGCCGCCAGGCTCAGGTCAGGGTTTTTTTTTTTACAGCACGGTTTTTTTCTGAGAACAGCCGTATCCCCTCCTTTCTTCGGTTGGTCTCTCGTCTGCTCTTACCCTCTTCGATTGTCCCGGCCCCGTACGGCGAGTTTCACCTGCGCTTTTCTTGGGAAGAAGCCCCTTTCCGCTCTTTGGCCCCTTTTTTTTCGGAGAGTTCCTTCATACCTTGAATCGGAGGCGGCTAGCCAGTTTTTTCAAGGCAGATAAAGATTTTTCTTCCTAAGGTCGCCACACTTCCCTTTCCTTCGCGGCAGCCCTGTTTCCGGCCGTTTCCCTTACAGCCTTTCTACTGGAGGGTCTTGCTCCTCAGGCACCGAATCCCCGAAACCCCTTTTTCCTGCCGTTCTTTTGATGTCCGGCTTTTTTGAAGTGGCGGGGGCCGGCGTTTTGCAAATTCATCCCGGTGTGTTTTTCTTTGGAGCCTCTCCCCCCGAGTGGTTCATCCGACTCTCTCTTTTCTCTCCTCGTTGTTTTTTTCCTTCTTCGCAAATAGTAGTAGAACTTCTACGATCATGGCCATTCCCCTTCTTCAGGTAAGCTCGCCGTTTGGGTTCCCTCCCCCAGCCGTCCGCTATGGAAACCGCATCCCCTTCCTTTTCCCGACTACCGCGATCGCGTTGAACACTATCGGTGCTTTTTTCCCCCGCCCGCCAGGCTCTTCCCTTTTAAGTTCGCGCGGTCCCGGCCTCACTGTCTGGTCCCAGCCCGTGGGAAAAAAAAAAACCCTTTTTCCAAAGAGTGAGGCCCATCTTCATCTTTCTTCCCTTTTCTTGAACGGGGGAGCTCCCCTCCCAAAGTCTAGAGGGATGGCTTGAATTAGAATTGGAGGGGGGAACGGGCTTTCTTCCCTCGCTCGGCCTTACTTTTTTCATCAGCACAACGGGCGCGCCGTTTTTCTTTTTTCCTTACGCTCGCTTTTTCGCCCGTGCACCCCAAGAGCGCCTATTTCTTCCTTTGAAACAACTGCGCTCCCCTTCCCCCGTGCTGGACGACCTGCCCCTTTCTCTTTTTTTTTCGCAACCACAGCGAGTGCGGCTCACTTCTCCATTGAACACCTACGAGGCTTCCAAACCTGGGCGTCTTTTTCGTATCGATCGAACCTGTCCCTGCTGTTGTTACCATTGTTCTGGGTTGGGGGTATCCCTTCGAGGAATTGGAAGTGTCGCTTTTTTGCGAGGACGGAAATCGATCCTCCCCTTTCCCGTGATGTCGCTGTATCCACCTCCCCTGGACCCACCCCACGGTCCATTGGTAAACCGGCACCCTAATCCGCGGAGAACGTTTGTACGTGACCCCCTCCCCCCCTCCTTTTCCGCTCACATTGCTGACCTTCCCCCCCCTTCGTCCCGAAAAAGGTACTTCCCACAGAAGTGCAAGTTCAAGGAGGATATTTTCCCCCCGGCGCATCACCCTTTCTCTCCTTCCTGGTGTGACGGGACGACGCCTACGCAATCTGTTTTCGGGACTTCAGATCAGGATATGCGATGCCCCGTGAGGGCTATCTAAGAAGTATTCCATGTTCTGGTTTGTGGTCTGCCAACCGATATGTCCGGCCAATTGCTCCTGGGCCAGGAAACGGGAGATCCCCCCTTTGGGGGAGATGGATTAGCTGCCTTCCGTGATGCGACCATTTTGCTTTTTTCCTTCGTGCGTTTTCACGGGGGCGGAATAGTCAAGGATTCTTCTTACGATAATTTTCGTGATATACACGCACCTTTTCGATATTATAGGGGTGGACTTCTCTGATCGCGACCGGGAGAAAGTTTCGCCTTTTTCCTTCCGTGGCTCGCGAAACTGGACCTTTGGGTTTTTTTGTTTTTTTTGGCTACTGTTGCTACTTTTAGGACGTCCGGATGGAATGTTCGCGGAGAGGATGCCTCCGTGAGCCACCCCTTTTTGAGAAATAAGTAGTGTTCAATGCCTTTTTTCTTTGGTAGGGGAGGGCATTTCACACTCTCTCCGATCTTCCCTTTTTAAAGATTCCCTCTTTTTGCAACCGTAGGTAGTAAAGCAGTTCCCCAGAATGTGACAAGTATGCTTATCTCGTCTTTTTCGTTGGTAGAGACCCCTTTTCTGCTTATAGTTCCCCCTTCGTGGTGATGAGCGCCGTCTTTTCCGAGCTTCGCCAGGAGGACTTCCCCCTTTTTTTTTTTTTCCCAAATCGTGATTGTTGGCCGAAGACATTCCGGTCACCTTCCCAGCATGCGGCAAAAATGGGCAGCGTTTCGGACCGAACATTATTCGTCTTTCCCCCTTCCTGTCAAAAAAAACCCCCCCCCTTAAACTTCATGTGTTTCCTCTCTGTCTTTTTGCCGGCTACAATGCCTTTCCCCCTTTTTGCGATCTACAACACTAATGAACGGGCAGCCCTCGTGTTGAAGGCGCGCGAATCTCCCCTCCGGGGGGTGTGAGCGAGATTCCAGCCCTGCGTTCCCTTTCGTACAGGGCCTGTTCCCGTTTTTTGCACGTTTTGTCTCATCGCACCAGCGGAGTTCCTTCTTTTTTTTCCCTTCCAGCGAGAGTCAACTTATATTGACGTTTTCTTTCACTGCTGGACTGAAGAATGTTCGGTCCCTTCCCCAATTTTGGCGCATTGTTTTCCTGCCCCTTTCTCCTGCACGTTTTGGCGGATGTCTTCCGTGCGGAACCTTTTTTCAAACATCGAAGGTCCTCCCTGGCCTCTTCCGGTAAAGCAAGTCGCGCCCCTTCCATTCACCTAGAGCCGATACGGTTTTTGGTCCGTGGCTCTCTAGGAAGCACCAGACAGCTTCACAGTCTTTTTCATAGCGTGTCCCCTTCTACTTTACTACGTCAACCCTCGCATTTGACCGGTTGAAAAATGTAATCGTCTTTCCAGAGGCTGCAAAGCCCTTCCTTTTCCCCTACTGAGGTACGATAGGCGGAGCAGTCCTCTTTTTTTTTCAAGTCCATTTCTTCCCTCTCCAGCGTCCGAAGCGCCGACGCCTCTGCGCCTGGAGAGTGGACACTCCCTTAAAGCATTAGACATTGTTCTTCCCGACGTCAAGCCGAGTCTTCCGCGAACACACTTGCTCCCTGTCGCCGATCAGCGCCTTTTCTCTTTTGCAGGGGTTGCAGCGGACCCTTACCTTCCCCTGAGCGGCCGTCGACCCCCTTGACGATCGCCTCCGTTTTTTTTTTCCCCAAACTTCTCCTCTGGACGACGACACGACCCCCCTTACCACCTCAGCTTAATACAGCTTCCCTCTTCCCTTTGATCTCCTTTCTTATGCCGCCTGCAGTCGCTCCCTTTTTTTCCCATACTTTTTCAGGCCATTGCGGCCAACCCCCCTCTCCCCGCGCTGACTCTGATGAGCTTTTTCTCTGCAGAGATGATCGGCGATGGCCCCCCCAAAATGACGATACGCTTCTCTTCTTCCCCACCCGTCCGCCCGAATCGCGGGCCGCCGGGTGATTTTTTTTTTTTTAATCATTGAAACTTTTCTCTTCCAAAAATACGGCGTCCGTGCTTTATTTCCGAAGTGCGTTCGTTAACTTTTTCACGGTTACCGTACAACTCCAGGAACGAATCGTCCTACCTTTCTTCCTTCTCCGGTTACCCAATTACGTGGGAATTGTTGAAGATCTCCTCCCCCATCGATCCCCCCCCCCCCCGGTCACCGCGCGGTTCCGGCTCTCTTTCTGTATTAACAGACGGCCTCAAATGACGCTAATCTTCTCCGAACCCATGCTTTTTTCCTCAGTTCGTCTTCGATCGATATCTTTCTTTCTTTGACCAGGTTGAAAACGTTCGGTGGGCAATGGAGAGATACACTTTTCACTCGCGGTGGTTGCGATCTCCCCTCCCCTCCTTTCTGTCGTCCAGCAATTTTTGTTCTGAGCAAAACAGGCCCCCCCTTTGCTTCAGGTTGGTCAGATATTTTTCCCCGCATCAGGAGGCGCTTTTCTGAACGTCGCTCGTTTTCCCCTTGCGCGCCTTTTATTTCGGTGGGAGCAGAGCGACTTTTTCCGGATGAAAGCCTTTCCCCTTTTGTTCCAGAGCGATTTCCATTCACGACATACCTCCGGTACGGGGGGGTGGTAAAGGCCGCCCCCGATTGTAACACTCTTTTTCTTTCTCACTCGTACCCGGATTTCTCCTTTTTTTCTTTCGAGAGGAATACCTTCTTTTCGGTCCGACAGAGCGAAGGCAAGATCTTTCTTTTCCCCCGAAAACCGCCCGATTCTTTTTGGGGTCGGTAGCTTTCTTCTTTTTTTTTTTTTCCCCTTCCTGACGTGGTGGGGGCGGTCTTTTTCTTTCCTCGAAGGTGGGCTGGATGGCCTGACGTCGATACGAGTGGCGCCCTTCTCTCTTTT
>Ga0179593_1542427_pt1 | contig 13688 bp, 16 predicted proteins | sample CZODoug2_1_08_16_FD_185931 | JGI IMG/M metagenome (GOLD analysis project Ga0179593, IMG submission 185931) | Vadose zone soil fungal communities from Angelo Coast Range Reserve, California, USA - CZODoug2_1_08_16fungal (PacBio error correction) | ecosystem: Environmental > Terrestrial > Soil >... | reverse complement strand
GCTTTTCGTTATTCAGCGGTATCTTTCAACCAAGATTTTTCTCCCTTTGCTTGGTTCTGGAATTCTTCGTCGCCCTTTTTTTAGTTTTTCCCGGTATGCCGCCTCCCTCCCCTTTTTTCCCTTTTTGTAACCGCTTTGCATCTCACCTCTGCAACCCCTCATAACCCGTTATTGTTAAACCTAGTCCCCCCCCCCTTCCTCCCCTCTTTGAAAGGCCGATGAATTCAGATCGTTTCACTTATGCTGGGTTTGACTGTTTAGTTCTTCCTTCCCGACCTTTCCCCTTCCTCCCCGAAAGCTCCCCCTCCTTTTTGCGAATATTTGGGGTACCTGCCGGCCATGCCGTTCTTTTTCCGATTTTCTTCCCTTTATAAAGATAAAGTGACATTGGTTCATATCTTCCCCTCTTTGATGGCCAACCTCTTCCGCGTCGCCCCTCTTCGGTTCTGATTCCCGGCCCTTCCGGAGCCAGGTTTTTTTTTTTTCAAATAGCGGTCCAACGCCGCCAGCTCCCCTCCCTGACACTAAGAACCCGAGACGTCCACCATGCTAATTACCCCGCTCCAGAATCCGGAGCATGGCGCGGCTGCCCCCAGCCGCCGCCTTCCTCCTTCCGGGAAGCACGATCCCCAGTTACCCCCCTTACCCTCAACAAATTCCCGGAACATGACGATTTTTTTTCCTTAAATTTTCTCCGATAGTCTAACTCCCGCCCTAGGCTCCCAACGTTTCTTTTCTGCAGGCCACCTTCTTTCTTTCTTCCCGCCGCCCGTTTTTTGAAGCATAGACGATTTTTATTCTCCCGAACGAGGCCATGTTGCTACTCGGTGTTTTCTCTTCCGTTTTCAGAATTTTCCGTTTGCGCCCTGCGTTTATGGGTGCCCCTTCCCCCTTGAATATCTGGTTCCTTCTGTACGATTTTCCCTAAGTTTTTTACTTTTTTTCCCCCCTTCCACCCTCACCCAGGAAGCAGCGTACTGCGGCTCATACAGCTACTCAAACGTGTCTTTTCCCTTTATGGATCGCTGTATGAAAAAATATTCTTTACCTCTTCCGCTCCTTTTCTTCCTCCTAGGGCTTTATGTGAGGTCTTCTCTTTCGAAGTTTTTCCCTTCCTCCAGGTCTATTCAAATTATTTCTGACCTCCCCGGGAAGTCCTCCCCCCCTCCACGACCTTGAGAGGAGACTGCCCTTCCTTCAGCATAGTCAGCTTCTTTTTCTTCTTTTTCTTGGTAAACTTTCCCTTTGCCCGAAGATCGGACTTGTCCTACGTTTGCCCAATATTTTCTTACAATCGTTCCGACCCCGATTTCTTGTCCTTTGCATTACCTCCAGACTTACCCGTTATCTTTCGATCTGAAGAAGTTCCGACTCTTTTTGATGGCACCCGTTTCTTTTCTAGACTCGGTCACTTCATATCACGTCGACATCAATTTTCTAGAATCCTGCTAGAGTTAGAGTTCCGCTTGCATTGGGTACAGCTCTATGCTTTTACTCCTTGTTGTTGTGCCGGTTTTTCCCCGAACGACACCATCCTCCCTCCTCCCTAGATGAAGGATTGTTTAGGGCCGTGATATTCAGTCTTCCACATCTAGCCCCTCCGTTCCCCCTAGCGGATAAAGAGCACGTTCGCGCGAGAACCCCTTCTCCTTCCCCCCTTTTTCTCTTCCCTTTCTTCATAGCCACTGAGTACGGAGGTCCTTGGTCTCTTTCTCCTCTTCCCCCCAGCATCGTGTTTGTTTGTTCCTTTTCCCCAGTACTTTAGAGTCGTCTTGCGATCTTTTTTTTCTTTTCCCTACATTCCTCATGGTTTTCTTTTTCGCCTGTCCTGCCCCTTTTCCAGGTAGTTGGATTTGCGGACCTTTCCCCCCCCCGTCTGATAGTGGGACTTATCATTTTTACTCCCTCTTTTCCATCGGACTCTCCTCCTGCCTTCATCGCCGCGAACAGACAGCATTCCTCTTAGGTGGTGACATCTTCCCCCCAATCTCTCCTGAAGATGTGTCATCTTATATCACCCCAGTTTGTTTGACGTAGTTCCCTAGGTCCCTTCTTGGCTGCGACGTTTATTCCTCATTTTTTCTTTTTTTTCCAGAATTTCTTCCGGTTCAGTCGTTCTGCATAGGCGGCGCCTGGACCAGTTTTTCTTTCACGACAAACTCCAGAATATGCCCGTGCCTTTTCGGCTCCGCCCCTAACCATCTCTTTTTTTTTCCCCTCGCTTTATGTTTCCCCCCCTCCGTTCGTTATTTCTTACGTCCCCCTCCCCCTTCTTTTCATTAATCCTCACGGCTGGAGTAATATTCTTGTTATTATCTTTTCTTAGACTCTTTTGCTCCTTCTTTTCGTGCTGTAGCCGGGAATCGCCTTTTACAATATTTCACTTTCCCCCTCCCTGTTCGTTTCCGGTGGCTTAGGTATTTTTGTTCATTGAACTTTCTTCGGGAGTTTTGGAGGCAATTTTATTTTTTTGCTCCCCGCCTTCCTTTTTTTTTATGGTTTGGTCTTTTCTTTTTTTTTTGGAAGAGGGGCCTTTCTTGCCGTCTTTTTCTGTTTTCAGTATATTCTTTCTGCTTTGGACGTCTTTTTCGTCTCGCCCTTTCAGTTCTTCTTCGACGGAGTAATCGTCATCACCTTTTTTCCCCCCTCCGGATTCCCCCGACAATCGGTTCTGAATTTCTTTTTTTTTTCTTGACCGGATTGACGCCCTTTCTCCTTTTAGTTGGGAAGGACCCTCTTTTTGGCAGGCTTTCGTAAGACTTGTTCGGTTCGGCCCCACGGGCGTTTCGTCGCCGTCTTTTTTCTTCCCCCTTTTTTTGAGTTTGATGCGGGCCTAACTCCATCCTTTCCCAGCATTTTTGCGGTCTGTGTCGTGCCATCAAATTCCTCTTTTTTCAATCCCCCTCTTTCCGTTATTATTCTAAGGAGAGACCTTTTTGTTTTAAAAAAACCTTGTTATTTTGATTGTTTTTTCTCTGTGTTGTACTACGTCGCCCAATCCTTTCCCAACGTAATGACCCCTTTGAGTTCCTTTCTCCCAAGGTGTACCAACCTGTCCTTTTTTGATCTCCTCCTGTCCGCCCTGGCTCTTCTCTTTCGGCCCCTTTTCTCCTCCACACTCCATTCGCGCGGTTTCCCTCCTTTCCCCCCCTTTGTGTTTTTTAGAGCCCTATTGGCGTTCTTCAGCGATTCGCCCCCCCCTTCTTGCCCAGCTGGCGGACATTGACCGTCTCGTAGACTTTCGTTTTAGTTCTTTATGCCTCCAGGTTCAGACGTTGTACAAATCCTTCAAGGACCACACCGCAAACAACAACCTTATTTTTTCCCCAAATTTTTCCTCAAGGAATCCCCTTTCCTTGATTTCTCTTTCCACACGACCGCCGCCTCCCTGGGTTTTCCCTTTGTACTCCCTTCCAACGGTCCCAAACCTCCCCATCCTTCCCCAACCGTTGAGAGGTTATCGTTTTTTCTGCTTTTCCTAAACGAGCAAGGCGCGTCCACTCTTTCATGTTTTTTTTCTTTTTTCTTGCCGTTCAAGATGATACTTTTTACCCCCTTGATAAAGTAATCCCCTTCCTCAGACGATGCCTCCTTTCCCCACCCTATTTTCCGGAGGTCCTCTTCCGACACTTTTTGAGGTCCTCCTTCCTTCGTCCGCCTCTGAGCCCCGGGAGCTGTTCCCCCCCTCCCCGCCAGATAAGTAACTCGACCTTTTTCCCACACTGAATTAAGCCTTATTTTTCCTTTTCCAGTCTCCCTCCTCCTGAGCCCTGAGAGGGAACGCGTCGCATCCCAGCCAGATTCCCTGCCCCTTCGCAGCCTTTTTTCAAGAACGATCACCGGCCATACAGGAACCGCTTACAACTTGCCGAGTGCGGCGACCTCTCTTCCTTAGGCTCAAGCCCTCACTTTAAGCAAATCTTCCTCAGGTTTTCTTACTTCTTCCAACCCAATCGAGTATTACGCCGCCCCTTTCCGCCTAATATACGAATGCTAGTCCCCCACGTATACGGTCCCTGCTTCATGGTTTTTTCAGCGACCCTGTGAACTTTGGGTTTTTTCCCCTGGGAAGTTTTGTTCCGTGACACTTTTTGGATTGGTCGCTTCGCTTTTTTTCTCACTGAGACTTATTAGAGTCGCTTCCTTTTGTTATCCTTCCCAGTCATCGAACACACCGGCTTGTCCCTCCTCTTTCTCATCCGTACGTCAAAGACCAATTTTTGTTTCCTCTTTTTTCTACTTCAAGTACACCATCTTTCTCTGGCGTCCTGATTCCCCCGGTGATTCTTTGACCGTTATTCTTGTCTCAATGGGCGGCCCGGTCCTTCTACTGATTTACCCATACTTCAACGATCATGTTTTGGAAGGTCCGCATCCACCTTTCCCCCCCTCTTCTGAACTACCCGAAGTCGTCATGTGAAGGTCTTTTATTCCCGTCCCGGAGCAGTTCTTTCTTTTTTTCCCGCGGAATACGACTCAACTTTTCTTTTGTTCTTTAATTTTTCTCAACTTCCTCTTTATTTCCTCCCGCCCGCTGCCTCATGCGCTGAAGTTCTTTCGACCTTTCTCGGGCTTAGGATGTCCTGATTCTCATTCGTGCCGCCAGACGGCTCACTTTTTTCTCTTTCCTCGTATTAGGCGAGGTTAGCGGTTTTTTCGAGCTCTCTTTGTCCATCTTTTTTGTTTTTTTTTCTTTTTTTTCTCGGGTTTTTTTTATTTTGCTCTTCCCAACCGCGCCGACTGTTCTTTCCTGTCTCCGGTCTTATATTCCCAGTTGTCGAGCAACAAATGCGCCTAGCTATCACCCTTTCTGACGTTATTGCAGAACATCTCCAGGTTTTTTCTTTTGGCTTCGTCCCTTCCTGCTATGTTTTTTAGATGCCCGTACGCTGTCCCGAAAATTCGTCCGTGGCTTCCTTTTCAGGAAAAGTCCCGAAGTAGTTTCCTCGCCTTTCGACTTGCGTTTCAAGCCCTTCGATGCGTTTTTTTTTTTTAGTTTTCCGTGGAGTGCTTTCCATTACACCCGCTGTGGCCTTTCTCATAGTTACCGTATAAGGCTCAGTAAGCTTCTCTTTTTTGGAGAGACCAGACATCTTTATACAACTTGACTCAGGTTTACATTCTTTTTACAGCCACAGCTCCCTTTCGATTTTTCCTTCCCGATCAGTCCCCCTCACAGTGTGTTTGACGTATCTGGGCCTTCTAGTAGATTCTCCTTTTTTCCTTTTCGACAGAATTCCAACCCTTTCCGCTCCTTTTTTTTTCTCCGCAAGTCCCCGCACGACAAATCCAGAATACTTCATTTTTCTACAATGCTGCGCCCATGTTCTCTATTCCCCCCCCCCTTCGCTTTATGCTCCGTTCTTCCTGTTCTTACGCAGTGAAACCCCATTCTTTCATTTACGGCACCTGCTTTCTCCCCTAGCATCCATATTGTCCTTTCCCCCCTCGCTCTTTGATCTCTCTCAGGGTCGGGAGTGATTTTTCCCTTTTTTTAGATTTTCAGTTTACCCCACCCCCTTGACGGAGTCAATTGGCTAATTGGGCCTTTTTCTTCTTGTTTATTATTGTTATGTGATTGAAATTAGCCCGCCTGGCGGTATCTAAGTTCAGAGCCTGCTCATTTTTATTAGAGTTTTTCTGGCCATGGCTGGAATCGTTTTTTTGTATGGTATTTTCCTTCCTTTTTTTTGACCTGACTTTTTTCTCGCCGGCCTGGTCTTTACGGCTCCCTTCCTTCCTTGTCTTCACCTCAGGCCAGGCCTACCCTCCTTTTTGGTAATAGTCTTTTTTCTTCCGTTCTTGATATCTTTTTTTTCAGGGCCCGAGTCCGGCCCAGTCCTTCTTTTGATCTTTCTCGGCCTTCCCCCCCCCCTTTTGCGCTTTTTTTTCTTCCGGATTTGTCGGAGTTTCTCCTCTTTCGGAACTTTCCTGTTACAAACCATTTTTTTTTTGCGCCTGATCTTGTCCCCTCATCGGCGGTCCAATACGCTTTATTCTATCCTCCTTTGAGGATGGTTTTTGAACAAAAATCGGTCTTTGATTTTTCTCCCCCCCCTTTTTCTTTTCATTTCTACTTTTCCAAACGTTTCCTGATGCCTTTGAGCCGGTGCCCCCTTCCCCCCACGCCCTGCGAAGAGCGCGATGTTTAATTCTTTCCCCGTTTGCTCGACTTTTTATAGAAACCCTTTTTGTTTTTTTCGTATCTCTCTCTCTTTTTCTTCGCCGCTACCCGCAGCGGCCTTCCTTCTTCCTCCTTAACTTTCCTATACCCCCCTCAGGATCCATTTCCTTTCGCTTCAGGCGTGGTCTTGTCCATTTTTCCCGTCACTAAGTTTGCAGAGTTGTACCAATTTCCCCCTGATTTTTTTCCCCCCCCCCCCACCGCGCCAAACAAAATTACTTCCCGTCCCACCCAATTTATTTAGAATCCATTTTCGCTGACGGAAATCGCTGAATTTGCCCAGCTTCGTCGCCCCCCTCCCCCCCCTTTTTTGAACGACGTTCCTTCCCGCGTTCCCCCCCCACCTTCAGGCGCGTTACGCGAAATTTTTTCTTTTGAAATTTCCTTGGTTACCTTCCGGCCATGCTTCGTTTTTCAGGTCATCTTGCCCGCTACCGTCCCCGTCATCAGCCAGAAGCCCCGCCTCTTTTCCCTTTTTCTGACTTCGAAAATTCTTTAGTTCTAAGCGAAGGATCCTTTTTTTTTTTCGCTGCAAAAAGGATCTTCGCTCCCCCAGTTCACTAAGCCTCCCCCCGAAACAAAAACGGGACCTTTGCATCCCTTTCCAGATAGGCAAAAGCTAACATTCAAGACCTTTTTTTGCCTGGAGTCAATCCGGTGCCCCCGCCACAGTCCTCCCTGCGCTCCTTCCTTTCACTAAGATAAAACTCTTCCGTTTTATTTTGTGAAACATGGCGTCATTTTGATCGCCTGATCCTTTCGATGCAAGTGCTAGCTCACCGCAGGTCCTTAGCATCTCCGGACCCCTTTTTCTGAAACCACTAGAGTCTTAATCTCCCCCGGTTTTTCATTCCCTCATGTTTATGCGTAAGATTACTCACTGGACCTTTCCCCCCTTAGACCTTTTCCTGGACTGCAGAGTTTCTTCCCTTTGAGTTTTCTTAGAATATGTCGAGTCCATCCTCTCCCTTTCTTTAAGCGGCTCCGTTTGATTTAGCAATACCCTTCTTTTTCGCGAGCGGCCATACAAGCAAACATTTCGCTTTTTCCTCTTGACACCACCTTCAGCTTGTGGAGGTTCTCTTTTACTCCTTGACTTTCTTAAGGGATGTATGTGTTTCATCCCTGCTGTTTTTCCTCTCCCTGACGCCTCCTCCACAATACTCCGGCCAACGTGATCGTTGTCGTCCTTTTTCTCATCCCCTCGTTTTCCCTTTTTTTTTTCCCACCCTTGTGTTCTTTTATTGATGCCCAAAAGCTTTCTTTTTCTTTTTTCTTTTGCTAAGATAGGACACCAGCACTCAAGCCCACTCATTTCTGTATGACAGCGCGACTTCCCTCAGGAGCTTGCCCCCTGCGCCCCTTTCCTTCCATGCCTTGCTTTCTTCCTTCGCAGACGGAGTGTCTTTATCCTCTATTTTTAGGGAGTTGTTTGAAGAAATGGACCTACCCCTTCTCCTTTTTCTGCATAGATGCTCCTTCTCGGCGCGGTTAAGCGCGTTGGCCACCGAATCCTTCCCCTTCGCAGTTTTTGTTTGTCGGATTATTCGGTGGGTTCCCACCTTCCCTCTTTCCACCTCCTTTTTTTGAGCGCGATGACCGTATTGGTTGTTCAATGACCTTTCGCTTGCACCTTTTCCCTAGTGAAACCTTCCACGGGTTTGGTGGGAGGTGGCCGAGCACCTACTCGCCCCTTCATCCCGTTTTTTGGACTCCAAACCGGCTGATGTTGTTTTTTGTACAGAACCTCTTTTTTAGTGTTGCGTGCCGCTACAAGTCCGATGCTTTCCGCCGTCCCCCCTTTCTAAAAGCCCTCTTGAATTTTCGCGGCCGTTTTTAAGGGCGGACGCTGAAAGGTTTTTTCTGAGGTTCCCCTCCTGACTTTTTAGTCGTATGGTTTCAGTATATGTTTGATAGTTTTTTTCTCCTTGTTCAGGGACGCGCGCGGCGCGTCCCTCAGCCTCTCTCATTTCTGATTCCCCCCCTTTTCTCCACAGACCGCTGACTTCTTGGTTGTAATACTTCTTCTAAGAGCGAAACCCCTTTTTTTCCACGCTCGCGGTCTTTTGAGAGTACGCGGCGCCGGTTGATTCGTATACCCGTTTTTCGTTTCAGCCCTTAATGCGAGAGCCTGCGACCAGAGTACCCCGTCTGCCACCCATTGCTATATGGCATGATTTTTCCCGACGACTCTCTGCACCCCTGCGCTATATTTTTGCTCCCGGTCCCGGGGCTACGCAGAAAAATTCGTCCCCGTTTCGTCCCCCTCCTGGTTAATCTATGGTTTTCCTTTCCCTTTTCCGTCCTTTTTTCTAGGTGGCTGGATCTATGCGGCGTGAGCCAGCCTGTCCTGCCGTCCTCTCCCTGCACCTTTCACGTTAGGGTTGGTATTCGGGTCTGTCTTGGGGATCCTTCCCCCTTCTTCTCTCTTTTGGCCCGCGGATTATGAATTTCCTTCTTCTTATTTTTTTTTTGGGATTAAGTCGAAGTTTTTATTCTGTAGTATGTTCTTCTTTACTTTTATCGGCGTTTTCCTTTTTTCTCGTCTTTTCTTAATTTTCGGCGGACTCTTCCTCACCTCCGGTATTTTTTCTTATCTATTTTGGCCATGGGCCAGGTTATGAACGTTTTTTCTTTGACCCTTTGGTTGAAGGGGTTTTTTCAAGACGGTGTTCGACTTGCGCGGCCCCTCTCGGTCCTCCCCCCCTCTTGAGTTTTCGCTTCAGCGACATGTTCCTTTTTTGCTTTTGACGTTTCTCCATCCGTTTCCCCAATTACTGGACTTTCTTTTTAGCCTCCCCCGGCGGTTACTCAACGAGTCCTTTGTCTTTTCTATTTCTTTTCGGTCCCCAAAATTGGTTATGATGTTTGAGAGTGAGTTTTTTTTTCCCTTTTTTTTTTTACTAATTTTAAACTTCACATCTTCCCTTTCCATCCAGGTGTTTCCCCCCCCTTCCTGAACGGACGAGAGCAGGGCCTTTACCCCCCTTCGGGGATCGCGTTGAGTCTCATCCGCTTTCTTAAAGGCTTTCCCCCCCCATTTTTTTCTCAGAGAGCGCGGCCATTGAGTAGCAGCGGCGCCCCCTCCACTCTCTCTCGACCGCGGCGGCCCCCTTTGCCCATTTCTCCTTTCCTTCAGCGTGTTTTTTTGTATGCAAGGCCTCAAAGTGGTTGCGACTGTTTGTATACCCAGTTTCAGCGCCTTCCTTCCCCAAACACCTCCTCCAAACAATGAATTAACCGGTTTTGTTCCCTTGCTGCCGCCTCCCCCCAGGAATCTCTTGAAAGGAACCTATGAATTCCCCTCCCCCCGCCGCCCCCTCCCCCTTTTTGGGACTGATGGCTTTCATGAAAGATTCACCCCCAACTCTCATTTTTTCTTCAAGCGCAAGCGCCCGCCACGGGTCCCATTCGTTCCCCCCGCCGGCCCTTTTGAAGTTTTCTTTCCCACTTAAAATGGCCCCCCGATAAGTCAATTCCCTTCCCTTCTCCAGACTTATGGCCCCCCTTTGTATCTGACTCGTCCTCCCTTTCTCAGATCCTTTTTTGAATTACGATCCGGAGCCGTTGCCCGTTTCTTCCTCCTTCGCCAGATTACCTTAAGAAGAAAGACATCCTCCCCCCCCCGGCGTACCCCTTCCCCGACAGCTCGGCCTAGCCCTCGCCTTCTCATGTTCGGGAACTTTCAGACAAGACCCCCAGCCGCCGCCGACCTCTCGCCTCTTTCCCTCGCCAAGATCTTCCTCCCCCCACTGCCGAAACAATTTTCCCTCCTTTTCTTTAGTGCGTGCAGCGTCTTGCCCTTTTCGATGCCTTTTTCCTCTGAAGCCATTCTTTTTCTTTGACGTACAATATGCAGAACCCCCGATTCCTCTTTTTCCCCTTTTTGAATATTTTTCCGATGCTTTCTGAGGAAGAACCGTACGCCCCTCTTGCTCATAACTCTCCAGTTTTTTTCCCCTCGTTTGACCCTCGTCCCCTAGGTTTGTCATGCGGCAATTGGCGTTGTTCCCCCCTCCTTTCATTAAACGAGAAGACTTATTTTAGCTTGCCTTTTTTGTTCCCTCAGGGAAGTCTTGACGGCGCTCCCCGCGGCCTTCTTCAAAGCAAAACTTGTTTTTTGCTCCTTTTCCCTCCCTCTACAACATTGTCGCACCCGGAGCGCTTGACTACATCTTTCTGTTTCCTTTTTTTTTTTTGTGCTGGAGCACTCTACGACTTCTGATTCCCTTTTTTTCCTGAACATCGCAGGCCACGATCATTCGGAATTTTCTCCCCCTCTTTTCCAAGCGTCTGACGGATTGAAGCGAATTCCGCTTCTTTTCGGCTTTATGAACTTCCTTGTCGCGTCCGCCCTTTTCTTCCGGTAACTTCCCTTCTTAAATTCTTGTATGCCAGCTGCATCTACAGGAGCCTGACTCAGACTTTTCTCCGTTTTTCTTTCCTTTGTTCTGATGAGTTATCGAGCAGGCGTGCATTTTATCCTCGCTCTGTCTTCTTTTTGATTGTGGCGAGTTTTGAGCCCCCCAAATGGAATAGTTTCCAGGATAATTTTTTGCCCGGCTCGCGCGGTTAGCGGTCCTTCCCATACCTTCTTTTTTTCCTCTCAGGTTGTTGAGAGCGATTGGTGTTCACTACTGTACCGAGTCCTACTTCTCTTTTTATCGGATGGCTGGCCCTGTGATCGTCTAGCCACACTCAGTCTTATGCATGATAAAATCGCCTTCTCAGCCCTTCTCGTTTCCAATGAGAAGCGGCGGATCGCCCCGTTAGTGCTCCGGTTGGAGATGGCTGGCATACAGAAATTTTGGTGTCGTTTTTTGCTCCTTTTCCTCAAGTCTGCTTTGGTAATACAAGACCTCGATGCGGAATTCGCCCCTTCCGTTTCAGGTTCCCTTCCCCTTCTTTGGCCGTCTTTGTTTAGAAGAGATGGATAGCTTCAGTCGACCCTTTCTACAGCGTCCTTCCTCCTAAAGAGTTTTCCCCTTCCCGACATGAGCCCCTTTCCCCTCTGAAGAGATGTGTCATACTGCCGACCAGCACTGGGTCTTCTTTTAGTCTTTTTTTTTGTCTAGGCGCAGGTTGCTTTTCTGACTTCCTGTTTAATCACCGGCGTGCTACGATAATGTTTTTTCCCTTATTTTTTTCCGCCTCGCCCACCCTCCCCTCTATTTGTCCCTCCCTTTCGCAACCCCCCTCTTACTTCCTCTTCTGCAACCAAATGCGCGGTGATGTTTAGGGCGCGGTAGTAAAGGTTATACGTTGCAAACTCGGCTCTCTTTATACTCTTCCAATCTTGTCGGCGCTAATCGGTGGCTGTTTTTCTCGGCTGAGCATAGCCCCTTTCCCCCGTTATTTTCTTCGCACCAATTGCCGCCATTTGTTCGTTGCCGGGCTTGTCTTCTGGGATCCTTCCAGTTTCCTTTTTTGACCTTTTTCACGCAGGCTCCTTCTTTTTCTCTCTTGGGGCCCCTGTCTTTTCGTTTTGTCCCCTTTAATTTAGCTGGCGGAGTTGGCCCTTTTTTTTCTCTCTTTGCCCAGAGCTTTTTCCCTCATAGTCCGCATTTCTTTCGACAATCGTTTTCCTTTGGAACATGGGCCTGCGGATTGACTGTCTGATTTTTAAGTTTCTCCCCCCTGCGTCTATTTTTCTTTTTGGCGGAGTCCCAGAATTGAATCGGTTCCGTCCCTCTTTTCGCGCTCGCGACTTTGGCTGTGCTCTTTTTCCTGAAAGTCCTTACCCAGGCATCGGCGGTCGCTCCCTTTCTTCCTTTTTTATTCATCGGCATTCTTTAACTGATTCCCCTTTTTGAGTCTTTTCCTTTCTCTGTTTGAAACCCAAACTCTTGCTTGGTTGGAGAGGACTATCCTTCGCCGTTTCACCCCTTCTGACCCTGAGTCTGAGCCCCCGGTGGCACACCACGTAATGAATTTCTCTTTTGGATCATTCTCCCGCCAAGGTTCGTTTGTCCTCACTCGTTTTTTTTTCTTCCTTCAAATCCTCCGCGCGGTATATCTTCTTTTCTCCTTTGAGAGAGATAATCAGTATTTTATCAGAGATTTACCTCTATCGCCGTTGGCGGAAGGATCAGCTCTTTCTTCCACTTTGGAGTTGTAAAACGCTGCTCCAGACTAGTTTGCTCGTCCGTTTTTTTTAAAATTTCTCTTTTCAATTTCCTCCCCCTTGAGATTTTTCACCCTCCGAGTTGCAACCCCCCCCCTCCTGTTTTCCTAAAACTCGTCTGCCTTCTCATCCATCCCCAGGACTCGCTTCCCAGGGAACCCTCCTCACGATACTCCGCTTTTGGACGCTGGACGTTAATTACCTTCAAAACACTCCATTTTAAGCTTGAAAGCTCAGCTTTTTCCTGACACGATTTTAATTTTTTCCCCCGGTAACTCCCCTGCCCGTTGCTGCCGGCGCTGATTCCCAAACCGGTCGCTCCTGTCTCATTAATGAACCCCCCCCTCTCTTTCGACGATTTCCCCCCCCGCTTTAAAAGGGTGAGGAACGCCTTGACCTCCCTTTTTTTTCACTATTTTTCTTCTAGACGACCCCAGAGACGGTCACACGCTCCCCCTTTCCTACCCTTACCTACCCGACCACGTCGACGGACCTCCCCTTCCTTCAACTTTTTCCCCTTTCCTCCTCAGAGCTGCGCGGGAAATCGCGTTTCCACTCCAACTGCCGCTTCCTAAAGCGCTAGAAGCCACTCTCCCCACCTCAAGACCCTACTACCGTGTCCAAACACCCTTTGGGGCGGCAATTGACCTTTTCCCAAACGTTCCTCTTGTGATACCCGAAGAATACTTCGAGCCCCAAGCCCCCCTCTGGCTTCGGATCATTCTTTTTTGGACCCCCCTCCCTCTCCAGTGAATATGAACGAATGGTTTCTGTGATGTCCCCTTCTCCTGAATTTAAGTAAGTGGGTTTTGCTTCTACGGTGTCCCCTTCCGGCTCTTCGTGCGAATAGTAAAATATTTGGCGTGCTCACTTCCCTTCGGCCTTTTTCCTTATGCCCGAGTACGTGACCAGCCCTTCTTCGTTCTTTGCAACTCAACCGGCCCGTACTGTCCTCTCCCCAGTAAAATAAATTAGGGCGCTTTCCCGTAGTCTCTCAGATTTGCTTGAATGCTTCAATCATTGATTGACTCTCTCTAGCGCCCTCCGCTTCGCTGCGGCTTCTTTTCTTCGGACTTATTTAGGAACCATCGACGGCCCCGATAATTTCTTTTTTCCCCGACTCCCCCTCGCGCCTCCGGTCAGCGAACCCAGTCGTCTTTTATTTCTTACTTTTTTAGGCTTGTACCTCGGCGCACGACGCCACTCATTTTTTTATGTCCCCTGTGCTCCCCAAACTTTTTTTCTTTTTCCAGTTTCCCAGTAGAAGCGTGCGATGCTAATTTGTTGATTTAGTTTGCTCGCAGGCCGGTTTTTTACCAGCTAGGTCTCCTTTAGTGGCCCCATATAATTGACCTCCAGCCTTATACGGCCTCCTGCTAG
>Ga0179593_1474973_pt1 | contig 13688 bp, 12 predicted proteins | sample CZODoug2_1_08_16_FD_185931 | JGI IMG/M metagenome (GOLD analysis project Ga0179593, IMG submission 185931) | Vadose zone soil fungal communities from Angelo Coast Range Reserve, California, USA - CZODoug2_1_08_16fungal (PacBio error correction) | ecosystem: Environmental > Terrestrial > Soil >... | reverse complement strand
TCCTCCCCTGATCCCCTGTACGAGCGCACCGGATTGCCGGACGCGGTCCCTCTGATCTTGTGCCTCTTTTTGCGTTTTTCTTTTCGGTTTTCCTCTCCTTTTTCGTGCCTAAGGATTTGGTTTGTTGCGAGCCGAGGCGGCAAATAGGGGACTCGTTCACGCTTGGCGGAGTCTTTGATGCCGCACGCACCCGGAACATGCTTCCCGTGGCCGTCATTGTTCCTTTTTGTTTTGACGTCTTCTTTCCGTGATTGTGTGACCAACGCAGTTTTTAGCGTCCGGAGGATGCCTCTAACCGGCCTGGGCTTTGAATTGTAGAGTCGCAGAATCCTCCCTCCTGAGCGACGAGTCAGGGCTCTTATTTCTTCCTCGTTTTTTTATCCTTGCGGACCGCACATGGTTTCGGTTGTTTTGTCGCCGTTTGTCTCCTGCTTGCTGCTCGGCGTGGTGACGGCTTTTCGACTTGGCTGCCGACCTCCGCCCTTGGTGGCTTGCAGGGGTTTATCAATTTTTCCTTCTCCGCCGCCCCCCAAAAATCCGCGGACACTACGAGCGACTTGACCCAATTTTCCGTCGAGTCGCTTTTCTTTTTACACTTGAACTCGTCACTGATTCAGAAGGGATTTTGCCCCTCGAATCGCAGAAGGAGGCGCTTTTTTTACGGGTTTGCTCTCCCTCGGCCCCCCAGTCGAACCTCTGGTGCTCAATAGCCCCACTGTCGAGCGGCGGTTGGAGTGTTTTGTGATCATGCCTAGCAGTTAGTTGTACCCCCATGTCGCCTTTTTTTTCTCCCCCCCAATATATACGCTCTCCCGTTTTGTCGAGAACCGCTCCCAGACCTAAGCGTTGCTCGCCGCGTTTTTTGCGGTCTTACTCCCGAGCCCCTTGACACAACCCTGTTCATTATGCCATTAACTTCCCGGTACTCTCTTTTGTCGCGCCAGTTCGGTCCCTCCTCTCCTCACATCGGTTTGGCGCAGAGCCCCCCCCAGCTCACTAAGTCCGTCCTGACACGATGGTCAAAGCGGTAAGCCTCTCTCACTGCGACCCTTGGGATCAAACTATTCCGTCCTGAACCACCCCTTCATCTATTCTGTTCCGGACGCAAATCGAGTAGCGGCTCCTGAACCCCCCCCCCTCCTCCTCGGATGGCTGGCGTTTCACCCCTGCCGCGCACTGGGACGCTCTTAGTCCCCGCCTCGGCAAGGTCGTACCCTCCCGATATATTGGCAATTTTGAAGGCTGCGCCCCTGTGAGCGCTTCATTACCAGTAGCAAAGACCAGCGATCTTAGATCATCGGGATGACTCTGCTTGCTGGGACCCATTGCTCCCCAGGCGTCCTGACTTCCCCTCCTGCATTTCCCGGTGCCGATTTTTCTGATGCTCAACAGCTTTTAGATTTGTTCCTACCCTATCATAGTCCCGCCGTATACGACCACTCGACCGTCCAAAGGGTTTTTTTTTTGGGTTGTTTTCTCCTGCGATGTTTGGTGAAAGATGTTTGGTTACTTATTGGTCCTTTATGGGGGTTTCGCTGCACCCGGTTCACACCTTCGTCCGATCCCCAGACCTCTCCCTTGAGTATTAGTGTGAGCTTATTAACGCGGTTTCCGTTCACAACGTTTCCCCCAGGGGTTGTACGACGTCCGTTCGGTCGGCTCGCCACCAAGAAGCTGTGCCCTTCCCACGGCGCTTGCCGGCGGCGTTGAGGCATATTTGGACCTGACGCCGATGCGGCTGCCCTTTTTGGGTCCTCCCCTTTGCAACTTCCGCTGCCGTCTTTGTGTGTCAAGGCGTCTCAACGTGACTCTGTTTCAGCGAGTTCTTGTCCGCTCCCCTTTTATACGTTCTAAGGTTTCTACGATCTGCGAAGGAGTCGTTGACGCTTCCCTTCTTCTAGTTTTCGGGGGGTGATCACCTATGGCCTTGTTTTTTTTTTTCGCCGATCTCCGTTATTTGATTTAGGGGCGGGTAATTTTCTTCCCAGTTTGTTCATCGCCTCGCATTTCTATTCTTTGGCGATTGCTCTGCTCTTTTTGGCCTCTCTCTCAGTTTCCCCCCGGCCGCTCGAGCGGCTGCGGCGTCCGCGGTTACCGTGCTCTCACGGGCATTGTTCCTTTTTCGTTGGGTGATTCCCACCTTCCTTGCCTCGTTGGAATATTATCCGACCCGCCCATGAACATTCTACTGTCGGCCCAAGCGGCACAGCTTTTTTTCGCTGAGAGATGCACCCCACACTTTTTCTTTTTTTCCTCCTCTGGCTTCGCACGCCCAGACGCATTTTTTCAAATTTTCTGGCCTTTAAACTCCATGTGCTGCCGTCTTTATCGAGGGGAAGGCCCAATCTCCTTTTCCTCCTTCCCCGTTGTTTTTTTTTCGTTTCTTTTCTCTTCCGTCCCTCTATCGTCGGGCGAGTGTCTGGTTACTGCCTGCATTCCCTCAAAGTCCCCGAGATTTGTGCGTTATCTTCGATTAAGCCATTTTTGGACGCCCTTTCTAATCGGGACCCCCCCCCAGATTTCCGTGGGCACGACAGGATGACTTGTCCCCACCTGGCGGGGCTAGTACCACCCCGCTCCCCCCCCCCCACTACCCCTCCCCAGTTTACCCTCCCCCGCTCCTCCTTTGTCTTCGCCTTTCCCCCACCCCTGTTGGCTCCTCTCTTTGATTTCACCTCTTCCCTGTCCTCCATTTCCCTTCACCCCCTTCCCCCGAGGCGCACATTTGCCCGCTTTGTGTTTTATCACCAGCCCCTGCAACCGCGCCCATCACTGTTTAGCGTCCTTTACCCGGCGCGCTGCGGGCTCGTTTCAGAAACTCGGTCTGCAGGACGGAGCCAAAGTCTCCAGCTCCAATAGACCTTGAACCCTTCGCGTCACGCTTCGGTGTGCCCGGCGAGCAAGATCGGTCTGCATCCACGAATCTCGACGTCCAGGCTTCTCCCCTCTAAAACGCAGGCGGTGTCCAACGCCTCTCCTCTCGAGCGTCGAGGAGTGCATTATAATATTTTCTCTTCCTTCTTCGCGGGAACAGTGGAAGAGCCGCCGGGTCGCTTCCCCAGGAGCGTAATCACCTTGATCTTTTTGTTACGAAGTCTTTAGCCTTTTCCTGACCATGACCCGGCACAGGCGGAGCCTCTCTGAGCCGTACAGAGGCAGAGGCGCCCGCAACGGCGTCCCCCTGGTTGCTTTTCAGCGAGTTTCCTCTCGGTGCTGTGCGACGTTACAGAGCTTCGGGACCCCCGTTTGGACCCTGTGGATAATCAACATCCCCGATTCTTCTCGTCACTAAGCCGAAAAATCCGCCATTTTTTGCCCTCCCGCAACTTTTTTATTTCTGATTCGATCTTTCCCCCAGCCCTAGGCCGGCCCGCTCCGGTCAAGCTTCCCAAGCCACGTCCTTGCGTTGCCCTGCCCACCCCCGTTTCGGAGTTTCTAGTCTCGGCTTGCGCGTTCGGCGGATTACCCCACCCCCCCTTTTTCTTCTGATGTCCAAGCATCGAACTCGGCCTTGGACCCTGCCGCGTCTGCGCCTGATGCCTCGTGCGCTGACCTTTCTGACCCCACTACTAAGTCTAGGGTTGTCTGTGCGTCCTTCTCTCTTTAGCTGACGCATTTTCCTTCCCACCTCTATCGCCAGGACCTTGCTGAGGCTGGGGTGAGTCCTGGTGCACCTTTCGAAGCGGTCCCAGAGACACAGTGATTGGGTTGGCTGCCGGACGCTTCCCTAGGATTTTCTGGATACCGGCCTCCTTACGCTTTTGTTTTCCGCGCAGGCTCTCGTCCTCCACTCGGTAGTTCGGACAGCCCTCTTTTGAAAGAATCTGCTCGACGCTCTGGTGGCCTTTTTCATTCTATTCCTCCATCTTTGAGTCTCGTGTTTCCTCCCTTGCGTCGCCCCAATTCTGCTTAACTAGATGATCTGCCGGTTGGGTAACGGGTCCGCGCTTTCCTTTCCCGCCCTCCCCCGCGATGATTCAGAAAGATTGTAGTCTCTGTTCTCTCCCGGGATGATTCGATCTTTTGCGCCCAAAACTTTTTTCCCGGACTCCGAGTATCCCCATACACCACCGAGCCGTTAGACCCGACTTTGCGGAGTGGAACCGTGTCCTGAATGCCTTCGTTCCTCTCCCCTTCCCCCCCTTCGGACCCCGCGCTTGTTTGAAAATTCACTTCCCCGTCTTGTATGACTGAGGTCCCCCTCCCTCTCTTCGACCGAGGCCTTTTTCCGAGATTCATCGACAGGATGGGTCTGGGAGAAGGCTCTTCGCTGTCCGACAAGAATAACGGCAAGTGATTGCATCGGCAGCCCCGATTTTCTCTGACACCCCTGTAAAAGAATCACTTCTTGAGCCAAGGCCTATAAACCCACATTTCAGAAGAGGATCCAAACCCAGCGCGATGAGACTTCTTCCAGGAGAGACTGCTGTCTTCGGACTGAGGTTCTCCTCCCATTTTGGTTCATCCGCCGTTTCTCGTCCTAGCGATCTCCGATTCAAGGCCCTGAGTGTTCACAGCTTCACTCTTTTTTTTTAATTCCCCCGTCAACTACACTTCGTTCCAACGTGCAAGCAGTGGTCAGTTTTGCTGGCCCAATGCCCCCCCCACTTCACTTCCCCCCTCCAATTCTCTCCCGTATGTTCTGTGTCTTGTTTTGCGGCTGCGTGTGAGCCCCACCTCTCGGTCACACTGAGCGCCGCCTGCAACGCCCCCCCCCCCCCCCCCCCCCCCCCCCCCCCCCAGCTCGGAAATCGGATGGACATCTCCCTTCTCGCTCCGTTTGTTCCTTAAATAGTTCTTAGCTTCCGCCCCAACGTCCCTGACCCGCAATTACTGATTCGCTCAGGAGTTGCGTACCCTTTGACATCGGCTTGCCCCTTCCTTTTTAAAACCTCTTAACTTTCTTCTCGAGCAGTCCTTGCCCCAGATCGAAACCAACTTTTTACTACGTCGGACCCACCTAACCCCCCTGTACCTACGACTCGCGGCCACCCTGATCCCTAATTGCGTTCGATGCGCGGGATTCCTCTGAAATCTCTTTCTCTCCCCCCTCCCCGGGTTGGTGTATCCTTTTTTTACCCCCCATATTATTTCTCCCGCTCTCCCCTGGAGGTATGGATATGCCCCGCCCCCCCCCCATGCTCTTTTGGGGGGGGGGTTCTGAGTATAGGAGTCTAGAGTTTTCGATCTCTTTTCCGCCCGGCCAATCGTCAGATAGGTTCTCTTTTGACAGGTTGTAAAAGCATGTCTGAGAATTGTAGATTGCCAACCCCCTTTTTGAGATCCACCAAGTGGCCTGGCTTGCCGCCGTGCGTGGCAGACTCAAACATTATCATATGTAAGAAGCACATGGTTCGCGCCCTGGTCTCCGGCCATTTAGCGCTGCGGTGTTCTTTTCAGTCCGCTCTTGGCGACTAGGCTTCGTGCCGAAGGCTTTTTTGGCTTAAGGATGCTCCATTTGGTATCCCCTCCATGCTTGAGGTCTCTTGATGCTCCCCCTGCACCCCCCACGGGCCCATGAATTGGAAGGAAGTGTTCTTTTACCTGAGATATTTGACTGCTTGTTGCCCAAACGAAGGCCCTAGTTCGAGCGGAGGTCCAACTCTTTTCCTATGCTCGATTTCCTCTTTTTGGCCGAGCAAGTAGGAAGAAGCCCCTGATCGACGGGCGATAGAATTTCTCCTGTTTTTTCCATCTGGCAAGAAGCGTTTTGTTGGCGGTATTGTGTTGTGTCTGTAGAAGTAGTGTTTTGTCTCTGGCTCCCTTCGTTGTAGCTAAGTCCGGTTGTTGACATTTCCCTCCCCTTTTTCAGGGCCTTGCTTTGCCATTCCAGGCGCATCTCAGAATCACCAACAAACTAAGCGGCCTTAATCGATTTCGATCCCACCAATTTTTGTCTATTGAAGTCGCGGTATTTAACCGTCCTTTCGTCGTTCCCGCAGTCAGAAGGCCGCGCGACAATTGGGTGCTTTGGGAGTTGTGCCCCCGTTCCTTGGTCCGATCCCCAGTGTTTAGCACTTGAGTGTGCCACTTTCTCCCTTTTCTGGTATAGCGGTCTTTGTCTGGCGTGGGTTTTGATCCCGATATCTCTGCGTTTGTTTCTTTTGGGAGCCCCAAATCTCGCCCCGCTCCCTTGATTTGATGAAGCCCTTTCTCTCGAGAGGGTGCGGCCTTAGCCCTCGCGCCCCCCGTTGCCCCCCAACACGTTTATCGATCCTAGGACCTGTTAAGCTATTTGTGCTGCGCTTTGTCAGAAACGCCTTCCCTCCCAGCTGCGGCTTCCCTTAGATCACATCGCCCCCCTCCTTCGCATGTCGATACCCGATGCTTTCCGGATGTTTCGCTCACTCTCAGCGTGGCCTTCCACTTCTGACGGTCCCAACCCTCCTCTTTCTGCTTCGGGTCTCAAATCCATGTCCCCTCGGGCTGAGCGTCTCGCCTGGCCAACCGCTGGGATGCGCGCCCCTGCCGCATTCGAAGGATTTATTCCCGAAGGCGCTCCCCGGCAGGCAGTTCTGACGGCGATCCTCTTTGGTCCTCATTGGGAGCTAGATGCGCGCTGCACATCCCCAAGACAAGACCCCTCCTTATCGGGCGTTGCTTGTTTGCGGGACCCAAATGTCCTTCTTGCGCTCTCCTCACCGTTACCCCCCGTTTCGGTTCGATGCTTTTCTCCGCCTAGCGCGGGGTAATAGTTCGCTCGGTCCAGCGCGCCGCCTTCTCCCCGGAATTTTCGAGGGCTTTTTGGTGTAACGGGTTGCACCCGAGCTGTTTCCGCAGGATGGGCTTTATTTTTCGATACGCCGTCCCTCGGATTGGCGCGCTCCCACTACCTCTGACTGAGCTTCTTAGTTTCGCCCGCCGCCTCCCGCTGGTTCGTCGCACACCGGGTCAAAAGTGGGGTCTCCCCTCTCGTCTTGTTCTCCCTAAGTCAGCTGTCCTGTTGTAGAAGTTGCTTAGCTCGAGCCTCTGACGGGATTCCAGGCGGCCCCATTTTCTGTCATGGCCCGTTGCATTTCGTCTTCCGTGGTAACGGCGAAGATAATTTTTGTTTCAGGAGTTGCTGTCCCTCGGCTGGCCTTCCGATTTCTCCGGCAACGTTTCCCTCCCCCCCTCGCCGGAGAAGTCGCCCCCCCGGTAGTATCCGCGGACTCTCGGCCTTTCTCCTTTCCTCTCTTTTTTGTCACTCGGCGATTTTTTTCGTCCGATCCTTTCCGTCGGAGATGTTTTTTGGTTTCTGGACGACTCAACTCTTTCCCTTTCGCGCCGCCGCCCTGTGTCGCTGGCGTGGCTCTTCCTAGCTCTTTTGTTTTCCCTGGTCCTGATCCTCGGAATCCCTCTTTTCATTTTTCTGCCGCACCGGCGCCTCGCCCGGCCTGACGTGCGGGCCTTTTTTTGGTCGCCTGTTGCCCTGCTGGCTTTTTCCTCCCCTTCAACGTTGCGCTTTAGGTCCGAACGCTATTCCCGACTTCCCTTAGGAGGCCCAATTGTCCCCAGATTTTTTTCTCTTGCTCCGGGGCTTTGCCCAAAGTTCTTCTGCTATGCTCGACAGTCCCGTGGAAAGCTCTGACCGAGGCCCCTTCTAACCCCCCCCCCTTTCGCGCCTGCTATTCGAGGTTTCCGTCTCTCCTCTCCTTTTTACCCCTTCGGTTGTGACTATTGGTGTCCGCCCTCGCTTCCCCGGCATCGTCGCAGGGCTGTTAAGCCGCCTCTCCCGTCCGTTTTTGGGAAACTGTAATGGGTTGTTCGCTATATCCTTACCAGAATTTTTCAGAATTGACCCCCCGATGTTTCCAAGGCGCCTGTCAAGTCTTCCTTCGATGTAGAGTAGCTCCGAGCGACCCCCTTTTCCCCTCTCTTGGGAATCACCTCCTCACACCCCTGCGTTCCATGCCTTGGTTAGAGCAAAAACCGTTCTCTCCGGCGGTTCGAGCACCGGTGCACGCAGAAGCCTGCCATGTCTTTCCGTTTATTCCTTTCCAGGATTCAAAAGATCAGCGCAATTCTCCAACCAGCGAGTCCACCGCGGCCCCCCGTTGTTTTCTGTTTTTCTCAAAATTGGTCCACCCTATCCACGAACACAGATCTCGCCCCCTTTATCTGAGACCAACCAACATCGCCCGCCCCTGTGATACCCCGCGAGACGAGTTTCAATTCCTCTTCAGTCGGACAAGTGTATCGTTAAGCTTTCTCGTGAACCTTTTCCTTGAGAAGGGCGGGCTCCTCCAGGTCCTTTCGCAACCCTGAAAAGTGATCGCTTTCGTTTCCCTCCGCAGATGCCCTTTAGGCCGTCCTGTTGGTCCAAGATCGTAGGTCGGGCGTCCCCGCCACCCTAGCCCTCCAGTATCTTACTCGCTTTTTTCGAGTTACCAGTTTCCCTGCGTCAGTAAACCCTTTGGAACGGTTAGACCCTCCCCCTATTGCTTCGGGGAATCTTCATACTCCTCGCCCAATGGAGGTGTCAACTCCGCTTTGGACTTTGTTTCGACCACCCCTTCCTCTTCTTCCCAGCTGCGTTAAAGACTAACCCCCAGGCAGGATCGGACGACAACTTTCTAGTGCCTTTCTCCCCCCCCTTTAGCGTGATGACGTTCCTATTCTGCAAAACGAGATACTTTCTGTTTCCTGCATCGGAACCTTCCCTTCCGGGAACGCGAGCTCGCGAATCGCGCAGTACACCTCCGCAAGCGCCCCCCCCATCCCTGTGCATCTCTGGTTTCTTGCTCTTTCCGCTGTGATAGAAGCGCCGCCCATTCCTTGTCCCCTTCGTTCTTTGAATAACGGGAGAGCTCCTTTCATCTAATTAGATCTCCTTGTAGCTCGCCTCTCCTCTTCTTATTTTGGATAGCCGGTCTCAGTCTTCCCCCGACGTTTCTTCCTGGAATGGACCATGTCGTGTTTGTGCGACTCGATTCTACCCAGCTTCGCAGCCGCTCCCTCCTCTTTGACCTCCCCTCGACAGATATTGTTTCTGCTCGGTCGCTTTCTTTAGAATCAAGATGGGGGTAGACACGTTCGCGCCAATCCCGTCCTTTCCTGTCATCTCTTCCCCTTTTTTGTGCTGGGCGCCGATTCTTGACCTTCGCCCACGCCCGCGCGTCGATTATTCGTTCCGAGTCATAGCTCCACTGGATGAGCGGCTCTCTTTGTGTTCCCCCCCCCACCCCCCCCCAAGCTGACAGACACAGCCCTGAGATGGCTCAGTATCAGAAACCTCAGTCCTCATACAAATTGAGTTTCCACCCGTGCCGGTTTGTGAGCTTTAGGCTTCAACGTAGTCACCCGCCCGCCTTATTTTTTTTTGTTTTTCCCCTTTTACATCTTGTTGGTCCATCCCGAGCATTCGAACCCCTGAGCATTTTCGGTTCATTTGCCTTTGCTTTTTTTTTCTGCTATCGCATGGTTTCCAAGTTCAGCCCGGCCCATTTCTGAAACGGCAGCCCCGCGATCGACCGTCCCCCCTCCTGCTTTTAGTCGACCCTGGCGACACGGTAAGCATAAACCCCATTCGTTTGCTTCCCTCTTCTCCCCAAAAAGCGGCTTTCCCTCTTCTCGCCTTAGCAGGCTGTCTTTTCCGAAGAGTGCAGCCCCGGCCAGCGAAAGAGCCTCTAGAGGGAAGCTTCAATATCAGCCTGCGATGTTCCCAAGCCTAAAGATCGCTGCACCCTGACATCCCGGCCCCCAGTGGCCCGTTGCGGGTGAAATGCCCATTCCCCCCCGCAGCGTGCGGATACACTCTTCTCCGCCTGCTGATTCAGAAAATACCCCACATTCCTTTTCGTCACTTGCGCGCATCCTGTCGATACCTCCCACAAGAGGCCCCCCTGCCGATAGGAGTGGCACTCGCCCTTTTTCTCCCCTCCGTTTGCTCTCTATTAGTGCTAGCTGTACCCGGCCCACGTCGATTTCCCCCTACACTTGGTCATGGCGAAGGGGTTCCCTGACATGCGCTCTCTGATTCCCACGGCCCCCCCTCTTTCAAATGCTGCATTCTTTCGCTATTCCTCGTGACATCTGCAGACCCTTCCCTCTTACCCACCTACCCCCTAGAGTTCAAACGATCCCATACTGCCTCCCTCCTCTGTCCCCTCCCTGGATTCCTAGGAAAGTTTTTAATCCTCCGTTGTTTGGTGTTTTGGCGTTTTATACCCGGTTGCATCATGTGTCCATTTTGCCGAGCTCGTCTCTTACCGGGTTTCTGTTTTTTTTTCTGTATGATGGAGCACTTTCCCGGGTTTGGTTTTTTGCGCCTATTTTGGTCACGCTCCTTTTTCCAGGTTGTCGTGTTTGACCGCGTGCCTTGCAAGTCCCTCTTCGTCTCGCTTTGTCACAAATGATCGACTCCAGTACCCTTGGCCTGCGTTTTTTTGAGTACCCAACTTTTACCCTTTTCTAACTAGTTTTTTTAGCCCTGGCGGGTCCTCGCGGCGCTGGTGTTCCTCGCTTCGTTATTTTTTTACCTGCTTTCTTTGCCTGCTTTGCGATTGGCTTTCCGCATTCTTTTTTTTTTTTTTGTTGATTGAGCGCCGATTGAGACCTATCTCACTTCTGGGGGCTGCTGCCCGCAACCCGGTTCCCCTTCAGTTTCTTTGTCTGCTCCTTGCCTTCGTTTGCAAAGAAGGGCTTCTGTTTTGAGATGGCGCTTCCTCTAAGAGTTTCGGGGCTGGTTTTCCCTTTATGCCTGAAAGCCTTGCGCCGTGCTCCCCCCGGATTTTTCCGCCCCCTATCTTTTTTTTTTTTTTTTCTTTTCCTCTTAACGAAGCGATTTTAGGCTTTGCCTGTGTCTCGTGGGGTTTTTTCCCCTTGATACTCCCGAGGGTGAACCCGCCTTTTTGTCCCTCTTAAGATTTGGCTGTCCGGGATATCTTTTGGAAATTGCATTCCCACCTGCGCATAGCCGATGAGCCACACCTCAGAGGGCATTTAGATTCAGACAATTGCCTTTCTTCCGAAGGCGCTTTGGATTGACCAGTCACCTAGTCACGTTTTTTCTAACTGGGAGAGCGACCCACCGTTAAAGTAAACGGAGTGCCGGTGCCCCTGTGCAAGGTATCTTAAGCCGGCAGTCTCACCCCTCGTTGTTAATCTTGGTAGAGATTGCGTCTGTGGATGGAGTGGTCTGTATAATAGATGCTTTTTTCCTTCGCATTGGGAGACCCAAAAATCGAGCCTCTCACTCTGTAGCGAGACCCAGACCGTACGATGAGAACTTCTACCTCGAGTGAGTTTGGCCGGCGTTAGTACTTGAGTACCCCAGTTTCCCCCAAAACCCTGTCCCCTTTCGCTTTTTGCCCTTTTCCTCGGCCGATCGCCCTTGGGAGTGGCTCCCCTGCTCGTCCTACAGATGGCTTTTCCCCCCTCTCGGCAGCTCGGCGTCGGCCGCTACCGTCCGAGTCAGGTTTCCATGCGCAACGCTCCTCGTGGATCCCAGATTCCTCCCCCGGCAACCCGGAAATCGTCCGTGCTTGTTGCCTCTTCCCTACTTGACTGTTTCTGGCGAGCCGCGATCCCCCAACCCCCTTCTTCTTTCTGTCTCCTCCCCTTCCGTTTTCGATTTATTTAGCCGTCGCTTTCTCATCCCATATAGACGTTTCGCTCTTTTTTTTTCCCCTCCCTTTTTGCGGCCGCTTGAGGCGGCGGCCCCCCCCCTTCCATCCCCTCCCGAAGTTGTTCGCGTAGACTTTGATTCCTTTGCTGCTGGACCCAATGCTCGAGGCGACTCCTCAGGCGCTTACGCTTCCCACGGCCTCGTTCTTTATGCCGTTCCTTCCTCCTTCTTCTTCTGTCGGTTACGACCCCATCCCCCTCACTCCCCTCCTCAGCTTCGTCCGAGCCCCCGTCTGAATTTTCCTGAGAAGCTCCTTATGTTGGTCCAGGATTGACTATGTTTTTGTTTTTAGTGACTTGTTTTCCCGATTCCCCCGCCGTCAGGACGACTTCCCCCCCCCTCCGGTCGCTGCTAGGGTCCTATCCGCTGCATCGATTTGGTTTTTCGTCTCCCCCCCCTTTTTCCACGTTGGTTTGTTCCGACCCTTTTCGCCTGCCTTCCCCCCAAGCCGCGCTTGCCGCGTCTATATGCTCCCGTTGTTCTCTCGCTTCCCTGCCTTTCCTTCCTCCTATGCGGCTCGCCTTGGTGTTTTTATTTGGCCCCAGTTGCTCTACCGGGACCCTTCGCTCGCTTCACCTTTCCCTGGAGTTTTTGTTTGACCTCGCTCCTGGGCCTTCCCGTTTTTCCCAGGTTCCCTGAAGCGGATACGGCGAGCAACCCCCCGGTCGTGATCCGCGGCCCCCTCTTCCTTTTTTCCCCCCTTTGTTCTCCACCGCGGCGATTTTGTTTTCCCGCGCCTCCTCCTTGACATGTCGGTCTCTTGCTTATTGGATGTCTTTGCCCCCCTCGGAGTAGCATACGCCCTCCCTTTTCCTCGGTGCTGGCTCATTGTTGTTCTTTTGTCTTCCTGTCCATGAACTCTTCCTGCAACTTCCCTGCCGGCAGCGTCTAGCAGCCGCCGTCGAGCCGGTTTTCCCTTGCCCTTAACCCGGTGCCTGGTAGAGGTTTCCCTGCTTGTGCTTTCCCGATTTTTGCCAAAGGAGTAGGTCTAACCCGTAACCTCCCCCATTGACACTTCTTTGCCATTTTCACGGTTGTGGCGTCTTCTCCTTCTGCCCAAAAAGTTTTCTTTCCTCTTCTCGACCTCCGACTGATGGACTTTCCCCTGGAGTCGTACCCCTGCCCATTGTTCCGTTTATCGTGATCTTTATATCTCTTCCTCATCCTTCCTTTTTTTTTTTAGTGATACGTACTCCTAGTCTCCCTTTGCGTCTCCCCGTCTTTGTTTTCCGCCTTTTCGCATTCTATCCTTTCGGTTGCGTAGAGCGCCGTTTACCAACTTTGGAGCCGTTAGCCCCCCACGCCTTTTCTCCCCCCCTGCTTGGGCGACAGGAGAAGGGTAATGGCGGTCCGCTCGCGTCGTATCCTTCCCCAACGAGCGAACTTTTTTGGTTGACCCCCCCCGCCGCCACCCTCCTCATGCCCAGGGTTTTTTCGGCACGTGTAACACCTGCTGCCAGCTCTCGCCTTTTGCCCCCTTTTAATGCAACTCTTTTCTTTCCCGATATAGGTCCTTCTCCCCAAGCGCAGCCTGCAACGCCCGCACTCCGTCACATTTAGGAGGCGCTGCACCCGCTTTCGTAGGTATCCCCCTTTGCCCGGACCTCCCCCGATCTCGAACCCTGTTTTCCCTTCTTCTCTTCCCTCCCCCACAAAACCTCCCCTGAGGGTTTTCGTCAGACGTCGCTTTCTTCCTCTTCATCACGACCTTGTTTCCTTTTTCCGGATTATTGAACTTGGCCGGAGCGCCTTTGGAGCGCAGGCTATATTCATCCCCATCCTTTCCCGTTGACTTGGTTTTTCTCATTCGTCCTTGGGTGCCATAAAAGGAGAGAATCCCCTCGGCGTCACGTCACTGTTCAGAGGTGTTTGAAGTTGCTACCTCCTTTTTCCTATAACTCTGGACCCACTGCGTCTTTTCTCCTCCGCCCTTTTTTTTCAACCTTGGCCCAGGGTGTGCCGGACCCTCCCCTAGATGCGTAGGATTTTTCCCTCGCGAGGACCGGGTTTTTGCTCTTGCTTCTATTTGAGGAGGGTTTCCGTCGCACCTCCCTCCCCCTGCATTCCCTGCTCGGTCCTG
>Ga0179593_1758373_pt1 | contig 13689 bp, 10 predicted proteins | sample CZODoug2_1_08_16_FD_185931 | JGI IMG/M metagenome (GOLD analysis project Ga0179593, IMG submission 185931) | Vadose zone soil fungal communities from Angelo Coast Range Reserve, California, USA - CZODoug2_1_08_16fungal (PacBio error correction) | ecosystem: Environmental > Terrestrial > Soil >... | reverse complement strand
ACCTCCCCCCAAGACGATCTGAATAACCCCTTAATTGAGAGTGAATAGCGGGACCCCTCACTAGCCCCCTTTACACAACCCACTTCCCCCTTTTTGATCTTTTCCGAGATTACGAAAGTGTGGGCTTGCCGAGCGGGACTTGCGGGCCGAGTCTACCACCCCACGTCCTTCCCCCCCTTGGAGGGCGTTCTGTACAAGTTTTTAAATTGCGGGGTTTGCGTGCGGCGTTGGACAGGTTTTTAAACCCCCCTTCAGGGAAGGGACACGGTGTTTTAGATCGTCCCTTCATGTTACACTAATCCCATTGTGGTCGGGCCACTTGTCATGTCCGCTGAGGTCGGACAACCGCCCTTTCTGCCTTATTTTTCCCTAATACTAAACGTGCTCTGCAGTGACCTTTTCTCTTTCTAGGTCGCTGATCGCGCCAGGAACGATGTAAATGGCTACTTGTCACTTCAAGGCCCTTGTGAATACTTTTTTTACCGGTCACGCTTGATCCATTATTTATTTTATTACAAAAGCATTTCCCCTTCCTTGACAATGAATTCCTTTTTGTCTCCTACAGCATTGCCCACTAATGAGACTGTTGCCTATTCCCTCCCCCCCCATTTCTGTTCTCATCCCTCCGGTCCCCCAATTCACCCTTCGTCCCTTCTGTGATTCCCTAGGGAATGAATCCTTGGAAGGCAAACGTCGTTCCCTTCAGCGTTTCCCGTATACCCCCTTCGCTAGCTTGCCAGGGACTCACTAGGCATCCACGGACTTCCCAGCACCTTCCTGACAGGCCCGTGCGCTTGAGCTTCCACCGCCCAGGATCTGCTATGGGCCCACCCTCTGTAGATACTTCTCTCTTTTTTTGATGGAGTGAGTTTGCCATCCCAGTGTTTTGTCCATAGGCTTTTTAGAGTCCTGCAGCAAAAACAGCCATACAGTCCCGATTCCCGTCACTGCAGTTTACTGAGGGAGAGTTTCTCGGGGAGTTCTTGGCTTTTTCGTGTTTCGGATTTTTTCAGAGAAATCTTCGCATTCGCTCATCCCTACGTTGCAGCTGACTTTGCTAGCTAGCACCCCAGCCGGATTCCTTACTGCGAAGCATTTGCCCCTTTACTGGTTACGCGGATCAGTTTTTTCCCCATCTGTCGGACGCTCTTTCTGCATCCTATGAGTCCTTCTATAATACCTGGCTCTTTCTTTCTGTAACAGACTTAGAGGACCTTCTCCACATATCGTTAACGATTGAAGACTCTAAGAGAACATGTGAGGTTCAAGTAGCTTGGGTATTTTGGTAAGTGCCGGTACTTTTCTAGTGCCAGCGAGTTACCGCCATGAAAACTAGGGCAGGTCTGATATGCCTGTACAAGGGGGTCCCAGATTTTGGTTTTAGTCCAGAAGTTGGTTTGTCGAGTCCCGTTGTTATTAAAGATCCTTCCGAAAGACCTTTAGAGAAGTTCCCGAAACAGGTCCGAAAGTTGGTATCTTGTATGTGGGGCTTTTTTTTTTAGAGTGCTTTTGGCCAGTGGACACACATTTTGGACGAGTACTCCTTCACAGTCTTTAGCGATCCCTCCTTTTCTTATAATTGATGTTTGAACCTTACGTGCACCCACACGGGGAGTTTAGTTTAGACCCCCCCCCCCCCCCCCCCCCCCCCCCTTTTTACCACTAGACAGGTGTGATTTCAATTTCCTTGCCCTGGTTTATGCCAGACGACACCCTTCTGGACGTTGCCCTCTGTTGCCTTTTTGCATTCTTAGAAAGGCCAGGTGGGAGTGCACTTTTTTTGAGGGAAAGAACTCCCACGAGTTTCCTCCTCGTGCTCAGTGCTTCTCCAACTTCGCGTTTCTCCAACGAAGGAGCAATTCGGAGAGCAGATTTTTGCCCTGGCTTGCCAGTTAGTTCTCTTTTTCCCCAAGTTTCCCAGAGCCGCTCCTGGTTGTTTCTCAGAACGGTTTCCACTTGTTTTTCTTTTCCCTCCTCCAGACGGTTGCAGTTCCCTCCCCCTTTCCCTCTGACAGTCTCTCCCTAGAAGGGTCGAAGCTTAGTCCCTCCCCTTCCTTCTCATTTCTGGAGATCGTTTATTTTTTTTTTCTCGTAGGAAATACGTTATCTTTTCCGTCCCGTCCATTCTTTTATTCATTCGAGGTTTATCGCATCCAAGTGCGCATTAGCGACGCATCTGCTTGTCCCCCGCCGGCCGGAGTACGGTCTTAGTTTACACGCTCTTTTAGGCAGGAGTTCTGGTGCCTTTGAAGAAGACAGATGCTCCCCTAGCGCGCCTAACACCTCATCCCGCTCGTCTTCAGTCTTGTTGCATGAGGCGCCGCCCCCTCTTGCCTTTCAGGAACTTCCCAGTCCAACCCAGTCTTACGAGCCCCCCTCGGTTGTACCCGTAGTGCGTCTAGCGCCTTTCCATGGGATCTTTCAGCAATAATGCTTTTGTTTGTAGAGGCCTTGTCCGAGATTAGAATACTTCCATGGTGGTGGTGGGGCACTCCCGCCGGGACACTATTTTCCCGTTAGCTCCCCTATCGTACCCCTCTTACTCTTCGATTCAGGCCTACGAAGTGGTGGACCGTTCTTTTTCTGGGAGTGGCTGGCCATCGTCGTTTCATGGAAATCGTGTCGCAGCCCCGTTCCTTCACGGCACAATCATTCAAAGATGGCTCTTCAACCAGGTTTCCGTGATTCGTATTTTTCTTCACGTTATAGTCCGCCCGGCCCCCCCCCCATCTTGAAACTTTTTCCTTATTTTCTCTCGTAGATATTTTCTGTAACTACGAACTTCCCCTTTTTTTTTTTATAGCTGAAATTCTTTGTCCTTTTCATTCCAGTTTGTAGTAAATTTTTTCTTTTCCTATGTCGATTCCAGGTTGTATGGCATTCCGTGGGTACTTCTTCAATTATGTCACCTTTTTTTTCACCCATGACCTTGTTCCTATAGGCTTTCTTTTGGGACTATATCGTCATCGGTTTGGCTTTCCTTTTTCTCCCTTCAGCCGCAGACCGTATGGTTATAGTGCTCGGTCCCCGCGTAATCCCAGTGTGACCCCATTCTTTTTTCCCCCGGCGAATGTGATCCATGCGATTTGACCCCCTTTCCTTGCGAACCAGCGTTCAGACCTTTGCGATCTTGACTACCTTCTTCTCCTTTTTTTTCAAAGCCTGTATTTTGACAAACTTCTGTGACGTTTCTAGTTTTCTTAGATCTGCGTCTTTTTAAACCTTTTCCCTGTGAAGAGAACGTCTGCAGCTCACACTCCCCCATACGGGTGGGACTTTAAGGCTTTTCCTTATCCTTCCTTGCGCGAGACACCAGGTTGATGCTATGTACATTACGTTTCAGAAACCATACCCGTTCTCCACACTTACTTCCCTGGGTAAATGCAATCGGCTCCGCTAAGTTTTCACTCCCTTCAAGGACTTCTAGTTGACGAGAACTTTAGTCCTGCCTCCCCCCCCCACTGGTACGCCGAGCCCCTCTTTAAGCCTCTACAAAGGAAGCCTCAATTCTAATGACACTAAAACCCCCCATTGTTAGCCACGGACTCCGAATTACCGCCCCCTCGCTGACTGTGGTCTTGGGGTCGTTCTTGGACTCCTAGATTCGTGAGTTTAAATGCTTCTTTTTTATGGACTACTTCTCCGATTTTCTTTCTCACTGTCGTAGGAGGCGTTTTGCGGCTCGTGCTTGTGGACGGTGACCTTTCCTTCTCTTCCCGGCCACCAAAGGGTTCTGTAAACCCCGTTTCGGTTTCTCCTCCCCAATGTCTTTCGGAAATTACTGTCAGTTCTGCGCAAAAATTATGAAGAGGACCCTCCCTATTGTCTAATTGAATTTTTCATTGGGTCCAGGTCCCCTTGAGGGGAATCTATTTACCGATACAAAAGCCATACTTCTTTTATGTTAGACAAAATATGACGATCCTCTCTGCCCTTGCCTTGTGATGAGGTGAACTCTGCCTTACTTGTACGTTCTTCACGGGCCCGGGCATAACCCCTGTTGAACCCTCTAAATCTTTTAACCATTGTAGCTCGGGGTCTCTTAGCTGGTCAGTTTCCTTTTAAGACGCTTTTATCTAATGTCGTCCTCTTCTTTCGCCGCTTTTCGCATTGCCATGTGTCCAACTAAGACTCTTTTCCCAATTCGCGAGAACGCGGCTTCTTGGCCGGACGCGGGGAATTTCCTAGGCTCCTGCTGAAACTTTTGTCCAGAGATGGTGCCCACCGTTGCAACCCGGGCCGGCCCCTACTTCTTCGTATGACCCTTGCGATCAACGTTAATGGTTGGTTGCTTCTCCTGTGACAGTAGAGATTTTTAAAACACCATTTCCCTCGATCAACCCCCGGCCGGTCGCTTCTTTTTTTCAAAGGATTGTTTAATTCACTCTTCTAACGTGGATACCTTCGTTTATCCGATCTTGGCCAATCTTTTCCAGAATACCCTTTTCCTCTTCAAAAGGGGCACCTCCTTCTTGGACACCGCAAATGCGGGCGCAGTCGGTACACAGGATAGGGACCAAAGCCGTCCCTGGAGTTGATTTTTTGAGACTCAAACCTAGGCCTGAGCTGGGACGTACCCATTCCCCCGAAGTCCCCCCTCCTCTCGCCCCCCGGGCCCTTTGGCCGTATGACTCTGCGCGGCACGTTAATTTTATCGCCTTTCCCCTTCCCCTACCCTTGACCCGCGCCCTTCTCCCGGCGCTTCAGTGAAGCCGTTCTTTTCGATGTAAATCTTTCTTGTCCGCTGCGGTCTCTGCCGGGATACTTGTTCAAACGTCTCATCTATTTCCCCTTCCCCGACCTAATTCCGCCGACTGTGTCAGTCTGTTTCGGCCCAGTTCCGGGTTTACTTGCCATGGCATGAGCTTGTTAAGAGTTGACCACACCCCCTTCGCTGGTTATCATACTCGGCTCACGTGGAAAACTTAGTATGACTTTCTTGAGCCCCTGGTACTTCCCCACAATCCACGAAATCCCCCACAAGCAGGACCAGCCCCTCCCCTTCCCCACGACTGACGTTCCTGTTCTGTCAGTCATGGCCATCGGGCGTTTTTTTGCTCTGGGGAGTCCTGGCTGCACCCTCTTTCTTTGTAAACGTAAACTCCCCCGCTTCTTCCCTCCACGGGCCCGTTTTTCTTCTTCCGGGTGCCCGGGTGTTACGAGTCGCCGAACCCCACGACTTCTCGTTCCAGGCAAGGGCATCCAACTTTATTTACTTGCTACACCCTGAGCTTCGGGTGTACATACAGAATGAAGTGCCTGCGATTCTTTTCTCCTGTGTGAAAGTTCCTTCCATGCGGCTCAGACCCTCGGGACTCCCGATCTCTACTTGTCCTGCGCTTCCTTTCCTAACGCATGCTGTTGCAACTCGCGGTTTTACATTCATTACCCTTCTGTCGCCGACACGTCCCTCGGCCAAATGCAATCCCTCCGGGCTGGTGGTCCTTCCTGAGAACTGACAATTGGAAGGTAAGCGTACAAGGATCAGCTAGATCCCCCCTTAGCCAAAGAACCGTTGGTCAATGGTACAAAACAATGGCAAATGTGGCCTGGTGGGTTTATGCAACGAGATACGTTTTCCGACATTTTTCCCGCCCATTAGGAGCGCCGGGGATACTTCCTCATCCTTGTCTTCGCCAAACATGTGTAAGGAACCTCGGTGACAAGTGGGACAATGCCCCCATATCACTTTTCTTCGCCTAGTATGCAGCCGCCGCCTACTTTCGGACGAGTGTACTTCAGTAGGGGCACAAAGTTCTTCCCTTCACCGTCTGGTTCAATCGAAAATCACCTTGAACCTGACGCCCACTCCCAAAGGGGGAAGGAGTAGGGTGTTAAATATTTCATACCCCCGTCCCTTTGCCCCGAAATCACGTTTCTGATCCTCCCCTTGTAGTAGACCATTTGGATTTTTTAAACGGTCTCTGCTGGGGTTCCCTCCGCAAGTCCCTGGTACCGGATTTGGTTACTCTCCCCCTTCCTGCCTCTCTTTTCCGAACTCCGTTTTTGGGGATTTAAATCCGCCCCATAGCGCCTAGACCGAGTGGACACCATTAATGATCCATAATACCAACCTACGGGTCAGTACCCACCACACGCAAATATTGCTACTAGTCCTCCCGGCCGAGAAGCAGCAAGCTTTCCCAGGAGCCATGACAAATGGCTGCGGCTGGCACCGGTCAGACACAAAGGTTCACCCTCCGGTTGACCAAGTGTGTACGGTTCGGGAAACTTTTCAACGGTGTTTGGCGTAAGCCCACTTAGAGGTACCACGTTGCTTTAAGAAAACGGACAGTGCACTTCCCCCTCTCGGGACGGTCCCAGTTGACCTCTCTCCGCGTGACCTCCCCCCTTTGTAGTTGTCCACCGATTTTTCCGTCCTTGTTATCCACCGTTTACGTGCTTGTGTTTAAGACCGACGATCCCTCTTATGCTGATGAAGGGCCTGATCGCTCTCTGGGTCAGAAACGCCCCACGGAACCCCCCCCCATCGAGCACTTTGAGCTTCACAGGACCCAACGTTACGGGCGCCCTTCTGGATGACTTCGCATAATTTTTACTATGATCCACTTGAAAGTTTCCGCCACACCCCCGGCCTCCCGAATGGATCTTTATAGACCTTTCGTCCCAAGAGTGGAGTACCAGCCTAGAAATCCTTTCCCCCCTCGAGTTGCTGCCGCAGCCCCACTCTTCAATGTCCGCCCAGCCCCCCTCTCTTATTCGCTCCCTCCGAATCCCTCCCTTTTGCAGGCCCAATCCCTAGTGCTTCTACCTTGCCAGAGATTCAGCCCCTTCTCTGTTCACGATCGCAGCGAAATTACGGTCGGGTACTTCAAGGAGTACTCTTTTAGTCGGGCAACTTCAATAAACGGCACAGTCCCTGTCCCCGTTCGGCAAGCACCCTTTCCCCAAGAAAAAGGTCGATGATATGCTTTTATTCTTAGGAGAGAGTCTTGGTCTGGAGTGAACATTTTTTAACCCCCTCAACGGTCACAGGCTCCGCTGAAATTTCCCCCCCAAAGGGAGCATAGGAAGTCATCATCCCGAATCCGTTTGGGAGTGAGCGTCCTGCTTGGGTCGTTTTTCTTTTGAACAGCCACACTTCCCTCAGTCTAGATGCATACGATTGTTCGCATCTCTTTTCCCCTTTCCTTCGTAGATTGAGAAAGTTCTCAGACTCCTTACCTTCTGAAAGTCTCCCCTTCCATGTGACTCGATGACAGTTAATAGAATTATGACCCATTCCCCCCCCCTGTTCTTCCTCAATAGATCCTTTCTTCTTTACATGAGTAACTGTTGTAAGTCCCAGGATAGGACGAGCTACGTTTCCCCCTTCTTTACTACAATTTGCGCCCTATAATCACTATAACTTCCGGGTCCTACTTTCTTTGCATATCACACGATTCAATGTCGCGCGTCCCGGTACTTCTGTGAAGAGGCCGTTAAGAAGTGGCACACACGGGGAACAAGGGAGGCAGTTTCTTCTTCCCCGGTCTGGGTGGACTTGTTTTTGAGGAGATTGAAGTCTTGTGCCCCCTAAGATTCGCGGCCCAGTTCCCTCATCAAAAGCTGCGACGCTTTCCTTTCCTTGTCAAGTGAGTACAGGTGACCACGTGACTTTTCCCAGCATGCTTTCCCCATTTCTGACGAATTACATAACGTCCTGTTGCCCTATCGATTCAATCATCTTACTCCGCATCCCCCCTTTTACTTAAAGGCCGGTGCCCGCCCTTTTCACTACAACAGTTCATTTCCCGTTGTATCGAAACATGTTTATTCTAAGGTCCTTCCTCCCCTCCTAGAAGTGGTTGACTTCGGCGAACGACCTCCGAGAACTGCAAGAGTGTTTGCCCGGTTCTTAAAAATTTTCTAATCTAAGGGGTCGTTCGGTAGGTCTGTAACCCAGACCTCCTGGACACCTGCAGGATCCCCCTACTTTTCTAAGACGGCTGTTTGCACATTTTCTTTTCCCAGCAGTCATCGTCTGTTTGTGACCGCCCACTGAAGTTCCCGCCCGGTCCCCCCCTGCTACGGACCCTCTCTCTTGAATGCTTCATTTTTGTTCTCCCCTACCCCCAGGAGACAACTCTTCAATGAAACTGAAATCCCATGCTGTGCAAATTTACTATTTGGATATTCTTCCCTGGATAAAAGCTTTCGCTAGGCGATTGATGTCAGGACGACTCCATCATGTAATCTAACTACCTTCCGTGAAAGGTTTCCTTCTCAGATTGAAGCTTAGTCTTCTAACACAACTTGAATTTTCTTTGGGTGATCTGTCTATTTCCCAGAAGTGTGGGGCCCTTTCTACCAGTAGTTAGGCACGCGTCATCAGGACTCTTTGAATTTTTTCCTTCTTCAGAAGGTTTTTTTTTTTTACGACTGACATTTTTTTTTTTAAGTAGTTTGATCCTCTCGACAGACCAGGATAGATTTTTTGTGAGGATTTCTGACATGTAACCCTCCTTTTTTGAGACCTCACCACCCTCACTTAATTCCCCGCTTGTCTGCAGATCTTCTCTAACAAACGCACCAAACGCCCCCCATACTTGACACGGAAGGCACCTTGCCACTTCACCATCCACACCTTCTTTTACGAGCCCCTTGAAGTCTTCAGCTCCGACGTTGGGATAACCGGTTAATGATTTCTTTTTCGTGTAATTTTTAACAAATGCTAGTCTTTTTGCGACTTTTGGAAGAGCGTGGGTTTTTCAGTTTGTTTTTTCCCGGCATGGTCCATCTGGCGTCTCTGCTACCAAGTTCCTTTTTCTCCGTAGTCTTCACTGGACGTTGCGGAGATGTTTTTTCTCACGGCCTTTCGTTTCATATGGTTCGCCCCCCCCCTTTTTTCGGCCGCCCTTGACTTTCCCCTTCCCGTCAGAACAACATGTTCTTTTTTTCTGATGTATTTGTTGAGAGTAAAGCTCTTCGTAGTTCCCTCAGGCCCCCATTTGCCGACCTTTCGACTAGTTCTCTCTCCCTCCAAAAGTCAAAGGACGTTTCTTGTAGATGACCCCGCTTCTCTCCTTCTGTCCTCCTCTGTTCCCAGTAGTCCTTCGCGTTCGTCTATCCACTTCTGAGTTCATCTCCTGTATCACCCTTTAAATGTGTCCCACCCTCGCCAGGGGTACCTTTTTGCGTGCAGTTCCGTTTTCTGCTTGAATTTTCTTTCTCGTGTGCATAAGCCTCTTTGTTTTTTTTTATAGTCGTCCTGAAGCCGTCATGTCCGATTCCGTCCCCTCGTCCGCTCTTACCCTGGTTGTTTTCCTTAAAAAAGAATGGGGGCCGAAGGGAGAAAGCCCCCCCAGCAATACACAACCAAACCACCAACCCACAAAACACCCCCCCTACAGCACCCCACCGACAGAACACCCCCCCCCCCCCCCCCCCCCCCCCCCACCACCCCCCCCCCCCCCCCCCCCCCCCCCCCCCCCACCCCCCCCCTCCCCCCCCCCCCCCCCCCCCCCCCCCCACCCCCCCCCCCCCCCCCCCCCCCCCCCCCCCCCCCCCCCCAACACCCCCCCCTCCCCCCCCCCCCCACCCCCCCCCCCCCCCCCCCCCCCCCCCCCCCCCCCCCCCCCTCTTGAGAGATCTTTTTTGAGTCGACAGCTGTGACCTCACTGTCCTCCAAGGTGATTGACGTTGACAGTTTAGAGCCCCAATCTTTAAGAGCTTCACACCCCTCCGCCTTTCTGAGTGGTTAGAAGATCTTCTTCTCCCCTTCCCATGGTGGAATTGACGTTTTGTCTACTCTTTTTTTCTTTTCCCATTCAACAATAAAAATTCTTCTTTTTCGAGGCGGCACCTTTGTAAGGCGTACTGCGCATTTCTCCCCCTCGAAAGATGTCGCCCCTTACCAAGAGCCAACGTCGAGACATCGACCTCTTCTCCAGTTGACATCGAGTACGACCTCCCCCATAGCTTCCCCCTTTTAATGCCCCCCCCCAAATTGAGCGTCCCTTTTCCATATTTCCCCCAAGGCCGAGTACAACTGCCCTTTTTTATGACCAGTTAGAACTCTGTCCCGTAATTTGGGCTAGTATTGCCTTCTTTGTGCTTTCAGAGATTCTTGACGTCCAATGCCTTTGTTGAGGCCTTTCTTCGCGCCGATTCCTCAAGCGACGTTTTTAGGCCTAGGTTCTTCTCGGCCCGATTTCTACTCTTCCCGGACCACGTCTCTGCAACTGGCTGCTTTTTGCCCCCTCCCTAACGCCGGCAGGAGATGGGGCTTTGTAGCCCAGACCTTTTTCCGAGCTGTAGCAGGTTCATCTTTTCTTAAGTGTGCGGGTCGACCCCCTTTAGCCACTGAGTGCTCATCTACTATCCCACATTTTTTTGGTGATTCCCTCTGCTAGCGTATCTTCCTGGTCCTCTTTTTTCCTGGGGACCGCTTAGAGTTCATGGGCGTTTCTGATGGCTGGATTTTTCCCCTGTTTCCATCCTTCCATCCCGAGTTACCACATCCCCTTGCGTGCGGCCGCTTCTCTTTGCAGCTCTGTTCCTAAGGCCGAAACACTATAGGTCCTTCTCACTTCGTGTTCATGTTTCCTTTAGAGGCGGGCTCACCTGAGTCCTCCAACATATTCCACCGACGGGCTCGCTCAAAGCGGATACGGACGCCTATTGCCTTAAGGTAGCCTCTTTCTGCACCTGTCCTTGCTCCGCAGGGGTGAACCAAAGTGGACCGCCCCCTCAGCTGGGCCCCCTTCCCCGTTAAGGGATTCCAATTTCTGTTAAGTTATACATGATATACACCCGTCAGGGACGAAAGTCCGCTCTGTGTCGGCCACGGTCCGCCCCGCTTGCATTCGAGGCGCCCCGCGATCTGTGTAGCCGCCCGCATTTGTCCCCTTGGTCCCGAAGAGTTAACCCCGTGCCACAACTTGGCATCATCGTTCTTTGGAAGGCCTTTCGCGATGTTCTTTTTCCCCGGCATCCGGCTACGCCCGGGTCGTAGTCTGTGTGCATGAAACTTTTCCAGTTTGCGCACAACAGTCCACAAGTATTCAATGTCATGCCCGCACCTTTGGACAGCTTAGACATATGTTACATTACTTCCTACGGCCGACTCCCTAGGACAGTGTCCCCATTGCTCGTAGCGAGGCTCATAAATGCGCATTTCTAGGAAAGGGTCGGTTTAGTCCCGTCCGGAGGCCCGCCGTGTCACTGCCCTCTTTCGCTAGGAGGCCTCGATGCCGGGAGTATTTACCTCTGTTCCAAGGGATAACTACCTGTATTTCCCCCAGCCTTTCTACCCGCGAAGTAATCCCTGGCTCTTTTGCGCCGATATCTTCCTTTGCCTGCGGAAACATTGCATAGGCAGGGTACTCCTTTTAAAAATGTTTATCGGAGACCAATGACTACCCTACCCCCCCCTATACGCACTGAAAGAAGCCCAAAAATAGGCCCCCTTTTCTTTCGGCTGGAACCCCCTGTTGGGAGGTTCCTTTTTTCACGTTTTTCCTTTTTGTAAACCTGTTAGTGTAAACACCCTTTTTCACCTCATTCTCGTTTGCGCAGCACGCAGATACTTAATAAGAGAAGTTTCGTCAAAGAGAGAACCAAGTGAAGACAAGTACCGGCCAGATGCGGTTAGGACGTGCGGACGTAGAAGTTAGTAAAAGTGGCTTTACCTTCGAGTTCGAATCATGACACGCTACTTATGGTAGCGCCTGCAGTGATTGGCGTACCCGGGTTGGCGCGGTTACACCTGCCCAGGACAGGCATGACACTCGGACACTGAATTCCAACCTCCCCGCTTAGCGATGAATTCCCCGTCCCTCTTGAAACTCTCATCCAGCCCGATCCCGGCGGTGGAAATCAGCCCCCATGGACTTTTACACTGACGCTCTCCAGCGGGCACTACGTACGGAAACAAAAGCTGTTGGCTATCACTAGCTCCAACACATGCATAGCCTGACTTTCAGGATAGTCCGACGCACCACTCCCCAGACCCGACCTTGGGAACCTGTTCTAACACCACATTTATTACGGTGACGAGTGTTTTGTTACGTACTTCGTAGCCCTGTGCTTTTCGACACGGTAGGCAACTTGTTCTGCCGGCTAAAGCCAGTCACCACTACGAGGTCCTACCCGTTGGTTTCATGAGGCAGTCTCTCGTCTAGTTCCCTTGAATTAACACTCCGGCGCTGTCCCCAGTACTAAGTGGATGGTCAGGTACGACAGAAGAGGTAAGGTGGGGGGGTACAAGTTTGCAGCACTGCCTGCGAGGGGTCCTACCTGGTCCCCTCTAGACCCACGGGACCGATCCACCTGTAGGGGGAGTGTAAGGGCCAATGATGGCTGACTCCTCCTTGGAAGGGCAGAATACGGTGCGGGTGTGCTATGAGGGAGCTGGAACACTCACCATCTTCAGAGAGGAAGCTACAAGCCCGAGGACCATCAATCCGTTCCAACACCGAACAGAGCACTTCACCACACTTTTTCGTTCGCCGACTGCTAGCTACCTAGATTGATTGCCGTCATCTCGTTGAGGGGAAACGATTCGTCCCCACACCACCGAAAACAACGTTCTGTGTCTTTCCACTGGATATGGTAGGTTTAGAGCGTTGTTCCGGGTCAACGTAGTTGGGCAGTGTGTCCGCTCGGGAACTTAAAGACGGTCAAGACTTGACGTCGGCTGGTTCGTGAACGTGCTTCCCTTCCACCGGAAGTGACACTTTTGTCGTTGGCATAGGGTCGTCATTTTTCTGAGGTGCCCCCCATTAGTGTTTGCCTGGCCTACGCATACCCGGTCGCCTTCTTGGTCCGGGGCGATTGGAGGATTTGCTTTCCCCGCCAGTCCATGGACTTGTCCCCAATAAGGTATGCCCTCCTGGATGACGTGTTATTACCAGCGCGACTTCCAGTCTCAATTCTTCCTCCCCTCCCCCCATTTAACGTGATCTTGCATGTCACATCCAGTCGTTTCAAGGGAAGGTTGTGCAAGACACCCTTCATTTCCCTTGGGTGACACCAAATTGCACTACCAATTCATTGTCAGCAAGGTCGACTCCAGCAGCTACATATCATAGATTCCGTAGAACGCTCCCTTCAACCGACGCTCTTATGATCATCATGGGAAGGGACAACACTGGCGTTGCCCCACATAGAGAAAGCCAAGGGTACCACACGATTTACCCTTTCCGGGACGAGAAAACTTTCTCATGGGACCAAAGTCCGTTATACTTTGGGCAACACCCAACACGCCGTGCCTTCCAGTGACACGTGGACCACAGACGGCCACCGCGGCCAGCCACCCTGGGGCTTCGCCCCCCAGTCGCGCCATAGTAAACCCAACACGGTTATATTGAGTCTTTCACTAGGGCATTCCGAGCAGCCTTTGGCTTGTGATTGTACATTTCTGACCTCAAGCGTGTCTCAGGCTCCCGATAAACGACAGCTCCCATTGTGTGGTTCACCGATCGCACGGGACCTGCGGTCGTCTTGGGTTTATATGGGGGTTGGCGGGACTTTTGTTGCCATTAGCCACCCTGTTTCCAGTAGCTGGCACCCCTGTTTTCCATAGTGTTGTGAGAGTCGCGTAAGAGTCCGACCCAAGACACAGCAAGTGATACCTTTAGTTCACGCAGGCGTTAGTGCCTACGGTGCCTGCCCATAGCATTGATTGCCCCAAGTGTGGTCGGCCTCATTCATGCGCTACTATTTTGAGTAAAGTGGCGTGCGCCA
>Ga0179593_1520470_pt1 | contig 13689 bp, 28 predicted proteins | sample CZODoug2_1_08_16_FD_185931 | JGI IMG/M metagenome (GOLD analysis project Ga0179593, IMG submission 185931) | Vadose zone soil fungal communities from Angelo Coast Range Reserve, California, USA - CZODoug2_1_08_16fungal (PacBio error correction) | ecosystem: Environmental > Terrestrial > Soil >... | reverse complement strand
ACGGGCGAACTTTCCCCTCTGTTTTTTTTTTTTTCCCTCTGGCCGGTGTATGTTTGTAACCAGCCGCCGTTTTTTTCCAACCGCGTGTACAGTCCCCCCCCCCTTTTTTTTTTTTTCTCCAAATTTTTTTTCCTGGCATGCTTCTTTTGAGAGGGGCAAAGGGTCCTTTTTTTCAAACCGTTCCCCTTTTTCTTCCTTGTTTTATGGCAGAACGCCGGCTCTTCCTTTTTTTTCTACCAAATTGTTTTTTCGTGTCCGCTGCTCGTCGTAGGAGTCCTTTCCGAGTGAAAAACCCCCCCTTTTCCTTTTTTCCTTCGGGGTAACCATTGGTTTTTCCTTTGAAGCCGTTGGGTTCCCCGATGGACGAATTCCCCTTTGCTTCGTCAATTCTTCTTTTTTTTTTTTCTTTTTTCTTTCTTTGTGGGCGCATCCGATGCCTTTTCCCCCCCCTCCCTTGCCTTTGTTCTGGGTTTTCAATGGCGAGGAGCTGTCTCCCCCCTTCCTGAACGGCAGCTCCCTCCCCCCCCCTCTCCTCGAAAAAGCCCCCCCCCTTTTCCCTCTTTCGTCGACTTCCGTCTGGATGAATCTTGGTTCCGTCCCGCTGTTAGCCCCCTTTTTTCTTCTCCTGGCGACAGCAGGCTTTCCTTTCCTCGCTCTTCAGTTTTCCTGGGAGGGAGCGGTTTCCCTTTTTTTCGGCGGAACATCCCCCTTTTTTTTTTTTTCTTTTTTCTTCATCGCCCAGCAAGCCCTCTTCCTCTATTAAAAAGGACCCTCTTTGGATCGGGGAGGCCCCCCATTTTTTTCCCCCCTCGCCCTGGTTTTTTTTTCTGCATTTTTTTGGAAGGCGGAAATTTTTTTTGCAAGGGACCCTCCCTCCCCTTCCAACGCGGACGTTTCTTTTTTTCCCGTGGCCGGAAAAGATCCCGCAAATGCCCGGTCCTTCTTTTTTTTCCTCCCTCCGACATCTGCTCACTTTTTTTCCCCCCCCTTTTTTTTGCGTCCCCTCACCGAGGTATGGGGCGACGCCGCACCCCCCTTTTGTTCCCTCCTCTGTCCCGCAGATAGGATTCTCCCTCTTTTTTCTTCTCCCCCTTTTCCCACCATCACGATGGATGGCAGCCTTCCCTTTTTTTACCTTTTGGCCCCCCCCCCCCATTTTTGGCGCAGCCCAATCTCGTCGGGCCCTTTTTTCTTTCCCCAAGGGTGCTGTCTTCCCCCCTTTTCCCCCCTCCCTTCCCTTCCCCCGAGAAGCTGCGCCGCCCCCCTTTTTTTTTGTGGGCGACGCCCCCCATACCGTGACATGGCGGCCGCCCTCCTTTTTTTTCCTTGAGCAAACCCGGCTTTTTTTTTTCTCCTTTTTTTCCCGGGCTCACCGCGGAACGGGTCTTTTTTCTTCTTCTTGACGATGCTTCCGGTCCCCAGATTTACGGCCTTCCCCCCGCGGACCTGGAATGGTCCTTCCCCCTCCCCTTTTCTCGGGACCCAATTTCCCTTTTTTTTTTTTTTTTTCAGCCATTTTCCTTTGTCTCCCTTTTCAATTAAGTTGTTGTTGTTGAGATTCCTCTCCCTGTCTGAAAAACTCTTTTTTCCCTTTTCCCTTCCTAAAATGTCGCTTTGCTGTCCTCCCTTTTTTTTTCTTCCCCCCGAACCGGCTGTTGTAGGAATATGGGGGTTTGGGACCCTTCTTTTTTTTTTCCCATATCTAATTGCCTCGCTGGTTTTTTCGGGCAATAAGTCGGCGGGAATTATGGAACCGAGCAATTTCGTTTTCCTTTCCCCCTTTTTCCTGTCGATGGAAGGCTCCTTTTTCTGGCGTTGTCTTGTATTGAGTCGACACCGTTCCTCGTACAGGATTTTCTTAATTCTTTCTTCGCAGGCTTGTCTTCTTCTTTTTAGGCCCCCCCTTCTTTTTCGCACCCCCCTTTTTTTTCAGTTTCCCAAATGCCCGAACGATTTTTTTTTTTTTTTATTTCTTGCGGCCCTCCCTCTTTTTCTCCCCCCCCCCGCGGCTTTATGACCGGCTTTCCATCCTTGAGGCGATAGATAACTGCGTATTTTTCTCTTCTTGACGGTAAGCGGACGCCGGCCCCCCTTTTCCCCCTTTTTCCCCCTTTTTCTTTCTTCCTACAATATCGTGGGACTCCCTTTTTTTCTCACTTTTGTTATCCTGATGTAGTAGGTAGGGCCCCGTCTATCTTTCCGGGCATTTTTTTTCCTTTTTTCCCTATCTTCCCTTCAGAGGACTTTCGGTTTGAGATTGGTCTTTTTTTTCTTTAAACCCCCCCCCCTCACCCCTTTCCTTTTTTTTTTCCTCCTTCGGCCCTCTTCCTTTTTTCCGGGCCTTCGGTTCCCCCATGTCCGAGGTTTTGGCCCGTATAACCGCCCCCCCTATTTTCCCCCCCGTTTTGCCTTTTTCTCGTTGCGCAGGAAAGGGGATTTTTTCTTCTTTTTGTTCCTTTTCCCTCTTTAATTCTTCCCTAACCCTGTGAGAAAAAAATTGTTTTCTTCCTCGCCAAGTGATTCCCTTTCCTGCCTCGATAGACCCTTTGAGAGAGATCCCGGTCTCAAATCTTTTCTTTTTCCTTCCTTCGAGTCATTCCTAAAGCGGTCCCCTCCACGCAAGTAAGATGCCCCCCTTTTTTCTCATTTCTCAAAGAATATTTCCTTCGCCCCTTTCCTGGATTTTTTCGGTCCTACCTCCTTTCGTTGGATTTTTCTGTCGATTTTAAGGGAGGTGTTTTCCCCCCACTTCTTTCATAGAAGACCTTCCTTTCCCTTTTCTAGGGTTTTTTTTCCCCTGGAAAATTTTTCCCAGCCGAAGAAGTCCTCCCTCCCCCGTCCCGTTCATCACACCCCCTGAGATTGACCTTTCCCATCTTTTTCTGCATTCGGAACCCCTTTTCCCCTCCTCCCCCCGCACGTTTTCCCCCCCAATGGGCGAGCACCCTCACCATGGAGTTTTTCTCCCTTTTCCCTTCTTTTCTTTCCTCCCCCCCCGGACATCTAAGAAGATCATCCTTTTTTTTCCTCCCCATCGGCCTCATTTCCATAGAAACGGCGGTCTGTTTCACACTTCTTGTGTCGGTTTTTCTTTTTGACAAGCGACGTCCACGTTTTTTCCTCGTCCTCACCCCTCCTTTCAAGAAATGAAAAAAAGAAGTGGGGAACCTCCTGGGTAGGGGTTGTACTTTCCTTTCCCCCCCTTTCTTCCCCTTACAAGGCCAGCGTGTCTTCCCTTTCCCCATTCACGTTCGAAGTTTCGCGTTAGACCGAATCTCCCTTTTCCGCCGTGCTGGGGACCTTATTTTTTTCCCTTTTTTTTTCTCGGACGGTACCTTTTTTTTCGTGGACCTCGTCCAGTCCCACGTTACCAGACCCAGTTTTCTTTGTCACTGGCAACTGACCCTGTTTTTTTTTTTTTTTTTTTCCTAGCCAGCGCAGCGCACAGGCTTTTTTCTTTCTTCCCCGTCCTACGGTGGCCTTTCCCATCAGGTTGAAGACCTCCAGGGCTTTGATAATTGGAACGTCCTTTCTTTTCTCTTTTTGCCGGAGCATATGTCCCCCAACTCTTCCCGCCCCCCTCGTCGGAGTTTTCCCCTTTTTTCCCTTTCTCCATCCTTCCCCCCCGGTTTGCTTCTTTGCCCGCACCGCTGGCAGGAGTTTTCTCCTGCTTCATCGATGCCCGATTTTCCCCCTTCTTTTCCCTCTCACTGGAAACGGCGTACTCCCTTCGTCATCGTGGTAGACCCCCCCACGGAGCTCCCCTCTTCCCCTTTTCTGCGCCCTAGGAGACACTTTTCCTTGGCCGCAGTTTACCCCTCGAAAGGAAAAGAGGACCTTTTTTTCCCTTTCCTTTTTCGTGTCCTTTTTTCCTCTCGTTCTCTTTTCCATGCACCTCTCCCCCCCTGCGGCTTTTTTCTCTGCCCTGCAATCAGAGTTTTTGCGTGGCTGACCTCTCTTCCTTTTTTTCCCCCTCCTTTTCCACACATCGAGATCCCGGTCAACCTTCCCCTTTTTTTTTGCCCATCGTAGGAGCGGCGAGGAATATTTTTCCCCCTTCTTCCCCCACGGCAGATACTGTTCTCTTTCCCCTCTCTTTCCGCCGGCGGGGCAAGCCCCCCCCCCCCCCCCCTCCCCCCTGTCATGACGAACTTCCACAGGGAATGTACGGAGAGATCTTCCCCCCGTTCCCTCCTCTTTTCTCCCCCCCTCCCTGAAGACTTTTTTTTTTCTTCCGAATGCTCGGTCCGGGGAAGGTAATTACGTGCTCCTTTCCTTTCCCTCGGGCACGATTGAGTGAGGCTACTTTTCTCCCTTTTTTCCCCGAGTCATGGAGATGGTTTTTTTTTTCACGGTTCTTTTTGTGGTTTTGAGATAGGATCCTTTTTTCCCCTTCATCTCCGCGGAAAGGACTCTTTTTTTTTTTTTTCCCCTTTCCCTGCATACTGCCTGACCCTAGGAACTGCCCCCTTCTCATCAGACCAGACGAGACACTTTTTTTTCTTTTCCCCTTCGATGTTGTTCTTCCTCTTCCCTCTCCTTCCCCCCCTTTTTTGACGGCGGCGAATATGCGCATCTCGTTCGGCGAGAAGGTCCCTGCATTTGCCTATTTCTTTACAGAATGTTGCGTCTCCACCCCCCCCCCCATGGTACGGGATGCCTTTCTGGCTTTTTTTCCTTCCCTCCCTAAGTGAACATACCATCATCGAAATCTCCCCTCCCCGACGGCCCCTCTCTTCTCCCTCAAGTTTGTCTGTTGTTGGACTCTCTTTTTTTTTTTTCCTTATTTTTCTTTTATAGGTTAAAGTACGTCTTCCCTTCCTTTTTTCCCCCTTCCCTCCCTACCTGTTGGGAACGCGGTATAGCGCCCCCCTCCCCAAAGCGCTTCTTAATTAAAGAGAAGAGATGCTCCTTTGCGTTTTTTTTCTCTGACAAGTCCTCTCCCCACCCCCTCCCCTTTTTCCTCTTGGATGTCTAGCTGGTCGGGATCATTCCTTCTGAAACCACCTTTGTTGCGGAGTGCAGGGGGTCCCTTTTTTTTTTTTTTTTCCCAGTCGTTCATGGCCCCCCTCCTTCTTTCTCTTCCTTTGCGTATTCTCAGATCTCGCTTTTTTCCCCCCGCGCATCATGACCTGACGTGTAGGTAGGTCTCGTTCTTCTCCCCCTCCGATTTCACGAGACGGGACCTCGCGGCTTTCCTGTTTTCTCTCCAACCAGTCCCGGCAAACCGGCTTTTTTTTCTAGAAAACCCTGTTGTTCTAGGAGAAGGCGGCCCTTTTTTCTTTTCTATGAGGGATGGTGGGGCTGCCCCTGCTTTACTTCTCCTCTCACGTATTCTGCCGGTGTTTTCCTTTTTTTTTTTGCCGCGCCCGCTTGATTGGACTAGGAGAGAGGCCTCTTTTTTTTTTTTACTTTTTTCCCGTTGACGATGGTCGGATCTCTTTTTTTTTTTTCTCCTCCCCCTTCCTTGCTTCTCGATTGCAGTTTCTCCCCTCGAATATCTGCGCTGATTCAGAGGTGTGCATTCTTTCGTCTCCCCACGCCAAGCGACACTCGTCTCCTCTTTTTTTTCCCTTTCGCAGTGATACGGCGGCAGGCCGATTTCCGTGATTTTCTTCTCCTTTCGGGCTAGGAGTGTTCGACCCCCCCCCCCTATTTTTTTCTGACATTGGACCGTTACGTACTCGTTCTTCCCCTGCGGTTCCTCGGAGGAGCAATAGATATTCCGGTCTTCAGCCTGCTGGCGTTTTTTCCCCCTTTCTTTTTTTCCCCCTCCCCCCCCGGCACTTGGCGCCGCCATTCCCCCTCCTTGCCAGGCGGAGATTAAGTACTTTTCCCCTCTCGACACTTTTAGTAAAAATTATTCCCCCTTTCTCTTCTTCTTTTTTACTGCAACGTAGGGAAGGGCTTGCATCTCCTTTTTCCCCTTCTTTCCGCTGCGGTTTTTACCATTTTTCTCTTTTTATTATTTTTTTTTCCCTCTTTTCGGCAAGGAGGATTCCTTCCCCCCTTTTCTGTTCACGACGCCGGCGAATTTCCTTTTTTTCCCCCCCAGCATGGCCATTCTGAGTGTATAAGGGACTCGAGGGGCCGTAGTCTTTTTTCCCTTTTTTCCTCGCACGCGGGGCAGGGGCCTTTTTTCCCTTCTCCTTTTTCCTCCTCCGGAACAGAGGTCCATGTTCACCCCTGGGTCTTCCCCCTCCCTTTTTCTTTGACGCCATGAGGATCTGACCTTTTACTGGCTCGGTCAACTTCCCCCCCCCCGGGCGGTTTTCTGGATGCAGAAAGGACCGGGCTTTTGGTCGACCCCCTCCCCCCTTTTTTTTCTTCCTTTCTGTAGAGTAACCGGTTGATCGTCTTCTCTTTGAAAACTTGATTTGCGTTGCAGTTTGATCGTTTCCTTTTTTGGCCCACGGGAGTGAAGCTTCCTCCCCCCACCTTTTCTTTCCTCTCAAAGGATACCAGACTTCCTGATGACGGTGTCTTGAGGGAGTCCTTTTTTTTTTCCCCCCTTCCCTCGGACCTTCTCTTTCCCTTCCCCCTTCTTTCTTTTTCCCCTTGCACCACACCGGGCCTGGACGCCCTCCTTCCTTTTTTTAAAAAAACCCCCCTTGATCCGATAGGCGTCGAATTCGTATGTTTTTTTCCCTCCCCTCTGTAGGATAAACCCTTTTCTTTTCCTCTTTTCCCCGTTCTCAGCTCTTCAGCCCTTTTTTTCCCTGCACCGTGGCGTTCAGGTCATTTCCAGGGGTGGTGAGAGGTTTGTGTAGCTCTCTTCCCCCTCCCCCCCCCCTCCCCTCGTTGCTGCCCTCGAAACTTTTCCTTCCCCCACTTCGGGGTGGCTTTCTGGAACCAAAGAACACCTCTTCCCTTTTTCCCTTTTTCTCCCCTGCAAAAATGGCGCCGGAAGTTCTTCTTTTTGTTCGAACTCACGAAAAGCTCCCCCCCTTTTTTTTTTTCCCACCAAACCATTCCGCGGGCAGTGTCCCTCCCTCCTTTTTTCCCCTTTCCCTGAAAGATCGCTGGTTTGCCGTCCCTCTTCTCACGTTTGCATTCCAACTTTTGAGTTAACGACGATATTGTATTTCTTTTTTTCTTTTCCTTCTTTCCGCTTAAACGTCCGTGTCTTCTCCTTTTTCTTTCTTCTTCCCTCCTTTCCCATCGATGGATGCAAGCCGGTCATTCCCCCTTTTTGGCGTTTTGAGGGCAAAAAAATTTTTTTTCCCTCTTTTTTCTTTTTCGGGTGACATGGAGGACCCCTCCCCCCCCCTTTCGTCTCAAAAGGAATGCCGGGTCCCCCTTCCCCTGAGCCTTGATGAGAACCTCCCCTTGTTTTTCTCTCACCTAATCCCCTTTTCCCTCCGCAATACACTACCCCCCTCCAAGCGGGGCCCCATCAATGGAATGATCTCTTTTTCCCCAGTCCTTGTCCTAAGGCTTCCCCTCCTTTCTTTCCCTTGCTCAAAGCAGGAAACCCTCTTTCTGAGGGTCCCCCGTGCTGGCCGAGTTAAAAAGGATTTTTCTTTTCTTCCGGGAGGCCCTTTCTGGGCGGCCATCTTAAAGTTTCGCAGGAACACCTTTCTTTTTTTCCCTCGGTGTGAAGTTTTCCCTTTTCTTCCTTTTCCCTTTCTTTCCTCCTCTGCAGATTGTTGTTTTTTTTTCAGTCGTTTAAATGGCTGCCCCCCCCTTCCCGCCAACTTTTTTTTTTTTTTCTTGCGAACCTGTTTCTTTTTTTTCCCCCCCCCCCCAGGGCCTCCCTTCCTTGGGCCCAGGCCGCTTTTAAATCCTGGTGTACGCCCCCTCCACGCCCGTTTTCTTTATATAGCGCAGTTTTTTTTCTGGAGAACGCCTTCCTCCCTTTCCCTTTTTTTGGCGAGGAGCAATGCGTTTCCCTTTTGCTCAGCCATCGAGTTGCCAAAAGGGATTGCTTTCCTCTTTTCTTTGTATTTTTGTTACCTTTTTTGATCTTCTGGCCCGATTTCATTTTTCCGGAACGTCCCTTTTTTTTCGGGGCCGTCCCTCTCATTTTGCGCATCAACACGTTGGGGGGAGGGGTTTTTCTTCGATATTTCTGGCGGACCTCCCTCCCCCTTTTCCCTCCCCCGCAGGCGATGGACCTTCCCTCCCCACGGCGCATTAAAGGCTAAGTGAACCTTTTTTTTCTCTTGACGTACAGCGACCGGCGCCCCCGTTCTTTCTTCCTTTTTTTTTTTTTTTTTTTCCCCCGTCTCCCTGACGCCCCCCATTGTTTTCCATGCAAACGTGAATTCCCCTTTTTTCCCCCTGCGATCTTTCCGGGTCCCTTCTTTTTTTCCTGCCGCGGGACTTTTCTTGGAAGCTTGGCCCCTTTTCCCCCCCCCCCCACGAAACCCTTTCCTTGGCGCCATTCCTGAGTCCGTCGGAAACCAGGGTCCTTCCTTTTTTACCGATTTCACGGCCCAACACCCCTAGGGGGTCCTGTTTCTTTTCCTCCCGAGTATTTTCTTTTTGGTGATATAGAAAACCCTTTTTTTCAATGGTGTCTCCGCTACGTTTGATGAGGGGGATTTTTTTTTTGCTTCGGAAAAGTTCTTTTCCCTTTTCTCCGAGGGGGAAAGGGCTTTTTTCTTTTTCCCTCCTAGAGAAGGAGGTTATCATATTTTTTTTTTTTCCTTCAGATGAATCCCACTACTACCTTTTTCCCTTCCCTTCGGAGGGCTTTTTAGGAGACTCCTTTTTTTAGGCTATGAGTAAGGGAAAGGTGTGTGGTTTTATTTCTCGACTTAGGGAAAAGACCTTCCATTCTCGGTGGACCGTTTTCTTGCACTTTCTTTGATCTACCGACTGACCCTCCCTTCCCCCCCCTTTCCCCTTCACCCGCTCCATTTTCCGGTAGGACTTTCGATTAGGCAATTTTTTTTTTTTTCTTCTTTCCCCGAAGTTGCCCCCTCTCTCCCTTTTCCTTTCCTCCAACGGCCCACGGCACATCCCTTTTTTTTCCCTTCCCTCGGTCGAGGAAAACGGTGGAGCTAAGCCCTTTCCCCCTTTTCTTTTTTCCTCCCCTTCCGGACAGCCCCCCTTTTTTTTTTTTTTCCCGGTTCTGCATCAACCTTGCCCTCTTTTTTAAAAGAGACCCCCCCTTTTTCCCAATAGTAATATAGCCATCCCTCACAAAAAGAATGAGCGGAAAATTGTCTTTTTTTTTTTAAAATTGGGAACACTTCGGTTCGTTGTAAGGATATTGAACCTCTCGTCTTACACCCCCCGGCAAAAGCACTCTGCGGAGTCAATTCCCCCCCCCTTTTTTTCGCAGACGTACCCCTTCCTCCGGTTTCCCCATGCCTGGTGCAGGAAGGTCATCGGCCTCTTGAGCCCGTTTGTCACCTTTCCCTGTCTCCGCTTGCCGTCGAGGTTAAGGCAACTGACATGTGTTTTCCCCCTTTTCCCTTGGCGGCACCAGGAAGTGGTTGGTTTCCCTCTCCCCTTTTTCCTTTTCCCTCTTCAAAACTCTTTCCCTTTTTGCTGGACTAATTTGTTTTTTGAAAGTTGAGATTTGAAGAAGCTTCTTAAAAAAAGGTTTCCTTCTCTTTTCCCTTCCCCCCCGAGGAAGACGAAGACCTTTTTCCCCCCAGCGGCAAGTGCTTTTTTTGCTGACCCTCCTCCCCCCTTTTTTTCCTCCCGCAGGCGGGGCTTTTTATGTTTCTTTTGAGTAATGCCGATGAACCCTTTCTTTCCTCCTTTTCCCCCGTCGGACGGGAAGGTCCCCTTTTTTTTCCTCTTTTTTTTCCAAGCGAAGCCGCTTTGCCCTCGTTTTGACATCGGGCTTTCTTTTGATTTCAACTCTCCGGTCCCCCCCTTTTCTCCCTTTCCCTTCTGTTGGCGCATGGGCGTTTTTTAAATGGTCTCTTCCTTTTACATCCACCGATGATCTTCCCCCCCTTTTCCTTTCTTTGGTGATTGATCGTCACTTTCTTTTCTCTGGGGCCGTGGCGGACCTCCCTCTTTCCCCTCGAGATCACGGAAAAATTTTTTTTTCGAGGCCCCAATCCCCCTTTCTCTTGGTCGCCTCCCACAGTTCACATGGCAGATAAGTGAGGCTTGCTAGACGATTTTTTTTTGGGTGAAAAAAGCCCCCCCCCCTTCTTTCCTCTTCCCCCCCCCTTTTCTTTCCTCCCCACGTATTAAAAGGGGCGTCACTGTTCCCCTTTTTTTTTTTTTTGTGCGTTTCTATACCCTCCGTTCCCTGGCAGTTTGTGACGGGATGGTTTCCCTTTTTTTTTGAGTCCTTGTCTCGTGATCGGATGATACCCGAGGTCCCTTGAGACCGACCCCTTAGAGTCATGGAGAGGAGAGGTTCCTTTTTTTTTTTCAGTCTTCTGACTTCCTCTCCCCTTAATCTAATACACGGACTGCCTTTTTGCCAGGACGACCCTGACCCCCCCCGGCCGACATCTGCCTGCTCTTTCGCTAACACGTTTTTTCTCTTCCCCCCCCTTTTTTTCCCTCCGACAGCCCGAGACATCCCCCCATTTTCCTTGAGACGGGAGATGTTGTTCGTCGACTTCTTTTTTCCCCCCTCACCTGGTTACGGCGTTGCGAATATATTCTTCCCTTTCTTTCCCTTTCCTTCTCTCAGGAACAGGCGGCTTTGCCGCTTTTGATAACCCCCCGCGTCCCACTGGTACGCTGCAGGCAGGTTTTTTTTTTTTTTTTTCCTCTCCATTTCCCCTATACACTCCTTCCTCACCTGCTTTCCCTTCCTTTCTCTTTCTCTTTTCATCATTAATCGTTGTGGTTTTTTTCCCTTTCTGTCTTTCAGCTGAGGGTATAGACGGTCACTCGATGCTTTTTTTTCCCTTTCCCCTGTTGGGCAAAGAGCGTTTCCTTTCTTTTTTTTTTCCCCCCCCTTCAAAGCGCTGTTACTTAGATGTCCCCCTCCCCCCTTGCCGGCCCGTCCCCCATTTTCGTTACTTCTTGCACAGTCGAAGAACAACCTTTTTTGTTTTTCTGTCTCGGATGGTTTTCTTGCTTTTTTCTTTTTTCCCTCCCCCCCCCACGTGTTCGGCGGATTGCAGGTTTCTCCGGGGCCCCAGGTAGTGCCTGTTTTTTTTTTTTTTTTCCGTTGCTGAGATCATGGTCCTTCCCCTCTCTCTTTTCCCCCGTACGGCGCGCCTATCCAATTAACCCTTCTTTTCTCGTCGTTTGAACCAATAGGGGTAGGTATCGTTTTTTCCCTCTTCTCCACTCGAAGCTCCCTGTTTTCCTCTTTTTCCCTCCCCCCTGGCGGTAGGCGTTTTTTTTTCCTCTTGCGCCGGAAACCTTGACAGTTGTCATGATTTTTTTTTTTTCTTTTTCTTTTTTTGGGGTGTGAAAAGCCGCTTCCCCTTTTTTCTTCCCTTCCCTTATATGAAGGTGATACGGTTCCCCCTCCTTCCCCGCGCCGCCCGATTGATAGGCGGGAGTTTTTTTTTTTTTTTTTCTCTCGTCTCGTTTTCTCCCTTTTTTCCTTTTTCGAGGGTCGAAAGGCCGGTTTCCTTTCTCACCGGACTAGGAATAATTTCCCCCTTTCCTTTTCTCGCCTCGGCAATTACCTCCGCCTCCCCCCCTCCTTTATCTTTCCCAGGCAGATGGAAGTTCTCTTTTGCCGTGTCTCAGGAGGGAGCGTTTTTCTTTTTCGGCTTCCTGAGTGGTCGACCCCCTTTTTGACAGGACCTTTGTTTTCGTGTTCGGTTAAAAGGTTTCTTTTTCCTTTCCCCCCCTTCATCGGTTCAGAGAGTCACTCTCTTCCCCTCCGCCGCCGTTCTTTGGTTCGAAAAAGGAACTTTTTTTTTTCCCTTGCGGAGTCCCCTTTCCCTTTCCCAGGCGGGTTTTCCCCAACCCTGTTCATTTTTTTTAGGTCAAATGACTAGATTTCCTTCCCCCCTTTTTATTTCCTTAGTTTCTTTGAAAGGCACCTTTAGGCCCCCTTTTTTCCCCCCCCCTGTTGCGATGCGCTGGCTTGCCACCTTCTTTTTGCTCCCCCTTTTTTTGATGTTAACGTGGGACTTCCTCTCCTTTGGCGATTCCCCCCGTTCGAGGACCGGCCCCTCCCCCCCCCCCATCCTTCCTTCTCCTCTTTTTACTTACGCGGTTTCTTTTTTTCCCCCCGGACTTCTTGTCCGCGCACATGGAAGGGAGTTCCCCCCTCCCTTTTTCTTCCGTTCACCCGAAGAAAACCGGCTGGTTTCCCCCCTTTCCTTTTTTCATAGGGGCGCGAAAATCCTTTTTTTTTTTGGCGCCTCCAGTTAACGGGAGGCTTTTTTTTTCCTTTTTTGGTCCACCTCCCCCTTTTCCCCCTTCCGTTGAGCAGAACGCCTGCTGCTCTGGGTCTACCCCCCATGCCGGGGACAGAGGATCGTCCCTTTCCTCCAGGAAAAACACTTCCCCCCATTTTTTTCTTTTCTTCCTTTTTGACTCAGTCCCATTGGGCTCTTTTTTTTAAGCTCGTGTCCAGATGGCAGACTTCCTTCCCTTTTTTGGGCCCGTCAATTAGCTTTTCTTTACTCTTTTTTTTTTGGGGAAGCGAATACCCTTTTTTTCCCCCCCCTTCTAGCCCTTGCTGCGGGAGAATTCGGCTGTTTGAGGTGAAGCTGTCCTTCACCCCCCCCCCCCCTTCCCCTTTCCGAAGCGACAGGACAAACACTTCCCCCCAAACAATGAAGGGGCCGTCTCTTCCCTCCCCTTATGGCCCCTGCTCGGAATTATTGTCCTCTTCTCCCCCCACTACTGCTCGGAAGGCCTTGAGCCCTTTTTTTTTTCCTTTTCCCTCCCTCTCAGCAGGTAGCTCCCGCTGGTCCCTCACCTGGAGCAGGACCCCTTTTTTTTTTCGTCCCGTCCAGTTTGTAAGTCTAGAGCAAACAGCCTTCCCCCTTTCCTTGGTCTGCCTCGAACGGAACGGTCCCCTTTTTTTTTTTCCCCCTGTGCACCAAGAACCCACCTCGCCCCCCCGGGCTTCCATTGGGCCGGGAAAGGAGGAAAAAGAACCCCCTTTCCCCCATGTTACCGACGAAAACGCTTCCCCCTTTTTTTTTTTTCCCTTTTTCCCGAGGCCGGAACGGTCTCTCCTTCTTCAAAACGATTTTTTGCCGGAAACGAGACTGCTTCTCCTTCTTTTCAGACCCCCCCTTTTTTTCCCCCCTTCCCTTTTCCTTTGGGCGGACCCTGGCCGAACAACAATGGATCACTTCTTTTCCTTTTTTTCCGTCCGCAGGATCATCTTGGTTCCCTCCCCTCTTTTCTCTAGAGAAGTAAAATCGATTTTTTTTTTTTGTCACGCCGGTTTTGGAGTGAGCGGCAACCCCCCCCCCTGCCGTCAGAAATCTCTTTTTGCTTTTCCTTTCCCTCCCCCAAAAGGGTGCTTGCGCCATCTCTTGGCCCCTTTGTTTTCGCAGAGGAGAAGGTCCCCCCTCCCTTTGCGAAGAAATACCCCCCCCCCCACTCCATGAGGAGGAAAGAGCCATTTTTTTTCGCTACCCTGATAACCGAAGGTGATTCCTTTCCCCCCCCTTTGCAGGATCGTCTTTTCCCTTTTCTTCACGAGAAGCTCTTTTTTACCCCGTGACGAGTAAACCTTCCCTTTCCTGGCCTTGCTGTCCCATGGGGGTCTTTCCATCCTGAGGAAAGGTTACTCCCCCTTTTTTTTTCCTACTTTGAGGCAGAGTGTGGAAAGCC
>Ga0179593_1455308_pt1 | contig 13689 bp, 6 predicted proteins | sample CZODoug2_1_08_16_FD_185931 | JGI IMG/M metagenome (GOLD analysis project Ga0179593, IMG submission 185931) | Vadose zone soil fungal communities from Angelo Coast Range Reserve, California, USA - CZODoug2_1_08_16fungal (PacBio error correction) | ecosystem: Environmental > Terrestrial > Soil >... | reverse complement strand
GACGGCCTGTCTTGGTCCCGCCAACTGTGACCCCCCCGTGTTGTCCCGTCAATCGCGGACCCCCCTGCTTCGATTTGAAAGAAGACCCTTGCCCGGTGTCGATTTCGGATCATTCCTCGCGAAGTGGGTCGTCCCCGAGGCAGTAAGTGGTGCCCGGATCAGCCCTTTCGTCGCCCAAGAGACCCGCCCAGCGTCTCACCGATTCCCCTTTCCATCAGTCATATCCAGGTCTGCTTTTTTTTTCCGAAGTGCAAACCACTCCATTTTTCCAGGCGGGATATGACACTACGGGGCCATTTTGTTTCTTTTCAGAGAACCGTGAAGCCTGCCCCATTCTTGGAAACTCTTTTCGACCCCATTGTACTAATGTCGGCAATTTTTTCTTCCTTTTGTTTTTTTGTTTACAGTCTACACAGTAGTTATCCCCTTTGATCGCTTTGTGATATGTACCTTGTTATTCGAGATCCTCCGCGGCCCCGGGGGTCAGTTATTGCCTGGGGGCATGCCGAAGTTGATTGCTTTTCGGCCAACCCGCGGTTGAAGAGGGAGCCCCTAATAAAGCAGATAGTTCCGGCCCATGCCTCTTAACAGCCTTTCCCCCAGTGTGGCTCTCTGGCTCTTTACAGCCATTTCCGGAGGAAAACCCCAGTGGTCTTGGTTTCCGTAGTATCATTTGTCCAGAAGAGTCGGCGGCAGGTCCGTTTTGCCTGAACAGGCATGCCGTTCTGTCCAGTTGGTGAACCGGCAGTCCCCCTCTTGGTGCTTTCCCTTTCTAGGCGTTCATTTCCTCCTGCTGGAGACCGTCCCCCCCTGAAGAGTTACCGCGGCCGTTGTCTCTATAGGCGATCCGGCGGGCTTTGGTCGATCGATCCCTGCAGCGTTGGTAGGTGGGACTGTGTGTTTGTGTGGATGTCATGGCTGTCCGCCTCAAATCCCCCGCCAATTCGTGTTGGTCATTCTGCGTTTTACGGCCGAGGTTGGTTTGATGTTCTGGATTGCTAGGGCCTTTCCTTCATTTTGTTTCCTACAAGTTCCGGAAAGTTACGACTCGTATGGCTACCCCCTTTCACCGGCTTTTCTTAGGCAGAGCCTTCTGTCCAGCTGGCTATTCAAAACGCTTCCCTTGCCCCTCTTGACCCGGCCCTTTCCTTGGAACCATAGAATGGAGCCCGCTCGGTTTGGGTCATTGATCCACTGGTGAGCCAGTCTTTTTTGTAAGAGCTTCCAGCATTTGGCTTCTTAATTGCCGTCCTTTCACAATCGGTTTATGGCTGGGTAGAGGCGTGTGTGTGTGGGTTTTAATTACGACGCGTCGTTTCCCTTGCAAGATAATCTGTTCCCGCGGCAGTCGTACGGGAATTCCAGACCCTGACCAGCGCCCCGGACCGACTTTTTCTTTGCCTCATGTAGAATCCGGTGAGGGTTCGAGATGCGTTCATTTCCTTAAAACCGTGCCCCGATCCAGGACTAAATACCAGCGCCCACCGTTCCTGGTCCCGAGGGCCACACAGGTTGATGTCGCCCCGCGTGCACGTTTCTTGCCTTAAGGTCCGCACCTCTTTTCCACATTTCCGGATCCACTAAGTTCTTGTTCCCCTAACATTTCCTCCCCCACCACCACCTCCGTAGGACGGTGGCAGGTGGTATTGAGATCATCCGGAATAATCCTGGTCATTTTTCCCGTCAAAGATTGATGTTATGCGTTTACCCTTACCTGGACCTCCCTGTCCCCTTGTGACTGTCACCCTTTTCGCTTTTTTTTCAAGGGACCTTTGCGCCTTTTCCGCCCCCGGTGTCTTTTCCTCCTGCTTTTCTTTCTTTACCCGGGACGATTGTTCCCCGAGTCGGAAGGGCCGGAACTCACCGTAGCCTGTCCCTCCCTTCTTGCCGTCCTTTCGGGTTTCCAATTATTACCGGGGCCTTGGGGCTTTTCAGGTGCATTACTCTTTACAGAGAGTCGTTTGCTTTGGTCCCGATGTTGGAGACCGAGGTGGGCCCCCGCGTCAGTCAAACCCCCTTTTTTTGCTGTTACTAGCCGCCGGATTGTCCCCCCTCGTCTGTCGGGCCCCAGGAACTGCCGTCACATTTCTTGCTAAAGAGTTTTAAGAGCTCTTTCACGCGTCGTTCTCCCGCGTCTGATGTTTCCCTGGTGGCTCCCTGGTCCTGGCAATTCCCCTTCTGACTTTGACACCTCAGAATTGCGACTCTTGTAGTCTTTCGCCTTCATGCGTCATAGTTTTTGGCGCGACTTAGTTTATTGCCATGCTTTTTTTTGCCGTTGTCTCACTTCTTCTTTCCCCAGAGTCATGTTTTTTATTTTTTCTATTTTTTCCCCCGTTTTTTTTGTCGAGAGATTAAACCCTGTCCCCCTTTCTTACTGGTCCCCCCTTTCCTTGCAATGGACCGTCCGGCGCCCCACACCGGTTCTCCCGCGTACGAGAACGGTCGATCTCCCCCTAGGTCGGCCCTGCCCGGCGTCCGGCAACCTAGCGGTCTTTTACCTTTCTTCTCAACCACTTCCTGGCGCAAGTAAGAGGCGAGTGACGACCCCGGCGTACTGAGCTGAAAAACTGGCTCCCCGATCATTGACTTTCGTTTTCTACTACCTTCCTCCCGGCCGGTCTTTGCGTATATCCATCCACTCCTGGGGGGCTGGCAGCTCGCTTCCAACTCCTGGCCGTTTCCCTCCCTCCCAACCCCCAAGGCGCGGACATCTTCTTTACCCTCAACCGTTTCCTTTCCGCGGTTCGTCGGCTGCGTTTTGCACAGCCGGGTAGGTCCTTGTGCTCGGGGCCCTGGCGGCCGAAGCCCCTTTTTTCTCTTTTCCCTTCACAGCGGAAGCTCTGTTTGATTCGTCCACTCTCCCCAGGCTTTCTTCCCGCGGCCACCCCCAGCTGCGCCCAGTCACAGGAAAAAGTCTGCTTTGGTCTGTCCTTTAAGAGTACCGCACCCCCCTCGTTTCGGGAAACAAGTCCCTGTCTTTCATGCTCCCCCCCCGGTACCAATTAGCGTCCTTCTTTCCTTCGGTTTGTTGAGGCGGAAGTTGACAAGCACTTTGATCTGGTCGCGATTTTTTTGAACCGAACGCGCGTCGGTTCCCCCTCCTTTCTGACGGTTTTGATTAAACCCTGTTGCGTCAGTTCCATCCACCTGATGGGACTGAGTCCTGATAGGGACCGTCTCCGGGAGGATTTTGATTTTCCCCCTTTTTATACGCGTTCCCGGGTTTCCTTCCGTATACTGTCCTCCCCCGTTCACGTTTGCTGGGATTTCTGGACGTACGGTACTAATGCTTCAGTCAGATGGCCCTTCCCAGGAAAGTTCTTAGTTCTCTCCCTCCCCCCACACCAAGTCCATTTTGACCCCCTAACCAAGTGGCCTTGAGGGTGAAATGGCGGCAGGGCCTAGTAACTGATGTACGCTGTAACTCCATGATCACTTTGGCAGATACCTCCCCCATAGCCCCTTGAATTTACCGATCGTCCGGGCTTGCCCCGGCATCGGGACTGCGCCCTCCCCCCCTTTCTTGCGCTGCCCTGCCACGATTTTGTCGTTTTGAAGTCCCATCCCCCCTTCCTTTGTGATGACACGGTTCCCCTGTTTCCCTTGCACGGCTCACAATTCTTACCACCCTACTTAGATACCCGCCTCCCACGTCTGGTTCTTTAGCGGTCCCTTATTGGAGTTTGCGGTTTTACAGCGAGTCCAGTACCACCCCCTTTTTGCCACCTCACGGTGGATTCGGTCGGCGACCCTCCCCCGTTATGGCTCTCCGGCCGGCTGACTCGGCGGTCCTTCTCAACCTTGCTTTCCCCCCCGGCGAGCCTGATAGCCCCGCATCTTTCCTTTTCCACCCTCTTACCTAAAATAGGCCCGCGATGCACCACGTTCTTCCCTGTTTAGACCTAGACGACTTCCCCCCAACCCATTTCCCCCCTCTGTGGTACGAAAGAGGGTTACCTGAGTTCCGCGGCCCCACCCCATTTGGTCGGGTATGTTCCTTGTTTTTCAGTCAAACGTTAAATATTGCTTTCGTCGCGTTATCCCTCTTCCTTCGTGTCTACTCCCTTCTCACCTTCTTCATCCCCAAAGTGTTTTTTGGCTGATCCAGGATGACCTTCTTTCGTCTGATCTCTTTGACTACCATTCTTGAAGTACCCCCTTTACATCTGTTTGACTGGGCCAAAAACATCGCCTTCTTTCCCATTACGTCACTTCGTAGAAAGTTCAAGGGATTTTTTTATGTTGTTCCCTTCCTTCCCTCAGTAAGTTTCCAAGGTTCTTCCGCAGACTTGAACCCTTGTGAGTATTGTCCCCCCCCCCTGCTGTCCTTTCCTTTATGCACTTCTCTCGTCCCTCCGTCTTTCGTCGAGTGGCCGGGACCTCCCCCTGCTGTCGTCACCCCCGTTCATTCTGTCCGGTTTCCCCCCCCCCTTGCTGAATTGCCGATTTTCACCCCTTGGTCCAGATTCCAGCCTTTCCCGGTTGGCCCAGGCGTTTTGCCCCCCCCTTTCACCCCCCCGTCTCCGTTTTTATCTAGTATTTCCCCCTCCGTTTTTTTTTTGAGAGAAGGACCTCCGTTTTTTTTGTTTGACATGGCCCAAGCCGGTTGTCGATTCCGTTTTTACGGGGAATCAAGCAAGGTACTGGGAGCCTCCTCAACGATTCCTTTAGCCGAAGTTCGGTCCCCAACGAATTCAGTTCACCCTTGCAGTTTCATGGGGTCTTTAACGAGCGCGCCACCGGCGATTCACGCCTCGGCCAGTTTTGCCAGCAGGATGATCAGCTTTGGTAAGCCGACCAGGCGCCTTTGGTTCCAAGGGGCCTTCGCGATGTCTGGGGTCCCAAACTGGCGGGCCTAACGTGACGTAGGCCCAGATCGGTTGGTCAACCCTCTTGCCAGTGTGTCCCGTACTTCTGACATCCTTTTTTTTTTCGTCCAGTTTCAGAACAGGGATGTTAGGAGTTGATCGTCTCTTGCTCCCTCTTTTCCCTTGTCCTCGAATCAGCTGAGAGCCCGGTCCCCGGACGCCCGGGTTGATGGCAATTCAAGCTTCTGATGGTCAGTCCCGCCGGTGATGACTGATTTTATTTTCGGAAAGAGAAGAGGTGCACTTGCAGATAGCCTCCTGGCTCTACCTCCGTTACCCCAGTTTGACACTCCCAACCTTGGTTTTTTGCTAGTACAGGTCCCCTCCTTGCTTACAGGTACCATTGTGGCCAAAGTCGTTTTGGCCCCGTCCCGTTCTTTTCTAAGCGGCTCACTTGTGTAGTGCTTTCATTACGTGCGTTGCAGCGTTGGGTTTAACCGGAAGCCTTGGTTTTTTTTTTTTTTGTCAGGCCCCTTCTCGCAGCCTGAGCAGTAACGCGTTTATCCCGTGCCGTTGTCTCGAACGTCCGCTCCGGTCGGGCCTGGGTCGCCGACTCGGACAGCGCCTGAGCGCAACCTTTGGTGTTTTTTGTGGGTGCAGTTTCCTTTTCCCCGTTTTCCCATCCACCCTCCTTCAGACCAAGCGTGTCTTCTTCCGAATCTTTCCGACGCTAGGTGGGTTGTAGATTTCTGAACTTCAGGTGGAGTCCTAGGTCCGCGTTACAGCACCGCAAGCTTTTATGCTAGTTTTCCCCTTGACCACCGTGTTTTTCCCGCAATCAGGCGCAAAGGTGTTCTTGGCCATCGACCTGCGTGAAACCCCCCCGCTTTCGGGCATCTTTCTTTCGGTACTCGCCCAGGACTTCTCTTGCGTGGGCCTGTCGATGCACATTCACATTCGTGCACCCAGCTTTACGCAGTTCAGTGAGCCCTTGCCGGCCCGTTCTTTTCACCCGCACCTTTTCGTTTTGGGTTCTTTTTCGATTACGTTTGGTGGGATTGTCTCCTTTCTTTTTGCCAGGTTCCTTTGAAGATCACTTGATTCCCGGCAGTAGTTGTTGACCCTTCCCTCCCAAGCATCGCCCCCGTGACCGACTTTCTTTATTCCTCTCCCCCCTTTTGCCGGTTATCTGCCCACCTTGCCAAAGTTCTACTTGAGATCCGGACTCCCTGCGCCGTTCCGCGTGCCGCGCGGCAACACCATGTTCCCTTCACATCTTTCTGCTTTTTCCTTTGGGTTTTGTGTTTCCCCATTCTCGACGTCATGCTTCTTTCACGCCTTTCTTGTTAAGACATTCCGTCCCCCCCAGGTCCTTCCGTCCGCTGTACGGATTTCCTTCTCTTCTATTCACTCAGTTCCTGGTATGAAGTTTAAAACGTTTCTTGCCCTCGGAACGGAAATGACCGTCCGGATTGTTTTTCCCATGGTGCGCTTTGGTCATGTTCCGGTTCTTACGCTTACGCGTGGTTCGTAACCGCTCGCTTTCCTTTCCAGAGTCCCGCGGCGGCGTGTTTACCATATCTTTCCGCACGGCCGGTTGCGCTCCCCCCCGGCCTTGGGTTCCGGGTTAAATTATGCCCCGTGTTTTACTGTCAGCTTTTTTGGGTCTTGTCTGCTTTATTGGCCTCTGTTTGGCTCTAGGCACACCTGTTGGTGTTTACTTCGCTGGCCGGATCGCGGGTTCGGGATTCAACTTTGAGTCCACTTCTTTTTCTGCTCCTCGTGTTCAGTCGCCTCCTTTGCGCGTTGTGTTCTGTCACTCTTGCGATTAGCGGTACGCCCATTTGCGTTGGGCTGGCAACATAAAGGCCACCTCTGACACTCCCTGTTGCCGACCTTGCTTGGTAGGATCCGAGCCCCGTCCATTTCTCCCTTTTTTCGTACTTGTTGGTGGCACGCCGGTTCCATCACGTCTTAGAGAAGGTGAAAGGGTAGTCGTCGTGGTACAGGACTTCGTTGACTCTCTATTTCCATCTTGTTTTTTTTTTTTTGGTCATGATTCCCGACGTCTGTTTTTAACCAAAGACCCTTCTGGTCAACTTCCCCCTGTCCTAGTGATAGGCCACTTTTTGTTCGCACCCTTTACTCCCTCGTACAGCAACCCGGGAGGCGCGACCAGACTTTTTCCTTCGGCGTCGTGTCCCCTGTTCCAACACCGGCTTTCATTGACCCTTGCAGCCAAAAAGGACTGGCGCGGATCCGAACTCGTTTTCGTTTCCCCCGACCGCCTCGTCGCTCGCTGAACACGTGCTCTCTAATTGGACACTTCTTCTTTGCATCTTTGCGGCAGGTCGATTCTTGAGTACCATTTCCCCCCCCCCAAATCACTGTCTTTCTGTTCTCTGGCGTCCCCACCCCCTTATTTTTTCAGTCACCGACTCCCCTAACAACTCGTCTGGACATAGTCTTACCACTCTCCCGACGTTCGTTTCAGGTCCCTATCGGCCTTCGCTCTAGGGGAACTGTAATTTTGGTGACTTTTTGCCCGGCCCGGCCGAAAGGTTAGTTCCCCGTCAAGGAGAGTTTTTTCGGGGACGGAGCCCCCCCTCTTCATCGGTCCCGGCGTGCAACCAGTCGCCCCCTGTCACAGTTGTTGTTTCATGTCCGGCTCTTCTTTTCCATCTGTTTCGGACGCCCAGGACAGTTGTCCTGGCATTCCTATCGTTACCACACTCTCCTCCGCGCGAGGTTGGTTGGAGGCGTTGACGGTCTTTTAAACCCCCATTCCTTGATTCCTTGCGAGGGCGCCGTGTGTCTCCTCGCCCCCCGCCTCCGCGTGACCGAGGAGCGTCGAAAAATGTTTTCGCCGCAGCCTCAACTTCTTTCTTTAGTTCTCCGGCTCGTTGCAAAGCCTGTTCTTTGATGGCGCAGATTACCCACCCCGCGCTCTTTGCCTTCTTCGTTCAAAAAGGCCCCTTTCACGGTGCGGATTCTGAAGTTCATTGGTCTACTTCCGTCATTTCCTCCCCTGACCCTTAGCAGTGCTAATTCCACACAACCTGTCCTTTCTCCCCCCCTAAAAGGTTTATTTTGATTTTACCTTTTTTTTCCCCCCCAGTTCCGTAGGCCCCTCGGGCTTTTTTTTCCTAACTGTCACAAGGTTCAGCCAAAGCCCATCTCACTGCGTCCAAGTTCCAGAAAGAGCTGTCACTTTTTTTTTGTCACTCGTGGTGGCTCGCCTTGCGTGGCCGTCCCCACAGGATAGCTTGTTGACCAGAAGAGCGTCCAGTTGGACGTTCCCCTCCCTTCTAGGCGTGTTTAAACTGTGCTGATGACTTCTCCCCCCTAGCCATCCTCTTCATCCGCCACATCGTTTTCGTACCTATAAGTAGACGGAACCCCTTTGTTCTTAGAGGGATGGTGGAGGCTTTTAGATGCGCCCGTCCCCCCCCCCCGGTGCCAACTTACCAAAGGATTGTTACTTTTGCCGGTCTCCTACCGTTTACGGTAGACTGCTCGTTTGCAACTGATCCCCTGTCAAGAGGCGACCGTTTCCATTTTTGGAACCCATACCTCTGATCCCCCGCCCCCTGGTCGCTTTGCCCCCCCTCTCCCCGCACTCCAGAGCTTGCACAAGTGCCCTGCCTACTGCTCTCTGAATAGAGTTATTTTTTCCCCCACCACTGGTTACTTTCCCTTCTGGTGTACTCCTTTTGAAAGGTCGGCACAACCCGTTTTTGGAGTGTGTTGGTTTTTTTTTTCCCTTTCGCAGTTTTTTGAGCAATCTCTGTCTTCAGGTAGCGTAGGATACCTCTTCCCCTCTGGGAACCCCCCCTAACATCTTTCTTTTTTTCTCCCCGGTTTGCCCCGTGGTGTCTCTCTTGTCTCTTCAGTACAGGGAGATGTCGTTTCACGGAATTTGCGGATACAACTAGCTACTCCTGTTCGGCCTGGTCATGCTTTTTCCTGCCAACTTAGTGCAGCTTTTCCACCCGCCGATATGGTTCACTGTCGTTCCACTTTCCTGCACCGTGTACTTTTACCTCTGCCGAGCAGCTGTGACCCTTTGAGCTTCACTTGACTCCTTTCTGCTGTGCCCCGGGCCGGTCGCTCGCCGGCTGTTCGCGTTGGTGAGATCCATGTTTTTTTGGCCGTCAATTTTCTTTTGTTGTGCCTACTTATTGTAGTGAATCCGCCGATCGATCTTTCAAAGGGCCGCTCATTGTGATTCCCCGTGCTTTCTTCTCCCCTCTTTGGGTTACACCCCGTTTCTGCGTTCATTATATTCTTTCCTCTCATTGAGAGATATGCCTCTCCGTGAACCCTGGGCACCACGCCCGTGTCGGCCCGCCGTACTGCTTTCCTCGATGCACTGCCGTGAGCCTCGATTCCGCTATTAGGTCAGAGAACTGTACGTTGGCATTTCGTCGACAGACAGTGGTTGACCGCAGAAGGTCGTATACCCCATGGCTTTCAAGCATTTCCCCCGTTAGACCCGATGAAGGTGCCCAGTTCCTCGCTTTGTAAGTTGTCAGCGACATTTTATTCAGGCAGAGCTCTCCGGGGTACACCCTTCGTCTTTTGCCCAGAACGTTATTAAAGGACCCATTCGAGTGGCTCCAGTCCCCGTCTCCCAGTATGACAGCCCTTCCCACTCATGCTCTGTTGGGTTTCTCTCCAAGAAAGGTTGGGTGAGTTTGCTCTCCTGTTGTTTGCGACCTCTGTGGATGCGAGTCTCAAGAGGAGAAACCGTGGTCACCGTTGGGTATCCAATGGTTGATTGACTCCTCGTGCTTGCCCACTTGTGAAGCATTTGTCAGAACTACGAGCTTATTGGTTCTTCGAGGATGAATCATTGGAACCGACCTCACACTTAGGTGGCTTTGTTGAACGGTCCCAGCAGGTTATACCATTAGAGGCCAAGGGTTTAGCTTCCACCCCTGTTCAGTATTGATGCCGAAGAGAGGGACTTGGTCCGTGTGCCCCACTTCCCCCCCGTACATTAAAGTTAGGTTCCCCGCTGGGGTTACGGCACTTTTCCTCTGGGCGCGTATTTTGCGGCGGTTTTCCTCCGGAGCTTACTTACCCCCGCGCTGGTCGTTGCCTAACTCGACTAGATCCGGTAAGGGTGGTCGCCGGATCATCCTCCTTGTGTGGCTGTTTCTGTATTGTTGTGTCCGGTTATCATTGACTTTTCCAACTCCCAACTCCGGCCCGAGTACTCCCCATAGTCTTTCTGACTCAATTAGCCTGTCCCCCACTTCTCCTTGGGTTTATCTGAGGTATGCATGTAGAGTTAATCCGGTAAACAGGGTCCAGCAATTGAGCTGATTAGCCGCCCAACCCATTTTCCCGTCTTTCTTATTGCATTAGTGCCGCCTAAATGTTGGGCTGCCCAGCGTGGAGATGCAACCCCGCTTCTTTGAAGACGACGCCAGATATCAGGGCGTGCCCCTTCTCCAGGTTCCATCTGGTTGCTTGAGGATTACACCCTTGTTTTTGAAGTCGTGTTCGAGCGGCCCCAGTTCCTCCTCTCCAAATTGAAGGATCCTTTCACCAGCTCCCTTTGTTTTTGCGGAACTTTGGTGTTTTACGTGGGTCCTTCCAGGGGCCCTGTCAGACGGACCTTACGGAAGTTTTCCCGGCCCTAGTACTTCCGCGGCCCCTTTTTACCTACTTGCGGCTGACCGTAGTTTGAAGAAGGCGGTTATAGCGCTTCTCCCTTCCGTTCCCAAGTAGCATTTTCAGCTCAGGGTCCTTCCAAGCGCCTTGGCGCGTTTTTTTAACACCCCCGTGTTGCTGGTCTTTCGACTTGTGAAAAGCTGATCGTTTCTTGGCAGCAACTCGGTCCCCGAGTTCACTCTTCTCGCAAATTCGCCCCCAACACAACCCCTCGCGTCGGAGTCCCTCGGAGTTCCTGTCCCCTTACTCCTGTAAGTTTCCTAAACGAGTGTTTAGCTTACAGCGGACTTACCTCCAACTGACCACTGAAGTTGCCCCCATGGATATGTTGTCCGCTTTTGCATGCACGACTAGTTTTTCCCTGTAAACTCCAATATTTCGCGTAGTAAGTGACTTTTCCACCGCGGGCGTGCCTGGCCTCATTTACCCTAGTTTTTGCAGGTTTTAATGACGGTACTCCTTCGTTTTAGAGGTGACTTACTTACTACTGTGGGTTCTTCTTGTCAGCGCATCTTTCCACCGGTTTTTCTGGTGAAGCTTGCCGGTCCGCACTTGTTTTGGCAGGTCGGCCACACCCCTTTCGGGTTCCTTTTAATTCAGCTGGCCGTTGTTTTTGCCTTGGGGTTCGGGTATTTTATCCTTCTTTTCGCCTTCTTTTTTTCCCATGGTCGTTTGAGAGTTCTTAATCCTGTGTCTCCAACTCCAACCTACGTCGTTTTCCTGCGCCAGTGTCTTTTTCTGACCGTTCTGTTGAAAACTTAAGTTAGTTGAATTTACCCTCCAAGGTTGACGACCGGTTCCCGCCGTTTCCCTGTGCTTCCTTTCGTACTTTTCGAGATCAAAGGTTTTTTTTGTCACGCCCTTTGCTTAAAGTGCAGGTTTTCTAGTAAGTTTTTACGTTTTGTTTCCCCTAAGTAATTTTTACTATATCTTTTCCCCTCCCGTGTTTGATGATCTTAAGTCCGGCTGGGGACCACAGAAACGTAGACAATTTCCCCCCTTCCGATCTCTATAGGAAACGCTGTGAGTGAACAACCCTTTTTGCGTGTTACGAGAAATCCTGACACATTCCTGGAGTGGCTCAATAACAGAAGGCCCGGATGCTGGAATACGGCCCTCTTTTTCCATGTCATGCAGCCACCCCCCCGGCCTTTTGTTTCCCAATCGTTCCGCCCCCCCCGTCCCCCTCGGCGTTGAACACCTGCTAGCTTTCATGGGGACGCAGACGTTTTTTTCCGACCGGAGCCTTCCCGTGCGCTTCGTTGCGATCCCCTAATTTGCACTAGCGTGGTTGCTGGAGCTCTTCCCACCCCGTACTGGGTTCCACAGGCAGACCAGCAACGCGCTGCCATATTCATGCCCCCCTGTACCCCGTTCCCAGTACCAGTTGTAGTTTTCTTTAAGATAGTTTTTCGTTCCGTGCGGGACCGCTACTTTTGTGGACTTTGCCTTCCCCCCTTCCTGCCGCTTTTTCTAGTTTCCTTGAAAGAGCGCTTTGTTGGAGGACTCCTCCCTCCGTAAAGGCTTTGCCTTTGCAAGCGTAACGTGCGTTGTCCCCCGCCGTTGGGTTGTCGGTCCGAGTACCTCACCCCCCTAGTGTAGGGGATCCCCAGACAGGATTGTTAGACTTTTTTCTTCGTACAAACCTTCCACGCTCCTACCTATGGTTTTTCTTGAGAAGTTTTTTTTTCTGCCACCAGCACTTCGTGATAGGCCTTCCCGGGCGAGGGTGCTGCGTCCCCTTAATTGGCAGGTGACCAAGTAACACCCTTGGGCGTTGCCAGTGGGGTATTCTTCCTTGATATTCTGCAAGGGTTTTCGTCCCTTTTGAAATTCTGATGGCGCAGATCTAACCGTTCCCTCCCTCCCTCGTCACGAGGACCAAGGCTTCCACGGTCGCGGTCCCGGATAGTTTGCCTAATTGTCCTTTTCCTCTTTCCTTCCGGTATAGCGTAGTTTCCCACCCAAACCATTCCCTTCTCACCCCCCCAAAAGGTGCGTGCGGGTTCCCTTTCTTTCTGGCTCTTTGAAAGGCGGGCGTACCCGTTGCAGAGATGACAGACACCTGATCACGGGTTTCGTCCCACAGTTTTTCAGTACCTGTCTACCCCACAGAGCTGTCCGTTTGGGGAAGAGGTGGTCCCATTTCTAAATGGCTGGACTCAACCCCGATTTCGTTTTCCGACCGGAGCCCCCCCGGTTTGTAAATGGTGGATGTATTCCAGGTCCTTGATGCCCCTGTTCTTTCCCTTTCGGAACGCTCCACCCGCCCCCCATCATCCGCCCTAGCGTCGGACTCTACTTCCCCGGCCCTCCCCCTCTTTTTATGTCCGCGGGCCGGATTGTTTGAGGGCGGTGCCCGTTCTTTTTACCCCACCTCCCCACACATTTACCAGTCTGCTGCGGCGCGACCCTTCACCGTATTGATGGTGGCCAACTTGTGGAGACGGGAGGATCTCTGAGCCGCCCTTTCTGATGCCCCGCACCAGCTTTGCCTGTTCCACCCAGAGATCACGTCATCCGCTTGCAAACAGGACAGCAGCCTCCCCCCCTGCTTTCTAACTCGACTACCCAGTTCCACCACCCCCTTGGGTTTCGACTGTTTGTACTCCATGCTGTGACCTGGACGCGGTTCAACCACGTGTGGAGGGCTGTTCCTGGGTGGTCTATGACCTATCTGGCCTGTCGTTTCCCCTTGTTCTCTTTCTAACTCTTCACCGCGTTGGGCCGCAAGAAGTCACCTTTCTTTACTTCCCCCCCCTGCCTTGCCCTTGTGCTCTTCCTTGTGAAGTCAAGGGTTTGTCCTCTGCGATCACTATCCTCCCTTGCTGGACAAACACCATCTCTGGTCGGCACGGTCCTCTTTACCACCGATTCTGGGGCCTTTTCCCTTAGTTTTACGGACCTCCTTCTTGTACACAGTTTTCTCATAGAATCCCCTCCAACTGGACTCTGGTCTTATGAAAACAAGCTTTCAAATCTCCGGCTGTTCACACCTTCTCGTGCAGTGAGTTTGTCTTTTATAGTTTTGTCGTCTCGGAGTGGTCGGAGCCTTTTCTTTTGGTTTAACAGTTATTCTCTTCGTTCCCTTCTGGCTCGGAATGATCGCTTCGTTTTCTCCCCTAGGCGGCATTTTCTTCTTCAGCCGTCCTGTTTTAGACAGTTCTGGTTCCCCTGGTTTCAACCACTTCGCGTC
>Ga0179593_1437229_pt1 | contig 13689 bp, 26 predicted proteins | sample CZODoug2_1_08_16_FD_185931 | JGI IMG/M metagenome (GOLD analysis project Ga0179593, IMG submission 185931) | Vadose zone soil fungal communities from Angelo Coast Range Reserve, California, USA - CZODoug2_1_08_16fungal (PacBio error correction) | ecosystem: Environmental > Terrestrial > Soil >... | reverse complement strand
CATGGACCCTTCGGCCCTTTGATTGGTTTTACTTGCTCCCCCTTTTCCGGTGTGGCGATCGTTTTTATAGGAATGTGGTTTTTTCATCCCTTTCCCCTGAGTGATAGGGTTGATGTTACTTATGTGTTACTCTATAGTTTTCTTTCTCATTTTAGCGAGAATTACCCCCTTTGGTTAACATTCCTTCTTTTCAGTTGGATAAGTCTGAATTTTTTACAGGTCGTCGGTTCGTAGGAGGCCTGGACTTTAACTCCAAACTTGGGTGGTGGATGGTGCACAACCCTGCGATGAGTTCTGCCCCTCTTGATTTTTGACCCCCCCGTTCCCCTTTTCAGTGTTTAATTACCAGAACTTTTTGGCACGATTATTGGCCCCTTCGGATTCCTTTTTTCTCTCCCCCCTTCCCCCCCCTTTTCCTCACTGCTTCTTTGTACTCTTTTTCCTTCTTCTTGCACTCCAAAATTTTTTCAACGTGTCTTGCGAAGCCCATTTACCCACTGGTGTCATGCTTGCCTCCTCTGTCCATTCAGGGGTTTGGGTTAATGTTTTTTTACCTGTTCCACGCCATTTTCCCAACTATTTGTCTGTCTTTGTTTTTTTTTTATGTCCAGTCTGCGGAGAGGGATCTCTTCCGTCTTTTTTTGTCTTACGTCCTTGGTCGGACGGTGGCCAGCCATTCCCTCTTTTTAGTGTGTCGTTTTTTTTTACGTCCTCTGCCCTTCCCCTTTTGTTTGTTTACGGGCGAATCTTTGTTTTTGTTTTTTTTTGATGGTTGATGGTTGTTCTTCGCTTTTTCCCTTCCCCCTTTGTAAAGGGTCTTGTTTCTTTTTCCTTTTTTAGTTCTGAATGTCTCCGGCCTTTTGTGGTTTTGATTTCTCCCTCCTCTTTTTTTTTCATTTTCCCCTTGTTTTTTTCCTCCAGTGCCTGATTTCTTTGGCTCTGATTCCTTCTCTTTCTGTTTTTGGTTGTTTCCTCCCGCGCGAAGGCTTGGCCCTTAAGTGTCACTCTCTTTTTTCCAACGTTTCCTCTTTTTTTGAGAATCGTTTTTTTTCCCCCCGTTTTTTGAAGTCGCATTCTTATGCGCTTTTCTTCCCCTCGTTGAATCTCCCCCCTCATGCTCTTTGTCGTATCGACTTTAGTTCCCTTTCTTTCTCTTTTCTTGTTTTTGTTTCTTTTCCCCAGGACCTTGACGCTCTGCAGGTAATTTATTTTTTTTCAAATCGTTTCCTTTGCTTTTCCATCGAAAAGCCCCTTCCAGCCTGCTCTCCTTTCTTTTTTCATCGCCCTTCCATTCACTTCTTCCGACGGTTGCGGTCTTGTGTTTGGGTTCAAGCAGTTTGCACGCTGGGACGTGTTTTGGTTCTTTCTTTGAGGCTGTTTCTTTCTCCTTCTCCCTTCTTTCCCCAACCATGAACGGCTTCCCTCTACTTGTTCATCCTTTACTGGTATCTATTTTTTTTTTTTGTAACCTTCCCCCTTTTTCAACCTTTTTTTTCCCCAACCATCATTTCCCCCCCCCCCCCTTGGTGTATTGTCGGATTGTCACTGCGGGAAAGTAACCCCAGTCTTTTTAGGACCTTCTCCGATTCCTCTTTCCTTTCAATTCACCTTTTTTCTGTTTTCCCTTTGTTTTCACCCGGATGTCACCTATTGGTTTGACTTGCCCTTTAGGTTTGGACTTGGGTACCCTTCCCCTCTGGTCCACCCCCCCTCGTCCCCCCATAATTAACCCCCCCCACCCCACAACCCCCCCCCAATACATACCCTTCACCTTTTCCCCGGCTCCATGACACCTTTTTCGACCTTTTCTCCTTCTTTAACTACCTCTTGCTTGGGGATTCCCTAGATTCTTTGTCATGCGCGCTCGTGTTTTTCTTGGATTGGACGCGTCACCCCCTTGCATGTCTTGGCATTCCCCTTTTTGTCCTCTGTCCTTTCCTTGCTGCTCCCCCTTGGCTTGGCTTTCAACCCCGGCATTTACCTTTGATCTTGACCGGGAGTAATTTTTTTTTTTGATGGGGGGGGAGAGAAGGCTGTTTCTGATGTTACTTTTATGGACAACCTTCCTTCCTTTGTTTGTATTGTGGGCTTTTCCCCCCTCCCCCAGACTTCCCCCCCCCCCTTGGGCTCCCTCACAGCCGCCCCTTCCTCTCTTTTACTGCTTCCCGCATTGTGCTGCAGTTACGACCCGTGCCCCCCTTCCTCCCCCACCACTTTCTTCCCCCCTCTTCCCCAAGTTTTTCCCGAACCATGGCCCCCTCCCCTTCCAGGATTCTTGCTAATTTACACTTCCCCCCGGTGTGGGACGAATGTTCTTCTGCTCCTTTTTTCGAGTTTTTTCTTTCTACCCCCCTAAGGTTTCTCGTGCCGGCGTGGGGGGTTGGTGGTCCTGGAGTTGGTTGTCGCCAGTAAAACGCAACTCCGCCTTTGCCTCACCCACTCTTTTTTTTTCGGTCCCCCCCTGGGCACGTCACGCACCGTCGCCCTTCACATCCCTACTTCAATTTCCCTCATTTATATTCCATATTACTCCCCCCTCTCCCTGTCCCACCTCCAACAGTGGTCAGGACCCTTAACCCCTCACCAATCATGTTTTTTGGTTCCATTCCTTTTTTCCCCTCCCAACCCTTTGAAAATATTTTTTCACATACAAAGTTCACAAATGTAATAACTGTACCACTCTTTTTACCCCCTCGCTGTTCCTTTTGGCTTTTGTCCCCCCCCTAGTTTTTCCCGCACAGTCAGTACACCCCCACCACTTTTTTCACAAAACCTTTTTTTTTGCTTTTCCTCCGGTTTGACTGCCGTCGCCCCCCCCACCGCTCTTTTTCCTTCATGCTCCCCCTTCCCCAATTCTGACCTGTAAGGATTGGCTTCGATTTCGTTTTTTTCTTTCGCATTTTTCCTCAGGGGACAAACCTTTCCCTTCTGCGCATGATTTGAGGGAAGATTCCCCGTTCCACCAAAACAGCCCTTTCTCCCCTCAAGGGCAGGTAAAGAAAGTCAGTTTCCGCTCCTCCCCCCTATATTCGTCTTCTCCCCCCCCCAGCGATCGAAGTTCTTCACGTTCTGGTCCGTCCCCTTTTCCCCACACTTTCCCATTAAACGCCTTTCAATGAGGCGGCGTTTTTTTCTTTTTCCTTTGTGCCAGTCAACCAGGCAGTTGCCTCCGGCGTTTGGCACAACCCCTCCTCTTCACCTGCCTCCTTCCGACCCCCTGCTTGATTCACAGCCTGCCTGGTTTTTTCTCCACCCTCCGCTCACTTGGCAAGAATCCCGCTCTCTTGACCCCCCCGTCCTGCCCCCCCCCCCTTTCCCCTTGTCCCTTCCCCCTTTCTCTGACAGACTGCCATTTTTTTTTTACATCCACCTCCCACTGAACCACCACGCCAGGTCCCCCCCCCAGGTTCCTTCTCCCAATTCCCCCCCCCCAAGGTTCACGCTGTCTCCGCCCCCCCACTTTTTCAACTGGGTGGCTGGAGCCTTCTCCAGGCGTTTTCCCTTCCCCCCTCCTGCAGCGGATTTTCCCCCCTCGGCTCCAACCAGCCCCACCCCCCTTACCCTAGGTTTCCCTTTTTCTGTCATTTGCCCCGCACCCCCCCTCCCCCCGTTCCTGGTCAGGTTTTTCTTCCACCCCCCTGTTGTTTTCTTCCTCGCCCATGCCCTTTTTCCCCCACATTGATTGAACAAAAACCCCATTGACCCCTTGACCCGTCGTGTTATGAACAAATTCCCTATATTCCGTTCCGCGTCCCTCCCCTTTTTCTTTTCCGGTTTCCCCCCGTTGGAACCTAAAATTTAATTTTTCTTTTAGGGTCCCATTTCCCCCTCTCCCCTTTGTGAAGCCCATCACCAAACCCTGTCATCTCTTTTTTTCCCCACATCCCCCCTTCCCCCCCCTTTCCGGATTGGCCCCCCCTCGGGGCCCCCATTTTCTGGTTTTTCCTAGTTCGTAACTTCCAGACCAGGAATCATGCCTCTTTTTTTTTTTTCAGGCCTCTTTCCTTCAAGCCTCCCCTTCAAGGACCCGATTTTTCCTTCCCGCTCCCCACCCCTTGCCTGTTTCCCCCCCCCCAAGACCTCCTCCCCCTTTCCCACCGCCCTCACCTCCACGTCCGTCTTATTTTTTTCCCCCTCACCCGGTGTGTTCTTTGCTTTCGTGCAGATTGAGGGGCTTGGCCTTCTTTCCTTTTCCCCGCTTCCCCCTGTTTTTTGTTTTTCGATCCTATGTCCTTCCCCCCTTTTTTTTCTGATTGCGTTTCTTGTGGTGGCCGGTTCAATCCTCGTTCCTTTTTTGCACTTTTTCTTGGTAAACCTGCCCTCGTTTCGTTGTTCATTTCTCTTCCTCCTTTCCCACTCTGTGGTGTATTTTCATCTATGAATTGTGTGCCGTCCGTGGGCACCCCACGTGCCCTTTTCTTCCACTTACCCTCCTTTTCCCCCTCTCTTTTGGGCCCCTCTGCCCTCTTCTCGATCTGCCTTTTCCAGGCTCTGGATGACTCTTCTTCCCCCTAACACGATTGAAACCTTTTCCCCGGGCTTCTCACATCTTTCCACACCTGTTTTTTCCAGGTTCACAGTAAAACTTTCTGGGTTGTTGGTGCTTACCCATCAAGGGCCATTCCCACTTTCTTTTTTTATTTGATTTGTTTTTCTTCCGTGTTTTTCGTTCTTTTGATTTCTTCTTCTTTTTGGTCCCCTGCTTGTCTACATGAAGAACTCCCAAAAGGATTTGTGGGAGAGAGAGAACTGTCCCCCCCCCTTGTCGATGCCCGTTTTCCTGTCTTTTGTTTCCCCCTTTTGGATTTCTGGTTTTGGGGGTGCCTGTTATCCTTACCCCCCCCTTTTTTGGCATGGTGTCTAGATAGAGGATGTGGACCCTTCCTTTTTTGGTTTATCTTCTTTTTCCTTAACTTCCCCCTTGTTCATCAGTGATTGTGTGCCCTCGGGCTGGCGTCTGCTACTCTTTTTCTTTTTTTTGGTTGTTTCGAAGATTCCGTGGGAGGTTTGGGGGCCTTTCGTTTCGTCCCTTGCGCCTTTTTTGTTGATCTTTTCTTTCCCTTGCCCTCTTTTTTAGTCTCCCGTGAATGGGCTGCTGATTTTCCCCCTTTTCCTCCTTTTGTCGCTGCGCGCTTTTAGTTCCCCCCCCGTAACCCTTTCTTCTCTTTTTTGTGTGGTTCTTCACTTAATCCAATGAGTGGCAGTTTTCCTTTTGATGTCCATTTTCGTGACGCGCCCGACGAAACCTCCCCTTCCTTTAAGTCTTCCTCTCTTCTTTTTTATGTATCATCCCCTCTTTTTTTGAGCCTTTCGTAGGAGTTGTTTTGATGGAACCCTTCCTTGGGTCCAAAGCTGTCCCTGTTTTTTTTTCTTTTTTTTGCCTTCTTTCGGACTTTTTTTTCTTTTTTTTCCCCCCCCCCCACTGGCTGCGGCATATCTTGTCTCCCTTCAAGGGGGGGGATGGGCGTCCCCGCGTCCCCCCCCACACCTCACAGGGTTTTGCTTGGAAAACTCACAACCCCAGGTTTTTTTGTTTTGTTGAAGGGCCTGTTAAACTGAAAGCACCCGTCTTTGGAACGGGGCCACCCTTTTTTTTTTGACGAGGCTCATTTCATTATACCCCCGGTTGTGAGTTTTCAATGGGTATTAGTTTTTCCAGGTTATTTTTTGGTGTAACTGTTACCTTCTCCTTTTTTTCGTTCCCAAACACCGGAGCCCCCCCCACACAAACACCCCACGGCAATAAATTTTCCCCCCCTCCCCCTTCGCCCCTTCCTTTCTCACATCCCCCCCCCCTTTTCCTCTTTTTCTCCTTTTCCACCTGATCGGGCATGGTTGTCTTTTGTTCGCTGTTTGATCCTTGGTAGTCTGTGGCCAACTTTTCCTCTTTTCCACCCCTTTCCCCTTGATTGCTTGTTTTCTTTTGCTGATTATGTTTCCCCTTTGCCAAGGCCCTCCCCAAAGTCGTGGGTCCTTTTTATTCTTTTTTTCTGCCACGTTGCCTATGTTTTTTTTATAAATTTAAAGTGCTTTTTGCCTCTTCTTATAACCCCGCTCCCCCTTGGCGCCCCCAGCCAGAATCGTTTTCCATATATCACTGGACTCAGCAAATTTTTCTCAGCTTCAGTCCCCTTCCCCCCGACCCCCCCCCTGGCCCCCCTTCCCCCCGTTGTTCACCCTCTTTTCCCAGTCCAATAGTCCCTCCTGCTGCTACCAGTCTTGCCCACATCGGTCTCAGTCTCTTTTTCTTTTGCCCCTCATTCCCTCTCTACGTTTGTGTCTGCTTTTTGTTTGTGGACCATTCTTTTTTTCCGTCGTTTTTTTTTCCCAGTCACCCTTCTCCCTGTCAAGTTCCAAAAACCCCCTCCCCCCCCCCCCTTTCACCCCCCCAAAAAATCCATTATGTTAAAAACCACTTTTTAAATCTACAACCCTTTCTCCCCTAGGAAAGTTACCCGGCAAATTGTTTGGGGCTTTCCCATTCAGGTCCCTTCCCAAATCCCCCCACCCCTTTTTTTTGTATTTTTTCCTCCTAGTATTTTCCAATGTAATTTCCCCATGTATAACCAATCTCCCTCGCTTTGTACTTTTTGGTTAGGTGGGTACCTTTAAATGTAAGCCCAGGAAGGACAAAACCCACCTGGCCGCACCCCCTTTTTGTCCCCCCTTTTTGTTCCCCCCCCCTCAATTGCGACACACCGCGTGACTTGTTTCTTCCAAGCGTTTCCCCTCTTTTGTTTCCTCTTTTCCTCTTCCCCCTACCCTTCCCCCCCCGATTTGTCACAATGACTACTTCATGGTCACTTTCAAAGGTCTTTTATCCCCCCCCCCTCCTGGCCAAAAGCAAGCCCTTCAGGTACTTGACCTTCTCCCTTTCCCCATTTCTTGACGCGCACTTTTAGAGGCGCCTTGGAGCAGCGCACCAGCCGTCCCTTTGGCCACTTCTCCCATTTAGATCGATGTGAGTTGTTCCCTTCCCCTTTCGGAGTTTTTGTAACCCCAACCACCAGAGCGGCACGTTTACCCCTCGACGTGCAGTCCCCCCTCCCCTTTCCTTCCCCCTGATTTTTTCGCCCTACGGGCCCCCAAAAAACCCATACGGAAGCTCATGTGCCACCCCCCCCATCTCCACTCTGAGGAAAAGTGAGCTCTTTCTCTCTGATCAAACTCCCTTTTCACAGATCCTCTCCCCGACCCCCAACCCGCAGGCCCCCCTTTCCCCTGGACCTTCCCTCTTTCAATTCCCCCCCCCCCCCAAGATTTTCCCTGACCAGCCCACTTTCCTAATCCGCCGAGTGCTTCCCCCCCCCCCCCACTGCCCTTCTGTTTTTCCTTTTGATTCCCCCTGTTTCCTTCTTTCCTTTCACGGCCGGGCCGGAGCACCCACGACGCCAACTTTGCTCCTTTCCAAAAACCCCTTTTTTAATTGTGATTTTTTTAAACGGAAACCAAAGGAGGCACCAATTGGTAGTTTTTTTTTTCCCGACAGTTTTCTTTTTTTTCCCCTTTTTCAATTAGTTTTTTTCTTTCTTTTGAACAACCCTTCTCCCAACGTGCTGCAAGTTGTGCCGTTCTCTCAGCCCCTCCCTCCCCATCCTTCCAATTTCTTCTGTCCCCTCGCCTCGCCAGCGCGTTGACCATTTCCCCGCGATTCCCCAACTGATCGAAAACAGCCACCCACTTTTTCCCCTGCTGCCCCCCCCTCTCCCTCACCCTTTTACACTTGCTTTTTTTTTTCTTAAGCACTTTTCCCCCCCTGGCGCCCAGCCTTTTTCGTTTTTTTTTTTTCTTCGTGCAGGATTCCCCATGATCTCCAAAGTAATCTATTCCATTAATTGACTGCATCGTTGATCGATTCCACCCCCTTTTTGTACTTTTCCCCCCCTCTAGAGCCCCCCCCCTGTGGCCCCCGATCGCCGCCTAATTGTATTTCTACGTTGTGGTTGATAGATCTGACTTTTCTCTTTCTTTTCGGGTCTTGTGTTTTTTTCCCTGTTTTTTGTTGTTTGGTGCATCTGTCTTCTCATATGATTTTTTTGATTGATGTAGTGCTCTGGACTCTCCCCCTGATCCCGCTTTACCCCCCTTTTGGGCCTTTTCCTTCCCTTCCTCCAACCCTTTCCTTTTGTCCCAAGTGTGATCTGTAACCCCGGGTGCCCTGCTTTTTGTTCTGCAGTCCCCCTGCCCTCTTTCTCTTTCACCTTTTACCCCCTTTTCAGAGTGGACTTGCCTCCTGAGTGTGTAGATTAATTGCCCTCAATTAAACTTGCGCTGTACGCTTTTCATATCTGCCTTAGATTCACTTGTTTTTTCCCTTAACGTTTCCCTCTAGCCGCCCATGGTGAAGCTCCCCTTAACCTTGTAGTTTTTTTTGGTATGGCTCACGGCCCTTCACTCTTTTTCTGAGTTGTTGTCCCCCAGGGACGTGTTCATATTTTCCGGGGATCAGTAGCCGACCCTTCCTAGTTTTTTCTCTCTTTTCTGGGATCTTTGTTGTCGTGCGAACTTTTGTCTTTTGTGTTTACCAGTCATTGTGTTGGCTTCCCCCTCCCTGTCCTTTCCAGGGTCTTGAGGTGTCTTCGAGCTCTAGAGTTTTTGATTTTTTTGTTGGCCGCTCCCTGCAATGGTTGGACCTTCCCCGAAGGCTTTCCGCTTCTCCCCGCTCTCTTTCTTTTTCTTTTTTGGCCCCAAGCTTTTAAGACGTTTTGAAGCTGTTGCGTTCTTCAAAAACTTGGCATCCTCTTTTGATCTCTTTTCCGTTGCATTATGCTCTGCTGCACCGACTTGATTTTGATGATTTCGACCATCGTTATCTTCATCTATTCCCCCTTTTTTTTCTCCGGGCCTTCCTCCTTCCCCGTGACCCCCTTTTCCCCCTCTTTGTTGGGATTTTCCCTACTTTTCCACATAGATTCCTGCGCTATCTTTTTTGAATCTGTCCCTGCTGAACGCGCCTTTCCCCCCTGACCCAGCACCCCCTCTTTCCCTTCTGGCTTCTTTTTTTCCATCCATTCCACCTGTTCCCCCCCCTTTCCGTGCCTTAGTTTTTGCTTTCTGGGGCAGTTGGGACGTTTTTGTTTTTCTTCTCCCTGTTCGTTACTTTTCCCTTCCTCAGTTTTTCCCCCCCTTTTCCAAGGCCTGATTTCCATAATATGTGGTTCCGTGGTGTCTTGTTCTCGCCCCATATTCACCACCGTTGCTGTTCCCCCCCCTTATTCAAACAAAGGGGTTATGGTGCTTTTCCCCATCTTTCCTTAATGGAAAAGACGGTTTTTTTTTCCCCCCTTGACTCTTTTTCCTCTCTTACATTTTCTTTTACCTTGTTTTTTGTAACACAATGGATTATGGTTCATCCTTCTGGTTGTCTTTTACATTCGATTTTTTTTTTTTTTCCCACCCCCCTCCTGGTTGTCCCCCCTCCCCAACAAAAACAAACAACACCCAGTCCCGGCCTCGGGATCCACCCCCTCGACTTTCTTTCGTGTGGCCCCTCCCCTCTTTGACTGGCTTCCCTGGGATTTGGGCCCTCCTGTTATTTTGGTCTTCTGGGTAAAGGAATGATTTCCCAACTTTTTTCCATGAGGGGGCTGTTTTTTTTGGTTTTCTTCCTTTTCTTTCTTTTAACCCTTGTCCCCTTCAGTAACCCTATACGTTTACTGTTGGAGGAGTGCTTAAGGGGTCTGCTTTCTTTTTTCCTCCTCCTCTTTTTTGTTGTTTCTCTCCTATCCTCAACCCGCTCCCCCTTTCCCCCCTCCCCACAGATCTTTTACTTCAGCACGCCCTTGGGTCCTTTTGTCCCTGCCGTTTCCTCCCCCCTTGAACCCCCTTTCCCCCCGACCCACAGCTTTTTTGCCCTTTCCCGTGCCAACGACCCCTAGCCGAGATATCCATTCCATCCCCCGCAACCCGTTTCTGCACGTCTCCTCCTTCGAGGGGTCTTCTCCGCCTCCTGTCCTCAAGTTCTGATTTTTTTCTTTTTTGTTTGTTTCCAATTATTTTTTGTTTTTTCCCCCATTTTTCCCTAACTCACTGTTTTTTCCAAGAACCCCCCCCCCTAACCCCACTACACCCCCTAACTTTGTAATTACCAACTTCTCCACCACCCCTTTTTTTTTTCCTCATTACCCTTCTCCTTCTCCCTATGATTGGGGGCAACATTCGCCAAACACACCTTTGATTACCGCAGTGCAAGCCTTCTCGTTTGCCAACCCCCCCCCCTTTGTTTTGACCTTTTTACGCCCCAAACCATTGGATTTTACAGCCCACCGACCCCCCCTGTAACCTCCCCCCTTCTACACTCTTCTTTTTTCCTCCTTCCTTGAATTTTTGTGCCCCTGTTTTTCCCGGTCCCACAGTCCCCCCCACCACTGCACCACAATGGCTTGACACCCGGCTGTCCCCTCCCCCCCCCGCCTCCCTTTTTCTTTTCCAAAACCCCGTTTCCTTTTATGTCTAAGAGTTATCAGCATGCTTTTTTTTTTTATCGGCGGCCCCTTGTCATTCCGAACCATCTTGTTTCTTATACCCTTTGGACCAACTCGATTTTTCCTTCTCCTCCCCCCCCCCTCCTTCCTCCCCTTTGGTTTTGGAGTACGTTTTTCAATAGAAGCCTACCCATGTAGGACACACCCCTTTGTCCACTTCTCTTCTCTCACTCTTTTCTTCGCAGCCTACTGGTCCTTATGTTTGAATTTCCCAATCGGGGGCACCTTTTTTTTTTTTCCCGTCCTCTCCCCCCCCCCCCCCTTTCGCGTCCCGTTCCCCACTGGAGACCCTCCAGCCTGTACAGCCCCAAGTCACGAGGGGACATTCGTTATTTGGAACCCCCCCCCCACCCCCCTTTTCCAGGAGGCCATTGCACCCTTTAGCTCCGCCCCTTAACCCCCTTGTCCTTTTATTGTTCGTCCCCCCTAGTTCCCCCCCCCCCCAAAGCCTTTCTTGGACCCCCTCCGTGCTTTCTCCGACCCCCCGCCAGCTTAAACCCACCTGACCGGTCGATTAACATCACCAAGCCACTTTGACACCCCCTTTTTTCCACAACCGGCCCAACGTAAAAGTGGCTTGAGAAACCTCTGTTCTCTTCTTCCCCCCCCCTTCTTAGAATTCAAAAAGATTCTCTGATCCCCCCCCCCCTGCTCTAACCCCCCCTTCCTTCATCCACCCCTCCCCCACCCCTTTCTTTTGGCATCCTTGTTCCTGGCCCAAACCACCCCAGGTTTGCGGGAGTTCCCACCCATGTTTCTTTTTCTTTTTTTCCCTAGCAGTTCCCTTTTTTTTTCCGTTTCAAATTTATCATTGCAATGTCCCGTGGAGAATCTTCCGGTCCTTTATTCTTCTTCTTTGACCATCTTTGCTCTTCCAATTGACTCTGCCCGCGTTTTACTTGTGCTGCCCTCCACATGATGATTCGTCCCCCCCCCCAGAAACCCCGCCCCTTGGACGGTCTCAGAAACACTTTTCCACCCTTTTTTTCGTTTTTGTAGGCCTTTTTTTCCTGCAGCATTTCCTTTTTTCTTCGACTTTCATCAACAACAGTGTTCCCACCCCCCAACCTTGAAATCCTATGGACATAATTTTTTTTTCGGATCCACCCCCCTTTTTTCTTTGAACCTGCCCCCTTTCCCTCCAACGCACCACAAAGAAGGAGAGATGATTTAATCAATAAGTTTTGTTGTTGATTGACCTTGATGACGTGCTTCCCCTGTTGTTCGACCCGTATCGATGTTCGTGCGGGCCTTGGGTCTTGGGATATTTTCCATGACATTTTTTCAGCGGGTTTTGAGTTGCTCGTTCGGGTGCCTTTCCCTTTTCCCCTGAGCGACTTATTTCCTTCTGGTGTTGGGCAAGCTCCCCATGCTTTTCCCCCCCCCCTGCAATTTTAGGGGATCTTTTCCCTTCCGTTTCACCTTTTTGGTTTTTGGATTGTTCATTCCTTTTTTCATGTTTTTTTTCTTAGGGCCCCTTTTTTCGCCCCACGCTCTTTTGCGAGTTTCACCTTCCCAATTCTTTTTTCCGACATGCCTTCCTTGTTTTGAAGGAACCCTTTGACCCCCGGTCCTCCCCCTCCCCCTATTTCCTTTTTCTTTTTTTTTTAATTTTCGCATTTTCTGCTTTTTTATCTCCGATTATTCAACTATTTTTTTGCGAGATGACCCCTTTTTTTTTCCCCCTTGGGAGCCCTCCCGGGCAAATGTTCTGAATGTGGGGAATTTTTTTTTTTTCTTAACCCCCCGGGAGCTTTGTATGAGGTTTTTTTCTCTCCCTTGTGGGCCTTATATTTTCTTCGTTGACCTTTGTTTTTTATGACGTGGCGGGGGACCCTTTTTGTCATACCCCTCACCCTTCTTTTGTCCGATCTTGGGCATTTTCCACCCTTGCCCCCCTTTGTCGTGATTTCTTTTGTTTTCACCCTTTCTTGCTTTTTTTCTGGTGTGTCCTCTTTATTCCTTCTGCAGTTTCCCCCTTTTTGTTTTTTTGTTCCCTGGTGTTTAAGGTTCCCTGTGTTTCTTTTTTTTTTCGCTCTGGCTTTTCGTGTTTTGGCTTTTGGTGATCCCAACCAGGGTGACAGCAGCCTTTCGTTTGGATGTAGGGTGGGTTTCCCTAAGGGGAGATGTTTTGCAGCTCAATTCTATTCCAACGTGCCTTTCTTTTTTTTTTCTTTTACGGCCCCTTCCTTCTTCCTTTAGTTCCCCTCTTGCTTATGACTGCATTTTTATTATTCTGTCTCTTTTTCCCTTCTTCAAGCCTTCTTCGATGTCTTGTTTGGTTTCTTTAAACCGTCCGAACTTGTAATTGGCCCCCCCGATATTTCCTGAGTCCCCCAAATTCCCCCCCTTAACCGATGCATTTGAAGAATCAACCTTGCCTTTTGCTCTTCTTTTCTTTTTTGTGAGCCTCCCTTCCCGCTTTTTTCCTCAGTTATTTTTAGGGGATCTTTAAGGGGTTCCATTTTTTGGGTAGGTTGTTGTTTTTGAGTGTTGCTCGGGCGTGAACCTTTTAGTCATACCACCCAATGTTACCCCCCGTGCGCCCCTTTTTTAAATATACTTTTTTTTTTCATTGTGATTAGGGTTGTTTTTGTGTAAAACTTCAAACCCCCCTTACACCCTGTTTTTTTTCGTAACCAACCCCAAAGGTGTTCTGGGTCCCCTTCTAATCACCTGCTTTTCCCTTGGCTTTTCTTCGCTTCTTTCCCTCCCTTTAAATTCCCCCCCCCCTTTTTTTGTTGAGTTTTCCAAATTTCCCAGTCGTTTTCTTAGTGCGTGTGACTAGTTCTTGGTTTGGGGACTTGGACCTTTCTCTTTGGGTGCCCCCCCCCACCACCCCCACCCACAAAGTCTTTTTTTACAAAACCCCCCTCCCTTCCCCCACAAAACCCCCCCCCACCATCACCCCTCCAGGATTTTGAAAGTGTTCCTTGGATCATTACCTCCTCTTTTTAATGAGTTTTGGACATTGTTTGCCTGGGGCCCCTTGGTTCGGAGCCTCCCCTTTTTCTTCTTTTTTTTTTTAGTTTTTCGGGCCTTGGAAAAGTCACCTTTGTCCCGGGGTTGCCTGGTTTCTGTGTGATTGCATTTTTTTTCCAAATTGTTCTTGACTCCATTCCGTTTTTTAGTAGGGACGATTACAGGTCCAGTTCGCGTTGATTGGTTATGGATGGAGCTTTTTCCCTTTTGAGTCTTTTGTTTT
>Ga0179593_1389629_pt1:0-12500 | contig 13689 bp, 21 predicted proteins | sample CZODoug2_1_08_16_FD_185931 | JGI IMG/M metagenome (GOLD analysis project Ga0179593, IMG submission 185931) | Vadose zone soil fungal communities from Angelo Coast Range Reserve, California, USA - CZODoug2_1_08_16fungal (PacBio error correction) | ecosystem: Environmental > Terrestrial >... | reverse complement strand
GTAGGACTTTTGTTTTTCATGGTTGTTTGTCTGTTTTTTGTCAGTACTTTTTTTTTTTTTTTTGGTCCTCTTTCCTGGCTCTTTTGTGTTTTTCGTCTAGTTTCCTTTCCTCCATTTTCTTGGACGGCGTTGTTTCCTCCCTGCGACTCGCCGACCCGTTTTATTTCCTGATTGTAAATATAAAGATGTTCTTTTTCTTCGTGTCGGGGGTCCCCCCCTTTTCCCCCCAATTTCGCTTTTTTCCCTCCCCCCATTCCCTTTCTTTCCCTTCTGGTGTTGAGTTTAATCCGTCTGGTTGGGTCTTTTTGCCCTTTCCCCCTACTGCTTCCATAAAAGGCCCCCCTCAAAGTGGTTGTCGACCTTCCTGTTGAGGTTTCCCTACCTTCCCCTTTTGACAGCCTCGCCAACTCGCCAGGATGTGTCCACTCCCTCCCTGGCTCCCCCCACCATGCCACTCCCCCCCCCCCTCTGTTTTTTCGACCCTTTTTTTTGGGGACCACGTTTCTTTCCAGCCCGCCCGGGCTTTCCTTGTCAGGAAACTTTTGTCGGCGTTTACTTTCTCTCACCTCTTGGCAGCTCCTGGTAGGGCCCAATGGGTCCGAACCCCAGTAGCATGCGCACCTTCCTTCTAGATTTTTTCTTGCTGCGTTCCATTGGCCGTCGTCCCGCCTATGCGTTTTTGACCTTTTTCCTTTGGCTGTTCATTGAAAGTGATGGGTTCTGAAAGGCCTTGTTGGGGACTGAATTTTTTCTTAAGCTGCGTTTTCGCCTTTTTGTCTACCATGATGTGGCCCCTGACTATCCCTTATTCCCCGATTTTTAAATGTTTTTGGTCATGTTGAAAAATTTGGCAGTACGTTTTTCCCCGCCGGCCGAACCACCGTCCCTTTCCTTTTTATTCAACCCTGACCCTCGCAACCCCAGTGACTTTTTCTTTTTCATTCGGTTTTTGTATGCTGGCGACAGCCTTCCCTCCCTCTTTTTTCATCGGTTGTTTTTGAAAATTTCCTTTGTCTTTCGACTGATCTTTTAAACGCTTGGTCAAACAAGTCAGCCCTTCTCCTTTCTGTTAATCACTGCTGCGTGGTACCCCCTTTTTCTGGTGATCTTAGTCACAGATAGAGTGAGGCCTCTCTCCCTTGCCCACGGGTCCTCCCACTCCCGAGGGCCCTATTTTCGAGAGCCCCCCCCCTCCAACATTGCCCTTTCTTATGGATTTTTTTTTTTTTTTTTTGCGATGTCCGCCCGTTTTTTTGATCCTTCTTTTTCCGGTCGCGCCAGGGAACAGCCGTTGACCCCCGTGTGCCCCCCTGTTTTTTCCCCCCTTCGTCAGTGCCCAGGCAGGGTTTGCTCCTTAACTTTGTCCGTCGTTTGTTTTTCCTTTTTGCAACGACCACCCCCGCCGAACGCAGGACTTTCGCCACCGGACCACTCCCCCTTTAATGTTCCTTTTTGTACATTTTCCTCCTGCCCGCACACTCCCCCCCCCCTACTTTGGAGAGTCACGCCTACCCCGGCGCCTAGCGGACCTTATCGCCGGCACCTTTTTGTGGTTGTTTGACAGGCTCCCAATCCCCCTTTTCCCTGTTGCGTTCCAAGGATAGTTTTTTTTTTTGCTTTCAAGTTCTTTGCTGCCCGCCTCGATTTCTTTACGGGTCTTTTTGTTCTCTCAATACCCCCGATAAGCCTTGGTCAATCTGACGAAAGCATTTTTATATTTTACCAGTATTTCCATTAACTTTACCCCCACCCCCCCTTTTTTTTTGAGTTTCTGAACTTGGGGAATAAATCGAGTCCTGCCAACGATTCACGATTCCATCGACCCCGTGTCCCCCCTTAGGACTGAGGGTATCCGTTGTGTTTTGCGCTTTTTTTTCCTTTGAGTGTCTCTTGTTTAAGACGACCCCCCCAAAGCTAACACCATGGGCGTACCGAGTCCTTTTTCCCACGTTCCCAGGTTTGCTCGGACTTGCTGGTCATTCTCTTCCGTTCGGATTTTGTCTACCGTGTCGATTGCAATTTCCTTACTTGGTTCGTCTTTTCCCTCTTGTTGATGGATTTGACTGAAATGTGTTTTTTCCCCCCCCCAAAAGTTTTGGCCTTTCCACCCTGCTCTTTTTTTCTCTCTTGTTTGTTGGCAGTTCCCCCCTTTGCTTGCTGATTCCCACAACAGTCTCGACTGTTGTCGTTGCGTATTTCACATTAATGTTACCCTTCACCTCCGTTTTTCCCCCTTTTCTGTCTTTCACTATTCCACCGTCCCTGTCGAACTTCATAGCGTTGCCAGATAGGAGAATCTCTCTCTTTTTTTTAATCCCTTCTGTGTTTTTTTTGGTTCCTTAGATTAGAGTTTTGCAGTGCGAGGCCGTTTCTCTGTTCCTCCTTTTTGCTAGTCACTCAAGCGGTTCAGGTTGCTTTGAATTTTTTTTACTTTCCTCTGGCCCTTTTTCCAACTGACAACTGCCTTCGATTCATTGGTGTTTTTTCTCCCCTCAGTGTTTTTTGCCCACCCAATCATCGTACGTTTTTGACTGTTTCCCTTTTTCTCCCCGCAGCTTCTGGGCATCATCCCCATCGACTATACCCCCCTCGTAGCCTTCTCTGAAAGTTACGGCTCCCAACCAGTCTCACTCTCTCATCTTTCTTTCGCCGCGTTTTTTTCCTTTCCGCGTTTTCGCCCTGGTTTGGATCTTGGTCGTCTTCATCTTCCCTCAGCTACTTGTGTTTTCTTCAACACTGGATCCCCCCCGCTTCTTCTTTATTTTTTTGTGATTTTCGTTCCGGTTTCCTTTTTTTGATGTTATTCTCCTGGGATTCAGGCCTCAACCAAACAAAATGTCCCCCCCTGGTCTTTTTTGTTGATTTCAAATGAAACCGGATTTGTCTGTCCGATAAGTCCTTTACTTTTTTTTTTTTTTTTCTCACGTGTCTGGAAGTCATGAACAACTTTTCCTTTCCGCCTATTCAGGGTGTTTTCAACGTTCGAGGTCGGCTCACCTTTTTCTTGGTTCTCTTCAGTCTCTTCGTCGCCCCGTTAGCGATTCACTTTCTTTTTTTGCTTTTTTTTTTTCATTCATTTTAGAGGAACTCCCCCTCCCTTCTTTCGGTGGCGACCTGAATTTAGTTCTGTGTCGTTCTGCTGACACCCCCCGACCGCCTCGCTGTGATTGCACTTCGCTCCTCCGCTTAAAAAACAGGTTGGCCACGTTTTTTCTTCGTGGCCAGCGCTTTTTGAGCCATATCTCCCCCCTGGTCCGGAGGATTATTGCAGATCCCCCCCCCTCTTTCAATTTGTCTTTGTGTGTTTGGCTGGTTTCGACCTGTTTGCCCCGCTGCTTAGTTCTTGCTGACCTTTCCTATGACCCAAGGCCCCCTCAAAGTACCTATTTTTTCTTTTTTCCCTACTTGGGCTTTTTTACTTTTTTTCTTAAAGGTTTCTCGCCTCTTTTTTCCTGCTTTTGGGGCCTCTCATGTCTGACTTGTTCCCAATCTGAATGTTCATCCCACTCTGGTATCGCGGTTTTAGCCCACCCATCCCCCACCGGTCACTGACCCTTTTTTTCCGTGTAGAAAGTTTTTTTTTTCTGGAGGCTGTGGGTTTCGTTGCGGCTTGCGCCTCGGTCCCAAATTTAACACCTCCCCCAAACAACCAACCCAACCCACCAACCAACCTACGAAACAGCTTAACCGAACATTTGAGTCTCCTTTGTTGTGAAGCCTGTTTCATAGCGCTTCTGGTTTTAGCATATGTTTTTTTTGGACTCAGTGGTATTAAACTTTCATCCTTGCATGGCCCCCTAATTTTCTAATCGGCGTGTGCGGCGTTCCCCCTTTTTTTTGCTACTCACCTTTTTCGTCCCGTTTTCGAAACGAATTTTCATATGGTGGGAAAAACTGTTGAGTCCCCGCGTTTTGGCAGGACTGTTCCGGACCTCTCCCCTCCTTCGATTTTTTTTCCTCTGGGCATTCCAGGGTTTTTTTTTTTGAAACCTGATTTTCTTTTGCGAGATCTAGGAACGCCTGCGTCGTGCCCTGGCTCTTGACTGACCCTCCGTCCCCCTGCTCCCCACCAAATTTACCCCTTTCACGTTATAGGGTAAGTCTTCCCCTTGTCTGTTTTTCTTTCCCCGCTCAACCATAGGTAATCCTGGTTACGGTTTCGCCCTTTTTCCAGCTTGTTGCCGGTTGGCCCCCTGAAAACGCTCCAATTTACAGCGTTATCCCGTTCCTGACCTAGTCCCCCCCCCTGCGGCGTAGCCGCATTTCGCCAACGCTTTCGTCGGGTTCCCCGACCCCTTTGGCTGAACTTTCCCCCACCTCTACTGTTGACACAACAAACGCCGCCTCCTTCCCCTCAAACTTTTTTTCTTTCTGCCGCGTTTCCCCACAACCACCCATTGGGCAACTCCCTTCCCCTTTTCTTGGTTTCGCATCCTTCTACTTTTTGAGTCCGCTTTTGCGCGACAACTGATAACGCCTGGGCGGCATTTGGAGCACCTTTTTTTTTCACGACAGTGACGAAGTCCCTTTCAACAACTTTCGTATTCGTTTTAACCAACGCCTTCCTTCAACCCCTTTTTTTTTTCTTGGTTGGTATCGCTCAGCCCCTCCCGTTTATGTGCGATTAACAGCTAAGATCCCCCCTCCCTTCCTTCGTGGCCGGGCACCATCCCGTGACGTTCCCTTTTTTAGTTCACCTCCAGCAATCCCCTCCACACGGAGAGTCTCTCATCCTGTGCCTCTCTGTTTTTCTGGTCTACATCTTTGTTTATATCTTCCTAAGACTTTGTCTTTCTTCTCTTTATTTGCTTTTTTTTTTTTTCCTATATGACCGCACACGCTCATTCCACAGGATGAGGAAGGCTGCTGCCTTTTTTAGTTTATTTCTGAAGGTACCTGGCTCGTGGACCTATTCGTTTTCTTTTCAACCCCTGGTAGTTTTTTTTTACCTCTCCCACTGGTCGTCTCGGAACGACGCCGGACGGGGTGCTGCTGTCCCGGCTTTTGCCCCCTTCCCCAGTTTTTTTTTTTGTTGAAGGTTGACGTTTTAGGTGGCGGACTACACTATGCCGCACCCCCCTTTTATTGTTTTTCTTTCGTTGCCGTTTTTTTTTTTGGTTCGAGGTCAACTCAATGCGCCCCCGGCCGACCAGCGTTTTCTCCTTTGTTTTTTTCGTTTTTCTGTTCTTCCCCCTATGCCTATCGTTTTTTTGTTTTTTTACAGGCCCACTGGCCCGTCTGACTGTTTTTGGCCAATTTTTTGGTGGGCCAGTTCCAGTGTTTTTTTCAGCATATTTTTTGCGGTTTTTTCTTGTTTTTTTTCGTAGAGGTTCTTTTTGGCCCCAAACGCTGTCGTCCGCGACCGGCGTGGTTCGCCTGGGCGTTCCGCCGTAACGTGTCTCCCCTGAGTTAATCTAAAGACCTTTTTTCCTTTTTTTTTTCCGTTGTCTCACTGTTCCCCCGTTGCTTCGTTTTTTTTCCACCTCCCTCCCTTCTTGACTTAGATTTTTTCACATTCAGGCCTTCTACCGTGTTTCCCTTCCAGATTTGACCGGAAGTTTTTAAGACCAGGGTGGTCTTGATCTTTCCTGTGTCGGGTTTCAGTCCGAGCCCTGAACGGCAGTGCTTTACTTTCTTTTTTATTTTCATTAATGCCCCCCCTCTCCTTTTCAGCTTTTTTCTTGTTGTTTTTCTTGCCCAATCGGGCCCTTCCTGGCGACTTCCAGTCCAATTAAATGAAGTTTTTATTTTGACTTGGTTTTAGTCCCACCCCTTCCCGACCAGTCTTGAACTCCAGTTATTTTTTTTTAGCCTTGTTAATTGCTATTTGCTCATTGGCCCTTGCGCCCGCCGCTTGCGTGATGTCTGTTTTTTCAATGCAATGGCCGTCCCCTGTGAACCCCGCCTTTCCATGGCGTTTTTTTTAAGCTTGAGGGCAAGACCCGCGCGATCCCCATGCTTGGCCCCGAAGTTTCTGTTTTCAAAGGGTTTTCCCTGTTTTCTTTGAAATGGTCCGGAGGCTCCTCCTCCGAACAACACCCACCCTTCGGTTGGTTCGCCCTTCCACTTCGTCCATTTCGTATACTCTTTGTTTGCTGCTTTGGCTCGTTGCCCCTCGCTCCCTTTTGGGGCTTTTGCATTTGGGAACGCCTTCGTACCTTTTTCTTCCCGTGTCCTCAGTAAATGCGCCTGTCTTCCTGCTTGCGGGAAAAACAGCCCTTGGTCTCGATTTAGTACCTGACTCCCCTTGCTGTCGACTTTCCCCTCCACCGGGTCTATTCATACTCTTCTTTTTGGCCGGCTTTTCTGAGTGATCCAGCTCAACGGACCTTTTTCCTTTTTAGGCTTCTGGCGCACTTTTTTTGATTTCTTCGTTGTGTAGTGATGTGCTGTCCGCGCCAGTTTCCTCCTTTCAAACGTGTTTACCCCCCCCCCCCTCCCGAAATTTTCCTGAGTCACGGGTCGAAACGACCTAGGACTTTCCGGTAGTTGGTTCCATATGAAGCCCCTTAGCCCGGCTCTCCCCCCCCCTCCTGCGGTCCTGGTTATTCTTTTTGAGGTCATCCTGAAAAAGCCTTCCTTGTGTCCCAACGGGTCCCAAATCTTTCAAGCGGAACGACCTTACCAGTTTGGCGTGGTTCTCGTCTCCACGTTGCTCATCTTCCCCAAGTCTTTTCTTTCACGTTGACATTCCGGTACCTCGGCGTTTGGCATGCGCCTGATAGGCGGTGGGTTTGGGTTGCATGAATTCCTATTTATTGACTTTCCTTTTTTTTCTCCCCAAACCCCTTCCCCCGCCCCGTTTGGTCGTTTTTTTTGACAAGCACTGTGGTGCGGATGTTTCATCCCCTGCTCCCATCAAGGAGGTTGTTTTTCTGGCTCTGAACAAAGGGATACCCATCGCTTCCTCCTCATGACTTATTTGGACACCCTGCCCTTCCGACTTGGCTGGGGTTATCTTTTGTTCCCCGCGCTTAACTTATGAGGATTTTTTTTTTTTTTTTAACGTCGTCCCACCTCTTCCCCCAATGGCTCCCCGTCCTAACTGCGATCTGACTGCTGTGCGTCCTTGTTTTCCGGATTGGTGAATTTCGGAACTTGATCGGCGTTTTCGGTTTTTTCTTCTCCTTGGTGGATGTCCTTTGCCCGATTTCTGCTGGGATCAAGTCCTTCCCCCCCCTCTGACGTCTTCGGATGATGTGTTTTTGAATCTGTCAAAAAACAACCAAGGTCCATCTTTTTTTTTTGTTTGACTGTTTTTTTTCTTTCATACCATAGGTTCCCTTCTAGTCCAAGTTGAGATTCGCGGTGCGTTGTCCCTTCTGCACAACGTTCTGGTGCCAGTCTACTTTTCCGAGCCGTTTGCGATCTTGGTTGAGTAATATCTTCTTTCTCTCAGGTGTTGTTGTTTCTTTTTCCTGGATTCTGCAATCCTCCATTCCCTTTAGTTTTCGTGTTTTTCTTTTTGCCGAACTTTTCCCCCCTCCCCCCTTGAGGTTGAAGGCGCGTCTGACTCTTTTTGCGGACCATTCCGTTTTTGAAAAGGAAAGCCTCTCTCCCGTTGTTGGTACTCCAGCACTTTCCTCCCCTCCTCTGAAGATTTTCCCTCTAGGGTTCCAACCGGCCTTTTGGATAACCCTAATCTTTTGAATACCGTTCTCCATCTTCCTCTTTCGAAGCAATCTGGTTCTTTAAGATAACCCAACCTTTTTTCATCGCTTTCCTCGGTTTACCCTATTTGTCAAAGTTTTCTTCTGATAGTGGTCTTGCCCAATTTTTTCTTCTTGTTGTCTTCATTTTCTTCTATGTGTTTTTTTTCCCACCCTTCTACCCTTCCTTTTCCCCTCCCTTTTCCGGGTTTCGATTGGATTTTTTTAGTTTTTTTTTTTGCTGCCTTGATTGATATTTTCAGTCAGCTAAACAAACCCTTTTTCCCTTGGATTGGCCGGGCTGTGACCTCCGACCTTGTATCGTCGTTCGACACGTATATCTTGTTTATGGATGTCACACTTACCTTTACTATTTTTTGTTTCGGAATGACCCCCCCTTGCCCTTTGAAACTCCGACTTTCTTTTTATTTGCAACGCTCGGTTTAGCTTCAGTTTTCTTTCGATGAGCCTTTTTTTTTCCCTCCTTCTGTCCTCGTTCTTCGTGGCCGTCCTCTCCACTTGATGGGTTTTAGTTTTGTTAGTGTTCTTTTTTTCAGATTTCAATTCCCACTCCTATTTTCTGTTGTTTTAAACTTCTTGAGCTGTGCGTTTTCGTTCACCCCCTCACGGGCCTTGAGATTGTTCTGACCTTAATTAGACCCCCCTTTTTTTTTTTTTTTGTCCCAAGGTCCCCCCCCCCTTTACCCGGATCTGGCGTTGTTTAGCCCCATCAACGGTTTTCTAGGAGTCTTTTGTTTTACTAGAAAGGTGGCTTTGCTCTCGTTCCCTCGGCCTTTTGTCATCATAACTTGTGCCGTTGTTATCTCCTGGCAAAAGTTATATGTCCCCTTCCTCTCCCCAAGGGCTTTTTCCCTCAGCAGGACCCATGGTTACGGATCCCGGGGTTTTTTTTTCTGGCTTGGCCGCTTTCCCTTCTTACACGCGTTCACAAGTCTCTTTCACCCCAACGTTTTCTTCCCTCCGTGGGCGCCTTTCCCATTCTCCATGCTCCTTCGTGGCTTTCCGTGTTCCGGTTTTTCCCCCCCTCCCCGGCGCCCTCTTTTGTCTTCGTTCGGTTTGCCTTGCATTTCAAACTCACACCTGAAAACCTTTTTCCGCTTTTGGTTTCTAATTTCATTTCTTGGAGATTCATTTTTTCGCTGCTGGTCTCCCCGGCCTTTCTTGAGATCCTTCGTTCAGTGTCATCCTTCCAGGGTTGCCACCTGCCAGGCAAATTGTCCATTTTGGGCTGTAGTGCCACATTGCGTCAAATATAATATACGGGATCTGGCCCTCCGTTCTCTTCCGGACTCCTTCTCCTGCTGTTGTAGGTCAACTTTTGAGTCCCCACCCGGTTGCAGTCTTTGCCTTCCTTTCGCCGGAAGTTACTATTCCGTTTTCATTCCCAGAGTTCTTCTCGTCTTGAACTCTTCTTTTTCTCATTTTGGACCTCCCTGTTTTCCCGTCACTGACACTCAGTCTATTCCAAACCCCCCCCCCCCTTTTATTTTTTCTCCCCGTTTATGAGCCCGTTTTCGATCTATCCCTTTTTCCCCCCTCTCACCCCAATCCCTTTCCCCTTTCGGTCCGAGACGTTGAATTTGTTTTAGTTTTTTTTTCCCCGCTCACCTCCCTTTCTTTCAGTAACCTCCCTTCTTTTTGGACCCGTCTTGTTTCTCGCAGGTGAACCGCCTTCCTCTTGGTTTTTCACGACCCTTTCTGACACGGGTCTAAGTTCCAACCAACGTTCCTTTTTGCCAAAAAGATTTGCTTGCGCGCACCACCTTTTCCAACCCCTTTTTTTTGCATTTGCCGTTGTCTTTTGAGTCATCGGCTTGTGAACTGTGGTCTTTCTTCGCCCGACGCCCCCAACTGCATCCCGTTGAGGAAGGTTGGCGCCCCATTTCTTTCCACCGTTAACGAACTCTACTGAAAGTCCCCCCCTTCATTTTTTGTTTGTCCTGTCTAGAGACGTCCCGCCTTCAAATTGTTGTTTCTTCTTTTCTAAGAAACGCTCAGGAGGCTGACTCGATCTGCAGGTCCGCATCTTTTCGTTGCCCTTTTGTCCCCTCCCACGGAGTTAAAGTGGTCACCTTATATACCAGCCCAATACCTTCCAAGTGGGGAAAGATTTTTTTCTCATTCCTGGTTGTTGGGTATACTGTGGGCATCTCTCCTTTCCCTCCTCGTCTTTTTTGGTTTTTATCTCGGTTCGTTGATCAAGATTATTAGTACCCGCCACCCCTTGGAAAGGGATTTCAGAAGCGGCCCTTGTTTTGATGTATTATGATGGCAGTGGTGCCTTTAAGTTACTGGTTTTTTACTTCATCCTCGGTTTCCCTCAATTGAACGGGGCGATGCGTTCATCGTACGGTAGGCTTCGTTCGGTCTTCTCTTTCCTGGGAAAGCTCAAGTGTCCTCAAGACCGAACTCCCCCCGGTTTGCTTGGGAGGCTGAGCCCCCAACGACCGGTCCCAGGGGTTGAAGGCCTTTTTTAAGGTGTTTGTTTGGATGACGGAACTCCCACATGAATGTTCTCTTGTCGTCGGCTCTTTAAGGTCTTGAGAAATTCGCCCACCGGATCCCCATCCTTTTTTGGCTTTTTTTTTCCATCCTTTTTTAGATTTTCGGTCTTGCCCCACATTCCCCCCTGAGGGAGTCAGGATGACGGCAACTCCCCGTCCCGGGTGGTCACATTGGTTTGGTTGACTTGTTTGTACTTCTTAAAGTCCATCTTTGTTGTTTTTTCTAGCTGGGTCTTGTTTTTTTTAGAGAGGTTCCTTTATTTTGAACGTCGTTTCCGCTCCCGGCGTTGGTCGTTCCTGTGTAAGACCCAGCAGTTGTCTCCTTTTTTTTTTCCTATAAAAGATGCGTCTTTTTTGTTTTTTTCCTTCTTCGGTTTCTCGGGGTCTTTGCCCCCCCCGAGTCTGGCGCGAAACGCTGCCCTTATATGTTTTTTTTCGATTTTATATTATTCTTGGTTCCAAGTGGTTCCCCTTGTTTGATGCCCCTTCGGAGTACAAATTTTGGTTTTTTTGATGGTTTCTTTTTTTTGTTTCAGTGTTTTTTGCCTTCTAGGCGTCTTTTCCTGCTCTGATCTGTCGGTCTTGACCACTGAGTTTTCCAAGGGTCCCCCTCCTTTTTTTTCTCTGCTGGTAGGTTCCACGACGTCGGCCTCTCCGTTCCCCCCTCCCTGAGCGCTTTCTCGTTACCACTTGTCGCAATCTGCGTAACTTAAGTCGGTCGCTCGTTTCTTCACTCGGTCTTTTTATCTTCTTTTGCCCTTTTTCCCGCCCTGCTATGTTCATATGATGTTGCATTGATTGATGGACCTTGAAACGTGGTTTTTCTTTTGCTCCCTGGATGTTTTAAGACTGCCTTTTCTCTCACTTTCGGCCTTCTAACTCCGATTTTTTTTTTTTCCAATTCGGTGGTCTTTTTTTTTTTTCCCTTGGCCCTCCAGTGCCGACGCGCCTAAAAAGAAGAAACCCGCCGCCTTTTCTGTCCAGTTTTCCCCTTTTTTAATCAAACGGGTTTCCGGTTTCCTTTTCTGTCTTATTGTGCGCCCTATCCTATTGGTTGCTTCATTTTTTCCATTGTGCCCCCGAGTTTCCTGCCATGATCGGTCCCCGTGTCCGTGAACCGCGATCCGCTTTCTCTCTCTTTGTTCACCCACAAAGTCATTGGGGTGCCCAATAGAGGCACTCGGGTAGGACGATATTGCTTAGGTCCTCTTCCGTCACTTTTCTGTAAAGCTCTTTCGCCTTCGATGTTTCGATCTGTCCCAAAGATTAATTTTTCCTTTAGGCTTAAGGTGCCTCCCCCCCTCGCCCTCTACTCAGTTTTGTCCTTTTTCCTTCCGTCCGCAATTAAGCGTTTTACTGTTGTCCCTTCCTCCTGCTTTTCCTTTCCTGAAATTTAAAATAGTTTTCTGGAGTGGTTTCTTACGACACGTTTGAACAGTTTTTTCCACCATGGATCAGCATCCCGTGGTAAATTCACCTTACCTACTGTTGAATCCCCTCCTAAACCCCTTGGGTCTTCCGACCCCACACAACCGCACCAACTCACCTGTATTCTTTGCCCCCTGAATTTTTTTTTTGGCTGAGAGTTCACGGTCCTCGGACCCTCCCCCGCGTTTTTTTGTCCGGAGGACCTTTTTTTTTGTTTTCGTGTACTATTCTGGCCTTCTCCCGTGTTGACTCCCGTCCTCCTTTTTATGATGATTTTGACTTTTGTCTACATCCCCCCCCCCCCCCCCGGACTAAGTACTGGTCTTTTGCGACCCCCGAAGAAGGTTGGTCGGAGTTTTCTGTAATAGTCCTCAAGGAACCTGTTTTTTCGTTTAATAAAAGTTGATACCATTTTTTTTTTCGACGGAACTCTCCGATCTTTGCTCCACTTGACCAGGCTCCTTCGGGTCTAATGTGTGGCTTCTGGTTTTTTTTTCACTTTCTGTGGAAGATTTTCAGACGAACCAACCGAGCCCCAGGTCTGAACCGAGAATATTCAAAACCGTGGCTCTCCCCTGCCCCTTTCGGCTTGGGTGTCGTTTGACTTTTGCCTGGAAGGTCGTTTCGCCGCTTCGGTCGATGGCGATTGGCTTTCTGACCGAAAGCTGCTGCTTTTTAATTGATTCTTCCCTCTCGCCCTCCTTTTATGATTGATTTTTGGTTCCTTTGTTTTCTTTTCACCACAACAGGGATTAATTTTTTTTCCCGTTGCTCTTTTGACAATTTGTCCGCAAATTCTCGACCGGTCCTCCCCTTTCCTTCCCTTTCTGTTTTTTCCTTTCCGGCCCCCCCCTTTTTTCTTCCAGGGCGTTAACGTCTTTTGAACGCCTTGCTTCAA
>Ga0179593_1610463_pt1 | contig 13690 bp, 18 predicted proteins | sample CZODoug2_1_08_16_FD_185931 | JGI IMG/M metagenome (GOLD analysis project Ga0179593, IMG submission 185931) | Vadose zone soil fungal communities from Angelo Coast Range Reserve, California, USA - CZODoug2_1_08_16fungal (PacBio error correction) | ecosystem: Environmental > Terrestrial > Soil >... | reverse complement strand
CTGGCCCCTGACTGAATAAACGTTCCCCGTCCCAGGTAAAAGGGCCAAATGTCTATTTACCCCTTCCTACCCAATTTTCCCTTTTTGCTCACCCCACCTTCCCGTCTCCCCCATATCTTTTTCTTTTCCCCCTCTCGTACCAGACCCCCAACTTTTTAAGGACCCTTCAAGAATTCGACCCCAACCCCCTGGACAAACAGCGTCTTTCACCTTACTTACCCGCGACACCTGGTCCTTCTTTTTTCACACTATATCTTTTAAGGATAACGTTTCTAACCTGGGTCTCTCGCCCCCCCCCCCCCCCCCCCTCTTCCCCGGCCCCCCCCCCCCCCGCCCCCCGTTAGCGTCCCTTTCACCCCCCCCTATCCTCTTTCATACCGAATTACCGATCTGCCCTCCGTCCCCTCCCATTGGACGTAGCACCTTCCGGCCCCCCAGTAATCTACTCCATTTTACTTCTCCGCTCCTTTTCAAGAAATGCAAAAACACCCTTTTTTCGCCTGAGATACCCCCTTTCCCCCTCGCCTGTACCATTTTTGCCCCCTCCTTTTTCGCCCAGCTTCCCTTTTACGGGCTCCAATCCAACCCAACCCCCCCCCCATTGCTGCATTTGAAGACCACCTAGACTCTTTTTTCTTCCCTTCCTTCTGTTTTTTCCTTTTTCAAATTGTTTTTCCACGCCCCTTCGCAAGTTTTTGAGCCTGCAATCCGCTTTCTCCCCCTTTCAGCACTTCCCCCCCCCATTTTTTTCCGAGCGCCTACCGAGAGAAGCCACCCCCCTAGTTTCTCCAGAACCTCCGTCTTCCGCCACGCTCCCCCCCTCTCTTTATGAGTTTGCCCCTTCAACCATTCCACCTTAAAAACTTCCCCCCCCCTTGAACACCAGCTTTTCTCCCTCTTTCCCATTCCTACAAGTTCCTTTCTCACCCCACCACCCCCATGCGGCCCGTTTTCCACCCCCCACGTAGTAACCCCATTTTTTCACCACCTTTCTTTTCAAGTCCAGACTTCCGAAACACTACCTCCCTCTACCCCATTGCACTTTCCTCCCCCCTTTTCCCCTGACCTAAGATCACAAGACTTTTTGCCCCCTCCCTTTTCCCCACATTGATTTTAATCTACCACCCCCCCCCCCCCAAACACACAAACCCTCCACGGTCCCGGATTTTTTTCTCTTTAAACCCCCGTATGGCTTTCTAACTTGAACCCCACACTATACTCCCTGAAAGAAGATGTGTTCCCCGCCCTTTTTTTAGGACAAATTTTTAGCCGCCCACCCCCAACCAAAGTCCACCGTCTCTTCCCCAAACCGTCGTGTGCCCGGGTCGTTCGGGCTTTTAGACTGAAAGGGCTTTCTCCTCCGCCGTTGGTCGCGCCCCCCCCGCAGACGACCTGCCACTTCCCAAGAGTGGGATTTTTCGTTATTTCTTTTTTCCCCCATATTCACGAGGCACTCTTCATGTCCAGGAGACTAGCAGACTCAACCCCCCTCTTCCGTAAAACGCCCAATCTCCTCGGAACTTCAACTTTTTTTTTGTTGGGTTCCCCAACAAAGGTTTCCTCCGTCCTGTGAATTCCACAGAAGTTTTTTCCCCTCCCCCTTTTTCCCCCCCTTTAGTTTTAACCGGGAAAAGCCCTTCCCCATTGGCCTTTTTCAAGCCTATCGCCCCCTGTTTACCCCCTGACGGATTGACAAGTACTTTCCCCGCCCCCTTTCCCCTTTTCTTTTTCTCCGTCCCCACCCCCCTTTCTTCCCCCCCCCATCTTTACCATCTCGAGAGGTTCCCCCCCCTTTTTTTTGTTTTTTGGAGATCCAGCTTGATCATCCGTCCCTTTTTTTTTAAGCGGCTTCTGACATTTTTCCGTGTCCGTTTTTTTTTCAAGAGGCCCTCATTCGTTGCCCTTGAGTGCGCCTGTTTTTCGTTTTCACCATTTTTTTTCGCCCCAAGACCCCGAAAGTTTTCTGTTTTCCCCAAACTTTTGCACTTCTCGCTTCTTGTCATTAGTCTTTGTGCCTTTCCCTTGTCTAGCCCCCACCCCCAGACGAGACTTTTTTTCGTCCCTTTTTTTTTGAGCAGGTGTTCGTTTTTCTTTTTCTGAGCTCTGGCGCTATTTCTTCCCCCTTTCTTTTTTTGTCCTTTCTGTCCTTTTTTCTGGCCTTTAGCGTATGTTTCTTTTTGGCCCGCCTCTAGGGACCCTTACTCCCTAGATTCAGAATTCAACCAAGGTTCATGAGTAGTTGAATGTTTGTGCGTTTCCAAGTTACCTGCTTTATCGCCCTTTTGGTTTCCCTCAGGTGTTTTCAACGAGTCCCATTATTCTCCCCCCGTGTGCGCGCCCCTTACCATTTTGTGAGCTTGTTTTAGATTGCCTTGAGTTTCCAGGACATTTCGTTTTCTCTGCCTGTGTCTTGGGTTCCAGGCCCCTATCCGATCATTTTGAAACCTTTTATATATGCTTTTTTTTTTTTTGGACCCTTTGAAATTTGCCCCATTTTTCCCCTCTGCCCCCTTTGCTGAGTCTCTAACTCACGGTTTTCGGCTTTTGCCCCCTTCTTGAGTGCCATGGATTTTTGAGTCCCGTTTTTCTTTTACAAAAAAAATTCGCCTCCGAGATTATGTCTGCCCTACCCGTGTTTGGTAAACTATTATTTTATTTTCTGGATTTTTTTTGCTTTCTCTTTAGCACGGCCATGCGCACTTGAACCGACCTTCACTTTACCCTTTGCACTGGCTTCTGTTTTCCCCCCAGCTTTTTTCCTTTTATCCGAATATCACTTTGCCATGGCCCCATCCCCGCTGTGTCTCGTTCCAGGTTTTCTTGGAGGTTTTAAATTGCCCTTTAACGGTTGTAATGGGTGTTTGCGCTTTTGGTCTCCCTCCAACTCATGGGGATGTTAGACTCTTTAAACCTTACGGAGAGACTCGTAGAGTCCTTTCACGTTTCTTTTGACAAGTCTTTTCCCCACATTTAGGACGCGTAGGAGTCTCCCCGATGGTGGAGCCCAAGTGAATCCCCCCCTTGTTGTTGTTAGAGGCGATTTTTTTTACCCCCCTTGGTTTACCTTTAAGCCCTGGTCTTTTTTCTTTTTTGAGAGTTGACTTCTCCTCCGCTAGATTTGCGGAGCCCACCCGTTTTGCTTTTTTTACATCTGCAGTCTTTTTTTACCTGAAGCGATCTGTCTCCCCCCCCAAATTTTTAGACAGTTTCTGCTTGCCCTTTCCTTAAAATCAGCCGGTTTGTTGCCAACCCGTGGAATTTTTAGAAGGGTTTTTACATTTGTCTTGTTCGGTAACTTCAAAACAGAAAAAAACCACACTCTTTGCTAACCCCCTCAAGCTAGGTGTGCCGAGTTTCCCTCCCTCGATTTCAGCGGAAAGGTGACCCCGCTCCACCCGGTTTTTCTCCTTAACCCTTCTCTCCCTTGGTGGAGAGCCTTTTCCTTTCCCCCTTCCCCTCAATTTTTTTTTTGTCCGCTCTATTCTGGCTCCCGTCGTCCCTTATCCGCGGGTGTCCCCGGTCACCTGTTCCCCTTACACTCGATCTTTCCCCCAATCTCCCCCCACCCCGCTTCGTTCCCCCAATATTTCCTTTTTTGCCCTTCCAGTACCGCCCCGTTTCGACAGCCTGGCAACTTTTTTTTCCCCACTTGTTTCTCATTGTCATTTTTTCACCTTTTATTTTGCCTGTGCAACCTGCTCCAGGACAGTTTTGCGCTCTCATCAAGACTGTTGCTTAGTCCTATCTCTTATCACGTCCTGAAAAAAGGCATCTATTCGCCCTCGTACATTGTCTGCGGCCATTAAATAGATCCACTCCTTAACGCTTTTCTACATTTTTTTAATTCCCCCCATTCCATCCATCCGTTTTCCTCCTCCACAATACTGAGTCAGAATGTTTACCACACTTTTCACCCCCAACGATTGTTCTGAGATATTGTTTACCCCGTTATGAGTCCCTCAACAAAAAGGTTCCCCCCCCCAAGTGATCCCAGCGGAAGGGTTCTCCCCCGGCCCCCCCCCCCCCCCCCCCCCTCCCACATCCCCATTGTCCCCCCTCTCTGGGCACTTACGCCACAAATTCACGAGTACCTGGTTGGCGAGGACCCCGGGGGTCCCTTTGGGCCTGCTGCGGTCCCCCCAGGGTCCCCCCCCTTTTTTTCTCCCCTTTTTTTTCAAAGGCGCTTTGGCCCTCTTAGTCCAGTGTTGATTTTCCCCCTAAGCTATGTGAGTTCTGACTTAAGACCTTCCCATCAATCTCCTCCCGTTTTCCCCCACCCCCCAACATCTTCATCCCACCCTCGTATCGCGCAGATCTCTGAGTCCCCCCTGGTAACAGCCTACCCCCCACCCCACCCTCTCAACCCCCGGTGAATCCGTCAGCCCCCCCCAAACTGCCAGTGACTTTAGAATCCCTCTCCTTTTCCCGTCGTTTCCCCCCAATTTGGGACACATATTTCCCAACGCCTATTCTCCGACCTTAACCTCCCACCTCCCACATTGTCTAATTTTCCCCCCCCCGTTTAGTTTCTGGCCTTTCTATCCCAAATTGGAACTTTTCTTCCCCCTTAACCCAATATTTGCCGCAGACAACCCTTTCCTTTTCTGGTTTTTGCTCCGCCTTTGTCCCCTTTTCGAAGTTTCCACGTCCCCATTATCGACGTCCTGTGGGTTTTTCCGTCCTGCCCCGTAGCCTTTTTCCCACACCCCTTTTTCCTCTTCCCCCGTTGTTACGTTTTATCTCGTTCGCAAACAGTTTAATCATTCCGTTCTTTTGGTCCAAGCCCAAATCCCCTCGTGTGGCTTCAAGAACCCCTCTCTTTCCGAGAAGGGCACGTTTTTTTTTCCTTCTCCTTTTCACGATCAAGGGCACCAGGTAGCCTTTTTCGCAAACCCTCAACCTCCCCCCCGAGCTTGCCTGCTGCTGGGACCCGACAAGGGCTACTAAACAATGCCTGGTTTTTTACTTTGGCCACCTTTCTCCCCCACACTAACCCCCCTGTTTTGCTTTTTCCAAGCCAAGCAGTCCCCCCCACTTTTGCCTTCCCTTTCGATCTCGTAAAACCTCCTCGACGCGGGTCCACTTTCCCTTTGACCCTTTTTCCCCGGTTTTTTCGAAGGCCTCTCCATCCTGCCAAAAGTTGGCCCCATGTCTTTCGAGTTAAGAAGACTCTTGGTTTTTTTTGCTTTTTTTTAATTGAAGGGAAAAGCTTTCGGGTTTTGCCCTGTGTCCGTATCCTGGTTCCATTCGTGGGCCCCCCGAGGAGCCTTCTGTTGTTTAGCTTGCGGCTATTTTTTTTTTCCCCCTTTTGGACGGCTTTTGTTGTTCCCCCAACGCCCTTTCCCAAGGGTCTGTTTTTTTTCTACAACCCCAAGTCGGTACGGACTTCCCCCACCTTTTTCATTCTCCCTTGGCCCCCTTTGCCCCCCTTGGTCTGCGCCCACCTCGCCGATTGTCCCCCGTTTTTTCCCTTTTTTTTATAGCTTCTTTCCTCATTTCACGTGACTCTCCCCCCTTCTTTTCCTAATAGTACCCCCCATTGACATTCTCCCCTTAGTTTTAGACTGAGTGTCATTGGTCCCTGTTCTTGATATGAGAACTCCTGGTGCTCGGGAAATTGCCCCTTCTCCATAGCTTAGTTTTTTGACCTCCTTACCCACGGTTTCTTTGATTTTTTTTTTGTTTGCATCCAGCTGGCCTGTCCCAGCCCACCGCTGGCTTCTAATTGTTTCCCCGGCACCCCTTTTATCCCTTGCTCCGTTTGGAGAGCCCCTCCCCAACCATTCTTTCTCGTTTCTTTGTTCCCACAACTTTGGTGTGGGCCCAATCCCTGTGGCGGAACCTTTTGGATGTAATTTCCAACCCGGCCGTTTCAGTTTGCAATTTTCTTCTAGTCCTTTTTATGAGGGGTCCAATTGTTTTTCCCCCCAATGTTTGTCTTTTTTCTTGCATTTTGAACTGTGAAGCATTTTCTTTTCTAACCTTTTGTAGAAGTTTGATGGCCCTTCGTCCTCCTTTCCAACCTTCTGGAACTTTGAGAAGGGCTGATTTTCACCGGGGCTCCGAAATATCTTAGGTTCCCGAGGACCCTGCTCTTCCGTAGGTTTTTCCCGTCTTTGATCGCTTAGCTCCCCCCCCCCCCCATTAGGGTTAGCCGCCTTATTTGATTTTTAAACGAACCTATTTTTTTCTCAGTGACCAGCTTCTTGTCAGTTCCCCTTTGTGGCAAGGGGCAAGCCTTTTCCTCATTACCCTTTTGACCCCCTGGACTCCCACTCATTGAGAGTGTTTACTTTCTCCCTTCCCATTAAGCCCACTGTGTTTTGTTGTGCTAGTTTTGTCTCCGTACCTTAAGTGCTTCCCACTGAACTTTTTGAAGTTTTTTTCCCCCGATACTTTTCAACCCCACCGGTCCTTTTCGAATCGGTTTGAACAGGCTGCCTTTGGTTTTTCTGGGGCTCACGATGGCTTTTACCCGTCTGACCCTGGGTTCTAAACCGCGTTCCTTTGGGTTACTTTTACTCTGTTCGGCATCTTTCCTTTCCGGACTATGACCTTTTCCTCCCTCTAGCGCATCTTTTTTGGCAACCTTTTCTTGCCCATTTTTCCCTCCTTCGTTCCTTCCCCCCCCTCGTTCCACCGCCTTTTTTCCGCCTTCCCACTTGCTCACCACGGTTTGTTTTCCAAATTTGCCATTTTTTTTTTTGTTGCCTGCATGGTGGGGGCTTTAAGGAAATTTCAACGAAAAGTGTCACATATTTTTTTGGTTTTTCTTTTTTTTTTTGCCTCGAATGTTTGTGACGAGTCAAACGGCCTTCTAGATTCCTTGCCTGCTGGTTCCCTATGATTAACACAAGAGTCGTAGTTTCCAAAGGTCCCTTGAATGGTGTGATCCCAATCTTTAGATTCCTCCTCCTTTGTTGTTTGTTTTTTTACTTGCTCCTTTCCCCCCCACCACACCGGTCCTCCAATTTTCCTGTGCTGAGAGAGTTGCCTTTTTCCCTGTCGACCTCAAGCCTCGTTTTTTTTTGTCGGCACCCCCCCCCCCCAAACTCTTTTTACCCACCATCTTCGTGCTTTCCTTTTTTTCCCCTTTCCCGTCCACTTTTTGACCAATTTTCCTGGCAACGTCCGTTCTGTCCTGGGTGAACTTCGTCACCGCGACCTGTTCTCCTTTCCCCCCCCTGCTCCGGGCCTCCGAAATTGTCATCCCCTGTGTTTCCTGGCTCTTTTTCTGCCATTCCCAAGGTAAATACTCGATTTCTTTTCACTACCTAAATGACGAGCCAGTACTCTACGAACCCCTTTTTTGGAAGTCCCTACTTTTCCTGGATACTTTGTTTGACGTCCCCTTTTTTCCTTCCTGAATACCGTACCGTCCCCCTTTTATGGACCCCCCCCAAAAACCCCCCCTTTCTCGATGTCTTAAAATCTGGATTTAGTACCACCCCCCCCAGCGTCCCCAGAAAAACCCGTTCCATTTTCCACCCACTCCGCTCACTTCACCCCCTTCTGATTCGCCGTTTCCCCCTGCACACGCTTTTCCTATGGTTCTTTCCCTTTTTCCCTGTTTTTCTGAGCGTCGCCCCATTTCCCCCAAAGGGCTGAAAGCCAATTCCTTTACATGCTTGAACTCGTTATAGTTAACCGCTTTCGTGAAATACCATACTAGCCCCTTTTTTTTCTGAGAGCCTCCTCAGGATAACCTCTTATCTCAGACCTGTCAATGCGGAGCCCGCCTTGATTCCCGTTCCATTCGCCCGTCCCCACAAGTCAAATTTTTTCCCCCTGAACACCAAGTGAGTGGACAGAACCGTCCGCACCGTAAATTTTTCCGGGTTTCAAAGACCCGATAGACCGTTTTACACTCCGTTTCTTTTGTTGCAACTATGGGAAAAGAATCCCGCAGTTTCCCCCCCCCCCTCGATCCCCCCCCAGGGAATCACCCTTCATTCTTTAGTTGCCCATATCCCGTCCACCCAGGCAAAAACAGTTTTTAAACCGCCTTTCTTGACTGTTTCGCATGCCAACCCTCTTCAGGGTGAGTCACCTTTTTCTCTGGAGTATTTTGTTTTCCAACCCTTACTTATCAGACCACTGAGTTTCCTTTTTCGGAACCAGGGTATGCACGCAAACACACCAACCATTTCCCAATCTCCCTCGTTGTTTAAGCATTTTGATCCTTTAGATTTGCTCCAATTGGCCCCATATCGTATTGTCCTCTCAAGTGAACCACCCGGTGTCGACGTTTCAAAGACTTTCAAGTTGCGACCTCCCCTTCAGAAGAAGTTTTACTGGGGGACTACACGAACCCCTAACCGAGACCTGGCAAGTTTTCACTTATTAATCTATCACGCCCCCCCCCCAACCTACCGAAATCTCCTTCCGGTTTCGATAAAGATCCCCGCCCCGGGTTCATCCGCCGTGTCTCCCTTCCCATTTCTGTGTCTCCCGAACACTCCTGGTTTTCTTTTCGCGACAGCCTCCCTCCCCCCCCAATTGTCCGTTGAATTTTTTCTTTCCCTTCCCAACCTGAGGCCTGGTTCCCCCCCTTTACGTTGACATTACTACCTCCTTTTCCCCTTGTTAAATAACTCTCTCTTTCGTTTGTTGTTGTTTTAGCTGGATTTGATTTTTTCCTCTTTTCGGATGTGTATGCCTTATAATCCCTTCTTGGTGGAAAAGTTCGGATTCTTTCCTTTTTTGGCTGCTTCTGGGGGGGTTGCGTTCAAAATTGGTTACTTCCCCCTTTTCCTCCATTTTCCCCGGAAATTGTTACAACCAGGAGTGACTACTCCCGGCCTCGGTCCCTTAGACCTTTGTTTTTTTTTTTACAGGTGCGGCTTCTCCCCCCCCCCCCCCCCAGACCTAGTACTTTTTCGGTTTTCTTTGTTGCTTTTGATGTTTTGCTTCCGCTTTATTCTTTTCCCCTTTTATTTTCCTTTGGATAGTTCCACAGTGCCAGTTGCTTTCCTCGGTCGACGTTCCTTGTGCTGGGTTCATGTCGGGCTGCGGTCTCGACCTAGAGGGAGAGGGAAAGGACACGGAGCATGAGATAACCCTTCTTTTAGGTCATCTTCCCGCCTCTAACCACCCCACACCCCCCTCCCCCCCCACCAACCCCACCCCCCACCCCACCCCCTCACCCCCACAACCCCCCCACCCCCTCCCACCCTCCTCCCCCCCCTCCTCCACCCCACCTACCTCCCATCGACGCTTCCGGAACGATTTAAATTTTTTTTCCAGCTTGTCTGTGTTGGTGCGTCAACGTTTCACTGGCCTGCCTCCTTCGTTTTTTTGCTTTAATTTTTTTGTTGCCTGCAGCTATGATGACTGTTTCTACCCCACTCCCCACCATCTTGGCGAGGTTTTAGCTGCTGCACGGCATCGTTGCCCTGTGACTTTTCGTAGGTTTGGACCAATGAGATGACTTCCTTCTTCCCCTTTTTATAGAGGGCTTTCTTTCCCCCTTGAGGTTTCACCAATAGTTGTCCCCCAATTTTTTCAATTGAGAGGTGCCAGTTGGAGTCATCAGCCCAGAACGGTCCCAGGCTTGGAACATTTCTTTCTTTTTAAATGATTGTTCTCAGGGCTCTTTCACACCTTGTGCTCTATAGGGTCTGAAGATGGACGGCAGTCTTATTCGTTTCACTATTTTGAGGAGTTCCTTCGTATTCTCTTCCTTGGGCTCTTGCACTCCCGAGGCCCTTGCATCGATAATAGGATTGTGGATCCATTCAGGAGTTTTTAGTGAAGTCCTTTCCCTTTGGGACGCTTCCCCTCACCGAAGACCATATTTCCCGCGTTTAGTTTTAGTGTGTCCAGTTCCTTAATTTTTTCTAAGTGGATTTTCTTGTGGTGTAGAGGAAATTCCTTTTTTTTGGCATTCCAAACTTATTTTCCCCTATGCCGCGATTATCGATCCATTTAAAAGCGTGGTGCGTTGGCTGCACTGTTGCTTCCTGCTTTTTTCTCCTGCGTAAACCCTGATCCCCATCTTAGGGTAAGATTCCCTTTATGACGTTACTTTTTTATCAGTGGTACTGTTAATGTCCTATCTTTGTGGAAAGGATCCCTATCTGCCCCAACAACAGGATGATTGAAAACCGCCGTATGTCGGACGCACTTTCCCGCCCCCATCTTTTAGCTTGACCTCCCCCCCATGCATTTACTTTCGTTTCCCAGTTGACCCTTTTTTCTTTTTTTACCCGTTTTTTGGCTGGTCCTTTACCGATCCTTCCAACGCCTATTTCGGAACGTCCTTCGCGTTTCAGCCGCACTGCCTTCTCGTAGGAAGGTCTTTTCCTTTTTTCCTTAATGTTCCCCGCGGGCCGGTATGCGGTTGTGGGGACAGCGATCTTTTCTCTTCCCTCCGTTGTTGTTGAATGCTGGATCCGGCGGCCCCGTGACAGTCTTTCGCGTTCGGCCCCAATACGGTAACCTGTTCTCCCTTACCGATACTGCTGTGGGTGCACACCCATGATTCTCAGGGACCCAAATTCGTCGTTTCTTGAATAAGCAAAACCCAGGTTCCTGCGAAAATTTAATTTTAAACTTCTTTCCCCCACCCCTTTACCTGTCATGAATTGTATTCGTCCCCCCTTCTCCTATTTGGCCCTTGAAAAGCTCGATCAAAGTGACGTGAGGCGATCCCCAACTTTCCTTCCTTGAATTTGGGCTCATACTTACTCTCTCTTCCGTAAAGAAAAAGGTTCCCCCACTCTCCGACTTACGGCCCTCATCTCCCATGAGGAAATTCAGTCTTCCCCCCCTATGAAGCTAGCCTCCAGGGATCCCTTGAAGCACATCTGACGCCCCCTCTTTCGCCTACCGACTGGCCAACCCACCTAGGAGAGAGGGACCAAATCCAAGAAGACCAAGCCCCATTTTGCACCAAATTCCTCATCTGAAATTTTTACGACCCACCCACTCCACCCTGCCCCCACATTAACCACCCATTCGGTTCGACGTCAAAAAGGCACCGGCGGGTTGCATGAGGGGCCCGCATGTTTTTCAGCTTTCTTTCCCTCCATGTGGCCCTAGCCCCCTCTAGGCCCTTAGCTTTCCCCTCCGAGTACTTCGTCCTCAGTCATGCCCGTTTACAGATTTTTCCTCCCGAGCGCCTCCCCGATCTCACCACCTCTTGCTCTCCAGCTCCTCTTGAAGAGCGGCATCCCCCTAGAGTTCAGGACCTTCACCAGAAGTCCATTGCCCCCAGAGGCACACTTGTCCCCCCAGATGCCCCACCCAAGGAGAAAAGTGCCTTCGAAAGAAATGAGCCCGTGAACCCTTTTTACCTTTTTGGAGGGCAAACGGATTCCAGCCAGCCGCCCCCACAGACCATGCTCTCAACCCTTTTAACAGCAGTCTTTTCGGACTAAAACTACCCCTTCCCCGTTTTTTGCCCCCACATTTCTTACCCCCCTCAGCAGTAACCCCAATTTCCCTTTTTTTAAAACTTTTTATAGGAGTAGGTCGGCTCACGGACAACAACAAGGATCCCCGGAAACGAAAAGCAGGATGCTGAATTGAGGCCCCTGGGGAACATGGGTGGAGACTCACCCCCCCCCCCCGACCAAACCCGAAGATTACCCAGTTGTTTGCCGCCCAGTCGCCTAGAGAGTATGAACGTGTCACACTGGACTCGAGAGGGCTACCGCCACATACGGACCCTGGATCCCCCCCCCTCGAAATTTAGTTTGAACTCTGCCTGGACAGATCCGGCACCTCCCCTCGCGTCCGCCCGGAATCGGTCCATTTCACGTGTCCCCCACAAGTCACACGCCCAAATCGGCTGGACTTTTTTTTTTTTTGATTTCCCGGCCCAACGCCCCCCGTCCTTCACTGACTGCTTTTTGCCCCACCGAAGTGGGTTTTCACAACCTCCCTGATTTGGCGCACCCCCCCGCCCCACCGTTCTTTCCTCCCGCCCGCGCCGCCCCAACAAGTGCCCCTTTTCCTCTTTTCCGAATCGGTCCTAGGTTTTTTTTTCCTCCCTCCGACCATCTGTGGAAATCACCCTCCCCCCAAATAAGTGTGAGTTGTTGAATTGTTAACCTATTTAGGATTGGAAGCTCCAGGCGACCAGTCACGTTCATTCGGTGGCCCCTTCTTAGCGTGTTTTTTTTTTTTCGCTCTGCGCTTCCACATTGTCGGATTGTCGTTCCGGCATGGGGGGCCGTAGGTGTTTCGGGTTGTCTTTTAACCCCCCCCTAGCGGTACGATTTCCGCTCCGAGTCATATACCCTTCCGGGCCAGTTTTGTCCGCCACAAGTGACCGCTTTCTTTTTTCTTGTTTTTTTTTGCGGCCTCGATTTTGCAGATTTCCCTTTTCCCTTTTGCGCGATTTGATTTTTTCTCAGAAAGTGGAATCCTTTTTTTATCCTCGTTTAGGGTAGTGCCATGTCTTAGTATGGCTGCGTTCCATCGAGGATAGGTAATTTCATCAAGCGACTACTTCTTCCAGATTGCCCAACCGTTTTTTGCTGGATTTTGCCTTTGTTTAGACAGTTACAGCGGCGACTCAGACCCGGTTGGCTTCCCTTACCTGATGTCTTATCTGTTAAAAGTGGAGGATCCGCACCCCCCTTTCAACAATATTTCGAGTCTTTTCCAGTGTTCAGGACAAGTTCTTCCCATTGGTACTTGGGGAGGACTTGAGGAAATGAGAGAGGAGTCTTTTAGAGGGGGGGGTTTGCGGTGGTTTGTTTGAGGGTAGTTTTTTTTTTTTTTTTTGCCTCTGAGCCTTGCCGTTCGAGGGTCTTTTCTTTTTTTTTTCTTCTTTGAGGGGTGGTTTTTTTTTTTCGGTTTTTTCCCCCCCCATAGGACCCTTGATTTGTTAGGCGGGAGTTTGGTTCCCCCCTTTTAAAAGAGAGGGACTCGCTTTTCCGGAGCAGTATTTTTACAACATGTTTTTTTTTCAAGTTTGTAATGCGGGCCCTCTCGGTTGTCAATGTCGTTTCTGCTTTTGGTCACAGGTTTTTATCCAGTCGTTGCCGCGCTTGCCTTTCCTCGGGGGGGTGAGGAGGAGATCCCCTTATGGGCTTTTAGTCTTTCGAGGATGCTGCCTTTTCCCGAAGCTCCCGTCTACTTTTTTGATCTTCCTTTCTGGTGCGAAGACCTTGACCTGTGTCCTCTGACGAAAGGTGCAAGGGAGAATGGGGAAGGTTTCTTTCCGGACATTCCCTCCATGGGTGAATATCTTTTGCGATGTTTTTTGCTTAAAATTGGGAATATAACCGCCATTTTTCTTCTTTCCCTAACATCTCCTTCCATCTTGGTTTCCCGGTGAACAGGAGGACGTCGGCGCTTGTTTCCCCCGATGGGTACCCCCCCACCAAAGTGATCGACTGTTTTCTAGATGCCATTTTCCTGGTTTCTGCGAATTCATGCCCCTTTTTTTCTGAATTGTGATGAATTGGTGCGTTCCTCCCTAGATCCTTTGCCCCGATGATGGAAAATTTTTCCCGGTTTCCTGAGCCTGTTTTTCAGGCCAACCCCCCCTTTTCCCGAGTTTTCCGACTCCCACCACTTCAATTTGCGGTTTCGTTTCCCCCTTCTTGTCGCGTTAGTGGTGTGTCCCAAGAGCCGCCTTTTTCCGTCCACGCGAGGTTTGTTTATCCCCGCCTTGAGATCGCTTCCGTTCAATGTGGACCGTTCTCCCCCGCTTCAGGTCACGTGAAGCCAAGCG
>Ga0179593_1555382_pt1 | contig 13690 bp, 27 predicted proteins | sample CZODoug2_1_08_16_FD_185931 | JGI IMG/M metagenome (GOLD analysis project Ga0179593, IMG submission 185931) | Vadose zone soil fungal communities from Angelo Coast Range Reserve, California, USA - CZODoug2_1_08_16fungal (PacBio error correction) | ecosystem: Environmental > Terrestrial > Soil >... | reverse complement strand
CTCTGCAGGAATCCGAAGGTTTTAGCATTGGCCAAGCGAACGTAAGAAATATGTCATTCCCCCCACTTTTTTTGCCCCTCCCTCAACTCCACCCGCGATGACCTCCTGCTTCTCTCCCCTTTTTTCCCCCGTTCAAAATTAGAGCAACGAACGTGCCATGTCCACTCTTTTTTTACTGAATGCAGCTTCTTCGGAGAAAAACCTTTTCCTCGCGGCGCCCCCCCCCCCTCCCCTCCTCTCCTTTCCTTCCAACCTTCGGATCCCTTTCTGCTTCCTCCCCCCCCTCTTCTGACTCACACAGGATTTCACCATGGTCTTTATTAGCATCTACCTATTCCCCCTTCTGACTTCTCCTTCTACCCCTCCTTCTCCGCATACACATTTACAGGCGCGTTCATTTCCCCCTCCCTGTCCAAATGAACTGGCGTCATCGTGTAACGCGGTTCGAGTTTGATCGGCTCTGAAAGAAGGTCGTTTTGGCTTTCCCCTTTCCGTTGCTTAGAGCATTAAGTCACCTGGTCCCGCTTAAACAAGAGATGATCCTGCTTTCAACTTATAGACAATGATAGTCTGTCGGATTTTCTTTTTTTAACCCCTTCATCCTTCCCAGACCCCGTTATGTAAAACGCAGCCCCTTTTCGCCTCAAATTCCTCCTCCGTATCTCTTACCCGCAATGGCGGCACTCTCGAACTTGCCCACTCGAAGCGATAGTAATTGTGGCTCTGATAAAAGATGAACTTTTTAACCCCACCCCCCCCTCTTCTTTCCTTTTCCCCAGTCGACCGCCCGCGAGTCCCCAGACCCCCCCCCTTTTTCCTTTCCTGCAAATGTCGCAGCCAGTCAAGGGCGTTTGCATTTTGCAAGCGAGATAGGCACACCCACGGTGAACTGGATTCCTTCTACTTCCCTCTTCCGCCCAATAATCTCCTTTTTTCATCATGCAACTCTCCACCCCTTCTCCGTTTGCCCCATTCCTTCTCAAAGCCTTGAGCTGGGCCGAATCGCACTTCTACTGCGCGGCCGTTGAACCGGATAGTCGTTGCTCCCTTCATATTTATATCTTCCCCCTCAGTCATCGCTTTTCGCCCTTTTTAAGAGCTTGCGGCCCGAGGCCGCGCTCGAATCCCTTTTCTTTTTAGCCATTGTTCGCCGCGCGCGCCCCCAAAACCACCCTCCACAGCACCTTTCCCCTGCTCCTTCCCTTCATATTAGTGCCCCCCCCTTTTTCCCCCTATTTTTTCTCCTATGCGACGAGTCAACAGCTTTGCCGCCGGCCGAAGTAACCGAGGGATTTTCTCTGAGAAAACCCCCCCGTAAACCCTAATTTTCTTCTCCTGAGATAAATAACCTATGGCGACACCCCCCCCCTTCTCGACCTTTTTTCCAGACGTCCGAAGAGGTCTCGCTTCCCAACTTAAGAGAGCGCTTTTCTATCTTTTTTACCTGAGCTTCTTTTCTGTTCCCTGTATTCCCGTATGGTTACTCCCCCTCCCCCCTCCTTTTTACAGGGGTGGTCTTTTTCTTTTAAGAGAAATCCCGTCTTTTACCTTCTTTTTTCTCTCCATACGGCCTCTGTCTTCTCCTCAAATGACGAGTTGCTTCGACATCCCACGGATGTATGCCGCTCCCATCCCTCCTTCTAGACCCGCCATATGATCTCCTTCGATTTCCTTCAGTTAGCATTTTTGATCCGGTAAGCATTCCCCTTCGATCCACCTGGTTGTATCTTTTTCTCCCCCTTCCCCACAGCCCTTTTTTCGATGGCTTCACCCCCTTTTTCACTGCTCGCTCCGCCGCTGAAGTCCCGTTTTCGACATGATCCCCCCGGATATGCAATCATCATTTTTTCACATAGGCCGGGCTTCTTTCTACTCTCCCTTTCCCAGCGAGAACGGATTTAATCCCCCAATTTTCTGCCAACGCAGTTCCCATCCTCCTCCTCCTTTTATTTTTTAGATTCCATGGCGGTGTCTCGGCCTTTGTGACCATCAGGTTATAGTGGCAGTCGTCGATTTCACCCAGCCATAGGAAGGTGCGTACTGTTCCCTCCTTTTTTGACTTTCATTCTAGTTTATCGCCTTTTCTCCTACCGACTGAGGCCCCCCTCAGAATTACCCTTTGTGATCCTCACAACTTCTTCCGAGGTTTAATGCCTGCCCCCTTGGTCTCGCGAATGTTTTCTCCCCCCCCAGATGAGACCATTATACTGAGGAGGTTCCCACGATCTCTTTGGAGGGTCACAAGGATGTCCCTCCATTTTCAGCTCAATCCTTCGCTTTTTGATCCTTTCTTCCATCATCAGTCTCAGGAAGTGATTACCTCCCATTTTTCAGTTCCTTTTCTTCCCGCGCGTCTCCTCGCTCTGCGACCGTCGCCCATCCCTGGAACAGGAAGAGCACCTTACTTTCCTCTGTTTCATCGTCCCCCACTGTGTCTTCCACTTCCCCCCTCTTTCCCATCATCGACTCTCCGACCCCGGCCATCGAGTCGCGGAAATTTCTTGCTGAGACATCCGTGCGCCTTTTCCCCATTTCGATCGATTTGTCAAAATAGAAAGCGGCCCTGCGCATGATCTTACCGTTTTTTCCCGCAGGGGGGATCTACGGTTACGAACGCTTCTCAATACACCAATGCTGATATTAAATTCTGATCCACTCACTCCAGGAAACTTCCCCTCCGACCAAGACCGGACCCCGCTATCATCCTTTCTCACCACGACCTACCCTGTCACTCTCCACCCCAGCACCCCCCCGCCCCTCCTACCTACCTACCCCTCCGCGCCAGCTCATCCTCCGCCCGCCTCCATCCCCCACCCCCGGAGCTATCTGTCCCTTCTACCGGCAGACCCATCCACGGACTTCTCCACACTCTACGCCTTCAGAATCTACCCTTCCCACCAGCACTCCCCCCTACCACCCCCACCCTCCCACCGCCCCACCCCCCTCTCGCCCCCTCCCGCACAGACTTCGATGCCACCCCACATCCCTCTTTCCCCCTTCCTCCCTGCCCACACCCCCCACACACTCCCTTAACACACTCCTTATTCTAACGCTACCTTATCCTTCCTGCTTCACACCTCTCCTCCCGACATACGCTTAGGTTCATCCCCACCCGCTCTCTCCACCCTCTACACGGCACGCCCAATCTGAATTTTCCATGTCATTCACACTACTCTCCGGAACGCCCCCTCCCTCCTGCCTGATCTACACTCCCCTCCCTCCACTCTCTCCCCTTCCTCCCCCTTCGTCCACCCCACCACTCTCCTCCGGGACGGGGTGCCACCCGGCTGCTTCATTCTCCCCGCAAAAGCTTTCCCCGGCCTCTGCTCCCCTATCCTAATTCTTCCCGCCCCCTCCTACCCTCTCAACAACGGCTTTCCCCCTAACCTGAAACATGCCTCAGCCCCACCCCGCTCGCTGTCCTACATATAAACCACCACCCCAACTCCCCCCCCCCTGCCCCGTTCCCCTCCTTTCACCCCCTTCCTATGTGTGTCACCCCCTTTCTCCCATACGGCCCCCCTTCCGACACCCAGAGCCAGATTGAAATCGGACCCTTCTCCTCTTTCCCATCCACCCCGCCCTAACCCCCCCCTCCACCACCCCCGTCCCTACTTTTCCTCCAGGCTGCGCCCCCCCTCCCCCCTATCCGGCCACCCTCTTATTTTTCCTCCTCAAATCCTCCTCTCGCCCACCCCCCTCCTTTAACCGCCGCCACCAATCCCCCCCTCGCCCGTCAGAGACCGGCCCCCCTCCTAATCAGAACCCCCCTCCCTACCCCTCCCTCCCCATTCTGCCCTTTCTCCGAAAATCCCCCTTCAACCTGCATTTCCTCCAAGGCTGATCCCTCTCTGACGTAGATCCAAGAAGGACTCCCCCTCCACCCCCGCCTGATACCCACCTCTTCCCCACCCTATCACTGACCCCAACCCCTCCCCCCCCCCCCTCCCCTCTTCCAAATCCCTCAGGCCCCCACTCTTTCTCATCCCCCAACCCCCCACCGCCGGTCATACAACTTCCACTCTACTCACTTCACACCTTCAGAAGTCCCCCACCCCTTCCCCATTCCGATCCGACCCGTGTCGCCCCTTCCAGCAACAACCTCCCCCCCCCAAGAACCACTCCCCCCAAGCACTTATGTTGGATATTCCCGTCCTCGCCACCCGTCCCCCACACCCAGCCGCTTTTATTCCAACGGTCTCCAGACCCCCCCAAGTGTCCTCCAGACTCCTCTCTCGATTCCGGTTCTTCCACTATCCCACCCGCTGCCCCTACCCCCCACCCCCCCAAGCCTACCACAGTTGCACCCATCAAAATTGGGTGGCACGAGTCCCCCCTATCTACACCTTCGCCCCCATCCCCCCCCCCCGGCCTCTCCTCCCCCCTTTGAACATCCCTCCTCCCCCTCCCAACGATCCCCTCATGATTCCCCTTCCAGCCTCTCACTTTCCCCCGGTGTGTTTCCTTCTATCGTCTTCTCCCCTGCCCACCCCCCGCCCCCCCAAAGTCCTTCCCCACCCCCCTCCAAACTGAGGACCCATCCCCACCCCCACCGCGTTCCCGTGTCCAGTCGCCACCAACCCCCCCCACCCTCCCCCCACAAGCCCCGACCCCTCCCCTCCCCAGCCCCCGCTTGCCATCTCTCCCTTCTTCCCTGACCCACCTCCCCCCTTCAGACTTTCCTTCCCTCTGTTTCCAGCCCTCTTCCCCCTCCTCTTCCCCCCCCCGTGAGAACCCCCCCCATATTCTAACTATCGCATTGTCCCCCAACCCTTCGACTACCCTGAACCTCCTCACCTGAAATGCCTGGAGACATCAGGAAAAAGAAGCAGAAGCTCGGTGTCCTTCCTGACCAACTAGAGATTCCATTATCCCCCCCCTACCATACTACCCCCTCTCCCCTTCTCCCTCCTCGCTCACTTAACCATTCTTGTTTCGTTCGCCCCAACAGTCTGAGCTTTTCCCCTTTCTCTCTCTGAGAACCTATTTCCAGAGAATTGATTTTAAAACTCCTGTTTTCTTTATATCCCCGTTTTCGCTTGCCTTCCCAAGCCCTCTCAACCCCCTCCTTCCCTCCACCTCCCCTTCCCCAGAGAGACGGTTACCTTGATACGAATACTCTGGCCCCCACGGGTTCTTTCCTTCCAACTCGCGCCCCTCTTCCTACGATTCCATTCTTTATGTTAATTTTAACGGGACGGAAGGACTTTGCTTTCTTGCCGGCAGGCGTTTTGTTTCTTTTTTTTTCCTCTTTTTTTTTTTTTTTGTTTTTCACTTTTCTCGACGGTCAATTCTAAACCCCTAGATTCCTTATGAGATAGTATTCATTTCTTTTCTCTTTTTTTTGAGTTTCATGATCTTTTCTTTTTTCTTTTCCTCCGTTCAATTTCGCCACCCCCTTATTCTTTTACCCTCTCCCTCCCTCCCTTTTTTCAACCCCTTCCCCCGCCTCACAAGACCTACCGTACCGTACAATTCTCTCCATGTGAGTGAGGTTGGTCGTCTGCGGTTTTCCTTGGGCTTCTTCCTCAGTGTTAGAAGATTCCCCCCGCAATGCGCGGGGCGATCTCCATCCAACTACACTACCGTGTGATAGCAGAATACTTGATAGAGCATCACTTTTTTCTTTTTCCTCCCGCCAGCAGTAGCGATGCTCCTCCGCGCTCTGCTCCCTCTTCGTCAGGATTGCCGGAAGGCGTATTTCAGGTTCGTTGACACTGTGCGATCCACCATGACATGATAACGAAGGCGCAGTCTTTTTCAGCGCCTCTTTTTTTTTCCCACCGGTTGTCACAAATGTTTAACCCTGACCCCCCTCTTTTAGTCCCTTTTCTCTTTTGTTCTTTCTCCTTAGATGTCTTTCAGAGGTTATTCTTCCTCGGTTCTAGAGCCAAGACTTGACTTGAGCATCTTGAAGAGATCCCCTTTCTGCATCCCTTTTCTGTTTTAAAAAAATGTTTCTCACCCGGGTTCCTGACCTCCCCCCGGTCTCCCTCGTCTCCCTTCTTCAATGTGTCGCTCCCCAGTTCACTTATCAATTTAGTGCCATGAATAAGAAGAGTGAGAATTTAAAGCTGGGTGATGCTCCCCCCCTTTGCTCTTTCCTTTCGCCCCTTTTTTCTTGCCCTTCTTTCCCCCCCGGGTAGTGCGATCAGTATATTTATTTTAACCAACCTTCTGGTCCCGTACAAGAAAATGTGCTTGTTCTCTCCCTGCCTTCTGTTTTTCCTTCTACCCCCCCCCCTCTTCGACTCTCCCCCAGGCCCAGGGCTTCCCCTTTTCCCCCTCCCCCCCACGCAACCTTATGGCCCCCATAGCGTGTACGTTTTATTCCCTTTCCTCTGTGGTCCCTGGTTTGTTCCCTTCCCTCCCCCCTTCCGAAGGTTTTTTTCCCGTTTAGCTTTTTTTCTCCCCTGCCTGTAGTTCATGATACGGAAAAGTGGATTTCTAACCCGAGATGAGATCCGATGAATTCAACTAATTATCCTGATCTTGCGGTTTTTTTTTTTCCCTTTTCCCCTCTCCTGCTCCCACTCCGCCAGCCTTGTCCCTCAAGAACTTTTGCCCCCCTATCCATGAAAAGTTTTACCATTGAGCGGCCCTCCCCTCCCTCCCCTCCCGTCAGCCTCTCGCCCTTCAGCTTCTTTATTCCCTCTCCACCCTTCTTCCCAGTACCAAAATCCAGGTATTCTACGCCCGTCCCCCCAAGGGACAAGCTCATAGTCCGTTTGCCGCAAAGCCTACCTTTCCCTCAAGCCTTCCTTTTTGGTTTTCCCCGATCGGCTCCCATCGGCGGAATGTCTTCCTCTTTTTCTCAGTCGAACCTAATGACCTCATCCTTGCTTCTGACGGTGCACGCTGTTCAAAAGGACACCGGCCTTTCCTCCAACCTTGAGTTCATCTTTCCGTTTTCCAACCGGGATAAGACGCTTAGGTTTTTTTGTCGGGGATAGGCGAAGAAGCCCCTGGCGGCCGTCACTTTCCCTGAGTTCACTCTGCTCTTTTCCTTGCCCCGCGCGCTCCCGCATCCCCTGGCGATGTCTCCACTTAAGCAGAACAACCACTTCACCTCGTTCGCTGCTCCATTTTCCCTACGGTTTCCGATTGCCGAGTTGACGGGCGATCCGTTAAGGAAGCGCGGCCCTTTTTCTTCTTCCACTCTATTTATTATTTACGATCACTCACAGCCTTCATTACAGTTTTTTCTTTCAGCCGCACAATGGAAGCCACGTCTCCCCCCCTTTTTCTCAAACAACTTTCAGAGCTGCCCCATACACCCTCGTGATCATCGCGTTCCACCATTCTCTCAGTCCTTTCCCCACAAGAGACACGACTTCCTATCTCGTCCTCCTCCTCCCCCCTGTCCCTCCCCGCCTTTCGCCAGAGGATGTCTGTAACATGATTGCCCGCCCTGACGATGCTTTTCCCCGTCTCCCTATCCCCCCGATCTAATTTTTCCTCCCCTCCCCGATATATCAGGCATCCCCGTCTGAGTATGGAAGACTATTCCTCTTTCTCTCTGTCAAATATGTTCTTTGACCCAGGTCCTCCTCTTCCCCCCCCCTGTTGTGCACGATTTTACACAAACTATCGTTTAGATGCGACCCCCAATTTCCGGGTCCTTCTTAGTCTTCCCTCCTCTCTACTTCTTCCAGCCCCCTTCTAACCTGCCTTCTACTCCCTCCCCCCCCAATAAATGGAAAACTGAATACGAAAGGGGCTTTTACCTTTCCGTGCCGTAGGAAAGAGACCGGATTCCATAATAAACCCCTCCTTCTACACTCCAATTTCTTTTTCTTTTTTACTCCTCCTTTTGTGGCTCCTCTCGGAGTAGAATTGGTTAACCGGGTTATAGTTCTTCACGTTCGTTTTCATTTTTTTAGCTTTCTACCCCCCAATTGAAGAGTTGTGAGTGTTCTCCATTTCTTTCCTGATCATTTTCGGTATTCATTCCCATCCTTGATAATTAAAGCTTGTGCCAACTTGTTCAAATCGCCCCCTCCCTTACCCTCCCTCTGTATTCCCTACCCCTTCATTGCGGGATCCCAAAGTCAAGATTGCCCCATAATCTTCCCGTCCCTGCTCTCCTTGATCGGCCTGACCATGCTTTCCCTCACATCAGCACGTGCGGACATCACTTTCCTCGTATGTTCGGAAAACCGGTAATCCTTCCCTTGCCCCCTTCTTTTATTCCCCTCTCGTTACGCCGAGATTCCTTTCTTTTTGCTTCCCCCCGCAGGAACAGGCAGAGCATTTGTCGCTTCATCGTTCATATAGTTATTCCCCCTTTTTTCCCCCTGCAATCATTTTCCGCCGGTCCCTTTCAAGTTTTTTCGTTTCCCTTGACCTTCCCCCCCATGGATTCATGTCGGCGAGCGAGGTTTTTTATGCCCTCTTTTTAGGAATATGTCCCCGTAACCCAGGAACAGGTCTTTTCTTTCCTCACGAGAATCCCTCGTCTTCGGCCTTTCCTTTTACCCCCTTTCGTTCGATGTTGATTTCGCCCCGGCATCTGAGACAGGGTAGGGAAGACACCAGGTTTGGGTTTTGTCTTGACTGGCCTACCTTTTGCCTGAGGGTTTTTTTCTAGGATTCTCGACAAGGGCGTCAAACCGTTTGGTTTTCCCCCTTTCTTCTTCATAAAGGCAGAACTCGTATTCCCGAAGCCCCCCTTCCTCCGTTCTCATCCTCCCTTTCCCCCCCCCTAGTATCCTAAGCCTCTTCCGTTTATTTCCCCGGACTAATTCTCAAAGAAATATGTTCATCCCCAGGGACCAGTCTTTTGTGCTTCCCTTCTTCCAAGGGTCAATACCACTTATTCTTTTTAAAGGCACGAGCGTTTTCTTGATAGTAGAGGGAATTTTTTCCTTCTGTTGTTCCTACTTTCCCTCTGACCTCAAAATTATGCCCGTCCTTCTGCCATGGAGGCATTTGAGGCAATCCGATTTCTCTTTGTTTTTCTGTTTTCCTGCCCCTCGTTTTCTTCCCCCCTTCCCCTGGACTCAGGAGAATTTTTTTATATTCCACTTCCCCCCCCTTTACTTTTCTCCGCTGTCAGCGTCCTGGGAAATGTTTTTCTTTTTTCATCTGGGGCTTAGAGAGCCGTCTACCTCCTCTTTTATTTACCTTACTTTTTTTGATTCCCCGGCCTGGGGTTCCAGCACGGGTCTCTTCGTCTTTTCACTCAACCCCATCCGACTAGAGATCATGCTTCCTTGGATTTTTCAATGGTTTTTGCCGCGATCTTTTTCTTGAAAAACGGTTCCCTTCTTACCCTTTCCCCCCCTTCAAATGTCGACACATGATCAGGGCCTTCCCCCTCCTTTTCCCCTCTCTCCCACCAGTTTTCCGGAATTCTCGCTTATCTCCAAGTGGACCAGTTCTGACCCTTTTCAGTGAGATTCCTCTTATGGGATGCATTCTGTTGCGCGTTAAGGTGCGGCGCCCTAAAGCTCTTTTTTTAAGGGGATATCCACTCCCCATTCTTTGTGACGCCCCATGACCCTTCCTGTTTCTTCCCCGCCTGCCGTTTACTTTGACCTTCCCCGCAAGTGCGGGCGAACGCCGCAGCTTTTTTCAGATTGCCTTCGTCCGTTCCCTTCAGGAGTATTTCTTTTCAACGTTAGGTTGCTATATTTTTTCTCCCCTCTCCCACAACTTCCCTCAACTCAAGGCGCACCCCTTTCTAGCGTCATCGCGTTTTTTTCACCCTTTTTGTTTCCACCGTGAAAAGACTTGTCCCTGAGTGCGTGTCCTTCTTTTTTCGATTTTCTGCCCTTCCCTCCTTATCGTTCTTTCCTCCTCCCCGTTTTTTTTTGCTTCTTCTCCTGGAGCATCTGAGGAGACCCTCCTTTTTTCCCGCGCCGTACGAAATCTTCATTTTAACATGTGTTGAAGCCCTCTTCCTTTCACCCCGATGACGCGTAATGCGGCCCTTCGTTATTCCTTTTCTCTTTTTCCCCATAGCACATGCCGTGCATGAATAAGCCGCAGTTGAACGTTCTTTTCATCTTTTTTTTGTCGGCTTGGCAGAAAAATGCTCGCGGCCTTTTCCCTCCAGCGTCTTTCCAACTCTTTACATCCAAAAAAGGAGGGACTCCGTACCCCAAATTTCTTTTTTTTTAGTAACCCCCAAGAAAATGGATTTTTTCGCTTCTCCAGCAGAATAGTAGCCAAGGCGTTAGCCTACTTTCGGAGTTTCTCCCGGCCCCCTCCCATCTCATGGCTTTCTCCCTGTAAGGTGACTTAGATTTGATCTCCTCGGCGTTTGCGCTGGCCCGGCCGCGGTGTGCTCTCATTTTATCTCCCCCTTTAGCTCTGATCCGCGAAAATGGAAACCCCACTCTAATTTCAAAAAACTGAGACGCTCCCTTCTCCCCCCTCTTTTCCCCCCCCCCCCCCAAAAAACTCCTCGCCTTGATTCTTGTCTGTTCCCCTTTAAACTAGAAATCGATACTTTCCCATTTTTTCTTCATCAATAGAATCTTAACTACGGAGCCGTCTTCTCCCCTTATTTCTGCTTCTCTGAAACCCCGCCTACTCTTCCCCCCAGTCTCTTTTTAAGGGGTGTGCCTATCCACGTCCTTCTTTTCTTATATGAGAAGGGTCACGCGGTTCCCCTTTGACTCCCTTCCTTTTTTTTGCAGCAAATCTCCAGGGAAGCCCGTTTTTCTGTGCCCCTCTTTTCTTTTGCAGTTAAGAGGGACACTGAGTTCGTCACTGAGAACGCATCCTTCTCTCCCCACCACAGTTCCATTTTTGCGTTCTTTCCTTCGATGGGCAGATCATGCAAATAGTTTTTTTTCCCCATTTTTCGAGGGGACAATTTTTCTATCCTCCCCCCCCCCGTCCTGTTTTCCGCCTTTTATTTATTTGAATCCTGTCCTTCTTCAGCAATTTTCTGAATTGCAGTAGGACCGATCCGGCTCGATCCGTATCCTTTCCTGCTTCCTAAATAAGCAGAGAGCACCCAACCCTCCACCTTCTCCCAGCTGTACCTAAGCCAAAAAACCTTGTCCTTTCCGTTGACGTCGAGTCCCCCGTCTTTGCCCTCCCCCCTGGAGCTTTTTTCCAAGAGGATTCCCTTCCCCAAATCGGTACAACAGGTTCCCCTTTTTTCTCATCCTGACTCCCCGTGTTCATCCCCCCCAAAGCGATTCTCCCGCCAGGGAGACAAGGTATCTTTCGCTCCCCCCCCCTTACGATTAGTTGACGTTCAGCGTCGATCTCGTCCCCCTTTTCCCAGCTTTAAGCTAATTCCCCTTTCTCTTCCTTTTTCGTGTTTCTTTCCAGGCCCTCGCGGCTGCCTAACATGATTCTCCTTTGTCCTTGGTGCTGGGACTCCCACATGCCCCTCTTTTTTCGTTTCTCCTTCCCGAGACGTCCATCCCGGCTATCGTTTTTCTCCGGTTCCGACCTCGCATGCGCCCCTTTTTTTCTCGCGATAACCCGGTGATGTTTTCGTCAATTTCCCCCTCTTCTTGACCCTTTTTTTGATTTTTCGTCCGCTGAAGACATCCAACCCCCCCTCCTTTTCCCGATTTATCCCCAAGCAATCCATCAAGCGCCCCACTTTTTCTCTCCGGCCTTTTCCAAGGACCCCCTTTTTAGACTTTCTCAACTTTTGCCGGCCTATTCGAACATCTCCCCCCCCCCCCCCCCACACATCAGTTTGTTGTTTAGCTAGATTGGCCTTTCTCTCTCTCTTGAACTTCCTTGGGTTATATCTCCTGTCCCTTCCTTGTCCTCAACAGGACCTTCGGGCCGGTTTTTTTTCTTTCATTTTACTGTTGTCTTTATCTCATGTTTTTCGTCAGCCCCCTCCCCCAGCGACCTAATTCCTCCTTTGCCCCTTTTCCTCCCTTCCTGAACCCCAAGCGTATCCAACCTGGTCTCCCCTTTTTCCGGGAAAAGGATTATGGCGACAATGATAATCTTCCCTTTCTTCCTTTTCCCCCGTCTTCGATGGGCCCCTCTAGGCCGCTTTTTTGACTTTTCCTTGGGGACAATAGCCCTCACTCTATCGTCAGTTTTTTCTTCCCTCCTTCCCTTGTCCCCTTCCTTTTCCTTCTCCAATATTTTAGGCAGCGCGCTCTCCCTTCTCCGCAATGAACATGCGGCAGGTCGCCTTTCCTTTTTCAGCCTTCCCACTTTGAGTCACTTCCCTGTCCTTCTTCCATGATAACCTCACCTTTTTTTAAAGTTTGGAAGGCCTCTCTTCAGACTCGTGCGAAATTTTTTTTCCGTCCTCTGGCGTTTGGCTATGTCCACCTCGCGCTTCTTTTTTTCATTTTTTTTTTAAACTATTGAACCAGGTTTTCGTTATGAGGTCTGCATGTCCTCTCAAACTCCCCCCCCTTTTCCTACTTCCCCCGGAATCCCGCTGTTGACTTCCTTTACTTCTTGACCCTGGGACCGGAAAAATTTTTTGTTTTCTTCCCATGCTAGGGATCCCAGCGGCACCTATCTGTGGCTTTTTCCGGGTTTTTCTGCGGCTTGATGCAATTCCCTTCCTCTTTTTTTCTCGAATTCGCAGGCCGAAAGAGCTCTCCTCTCCATTTTAGGGAAGAATCTTTGGCTCCTCCCCTATTTCCCAGGAGTGATCACTACCCCTTTCGTATATTCCTCTCACCATTTTCACGAATCTGAGGGTGTCCCGCCCATCTGTGTAGGAATTCCTCGTCCCCCCTTTTTTCGTCCTCTCCCCCCTGTCACGCATCCCCTTTGTCCTCTTTTTTCCGGTTCCCCTCGAGATTGAGGCTCGTCGGGGTAAATTTGCTTGACGCATTAAGACGATTCTTAAGTCCTTTTCCCAACTCTCTTTCCCTGGTTGTGAGGACATTTGAACAACTTTTTTCCTTGCAGCCAATCGTCCGAATTCCCCTTTGACCGTTTAGCCTTTTCTCCCTTCCGTGTTGAACTATTTAGTACCGTGGTTCCGCCGCCCCCCCTTACGTCTTTCTGAGCGTCCTGTTCCCCCCCCTTTTTCTTCTGGGGACCTCTAGAGTCGCTCCCATCATTTCGCTTTCCTTTTCTTCAATTTTCCCTTTCTTTTCTCCTCGGCTGCGTTTTCCCTTCCCTTTTCTTTATCCCTTTTCCCCTTCACATCAATCCGATCATTTTCCAGATTAGTTGTTTACTCGCATCAATGATTCCCTTTTTCCTTCCAACGGCTCCGGATCTTCTTTGCTTTTTTCCCACCCCCCTCTTTTTGCAAGCCCGCGCATTAGTGAAGCGACTAACCCTTCCCAAGCAGAAGTTACGTAACCCTTTCCCAGATGATTTCGAACGACCTCTTTCCGGTGGAGGACCCCTTTTTCTTGCTTTTTTTACTTCCCAGAGTTACCTGGCTGCGAATTCTAATCCCCTTTTCTCGAATTTGGAGATATTCCCCCTTTCTTTGGTTTTGACTCCTGGTCCTCTTTCTCTCCACTTCTAGTAGATCGTTCCCTCCTTTTTGGATTTTTCGTGAAATCTTTTGTGGCAACGCCGACATTTTGCGCCATTTTTCGCCTGCAATCACACAGTCTCCTTCCTTCTCCTTGGCCCTGGAAAGCTGTTGTTTTTTTCTAATTTTGAAGAGCGATCAACATTGAAACTTCTCAAGTCTTTTCCCCTTTCCTCGTAATCGTTTTCGTTTCCCTGCAACCCTGGGTTTCCCCCATTGTTTGAAGTGTCCCCTCTGCTTCCT
>Ga0179593_1472101_pt1 | contig 13690 bp, 13 predicted proteins | sample CZODoug2_1_08_16_FD_185931 | JGI IMG/M metagenome (GOLD analysis project Ga0179593, IMG submission 185931) | Vadose zone soil fungal communities from Angelo Coast Range Reserve, California, USA - CZODoug2_1_08_16fungal (PacBio error correction) | ecosystem: Environmental > Terrestrial > Soil >... | reverse complement strand
GACTCCCCCCCCCCCCTCCCCCCCCCAATTATTCTAATGTACCGGTTCGGAGCGGTGCTTTTAGAATCTGCCCGAGGGTCTGTTCTCCTCCTTTCAACTTTACCTGATCGTAGTTCCTCCTCTCCCAAATGTCCTCTTCTTTCATTCGACCCCCTCGCCCCCCCCCTCCTCCCCCCCCAACTTTTGCGCCGTCGGGCACTTAAAAAAAAACCCAGTTGGGCTTTTTTTTTCTCCGACACTCAACTTAATTACCCCATCATGGCTCCAATGTGTCTACAGATTTGTTTCCGTACGGACCGAACCAGTTCATTCCTCCACAACGAAAATATCTTGGATTTCTAAGGAGCATTTGCCGCAATCTCCCTTTTTCTGCTCGTGCAAGAGGACGCCTTCAACCGCCCTTTCCCCGCTCCCAATACTTCATGGGCTCCTTTTCTTTTTTTGAGAGTTGGCTGTGTCCCTACTCTCAGATCGCCGATGACCCCTGAAAAAGATCTTCATCTCCATGACGTCTCTGACCATCCTTTTCCCGGAAGTTGACCGGCTATGTTAAGCTCTGTCTGCTGAGAGGATTGCTCGCATGAGGGTTCCTGCCCATTTTTAGGGTGTACCCAATAGTCCTTTTGAGGCCGTCTCTCCATCCCCTCGAACCCAGTCGGCACGCATAGCTCCTTTTTCTTTCCCTCGACTTCATTCGATTTAAGACACGCAACACGGCTTTCTTCCTCTGATTCTGAGCCCCCTCTGTTGACCCTGCGTTGCTGCAAATGTTTCGAGAGGCATGGTCTTTCAAGTGTGCACTCTTTTTTTTGATTTTTCAGTGAGTACCCCTTTCCATTTCTTCCCATTTACGGTAAAACTCCTCTTCTGACCTGTCCGGCCGATCACGCGCGCGTGGTGTTAAGCGCCACTTGAGAAAGCCCAATGCCGACATTCGTTAGAGCCCACCCATTTCCAAGCCATGTATCTCGAGTTATGCCAATGCGCAATTCCAGTTGCATTCGTAGTCTTTTGCCACCCTTCTATCTTGGGTAACGGCCCCGCCCCCAGAAGATTCAACGCAATCCATTCTGGCACGGTAAACTTCTTAAGCTTTTATTCCTTCAGTTTCTTGTTGTGACAGGACTCAGCGTTTTTTAACTCTGACGCAATTTCATCTGCGAGGCCCCAACTGTGAATTGTTTTGGATTGCATCTGATGCTCCCTTTTATGAAAGTCGTCGGAGGTTTTCCCAAGAGTTTGCCATGAGGCCATTCTGTCGCCGTCAGCAACCCAAACTTTGTCTTATGTCCATTCTCCCCGACCGTTGCTGAGAAAATGTTCTTCTCAGGTTACTACCCCACTGGTCCTTGCTTCTCCCGATTTCCACCTGGACCGTTCCTGATTCTAAATCTTGATCGTTTCCTATTTATTTGCCCTTTCACCCTACCGTTCCGATCCGTTTGTTTCTTCGCCCTTCTGAAGACTTGGCCCCCATGAGCTGTAAAGTCGATGCCCTCAAAGTGTCGATCCGAGATACGTCTCTCAGCGCGTTCCTCAGTTCTTTTTGGTTTTCCCTAGACCTTTCTCTTTCTTCCGTTTCCTAAAGAGAGAGACGCAGACGCACCAGATTAACTAAGGGCCTTGACCGTTGGATCGGAGCGGCGTTTTCACATTTTGATAGTTCCCTTTCTTCCGACATGGTCTAACCTTCGCTGAATAAGAGTCTCGCCCTCCCGCCCTTTTGCCCCCACGATTTGATTTTTCTCTTGATTCTTAAAACGTCCTTTTTTAAAGCGACATTAAGTTGATCACTTTGTTGTCTTTTTCCCCCCCCCCCCCCCCTAATTTTTTTTTTTCGTATAGATTCCGGTATTAAGGTTGCATGTTCACGCTCCTCCCGTGAGTTATTCTCTTCTTTTTCTCGAGATCTCCCCAGATCATGTGCCCGCGATAGCAGGGATGCCTAAGCTTCCGACCGACAGGCCACCTGTCTCCACGAATCTTTCTCGGCGATCCCATGCTTTTCGCCAACTATCAACGTACTTTCCCTCCTTTTCTTTTCTTTTTTCTTCGCTTTTGCTGTCCCCCCATGCCCTCGTAAGATAAAGGCACAAAGTCCGGACTCTGATGCCGGTCTCTATCCTCCGTCGTAGCTCTTTCAGAACAGGAGACGTCCTTCCATCTCCTTACCTGATATTGGGTCCCCCAATTCCTTCCTCGACCGCTCCCACCTTTTTCTCATGCCTTTTCTCTGCATCGACTACTACGATAGTCAGACTACCCCCGATTTTCTCCCCAATCCCTCCTTCCTTCTTTCTTGAAACGGAAAATTTGAAGGCCCCCGCGACCAGTTTGAAACTGAACATTTGAGGCCGTTCCCATGGTTTTTTCCTCCCTCTGTTCGAGGAGAACCAGAAACACCGATGGGGGTGTCCGCCCGGTCTCATCCTGTTCCTGGAGAAGTCTTGGCCCTTCCCAAGAACGAAGGCACCATTGCCCTTCCTCTTCATTTCCTCCAAAAAGTTCCCCCTACCTCGAGATTCGTGCGTCATCCTTCTACTCGAGTGCCTCTGCTGCCAATGAAAGAACATACCATTGCTTCCGCTCTAGCTTTGTGTTTAAGATTCCGACTGTGTGGGCTTTTCCTTCGGAGCGTGGTCAGATTATTCCCCCGTCGCTCCACTCCCCTCTACCGTCGCCCACGACTTTTTTCCCCATTTGTGCATTTGCCCTCGCGTTACTCTGGATGGCCGACCTACTAGCGTCCATTGCTTTCTTCCCTGTTTTTTTCCTTTGAACACCAGCGCGTTTCTTAGTGCCCCAAACTGATCAAGATGATTCCTTTCCCTGTGACAGTAAATGGCTTCATCCCTTTTCGACTAGCCATCTTCTCCCGGTCTACCCTTTCAAACCCCATGTTTCGCGTCCCCCTCTTTTTTCCCCTAATAGTGTCCCCCGTCGCCTGAATTAACGCGGCGGCCGGAACTATTGTGGTCTTTTCCTCGAATGTCGATTTTGTGCACCCCTCCCTGCCGTGTTGTGCCCGACGCTGTTTCATGGGAAAGCTTTGCAGCTACCTTTCTCACAAAAGTCCCCTTCTTTTCCCCCCCCCAGAGCCATGTTCTTTCCCAGCTTCCCAGCATTCTCTCCGCACTCCTCTCCTATTTCATCTGTTCCTTTTCCTTTTTCCCACACTCCATTTTTCTCCATCTTCAAGACTGCAATTTCTTTTCAACAATTCGTTGACATTAGGTCGTGACTGTCTTTTTTTCGTCACGTTCCCTTCAACTGCGCACGGCCCTAACTCCTCCCTCCCCTTGTCGCCTCCTCCCCCTTTCCGTTAGGAGGTATTTTTGTTTTTCCTGATCTCACTCAATTTGGCCTTATTGCAAATGCACCCTTATCACATCATTGACTCGTTGGACCCTTGACGGGTTTTCTTAAATCTTCTCTTCCCCTTTCCCCCCTTTTCCTCCCCCCCCAAGACAATTTCCCCTGTTTGGTTATACCGACCATGTCCCTACACGCCAAACCTTGATTTTTCAGTGGATCTGAAGGCCTCCTCTTTTTCCTTCTGGTCTCAGCTCCTTACCATAGTCCCCTTTTTTCCTCTTTTCCGTCTACTCTTTTTCTTTTTTTCTTAGCGAGAGACAGAGTTCGCCAGTCTATCGGGGGTTCACCCTTACGAAACAGTATGAGCCAAGGAACGGACATTCTCTTCGTGTTTTGAAAACTGTTTTTTTAATGTTTTTCCCTTTTGGCCGATATAGGCTTTCATCCCCCCCTCGCCCAAACCCGTTTTCCCGCTGTCTCCTTCCCTGTGACTCTCATATGAAACGCTTAGTTTGATGCCTCTTACTCTCTGAGATTCTTTTTTCTTCCTTCTACTATTGTGATCAATCTCAAAACCCGGCATTCGACGCCCTAGTCCTCCTCGTGTTCCAAGTCTTTCTTCTTTTTTCCACGAGTTTCCTTGACCCTAATAGCTCGTGGGGCGAGTATTTTTCCCTTTCGAGATCGTTATGATTCAGCAGTCTCTTCAAGTTTCTCATTCGCTGCTATCATTAGCCTCGCCTCTAAATATTTTTCCCCCTATGTTTGTCCGTAGCATTTCCCCCCTCCTTTTTTCTTACCCACTTTTCCTTGTCTCAGAGCTTCGGACGCTGCACTGATTAGAACCATGTTGGGAGGTTTACGCAGTTGCACCTTTTTGAACTTTTCCCAGTTTCGAGCGATAAAACCTCCCTTTCCCCCCCCCCCTCGTTACCCCTCCCCCCCGTCGCCCCATGGACTTTTCGGATTCATATCCCTTTTTAGCTCTGATCCCTTTTCCATCCCTCCTATCCCTTGTTCCCCTCCCGTAGTGTAGATGTCTCTTCTCTTCAGTAGTTCTTGCGCCTGAGCGCCATTAGCTTATGCTAGATCCCTATTCTTTGGCGATCCTTTCCTGTCTTACGCTCCACGCGCCCCCTCATATCTTCCTTCCTCCTTTCCTACTCTGATGTTGAGATTAAACTCCTCCCCTTCAAAATTTCACGACTAGAGTTCAACATGTCTTGTGGGTCCCCGTTCACCTACAGCTTCGCCGACAGATTCTCTCAGACAGAGGCAGCTACTCTGGATCTTCCTCCGTGGCCGGCTCCCGTGTTCCCTCTCTGTTCCCTTCCCCGGATCAGAGGCCAGACGTCCCGACGTCTGTCCCCCATTGAATGGTTGCCAATAAAACAACTCCACCCCCGTAATTGCTTTAAGCCTATCATGAAAGGTTCGTGAGATTTTGAAACTATCATTCAGAGTTTCTTCTGGCTTCTTCTCTCTTCCTGACCACTTAGATTCCTCTGCCCCACTTCCGGTATGAGGTGATTTGACGTGCCGAGCCAGCCCGCCCACTATTTCAGGAATCACTTTCACACAAATATTGTGTTGTGTCTAATAGGATACCTCCCCCCCGTTCCAAACCCACTTTTTCCAATTCTTCTTACCATCTTGTTTCTTCTTTAACCCTACCCGTAATGAAGCCCTTTGCGGTTCCCTCTTACGTATTATTAGGATGAACTTGCCTCATAACAACCATTTTTATTCGTCTCTTAAAGGAGATAAAACCCCTCAACACCTCCCTGGGAAGGCCATATTTTGGAGACTTCTTTATGGCTGACCTCTTTTTTGTCCCTCAGCTTCTAGCTCCCTCCCTCACTTCAAAGATTATGTCACTCTCTCCCTTCTTCCTGCTGCTTTTTTCTCCCCCCCTTGAATTTTCCGGCGAGGCAACGTTGGAAGGAGATTTCTGCGTCGCCCACCCATTCCTTGATAGGGTCCCAACCGTCGTTGCGCGTCCTGCTGAAAGACCTACTTTCATTCCCCTCCTCCTTCACTCCTTAGCCACGTACGTTTAGACCCCAAACTCCTCTGCGCTCAAGGAAATCATCTTCTTGTCCGGCTGACGCTGATGCGGGGCTTCGTTCGTTTCCCCTCTTGCTGATCTCGAGCCTGTCGGTTCCCAGGTTCAACAAGATGCTGCCGTTATTATTCAGTTAGCCTTTTCCCCGTTTACAGTTACGCTACCTTTATCACTATAGTCCCTTTTTCTTCCCTCTCCCGCGGCTTTTGTGTCGTGCCGAACCTTGTCCATTCCTGTTTTCTGCCGCACCATCCTGTTGCGCTTTTATGAGTCTAGATGAGTACCACCTTTGTCAACGCCCTTCTTTTCTTTCGCTGAGGTTCAGATGCAAGGGGGAAGTTCACCTATGACAACCGCCCTCCAAGAATCCAACGACGAGCCCAATCTCTCCGTTCTCTCCCTTTCAATTATTTCTGCCCTTTCTTCCCTTTTATCCCTCTGCAGTGTTAACCACGAGTTCAACTGGGGTCCCTTCTTCTGAGCAATTTGCATGGTTCTTCGGCTGCACGCCTTTTTCGCATTGTCTCTACGTCTCTCCCCCCCCAGCCCACTTTCTTGGTCGTGGAAACGATTTTTTCCAAACAGCTGGGACGTCCCCCCTTCGCTCCAAAATGGTCCTTGTCTTCTTCCCGTAGCCGTTCCTCACTTGTCCCGTAGGATTCTTCTCCCCTCTTGAGTCCTCCTCTGGATCCGTCTCTCCCTTCCCCTACGACCTGTTCGGCGTCGAGTTTGAACGCCTCCCAAATCGAGCGTTAAGGATTTCCGATTCCCTCTCTTTTCTGATCGGATCCCTTTTCTCACTTCTTACGCGAATGTTCCCGTATCCTAGTACGGGTCTTTCGATCCTTTAAGCTGACTGTCAGTTTGTGCACGCGTTGACAAGTCCTGCAAGAAACTCTTTCCCGTGACCGTATTCTGCTCTTTTCTCCTACCCCCTTCCTCCCCCTATTCGCCTGGTCTCTCTTCCTTCCCTCCTAAAGGGTAGAAATGTTGGGCGGTACCTCTTCTTCAGCTGCCGTATTCTCGGGAACGATTTATATGCCTTGACCTCCTCTTTCCCCCTCCCTTTCTGAACCTACACCCTAACCTTTTTCCCGGCCTAGATATACTCCCGTTTTTTTGTTGAGAGGATACCCGGTTTCTTCAACAGTTAAGGTTTCCTTTCCCTCTCCAAACCCCGCGTTTGATCGTCTCATACTAGTCCTAGTCCCCTCCCCCTCTTCCCCCCTCCCCCCCCCCCGATAGCGCTTCATACAGATAGAGCAATGACCCGGTAGACCTGTACGGCAGACCCATTTCGTCCTCGGCTCTCCTTGTCCTACGCCAGATTCAACGGATAAGGATGCTTTCGGATGTTGCCTCGCTTGCCCTGAACCCCTGAAGTAATTAACTTTCCAACTTCCCCCTTTAAGCCTCCTTTCTTATCCCCTTGTCCAAGTAGCGACGAATTCTCTGGATCGTTTCCCCTCTGACTTTTTCTTCTTAGCCCTTCAATCTCTTTGCGTCCAGTGGTTCCCCGTCCTCCCCCTTATCTCTCTGATAGATAACCCGCGTCCCCAGCTTCTTAGATTTATCCATTTTACCCCCAAGTCACCCTTTAAGGCAACTAAAATTGGAAAGACTCGGACCCTTCTTACCGAGACCTTTCTTCCGCCCCTCGTTTTAAATTTCCCGTGCCCTCTTCTCCAATCGTACCCAGAACAGATGGGTGCTGTCGGCCGGCTCCGATGTCTCTTCCTTTCGCTGGATTGGAAATGAGACCCCCTTTCCCAATGTTTCCCTACTTGCAGGACCCACATTTCCCCTTCTTCATGAGATGAGTAAGTTGCGGTCCGGTTCTAACTCTATTTCCAGTTGAACCTGACCATACAATTGTCCTTCCCTCCCCCTGGATCAGCTCCCCTTTTTTTTCCCTCGTCCTTGGCCCTTTTTGGCTTTGACTCCCCGGTTTTCAGGTTTCCTGTATTTTCACAGGCAGATTCCCCCTCATTTTCCCCTGCTTCCGTATGGAATTCTCCCTCTCCTAGCATTGTGGAGCTGAACCTTACGGGTCCCCCCTTGGCTGTCTCGTGTCGTCCCCAACCTCTCCGTGATCGTGTCCAAACACTGATCTTAATAGAAAGTTCCCCTCCATGGCCCCCTTTCCCTCCCGTTGGCGACCCCTCTCCCATCATGCTTGCCCAGCGTTGCAACACGGTCCCCGAATTCCCTTCTTCTTGCGAACAATTGTGTGTTGGCAGCTTCTCCGTTTTTTTCCCCCCCGGCATCAAAGAGGACGGCCCCCCCCCCTCTTTGGTCGTTGCCTCGCATTTCTTCAGATTTTTTGCCAGAAACGTTTTATTTTCCTCTGAAGGTCTTTCATGGAACCAGCCCCCGGCTTTGCATCGTCACATTTCGCCAGCCGACAGGATTTTTTCCCCCAGATCCTCCCTTTCTTTTTAACTACCTGCGCATCCCCCTTTCCTTTTCCCCTCCCTGTTGTCTTCTTCCATTCTCGTTGTCCCAAACTCATTTGCAAGAGGAAGAAGGCATGCGTGACCAGTTTCCTCTTTTGAATTTTCTCCTCTTTGTCCTGCCCTCTCCTTCCCTTCCCCCCCCCCTCTCAATCAAGGCTTCATTGAGTGGCGCCGTTTCCTGGCGTTTACTTGCCTTCCTCGTCCTAACATACAGGTGATGTCGGATTGGCAACATTCCCCCCTTTTCCTTCAACCCCCCCTTTTGCTCTTTCGCCCAATGGGGCGTATGTTCTGTTACCTCGCACAAATCTTTCTTTTAAATGAAGCCATGATGGGGACTAAAGTTCTCCATTACACCCCCCACCTCCCCCCCCCCTCTTTTTATCGGTTCCCTTGCGGAGTTTTCCCCTTCCTGTCAAGCTCCTCCCCTTTCGCCATTTTCCCAGACGGCACTATCTTTTCGCTTTTTTCTTCTTCTGAGAAAGGCACTCGCACCCTCTATTTTCATTCTTTAGGGTATGCCCCTCTCCCTCCCTTCGATCTCCTTTTGCATTTTTCGACCGCTTCGTGTTTTTTTTTTTTTTTTTTAACATGTAAAGTTTCATTTCGTTCCCGGCTCCTGATTCTTCCTGAAATAGCGACGTCCCCTGGCGGACTGGCAACACCCCACTGACTCCCCTTCCTTTTCTACCCGTCCTTTCGCGCTTCCCATGAAGACGGCACGTATTTTCTCTTTCCTATTTACTCTCCAAAACCCCCTCTGGTTAGAAGATATTCATGCTTGGCCGGAGGTTGGGGAGTCTTAGTTCCCGCTTCTTCGTTCTCTGTTTTTCTCTTTCAAATTCTTTTTAGTATGTATTCTTAGTCCCCTTTTTCGATCATTTTCTCACGCCGTAAGAAAGGCTGTGCTGATCACTCAGTCCTCCGATCCCCCCTTTAGCATGTTGCCTCGTCTCTCCATCTTTTTCGTCACGCCTTCCTTCCTCTCTTTCCCCTCCCCCCCCTTTTCGGATTTTCAGAGCTTTTTCTCTCCTGACGAGGCTTTCGCCCCCCTTTGGAGTTTTTCTCAGAATTGCAACGTTTTATATCGACTTTCCCCTCCTCCCTTTTTTGTTAGTTCTCTGATTCCAAAACGTGCAATTCTTAACCTCCACCCTTTCTGATAAATTTACCTTCTTCTTCGTTCCTTCTCCGAGACTGATCCAGGACCCCTCGCCCGTTTTACCTGCGTAACTTCTTTACTTCCCCCCCTTCTTTTCTCTCTTTTGCTTAGCTCTCAGCGAGCGGTCCTTCTGCATGCCTCTTACTCTTTAAATTTTTGGGACGTCGTGACTCTCTTGTCTCTTATGCGTACTCCCTCTTGCCCCAATCCCTTCTTTTCTCTTTTTCCCCCCTTTCCTCCCGACCCTCCTTTTATCCCCCCTGACGACCCCGGTCAAAAGGACGTCTACTCTCGTCAACCCTTCTAAACTATGCACCCACTCCCCTGAAGTGGTCCCTCCCGACGCTCCCTCGATTCCGAGCTTTTTTTTCTCTTCTCCCCTCGATGCCTGACCCTTTGTTTTACCTGAGGGCCTAGCGGCCGGCTCCCCCCTTTTCTGACGCCCTCAAAAGAACAGGTTGACATACCCCCCGAGATCCCCCCCCCCACCTCCCTCCCCCCTGATTCAACTTTTCGGAGCGTCCACCCCTCTATTATTCGCTCTTTGCTGTTCTCGCTTTCCGAAAAAACCGCTCTATTTTCTCTCCACCACCCATTTTTGATTTTTTTTCATTTCCTGACTTTCCGCCCTCCGCCTTCAGCAAACTCTCACCCCGTAAACAACCCCCTTTTGTTTTTTTTTTTAGCCTTCCTGACCCCCCCCCCCCCCCTTTAATTCCCCTCCCATCAGGATTGAGCCTCTCTTTTATGCGAGGACCGAAAAAGTCCTTTGCTTAGTACATTATTGATTTGATGCCTTGCCGATCTTAGCACCCTCTTTTTCTTCTCAGCCTGGACTAGAAACACCATCCTACCCGACTTTTTTTTAGTTCCCCCCCCTAATGTGGCCGCTTGCTTTTGGAGAGTTGGAAACTGGCACTATGTCTAATTCCCCTTCAAATACACAAGATTACTTTTTTAACTCTCCTTCCATATCTCTACCCCTATATTTTGTTCCCCAAGAGACTTTGAAAGTGCGGCGGAGCTCGTCTTCTGATTCTTTCCTCTGTCGTTATTTCTTTCCCCCCTTCTTTCCTGTTTCCAATTTTCCTTTCTCTTTTCCTGTTTTTAGCTTTTTATGACCAGATTTGGTAGGCACGCATACTAAGTTCCTTCTTTTCCCACATAATGACCTCTGCCCTCCCCCCCCCTCCCCCCACTTGCGTGTAATTTCGCCGCTGAGACGTCTACAGCCTCTGACCCCTTCTTCCTCTCATCCATTTTGATCGGCATTTTTCTTTTTTTACATTTTTGGCCCGCCCGGATTGGTCGGGTAGACGGACGGTTCAATTCCGTCCCCTGACCTACTTCTTCTCTGGGCAATTTTTAGTCACGATCCCCACATGAGTTTTTTTTCCTCCCTAGGTTCTCCCTCAATGTCCCTCTTTCTAAGGTTAGCTCACTCATGGTCGATCTATTGCGCAAAAGGGCTGCCATTTCCCTTCTTTGATGAGTTGTCCCTCTGTGGGAGGGGAAAGGACCCCGCTGACCCCCCCCTCCTACTTTCCCCGCTCCCCCTCTTCGTTACCCCAACTTCCCCCCCTGCTTTCGCTTCCCTTTCCTTTCGGGGCTTGCCCGGCGTCCTAGATGTGTTCCATCCCTGCCACTCTCTCTTCAAGTGGGTTTGCCTTCATTGCTGACCGTTTGGACCCTTTTTTCCCGTCTTCTCATGGCTCTCCATGCCCTTTTAATTTTTCCAGGCGTACAGGCCCCCAAATATGGTGCTTGTATTTTCGATCTGCCCGCCTGCGGACTCCCCCTCTTGGGCCGCATTCACGGTTCCATTTCCTCATTTTCTTTCTTCTTTTCGATTGTCGTTTCATCATTCCGTTTGACGGATTTACAAGCGGGGAGTCGGACTCGAAGCTCTGCGCTTTTCCCTATAACCTTCGTTCCGCCCCCCCCCCTTTGACCCCGACGCTTCCCAACACTCGCTGGTCCTTTCTTTCCTCCCCTCCCCCCGTTGTCTCCTCTCTCCTAAACTTCTGAGAGAGACCTGTTCCGTATCAGAGTCCTGACTTCGATTTGCCTTTCTACTTCCTTCTTCTCGCCTCCTTCCCTCAGCCCTCCATTTTGTGAGCGTTATGATCGTTGTCCCGTTTCTACTCGGAGAACCTCTCTTAGGTTTTAGTTAACTTCCCCTTGAAAGTGTACCTTGGTCGGGCGGCCTAAGTGGATGCTAGCCTCCTCCTTTTCCCCCTCCTTTTCTTTTGGGGCCCTGGCAGATGTCCGCCATCACCTTGTTGTCGGCTTTGTGGCAACGAAATTCCCTTTTTTTCCCGGACCTCTTTCCTCCCCTGTTTTTTTGTTCTCTCTATCCTTTTTATCCTTTGGCATCCGTTCCACGCCGGGCGTTCCGCTTTTTATCGCTTTTCCGAGCCCACAGTCCCATAGTGCCGACGTCTCCGTTCGTCTCGCGCCCCTACGCTGTTTATTGTACGGGAAGAACTAGACATGTCAGTCTTTGTTCTTTATTTTCTCTCCCTCTTCCCTCCCTCCCTTCTTTATTTTCGTTGCTTGATGCGATAGGCTTCCCCCTGAAAGGGAAGTCCGAAGCTACGTCCCCTTAATTGACGTTCACCTTCTCTTCTTCCATTTCTTCGTCTCCTGAGCTCAATTATTCGGGTCTTTTCCCCTTCAGATGCTAGTTTTGTTCTCAAGGATTCCCGACTCGCCCCAGAAGAAACGATATTCCTCCTTTTCCTTACTTTTTCTCATACGCTCCCCATCCTGACGCCCCCGCTTTGTAGCACCCATCCGTTCTTTACAAGTGAGGACACCCCTTCCCCATAGCCCCTTCCGTTAGGAACGGGCACTCTTCTATTCAGCTTCCCTCCGCTTTCGTTAGTTTGGCTTAAATCCCCATATGTGGTGCTGGCTGACCGTTCTATAGTCCTTTTCCATGGCTACCAGGCGTGGGCACCCTCTCCATTGTCTCCAAGTGTTCAGAAGGAATGGCCATCCCCCCTAAAATTGCCTCTCAGATTAAGTTGATCGGCTCTTTTCTCATCTCGTGCCGTCTTTCCTCCCCTACCCTCCTCTCTACAATGGAAGGAGATTCTACCGAGGAATCTGTGAGTTCTTTGACGTAGAAGGTGGGTTACATCTTAATTTTACAATTAGAAGTGTCACCTCTCCTCCTCTCAAATGACCTTTCTTGCGTTTTCGCCCCTAGATCGTATACCGAGGTAACCCCGAATGAGCTTTCCTTTTCCTTTCTCCTGTTGGTTTCTAACACCCCGCTCTTTTTATAGTGCAGAACCAATTGATCCTCGTTTCCTTTCTGTTTTCCCGTTACAGGTACCTGCGAATCGAATCCTTCTTCATTTTAGAACTTTTTCCCCTTCTCTCTCGACCCAACTTGTATTTCCCCCCCCTCTCGCAGGTCTTATGTAGAAGTCCAAGCTTCATTCCAACCGACCTCTGTGGTAGGTTTTTTGACTTTCTTTCTTTTTTTTTGACACCACTCCGTTCTTTCTTTCCTATGTCTGCTTGTTAATGGTCTTGCAGCGGATAGACCTCAGTGACCTATTTTTAACGAGACCCGGTCCATAACGAATTGAAATTCTCTCAGCGCCTCGTCTCTCCTTTCCCCTTCTTTTTTCCCATATTAGATTCGAGCTTTTTTATGACCTGCGATGTAAGTTGGAAGATTTCTGACACAGCGGCGGAAGTCGTAACTCTTTCCTGTCCCCTAGTCAAGGGGGTTTGTTTTTTCCTCACAAGCGAAATCCCTGTCTTGGCGCGCTGTTTTCATTATTGGCTCGGTCACTGTTAACCCTCAGTTTCTTTATCTTCGGCCCCACTGCAATAAGGATCAAAAGCCCCCTACTGCTTTCCTGAGTTTCATGTGTCTTTTTTTTCGGTCCCAAATACTCGCTGACAATTTCCCCTCCGTCTTTCCCTTTGCACAAGTCAGGGTGTAATCCTAATTGTACACACCAAGAAAAAAAGAGTTTTTCGTGGATGTCTTCCGAGGACGCGATTTTTTTGATCGCCGTTACGAATTCTCATATGCTGTCAGCTGTTTCTACGAGCTTTGGCGTCGATTCAGCAGCCGCGGGCCCCGTGAATTCTGGGTTTCCTCTGCTCCGAACAGTTCATGAGACTTTTTCTGATTGGTAGAAAGGGACATGGTCTTTTCTTTTGTTTATTTTACTTTTTGTCAAGCTGCGCGGGGAACTGCATTGCCTTTCCCCTGCATGATCAGATCAGTTTTTACACCCGGATAGCCATTCCTCCCTTTTGGAAATTTAATTGTTTAGATGGAATCTACGCGCGTTCGCACATCCTTTCGGTCTCTCGGCTTGTGCTTTCTTATGTTACTCTTACCCCCCCAATTCTTACGATAGTCTCCTTTTTAACTGGAATTTTTCGAGGTACAGTTTTCTACGCTCCCCTCTCGTTCGCGGAGTAATGCCATTTTTTCTCTCTCCGGGGGGCGTTTTGTAAGAAATTAGTGACAGCTTCTCCCTACTTTTCCCTCCCTTCGCTATCCCCCGTGCGCCTGTTATTGCTAGTTTCTCGCTCAGTCAGAGAGCCATTCATTTCCCTTTCTTAGAATGTTGAAGGTTACGCTGCCCTGCCCCTTAGGAAATTAGATGCTCGATACCTTCCGTCATTCTCGATCTGGCGCAGATTTTCAACTTTTGA
>Ga0179593_1437241_pt1 | contig 13690 bp, 18 predicted proteins | sample CZODoug2_1_08_16_FD_185931 | JGI IMG/M metagenome (GOLD analysis project Ga0179593, IMG submission 185931) | Vadose zone soil fungal communities from Angelo Coast Range Reserve, California, USA - CZODoug2_1_08_16fungal (PacBio error correction) | ecosystem: Environmental > Terrestrial > Soil >... | reverse complement strand
ACACCCAGCTCAATGTGCGTTGAATCTCACTGCTCCTCCCTTCCGTTCGTCGTGTTTTGAGGTCATTGCCCCCCTTCTCGTTATCCGTCTACCAGGTCGTCCGTCTCCTCAAGAAGGGCATTTGTTTATGTTTGGGACCCGCTTCTTAGAGGTCCCTCTGCACAGATAAACCGAAGCCTTTCCCCTTCTTATCGTTTTTCGATCGATTCTCACATGGGTTCTAAAGATCCTTCTTCCTTCTTTCTGTGTCCTGGGAAGGTATGTGCTTGGAGCAACCCCAACGTATTTCCTTTTTCCCATGCTCTTGTTCCAATGAGTCCTCCCTTATCTTCAAACTGGTTTTTTCATACATCGGCGCTTTCCAATGGGTCCATCGACTAGCCCCGGTATCCGATTCCCATCATCGACAAGCTCGGAAGGCCAATGAGATTTCTTCCCCTAACCGACAACCCGCTCGATTTAGACACGATTTTCTCCAGACGCCGGTTCTGCTGAAAGGTCTGTCTTTTTTTACCTGATGGCGCAATGTTCCCATACCCGCAAAGTTTCCTTTTCCTTCCGGTACCCTCATTCCCCACTTACTCCTGCCCCGCGCGGGAACCATTTCCTGCCCGGTCACTTCCCCCGTTTTCCGCCGAGCGAGGTCCGGTTTAATCGACCCGATCGGTCCCCCCTGCTCCAGACCCGCATCGTCCAGACTGCTTTAGAAGCAAGACAAATTTTGATCGGACAAGCTATCTTTTTTGAGTTCTCCCCCCGAGGTCATCCCGACTATCGTAGTTATTTTGAATGTTGGAACGAACTATTCCCTTGCCCAGAGAGCATTTTAGAGCTGTGGAACCGTTATCTGAAAAAAGAAGAAACCGTTCCCTCCATTTTAGACTTGTCTTTCACCTTTCAGCAATATTTCATCGAGCCCGTTGGGGAGCCGCTGAAGCTCTTCTTTGAGTACCTGCAACCCCCCCCTTAGTCGGACGGACCATCACACACCACATTCCCATGATCCTTAAAAAATAAAGGTGAGATCACGCCCTTGCAGTTCACCCGGGTGGCACTGAAAACGTGTCGGGAGCTCACGGTCTAAGAAATGTATTTATTCTCCTTGACCCGTGCGAAATTTCCTGTGGCAAGAACCTTCTTCCGCCTCTCTGGAGAGAAATGCTAGAGTCCTTTTTCTCTTTAAGCCCCATTCCCCTCACCTGCCAAAGCGTCTGCATAACCGTCATACCTCCGCATCATTCGCATTACCCTCTCACCGTCCATACGAAGATTCTAATTTCCTGCCCCGCCCTGAAAAACCCCTATTCTCGACCTCTCTCCTCCAAACCATCAGTGGACCACATATGAGTTACTGAAAGACTTTGATCCCTTCCGGGCCGATGCCCCCCACCCCCTCCTGACCTTTCGTTTCCCCGTCGCGTCCGAAATTGCATGGGAGACATCCTTCAATGTCCCCCTCAAGCGTTGATAACATGTCGGTAATCGCCTTTTCGTTCTGTGAAACGTTGTTTCTATCTTTTCAGTTCCTCATGTACGGACAATGATAACTTTTAAGCATTGGATAGACATTTTTACAACCGACAGTTATCTCCTTCTCCTAGAGGCCGGCCCGTGAACGCACCCCCATAGTTATTCCTTGCCCAGGGGTTGATGGTCCCATTCAGTGACTTTGCCCTGCTTTGCTAACCTAACGACTGTTCCTGGAAGAATCTCAATAACCCAAGTTTCAGAAAGTTTGTCGGATTCTCTGCTGGAACCAAGTGACCGGAGTCGCCATCCAATCCTAGGAGTTTCGTTCTCTAATCGCTTTGCGGATCTTCTTTGCCCTTATTTAGCATTCTCCTCCGCAGGACATGCGGGGCCAAGGGCGGTGTCGTGAGGCAGATGTGTCAGTCCACTTGCCTCCCCCCTTTTTCTCCTTTTGGTCTTAGCAATGGGTCAGAGAATGCTGCATCTCCTTTTCCAGTTCACTATGACATGGCCAGTCCTGTTCCGTCCGATGGCCAAGGAGCGGTGAACTTGCATCCCCTTGGTCCTACCCCCTGAAGGTAGTCCTTTTCTCCCTTCTCCGGTTTATTTGCTAACCATGCAAATTTCCTGTCCCTAAGACCTCCTCTGATGAGGGAATAGATGAAACAGATGTCTAGATCATCTTTTCACTCATGTTTCAAAAACTTTTCCCACTCTCCCTCCCCCTTTTTTTAGCTCTCTTTTTGGTTTTCCTTCTTTTGGTGACATGGCGAGAACCGGCATATACCTTCGGATAGGTCTGAGTTTTAGGTTCGGCGGCGGGTGCAACCATGCCAGTTAAATCTTTTCCTGTCTCCCTTCTCAATGCCCTGTACCTTCCTAACCCCCTGTCGATTCCCCTCTCATTCACCCTCTCGCAAGCGGAATGAAAGTCATGTTTTGACATGGAATATGGAGCTTTAAAGAATAGGAGTGGCACCTGTCCCACATAAAAAAAACTTTACTACAAATGATAAAGAGTGAAAACTTGAACCCTTCGAGAAACATGCCACGACCGCCCCTCCTTGTCCATCATTCCAGTTCGGAGAGACCCACACTAAGGGGAAGCCTCACTCACTGCGCATCTTAGATTCTCTATGCCCTGATGAGGACCTCCAATGTAAATTTTTTCTTAGCCCATGCAGTTATCGCAAACCTAAATTTGTTGATACCATTAACTCTTCGCTGCTGAGTAGCCCCCGTTCGGGTTGTGGTGAGTTTTTTTTGGGGGTGGTTTTTTTTTTTGGGTGGTTCTCTAATTTGGCCCCTTCACTAGCCTCCCTCCCCCTTGCACTGGAACCTGCTTCCCCAGCTTCTGTTTCTTGCTGTTTTTCCTCTCCAGGCCAATCATACCGGATCTTTTTCTTTCGAGTACTTTTGTAAAATAATGCTAGACATCCTTCCATTTATACCATGTCCGTCCTTCTTCCCACTCTGTCCAAACTTTAATATTTTTTTCCACTTGTTCCACATGAACCTCAACAGCCTTTAGCATTACGCATCGGACATGTTGATAAATAGATGAATTCACATCTTTATTCCAAAGTTTTTTCCAGCGAAGCGAACCCCCCGCCGCTTTTTGGGGCCCTAGTTTCCCCTTCCTATAAAGGTCACCCTTCACTATTTCTTCCACTGTCCTTTAATTGCTGATATCTTTCTCTTGCCTCTGTTGTTTGATTTTCCTGACCCTTAGAGTCATCTGCTTTCGTATCTATTGAGTAGTTCCCCATTTGGCGACGTTTAGCCTTTTTCAGAGTATTTACTCGTGCTTGCTCCGCTTTTGTAGCGGAAAGTTTCGTTACTCAGATCATGTTGGCCGAGATGAGCGTTCTGGCTTCAAAGGGTGCTCCCCTGACAAGTTTTGGTCGGAGCGTTTCTCTGTCTTATCTCCCTTGCCGTTCACGACGGTTTGCGCAGCCTTGATCCTATGATATGATGAATTTTATGGTGAGGAAGTATTTGTGTGGGGCGGTCCTACTAAGCGAATTTTTTGTTTGACTGTTCATGCCGCCTCTCTCTTCCTCTGCGTCCCAACGAGTTTGCGGGCGTGCCTTGATTTTTCTTTCACGTAGGTTTCCTGTTTTTACTCCAAATGGGGACTGATTCATGTTCCTAGTCTAACATCTTATATACCTTTCTCCTTTACTTCGCGGCCCTCGCTCTCACCGAGATTCTGTGTTCCTTCGGCGGATCTCGTTGAGATGAATAGTGGTAGCGTGACCTGTCTCCCAAGCGATCGCTTTCGCTTTACTTTATGACCGGCAGGACGTCACGTTGCCTGTGCCCATGAAGCTTTGTGTAGCCGACCTTTCACTTCGTTCTTGGTTTTGCCCCTGGACCCTTCACCTAAGGTTCCCCCCTCATGCCTTTTTTCCTCATGCTTTTTTTGTCTCCTGCTTTCTATCCGCCTGTTTGATGGCCTTAGAACGACTGGGTGCCTCACAGCGCGGCGTTGATGTTTTCATCGTGTTCCCAGGCATAGTCCCGCCTTACGGCATCGCCGATGTAGAAAGTTTGTCCGCTCATTGTATAGCCATCATTCGAAGCAGGTGAAATACTTTCTTATCCCGCCCCCGCCCTTCCCGCGTCCAGCAGCGTCTCCGTCCTACGCTGCCAACGACCAATTTTAGATCTCTCTCCCCACCGTAAGACGGATTAATGTTGATGATTAGTCTTTCTTTCGAGAGTTTCCCCCCCCCCCCCCCTGATGGCCCACCCCCCACCACCTTAGGACGGGAGGCGGTGTTTGACTAGAAATCCTCCTCTCGAACTGGGCAGAGCTTCCACGATTCTTCATCCGCCCGCCTCTGGTGATATATATCTCTAATACGTGTTTTTAGTTCTGAGTTCACCCCTTCTCCCTGTGTGGATGTACGCTTCCAATGCTCTTTGACTCCCCCCCCCTCGATTTTTTCTTGGAGATTCCGTCCCCTTTCGTCCGCCCTCAAGAAATTTGAATTTTTATGTAGGGTGTTTTTCCCGCTCTGATATGTTTCCTCGCCCTCAAGCTCCATTGAGCCTATGTTATCGGGTGATTTCAAACTTCGGCAGACGACCGTCGGCGACGTTGGCGCTTTTCCTTGGCGTGGGCTGGCGCAACACCCCGTTCTACGTTGCCACCTGCTCGAACGGGTAGTTTTCTACGGAATATGAACACCCCCTTTCTAAATCTTCGATGCGTTGCACCCGTTTTCATTGACTCTGTTTGAGCACGCCTTATTTTCACATCGACTGCCAAGAATATGGGACCTGACAGTATAAACCTTGCAAGCCCCGCCGGTTAGTTTCAGAAACGGTTAGACGCCGGCCTTGCTTAAATCTGATGGTTTTTAACTGATGGCTCGTTTCCCCGTATCGAATACCAAAAGTTTGGATTCTTCACCCATCACCTATTCAAACCAATCTATTAAGTGCGCACCTTTTCTTCCCGGTACGCCTTTCCCCGCAGACGTCGCTCCATTTTTCCTAAACATCTTCCAGGCCTACCCCCCTGCATAGTTTCATAGTACAGATTTTTCTCCAAAGATCCCCCCTTCAACCAGTTTCCTCTAGTTTTTTGATGCAGGTTCCATCTCCTCCCTTCGAGTTCTAGCCTATTTACGTCACAATCATAGCCGCATTGTCGATTTCGAAATGTAGAGAAATGACACAGCGCCATAGACCTCATCCTGTGTGTTCTACGGTCTGACCTCGCTTTTCTTCAGCTCTTCTCCTTGGGAGACGAAATTTTAAGCAGAAGGGCGGCATTCACCGGCAAAACCCTAATTTTTCTTTCCACTTTCTGCCCCCGCCCCCACCCTAAGCCCCCCCATACCTGTCTCCCACAACAGGTGCGCATCCACTGCTGCCACCAGGCAGAAAAACCTTTTGACGCCTTCCGTGCTTCCAGCCTTTCACCCCTTTAAGACCTGGCCCCATCCCTTTTTTTACCGCCACTCGTCTCTGCTCACGCTGGCTCTCCCCGCTCGATTCCTTCCAACTTCCAGTGGACACGCCAAAGCGGAGGCCATTCCAGTACCTCGGCCGAATCCGTTCTCCCTACTCCACGCCTGATCGAAGCTATTACTGTCGGCAGCCGGGCCCACCCTCGATCACCCTTACCAGCCAATTCCTTTTGGACCCGACAACCTGGTTTGAGCCCCTCCCCGACTGGTATAAACCTAGTCTCTTGCCCCCAAGGACCTTCGTTGTCCTCTATTGTCCTCAAATTTGCACTTGGAGCTCATCAATCACTCAAGCGGTTGTTAACCCCAAGGGTCGATCTGGTCAATCGAAAGGCTGTTTAGTTTTCCCCGTGGTATCCCCTTCCTTCGTTCCTCTTTCCCTCCTTCGTACGGTGACCTTTCTTTTAATTTTCATTTCCATGCTGAGAAATTGATTTTACCCCGACAATCTAACGCACCTTCATTAAGGGTGCCGGCCTCTCTCCCAAACTCAGCTTTCCTCTTCCTTGCCCCTTTTGCTGGCAATTTCTTGCCCGATTCGCGCCACCCGAAAGACGTGTACCCCGCAAGCCGAATCCGTGAAATGGACACCCCCCTTCAGATAATTTGCGCTCGTTTCAATTACAGGCTTTTCCCTCCCCCTGCTTATCTCCCCGCATCTCCTCTCTTGAGGCTAGGGCTGCTCTTTCCTTTCTCCGACGGACCGTCGGGACGAGAAGGCGGTTGGGTCTGATGTTTTTTTTCTTTTCACGGTCCCCATTACATTGCTCCCGGGGTGGGAGCACTGTGTTTTTCCTGAAGGAAAGTTTTCATCTCTTTTCCATGCGCCCATGACCTGGCAGGACATATGATGTCCTTCCTTGGCGGCGGTGTTTTTTCCACTGCCCTGGACACTACAGTTTAGTCCCCTCCTCTGTCCTGCGCCGTCTCCGAGATATTGGCCCCACTGCAAGCCGAGACCGGCATCGCGGCGCCCTTGAGCCCACGATTTAGAGACCGGTCTGTCCCGAGCGTCCCACACATACGCCACAACCACTTCTCCCCTCCTAATCCGTGTTGTGTGCCGTCTAGATGGTTTTTGCGTACTATTTTGTTTTTTCTCCCTGGACGATCACCCCCTTCATTCTCGACATCGTTCTCCCGTTCTCAGCGATTCTCTTTCGGAGGTCAATCCGCTGGTTCGCACTATTCTCGTCCGCCGCAATCGAAGTGACGAAACTCCAGAAAATCCCCTAGCATTCCCTTAGCTTTCCAGCTTCCTAGCATCTTACTTCATTAAGATGGCGACGGGACCGCGTATCGCGTCATTTACTGGCCCCTGCCACAAACTTTCTGACCAATATACCGCGTGAAACGTTTGACGTGCGACAACATCTGCCCTTTCGTCCCGACCTCCCTGCTCTTCCCTCAGTCCCGCTGAGCTCTAACCGAACCTCCGCCGCACTTGGCGATTAGCTCCTTAGCATTGAAAGTGCTCTGTCTTTCCCGCCATGCTTTATTCCCATTAATGAATTTTGAGCCATTTCACGATCTTGCTTCGACTGAGTATCCCCCAGCCCTTCCTGTCTCTCCTTTCTGTTCCAATCCCCCCGCCCTCCCCCGGGCAATTCCTGCGACCTTGGTTTTCGTCTCGTCCTCCTTAAAATAGGATTAGTTGTAGCTTAAGTTCTTTCTGTCCCCCTTTCAATGTCCTTAAATTTTTCCCTATCGGCAACTTGCCAACTAACGCTTACACGGGTCACAGCCGCAACAGCCTTTCGCATTCTCGCCAATGTTTTGACACCTACTAACAATTAGTTCTTTTTTGTCCCCCCGTGTTTTACTTTTCTGACGCTTCAGCCTTTCCCTACTGAATTTTCTTTTTGGCAAAGCGGACCTTCGATCTTCCCTTTTCAAGTCTTTTAGTTGTCTGTCCACCTGGTAGCATGCTGGATGGGTGCGTGTTTAGGTGCGGGTCCCTGATAATAGCTTTATCCGGGACGGTCTGTTAGGGTAAGGATCAGGTTTTTCTGCCTGAGGCCCGTTGATGGCATCCGCTTTCTTCACTTTTTTCCTTCTTCCGGGAGATTTCCCGATTTATCTTCCGAGGCTTTCACCAGTGTGTTCGTGACCCGGTCGTGAGCTGCTCCCGGACGTGGGAGTAAAGAAATTTTTCGCCCTGGTGGCGCCTGCAGTTGGGTATTCGGGAATTCAGAACGTGGTTCTTGTCTTCCGATTGACTATTTTGTGCGCTTCCCCCCTACCGAATTTGGCTTTTTTCCTTTGCCGTCCCGAGCACGATGGCGTAACCAACTTCGCTTTCTCCAGAGTCTTTCTTCGTCCGGAGGTCTGCAAGTCGGGTTGCCTTTTTCGGACGCGTTCGCTTTTCATCTCGACAATTCGTTCCTGCCTGGCCGTGAATATTTCTCCCAGAGGCTAGAAACGCCAGGGAGTCGAGGCTCGCTCCCTCTTGATTGTTTTTTTGCGGATAGCACTGTCTGGCGATTCCAGGTTTGTTTCTTGACCGGCTTTCTTTTCTCTTTTTCCCCATGCCCGATATCGTCGGGTGACCCTTTGACCGGAAGGCCTGCCCGCTCATGCACGTTTTTTCTACTATTAGCCGATAGTAGTCGTCCCTTGCGGGGTTATGTTTCTTTAGACATTTCGTCTCTCCGGTACGAAAAGTCATTCTAAGCAGTGACGGTCGCCGCTGATACTCCTTTGGCTTTTTGTATTAACGGCGGCCTGGTACACTCTCGTCGATGATTTCTCGTTTGCTCACCGGCATATGGCCTCAATTGTGAAGGTTAGTTTCTATGTTGGACCAGGTGTTCAGGAGCGGTATACCACCCCCTTTCCCTTCGCATTTGACGTATCGTTTTGTGGCCCCCAGCCCCGCAATTCCCGCGGCCAGCCCTTTGTCCCCTCCCTCTAGTCCTACCTTTTTTCGTCGATCGAACTCGGCGTTCGGCTGGATGATGAGCTTGCTCGCGTTTTTTACAAGGCGATTATTGGCCCACAACCCCCCCCCCATCCCATGCCTCTGTGTTAGGCGGCGCCTTCTGGGCTCGTCTCGCAAATGTCCCCGATCGACACTTGAGAAGGGACCGTGAATGTTTGAGCGTTCATCCGCCCATGGCGGGGTACTCTAATAATAAGTGGTTTTGTAGAGAGATACACCTTCTCTCCAGTGCGGATGACTTCAATTTTCGTGACTTCGCCCCATTGATGTCCTTTGTCGCCCGCGAAAGGGCCCTCCGCAATCTTTGGAGGGTTTTTGGTTCCAGCTAGAGCTCTTTTTCGTCGCGACAGACCACGTTCTCCTCCCTTCATCCCCTCCGCTCCGTGTTTCGATCGATCTTCAATGTTTTTCCTCTAATCTCGACGTCTTTCTCGGAATTCGATGGCTGCGCCAAAAACCCTCATGACCCGTCCTGGTTCCCCGGCCCTGACCCCACGGGGTCTACATCCGTATTGCCGTGCCACGGCTAGACTATGCGGCGCCGAGGCAAGAATCTCGCCACTTCTGACTGAATTGCTTTCTCCGAAAGCCCCCGCCAACCTTTGGCGTCAGCACGCGTGCTGTCCTCCTTCAATGCTTTTTCCTGACCCGGAATCTGGCGACGCAATGTCTCCCTCCCGCAAAGTTTCTTTTGTCTATAGGTAATACCCAGACCCCCGAGTACTTACTCTCGGACCGGTTCCATGACTTTCAGAGTCCTCCTCCCGAGCATCTCTTCTATGTATAGACCCCCCCTCTAAAGGTCATTCTTCATACCCCTTTAGCGTCAGACCTGGCGCGTCCAGCAAGAAAGATCGAAAATTCTAGTGATCGAGAGCTCCCTCCCATTCTCTATTCTCGTCTTTCAAGAAACTTCCCAGTAAGGATCCTTCCCCGCCCTTCTCTCTGCGGTTCCTTCCCCCACGCGTCGACCTGCAACCGACGGAATAGACCTACTTTAATGCGGGCGAGGATGAACTACTCAGCGATTCTGGGACGCAGGGCAGGAGATGCGGGAAGCCTGCACCGCACCATTCGGGCAATTCGGCCGCCCCCCCTAAGCAACTCTTTTCCTCAAAAATCCTTGTCCATCCCGTACCGATCTGCGCTTTCGCACCACCCAGGTAGTGACGTTCCTTTCCTGCGTACCGCCCTGGTATAACCTCTCCGAACCTGGTCGACAGCCCTTGCCCCACCCATCTTTCTTTTCTCCGGAGCATCGCCCCACCTAGTGTGCGAGTACGAACACCCAAGTCTACTCTCAACACAGAGGAGCCATCCCCTTCTTCATACCTCTTCAGTTTTCTTCCTTGCCTTACCATCCCCTTCCTTTTTTGGTGTTGTTTTGTTTGTTTTTTTTTTTTTTGTTTTGGTGTGTTGTTTTTTTTTTTGTTTTTTTTTTTTTTTTTTGTTGTTTTTTTGTTTGGGGTTGTGTCTAAGTATCCTCAGGAAGGCAGTCTCCACCCTTTTCCTCGACGATTCCTCAAGAATTCTACTCTTTGGGACCCCCCCACGGAGAATTGACCCCGAAGGATCGAAGGATACCCTTCAGTTTAGCTTTGCACCCAACCCGCAGCCCCTTCTTCGTCATTCTCGACTGTCCGACACCGTGACTGGAGCATACTCAATAACCTTCGAGATTTTCAACACGGCTTTGACCCCTTCCACTTTTTGGGTTTTCCGGTTTGTGACCGTTTTCGCGCTTTTCGTCAGAGTTGCCTCCTCTCCACTGATACAACTTTTCAGGACAATTGCTAGACCCCTTTTACCCCGGACGTCATCTAAAGCCCCTTATTCCCTATCCTGAGTGCATGCTCCTGAAAAACCCCCCGCAGTCGGTTCCTTGCCCCGGTTGGCAAATTCTAGTGAATTCGGCCCGATCTTTAACAAAACGACTGTTTGTCCAAGCTTAATCTCCTCTGAATTCATCAACCCCCTCCTTATAGTGGGCTCTATTGGGGAAAAAAGGACGATTCTACCTTAATGCTAGCTCCTTTTCCCTCTAATCTCCGTTCTTTCTATTTGCTTTCCTTTATTTCTATCATTAACAACCGACTAAAGAGGGAAGAGTAATTTCTTCTTCGGTGGAGGTAAGAGTGTCTCGCGGTTCAAGGTTACACGCGGTATTTTTCCCTTGTTTTTAGCCATTTTCTCTGCCACGCCAGACCGGTTTCCAATGCGCCTCACATTGGCAGGAATATTCTGGTCCCGTCGTTGCACCAAGGCTAGGGTGAACTTGCTCTTTGTCGAAAGGTTGTCAATCATTGCGCCGGTATAGCTGCGACCTGCATGAGCCCGCGAACCTAATCGCTGAGAACTTTGAGCACCTTCCTTTCTAGATGACCCTTCGGTTTTCCCATGGCGGTCCAACCAAAAACCCAAAACCACTCTTTCTTCGTTTCCCCGTTGGTGTTTTTTTTGGAGAGATGTTTTTGGTATTTTGGTACCAGGACGACCCCTAATTTGAACCTTCGTTCCATTTCTTTTTTTCCAGGTTTCTCCTATTCGGTCGGCTGCGTGCCCCGATGGTTCGCAATATTCGTTAATTCTCCATGCTCGTGAATAACTTCCAGTAACGATTCCCCCTCCTTCAGCTGACTTCCAATTATTTCCGAATGCCATGGTAATTTTCGCATTTCAACCCCTGATCGGCTGGCCTGCTGACCCATTGAATCACCCACCGTGTACCAATGATACCGATGAACCGTGCCCGAGCGACAACATATGCCCTTCCCTTTCCGCCTTCTCGTCCTCAGCGTTCCCCCCTGCGCCTTCAACTTTCAGCTCAGCCGCACGGCGATTATGCCGGATTGATATAGACATTGAAGTAATGTTTTAAAGAAAAGGATCCTCCCCCCCCACTTATCTGTACCCCTGTTGACCATCCGTTTGACTTCGTCTAGTCCCTTTTTTTATGACCTTGCCTTAACAGAACTTCCCCTGGGCAATGAACTTACGCACCTCTTTTGCGTCTCCGCCCTCCTTCCCATATTTTCTTTAGGTTACTAGTTGTTAACATCTGTTCCCATTCCTTAATTATTCCTGTTTCTTATGTCTTATTCTGCAAAAGAATCCTATACTGGTCACATTTTTTACCTACCCTTTTTCTCATTCCTCCTCTGCCTGTGATCAACTACTGATGGACTATTGCCCGAGGGATGTCCCAGGAACTTTCGGCGTTCGACCGCGATTTCAGAGTATGATTTTTTGGGCAACTTGGAACTGCTTTCCTTCTTTCCAATTTTTCTCTCGTTTTCTCCCACTGGATAGTTAATTTCTTTTATAGTATATCTAGGGGGTAGGCTGAAGGACTTTTAGCCCCTCATAAGGTAAGTGAGTTTTATGGTAAGGCCCTTTTCCCTTATTCCCTTCCGAGTGTCCCTCTTTATTTCCTCCTCTTTTTCTTTTCAAGGAAATTGGCGTACAAAGCGACTCGAGCATTGTCGCGCCAGACTATTCCGCGCCCTCCTTTCTTTAACATTCTTCTGTCGACACGTTTGTTCTTAGCTTTTATCCGTGTTAGCGCCGGCCTTGCGTAAGACCTGTTGGCCTCCCTTTGTGTGACTCTTACTAGGCTCCTTGACCCCTTGATGGTTCTGCCCCCTTTTTATCTTCGGGTGGGGCGTCCTCCCTGTTCCTCCCTGCTGGTTTTGGCGCGGTTGGCTCCTGCAGCCTCTCCAAGCTTTCGTCCACGGAGCTCAGATTTTTGTTTTGTCAGGCCCGCGACACGATTTGCGCTTTCGATTTTTTGCAGGTCGTCGCTACCAGCATTTTCTGAACTTCGGCCTGCTCTGGGCCGGAAAGTTCGGTACAAATACCTGTCCCTTCGAGAAGGTCGCATCGCATCGCCCCGAGCTGCTTGTCGTTTCGCGTCGCATTTTTTTCCTCTTTTCCCAGTTTCCTGGTCTCCTTGACGTTATTCTGTTCGATGACAATTCGCCGATCTCGGAGGCGGGGATGTCGGGCATGGCAAAGGTGGGCCGGTCTCATGACGCTTTTTTTTCTCACCGATCTCTCCCTCCCACCCTTTCTGGGTATGGGTTTTTTTGACATTGCGGCCTGGTAAAAGCCAGGACCCCTTAGAAGGACAGGGGCGTATTAACGACTACCCTGCGGGTTTGCTTGAGCCCACGGATGTGGTTTCCCTGTACCCCCAGAGTTGCGGCCCCCTTTTTCTCCTCGTTCCCCTGCATAGGCGATCCTTGTTCACATCGAGATATAAAGTCTTTTTTATAGCATTTGGAGCAGGTTGCTATCTTTTGCCATTAACCCAGTAAAGAGCCAGTCCTTCTAGAATCCTTTCCACTTTCCCGAACCATTGAGCCTCAACCCCCTCCTTTCTCCTTCATGTATTGCTGCTTTTACGTCTGGTTCCCATAATACCTGAGCTTTCCAAACAAACCCCAACTAATTCTTGCGGAGGCCCCGTCGGTACTTCGCGTCTCCGCTCTTCCCTTACCGCCTCGAACGGGCGTTGTCACAGAATTGAGATCTCCGCCCAATGGCGCATTGGTTTCTTTTCTCCCCAGTTGTTTTCTCGAGCTTCCCCCCCCTTTTCGCGCCATGTTGCGGATCCTCACCCCTGCTTTCGTTCCCCTTTCGCCCCGTTCGTCGCGGATGAGATTCACCGAAAAGGTCAGCCGCCTCCCGACAAGAAGGCATGTGAGGGGGTTTTCTTTCCGCCTTTATCTTTCATCTTTTCCTCTTCCCCTCCAAGCTCATCATCCATGATCGAAGAGAGCTGGGTTCGCTTATTAAAAAGGTCGGCCAGCTGAAGTCGGCCTGTACTGCTGGGGGAATTTTTCTGTTTTGGCGACACACCCCGCTTTCCCCCCGTCTCCTTACCCGGGTAGTGGTATACCGGCTGACCCAGGGTATACATCTGCCCTGAGCGTGCAAAATCATTCTACGGGTAGCACGAGGTCATCGTCGCCAGTCTGGACCAGGCCCCTCTTCAAGGTCCCCCTTGCCCTGCCAACGGGCGTTGCTTCGCCTTCGGGCCAGGTTTTCCTCTCCTTTTGAAAGCTCTGTTTGGGAGACAGACCCCACCCCATCCCCCCGTCCCTCGACCAAAACCGAAAAGGTTTGCAGGCCCTATCGGTACTCCCCTTCCCTCCCATAGCCTCATCGGCCTCACCTGTGCCTTTCCGCCAGAAAGGTAAAAGACCCTCCCGATTAGATCAACCCAACAGTCTCCGTTACACTGATCCGAGGTCATCGTCCCGACCCTAGAAGCCCCGACCACTATCTTCCCAGC
>Ga0179593_1428483_pt1 | contig 13690 bp, 19 predicted proteins | sample CZODoug2_1_08_16_FD_185931 | JGI IMG/M metagenome (GOLD analysis project Ga0179593, IMG submission 185931) | Vadose zone soil fungal communities from Angelo Coast Range Reserve, California, USA - CZODoug2_1_08_16fungal (PacBio error correction) | ecosystem: Environmental > Terrestrial > Soil >... | reverse complement strand
CCTCCTGTTCCAAGTGTAGTTTGTCTACAATATAGAGAAACATAAGGAAGTTCCTCCGGTTTATCCCCCCATCAATTAACCTTCCGGTTCGGATTTCAATCTAGTACTACTGGACTGTCAATACTGTGTTTTGTGCATCCCCTCCCAGTCATGTCCTTTTACCCAATTCGGGCTCCAGGCATCCCCCCTCTCGTGGTTTAGTGATCTCCCACTTGATTCCTCCTTTTTTCCTTCGTCACCGGATGCGGGGTTTAGTCACTTTTTTTTAAGTCGTTAGTAAGGCCCTTTCCGAACCCCAATCCTTCCCCCGGTAAGGAAACTTTTTTCGCTCGCATGTCTTTAAGTAAGTTCGGGTCAATTTCACTTGATGAGAACTGCTCAAAACTATTGCCAACAACCTTCTAATAACCAATCTTTCTATTCCATTTTTCAATTTTTCACAATTTGTTTATAGGCATATTCCCCCATATGATTTTTTTCCCTTTCCTCGGTTCTTCCTTGAGAAGACGTACGCAGACCCGCCCCATTTCCGGGGAAAAGGCTGGCTTGTTTTATTGTAAAAAACTCTTTCTTTTTGTGTCTCCGAGTTGTTAAGTCCTAATGCAGAACCCTCTCACTTAAACCCCTCTTGATTGCCCTCACCCGTTTGTTGAGAGGTCGAATGTGTCTACCCAGATACACAAGGGCTCTTTTCGGGAAGGCCACCCCCACCTTTTTTTGATATTCATTCCCCTGTCGCTTTTTTGCCCCAAAATTTGCCCTTTGTTAGAGTTTTTCCCGCTCCCTGTTCCCAACTCTTTGCTTGCTCGTCTGCAATTTCTTTTTTTCTCCTCCGGCCATTCCCTCTTACCTTTTTCGGTTTCTTGCCCACCCTTCTGCTTTCCCCCGCTTCATCTTTCGCTTTGTTCGGGTTCGATGACACGGTTTCATCGACCCTTTGTTGTCCCCTTCTTAATTTCAACATACCCCCTTTAATATGAAGGTTTTCCCTGAACCAGGTTGAAATAGTGATTCCCCCTCTTTTCAAGAATCTCCCTGGTAATTTGTGGCGCCATCGCTGTTTGCACACCCGCAGTCTCCCGAAGATTTCTTCGACCCGGCACCAGCAAAAGCAGGGTTTCTGCGACCCTTTTTTTTCCTTCTTTCCCTCAATGACTTAGCACATTTCCCCCCTCAATCGTGACTTTTCCTCTTTTTAGACCCCCCAAGTGTATGATTTTTTGACTGAAAATCTAGGTGGACTCGTTCAACCTGTCTTCCCCTTTGAGTTTAGCTTTTTTTCGTCTACTTGAAAGCGAGCCCTCCTAGTTCGCCAAGTCGCCCCGCCAATCAATTCTTTCACCAAGATAATGGTGACCCCCTCACTGACCTCACCTTGCGCTCCACAACTTGTTCAAAAAGTCGACCTGTTACCTCCCAGTCTCAAGGCTCAGGAAGAGAGGTTTCGGTTAGTAGTTGAGGACGTTGTCTTCTGCCCATGACACTTTTCCCCCCCCTAAAAGTCTGGTCAGGTGACCCCAACACACCCCACCCCTTCGGATAAACCGTTTTCTCCCGCCGCGTGGGAGGACGCTGGTCCTCTTCCCACCGGAAATGACTGGCTTCAGTTGGTTGTCTCGTCGATTCTCTTTATATTTATCGGCCGCGGAACTCTTTCCCCCTTGAATATAAACTTTTTTTTTCCATCGCGGCCCGCCTTGCGACCCCTTTTTTTTTTATTGCGATTCAATCGTGCCTCGTTGAATGTTTGGGGGGTTTTCCAGGGGATTAAAACCTCCACGGCTGTTCTTCCTTCCTCCGTGCTCTTTTTCCCTCGGGACCGGCGGTTAGTCATCAAGCGGGCCCAACTTTTAAATTGCCACTGTATTCCGCGCTCGAGTTTTACCTACTTATGGATTTTCCCCCCCACCCGAGACCCAAACCCGCATGCTTCACCGCAGTATCCCCTACTTGGTTAATAGGCGTATGTTAAGTTCGATCTTACTTGAATGCATATGTTGAAGGATGCCTCTACTTTTGACTCTTTGCAAATGATTCCTCCGATGAAGGATTTGTAGGGTATCCCCCTTGGGCTTCCTCCGGGGGTGGGGCCAACCTCCCGATTAATTCCTTTTCCCCTCTTTCCCCGCTACTCATCCTTTCCCACCCCTTAGTGCACTTTTCTATACGCTCCTTCATACTTTCCAAACGTCTTAGTTTCTCTCTTTGTTGGGGTGATGACCCGTTCCTCCCTCGGAAGCCTTTTTGCCCATCGTTCGCGGCTTGCCTTGCAAAACCGGGGGTCGTGATCCTGACCTCTGTTGATCCGCATTGGAAGCAATTTTCTGCCCCCACCGTTACTTGATCCCCCCCTTCCAAACTGCAACCCCAAAATTCTGATCCCTCGATGTCCTCCTTCTCCATTTTACACCCCGTCCCCGGCGGAGTATTCCGTCGTTCAATGTTTATTCCCTCCTTGAGATCGACCCTTCCCTTCGCCCCGATTGCCCCGATTTTCAACAACCAAACTTGAATCATCTATCCGGCCCGTTTATCTCCCAACAAGGAGCCCCATGCTGTTTTTTTGCCCTTTCATTTCCTCTCCTGTGAATTTAAGGATGCAAATTCATCCTTTTTTTTCCTTTTTCGTTACTCCTCCTCCGCGTTTTTAATGCCGGGCAGAGTCCCCACTAACTGGTTTTGACGTTTCCTTGGTTCGCTCAGGTGGATCGAATAGTACTTTTTTTTTTCCTCGTACCCCTGCTTTTCCCCCCGAATGGATTCTGTCGCTTCAGAACTAGCTGATTCATTTAGAAGACAGATCATGCTTCACTTATTTTGCCTTCCATTTTTACCAAGTCTACCCTCCCAGCCTCTTTTCCTCGACTCTTCTGCACAGACTTTTCCTATTCATTCTCATTGAACTTTTGGATTGGGGAATTTTCGTTTCCATTTCGGACGCCTGCCCCACTCTTCTTGCCCGGTCTTCGAAACCTCTCCTGCTCTTTTATTTCGACTGTCGCTGCTACCCAGAGATGGAGAAACGGTATTCCTTTTTCACCCCTGTCCTACTTCCCTGTTGCCCGGCCCTTCAGACGTAGTTCAACTCTTTTTTGCGAACTTCCCTTTTCCCTGAATTCGTGCTTTCCTACGGTTAATTAGCTATCCGGAACCTTCTGAGAAAAGCGTTTTAGGCCCCAGCATAAAGTTTTCAAGCCTCCCCTGATTTTTTTTAATTTACTGTACGTCTTTTCAACATGAAAGGATACTCCTGCACACGGACTCTAAGTTTTGGAGCAGTGGAGCTTTACCTTCTTTTCTATTTCACTCCCTTTCCCTCCAATGGAGGAAAGCGAGGTCCTACTCTCCCCCCCCCCCCCCACTTTTGTTTCCAATATGCACTTTGAGCTTTTCATCCCCCCTCCTGACTCTCTTTACTGCTTGAGGTTCGGCCTTTTCTTTTCCTCAACTCGGGACAAAGACTAGTTTTTTTTTTTAAAGCCATCACTTGCTTGCCTTGCTCTTCTGTGGCTGACTTCAAATACTCGCAGCTCGTCTGCTAGATTCCCCCCCGACCCATTGAGATAGAGAGCTTGGGATATGCCCTTTCCTTTTCTCTTTTTTCTCCTTCCTTTCCAATCTTAGTCTTGGGACCCTCTTACGCTTACAAGCCCTCTACTCTCCTTCCCTCCGTTTTCAGGAAATGCCTTGTTCTATCCTTACGACTCTCCCCGTTCTTCTTCCCCCCTTTCACCCAATGCGACTTCACCTTTTCCTCGCGTGGTGCCATCCGACTACCCACCACCTAGCCCGATTAGTTGGGCGTTCTAATCCCGGCTTTTCGAATGTTGCCCGGACATGTGTGGTGCCGAAAAACTGTCTCGCATCGTCTGGATTGATTTCCGAAACGTTTTCATTAGTTTCGTTCAACCTGAGACTTGTAATATTTTTCGTGCGTCCCTGATCTCCGACTTACCTTGCCCCCTTAGTTTCTTCTCCTTTCTTTTTTTTCCCCCTCCCCCCTCGTTTGTTTTTTTTGAGATCTATCCTCATGGTCAATGGCGGTTGTCAAATCTTCCCTCTCGTTGCCCCGGTTCGGCTTCTCAGTTTCCCCCAAAAGGAAATTATTATACTCTCGGTCCTTTCTTCCTCCGGTTTTTTTGGGGCTGCCCATTGCCTATTCCTTTCTAACAATTTTTTTCTCCGACGAATCCGATTCCCTCCACACTCGATCGTGCTCGGTGGGTAGGAAGATGTCCCTACCACTCCCTCCTTTCTCTTACCTCTTCGGTGGCTATCCTCGCTATTCTTAGGTAAGGCGAACCCAGTGTTTTCCTGCCTTCCTTTCCTTTTTCGAGATTTTAAGTGCTTTGTTAAGTTGGGTCGCCATAACCCTTTTTTTTTTTTTGAAAAAGTTAAGGCCTTTCCCTGATTCCCCACCGATAATACCCATAGATCGCTTCCCCCCCTTTTGCACAATTTGTTCCCGGCATCTTTTTCGCAGCTTTCTGACTTTAGGTTTTATGTTACTTCCACAGCCAAGGAAAAGGAGTTGGACTTGTCCCCACCCCTTTTTTCTTTGGGTTATTTCCTGAGTTAGGACAAGAATCAGATCAATGAATCCCTCTGCGAAAACCTCTATTTTCTTCTTCCCCTCCTCCTCATGCTGCGCTCCTTCTCGTCTGTGGTCTCTGCCTTGCCTTTCAACTATCCTTCTCTCCATGTCGTCCGGCCTTTTCCTTGGGTCCTCGGTCGACTTGTCTTTCCTTTTCCGCCTTGGTTTCATTTGCAGGTCCGCCTCAAGGTTTTTCTCCAAGCGAACAAGTCCAGCGCTTTTCGCTGCTTGGCGCCCCGCTCTGTGTCGCTCCGGATACCGGGTTCTTTCGCCCTGTTTCGACCTCTCCAAGTGCATCTCTTGACGGCCACCCCACATTGTGGGCTTATCAAGGGTGCGAACCTTTTTCCTGACCCCCTGATTCTATTTTTTTCTCTTACCTGCTCCCGACTCCGGCCCTGTGCTCTGAGTCCCTTTATCCTTTCCATCCTTAGTAAGTCTTTCTTTCCTTCCTTAATTTTCGCCGATAATTTTTTAGTATGATTCTGGTCTTTCTGTTTCCCTTACTTAAATTAAAACTCTTCTGGATGCTCCACCCACCTACTTCCCCTTTAATATTCCCTTCTCTTCCACCTCGACTACTTTTTATCTTCAGGGCGGAGTAATTAGAAGCAAAGCCTTGGTAGAAAATACCCGATTTGTGCCTAGCTACGCTACGACCGATTTCTTCTACCCCGCACTGGCCTATCAATCCTTTTGTTTTTTTCTCCGACCTCGCACTCCCTTCTATCTTCATATGACCGTCCTGACGTGGCCCCCCCCATACCCCGTGCTGGCGAAACTTTATGTGCCAGACATCTTTCCGTCCGAACCCTCTCGGGTCATGTCGACTTCTTTGCTTGAACCTTTAGTCCTTTTTTTTAAGCTGCTTCTTCTAAGAAGTTCCCCAGATCCCCCCGATCGTCGTCCCACGCACCTCCATTCGGCAACACCTTTTTTCCTGCGTTTCCCACCAATGACTATCCCCTGCCCCCACCTTTTCGCTCCCTCGTAAACCTTAGGCGTTAAACCAGTAGCCACTGTCACCAAACCCCCAAAACAACATGGTTTTTATAGCGGCTTGACTTTAATTTTCCTCCAGGCACAAATTCCCAGGGATCGTAACTGCCCACAAACCTTCTCAACATGGGTAGGGTTATCATAGGGGAATTCCCACAAGCCTTGATGCCGTGTGGTTTTTATCTTGGGTTTTTGAGTTTTCTCTCAGAGCCTTCATGACAACTTGCAACTCGCTAACGCCTTCCCTATGACCTTTTTGCTGGTATATCCGAACTCGCTGGATCAGACTTTTTGAATGTTTAGGGTCGTTGTCGCCCTCACGATGGTGTCTGGCTCCTCCCGCGGGATTCCCCAGGCGGTCTATTCATCTCCCGGTCCCCCCCCCCTAGTCGCGCGTTGGCCCCCCCAACTTCTCCCTGTTTTAAAACGGATCACAAACCCACGCTCATCCCTCAGACATAACTTAGACAAAGGTTCTTTGCTTCTTTCACGTGAGCCGATCGGATGCCTTGCACTACGGTTGATTGACGAGGAAGCGGTCAGATAAAGATGAGCGCTGAAGTGATTTGGTTTTAGAGGTAGAGTGGACTCCGCCCGGTTTTGAAGAGTCTCCTCGAAACACCCTTCATCCTTTCAACTCTTCACGCTTTCTCTTACACCCCCCTCTTCCCCCCCTCCTTACCCTCCTTATGGCCACTCTCCTTTTGCGAGTCGCATTCGCCGGTGACGTCAATCAGCAAGGCCAAAGGAGCTCTATCCTCGTTCGTGCCTGGCCCTTTAACCGTTGGGCCCTCTTGACCCGCCGGGTTATCCGCTTTCGAGCCCTTCGTCCCTCCAAGACCCTCCTTTCTCGTGGCCCCCCCCTAAACATACAATTCTAATTTGACGCCCCCACCCCCCGGTCATCGGCCGTTTTCTTCGCGAGTTTGGCAGCTGTTCTGCAATCGTTCGTCGATTCCCTGGCGCCACGATTGCCCGCTCCCACCAACAAAACTGAATATCACTGTTAATTCCCCTATAACCGGCGCGCCCCAGGTTGTTTTTCCGGCAATTCCGATCCTTGACTTACTGAATAATCGAATCATCTCGGGATTTCATGAGATCCCGGCCCTCCTCGGCGACGGCTGCCGGGATTACTTTACACTAACGGTTTCCGCATCTTTTTACGCTGGGCAGGGGGATCTATTTTTTTCCTGAAGGACCCCCCGCTCCCCCTTAGTTTCCGCTCTGAACTCGCTGGGTTACTCGCCCCTTGCCTTAGAAGATCCATGCCCCGGCACCCCTTACGGCCTTTCCCTTTTTTTTTCCGAGTCTCACATTCCCGACGGTCGCGGTATTCGACCTACTGTGTTAACACCACCCACGTGTCTGGACCCTGTTTTTTTCAATTGAGGACGCCTGCAAGAGTCGTCTTGTTTCCCCTGCGACCACCACAGTTATTCTGCCATAGTGTTCGGGCGATCCTCGGTGTAGTGCTCTGACCCAAATTCTTGCGGCACCATTCTTCTCCTTCGTTAATACATGACCCCTCTTCGACCGACCAGAAGATTCGCCCACCGCTGTTTTCGGCGACAACTTTAATATTAAATTGCGTGAGAAAGCGCTACCCCTGGTTTTCTTCATTCATTCACTGAGCTTTAGCGCACTCTCTTCTGTATTAAAGGTTTTTCAACTACCACTGATGGCCCTTCTGGCCGAGTTTAAGAAGCCTAAGGACGTACAGCGTCCCGTATTTCTTTTTTTGGCAGCTTGACCTGATGTCATCTCCAGCGTAGACATTTCCTTGCCAAAGGAGTAAGGTAAGCAAGCCCCACACTGTGTTTGCTCACCCAGAGAGAGAGCTGTACCCCTTCTATTTTAAGGCTGACTTTCTTGAAGGGTCCCCTCGGATACCCACTTTCCATATTTTCCCCCTCCTTGCCCCCCCTTCACTGTCATTGACGTTAGTATCTGCGATTCAAATAAGAGCCTCCGAATCTTGGATCTCTCCATGGGAAATTGCTCTTTTTTTCCTATTGTTTATCGGGTTTGGCACTTTTTTTCGCCCTTTTTCCTCCTTTGCCCAAGTCGTTCATGCTGTTCCTACCCCGTAAATTAACCCCCTTCAGGTCTGAAAGCATTATTTGCGCTATTGGGTTTCTTCCTTAGCCACACTCTCTCGTATTTCCAACGCATAGTTACACGCAGTAAGGAGTTTGTTCGCCCCTTCTTTCTCATTACCACGAGACGCCCTCCGCGCGTGTCCACCGAGGCTGTCTCCTTGTTTTTCTCCGGACCTGCTGACTGGCATCCAAAAACCCCCCTGTAGGCACTAGGATTCAGCTCTCTCGATGATCCGCCACGGCCGTTGAAGCTCTTTGCGTGAAACGATATGGTCCGCATGATGTTTTGCGCTCTCGATGATTTCATTCATCCACCTAGTTATCCCTTTTCCTTTCCCCTCATCCTTTTTTTTTTTTCCTTCGAGCCTCTCCCTGGTTCCAGGGGTTCCCTGGGACCTTTCCACTCCGCGCATCAGGAACCCTATTCCCTTTTTCCTTTTCCCCCCCCCATAAATTAAAAGGGACATCAACTATTTCCTTTCCCTCCGGATAACGTCCTACTTTTTTTTTTTGGCTGCCCCAGCAAGAATGTCATTTTTCTTAGGGGCCCGCCACAATAGTTTCTCAATCCCCTAGTGGCTCCCTTTTAGTAGAGTCGTACCCCCCCGTTTCATCTTTAACCGTTAACGATGCGGTTTTTATCCGCTGACTGGATTTTTCGTAAGCCTTCTACCCCCCCCCCCGGCCCTTCATCCCTTCTGCTTTACGAGATTTCCCTTTTTTTGATGGTGTACTCGTCATGAGCTGTTCTCCAACTCCTCCTTACCGCGGATAAGGAACCTATTCCCCAAAGATCCCCCCCTTTTCTTTTTTTCCATTCCCTTTGCACCCATGGTCTCCTTCATCTCTAGATGCGACGAGATCGGCGTTACTTCCTCCCCTCCTTCTAAAGGCATCAGATGTTCAAGGTTCGGTTAAATATTTGGGAGTTCCTCTTATGTCCCGCCTGCGACTTCCTCCCCTAACCTCCCTGTACCCCGCCTCTCTCCTGCCCGTCTTGTCACGCTCCTTACGCCCTCTTCTAGGCGCGCTCCTTGCCGCTTCCCTTTTCCTTATTGTTTTTCTCTTTGTCAGTGCTTCTCTTGTGCGGTGACAACAAGTTCGCGTTGTATGCTCTTCTCCTCGACCCCTCCATGCTCTTTCTGAACCACCCCCCCAAACTTTTTTTTTGGTCTTGACGATCCTTTTCTTTTTCCGCCAATGGTCCCCCTTCGACCCTCCTGGTTAAGTGTTCCCTGCGCGACATTTTCTTTTCCTCCTTTTTTTCTTGAGCAGTTCTTTTATCCGCCATTAGTAGGTCCCTTAAACCCCCTTATACCCATTCTTCCCTCCACTTTTTACAGGGCTATTCCACCTGTTTACTCAGACTCGAAATCCTTGTGATGCCTCCCAATTTCTAAATATGACCTTTTTTTTTTTTTCCCCTCCCCCCACCCTTTTTAATTTTATAATTAGTTTAACCCCGGATCCGAACGCTCAGGTCATGCGTCGCCACTCTTTTGTGCCCAGATCACTCAGCTCCTCCGAGGAGCGACAAAGAAACTCCGTTAATCCCTCCTTTTTTCGGCCGACCTGAGCACTCCTCCTTTCCCTTTTTCATAAATCCGCCCCATTTTCTTTATTTCAATTTGCAGACTTTGTTACCTCCCCCCAAACGACTAGAGACCCTCGCCTGGGCCTTTGTCTTCGTTATGGAAACTTTTCTAGTCTTTGTCGTGCGGCTTTCCTACGTCCTCCTTTAGACGATAGTTCTTCCCTCTCCGAAATCCATACCGCAAAGCGTAGTTCACCCCCACTATTCCAGACATACCTTGCTCCCCCAGTCCTTCCCACCAGCTGTTTTACCTTTAGTTAATTTCAGTGCGCCTTTCCTCTTTCGGTATAGTTACTGACCACTCGATTCTGAGCCCTTTGCATCAGGCGTTCCCCAATCAAAGGGACTTTCTTCCCCCATTTAACCCTTGTGCCACAAACCTTTGTATACCACCCTGCTTTCCCCGCGCCTTTTCTTTTCGTAGGGCTGTTACTTTCCAACGGAACGACTTGATTCCGTTTGTTGTTCTGTGCCCTTTTTTTGTTTGAAGGAGGTCGACTCAAGGAGCCTCCAAATTCACCTCGCACCTACGCTCCCTCTCCCTTGTGTATTGCCGTCGCCGAAATCGAGCTTCCTGTTTTTTCATGTTGGAATTGGTTTCCGTCATCAAGGCTGTTTCTTGAGGAAGCGTGAGATACAGAGGGTCCCCCCCCGTTTCGCTCACCCTTTCGTTCCCCCCCCCCTTCCATGTCATTTCACGCCCGCCGCGCTTTTTAGTTGGCCCTCCAATTCTTCCCCGTGCTGCGTTTCCCATAGACATGATAAGCGACGCCTCCAGCGCTCGGACAAGGGTTTCATCTGTTCGTTACTTCTTCCCTCTCCTGAAGATTTGGAAGGAGAAGGAAGTTTTCTGTGGTCCCCCGATTTTGAAGCGATGGTTTTTAGAGGTATTCTCTTTTCCCTCCTTCCCCTTTTTTTTTTTTTTTTCGCCCTATAAACCAACATCACTGCTTCACTTTCATTTCATTCCAAACGTTTCTTCCTCCTTCCCCCCTTTGCCTGCCGATCGCCTCCCCCCCTCGATGAACCCCTTCTCTCCTTGCGCTCCTCTATCGATTTTGTGTTGCTGATCGTAAACAAACGCAGCCGCTCCGTGTCTTCCCCCAACTTCCGGCTGGATTGAAAAGGGTCTTCTCGTACCGCCTTTTATCCGTGTCTCTCCCCCTTGTCCCTCAAGGACCATTCCGTTTCTGAAGTTGCACCGAAAAACATTTCCCCAAATTCCTTTCTTCTCGATTCCTTCTCCTACCCCCCCTCATGGCTTAGCGAGGTGCATTTTATCAATTTTCGCTCGACCCGGTCCCCCGTTTGCCCTCTCCCACCCCCCACGGAATCCTTCCGGTACCCTACACGTCTTTCCCCCGTCTCCAATCCAGTTCCCCGGAATTCCGCTCCTGGAATTTGTTTTCTTTCTTTACCATGGAGCAATCATTCCCCTTTTCGGTCGTTACGGAGCCTTCGTTTTTGAGTACTTCCGTTGGTATTAACAGTTCGCCTGTTTTTTCCCAGGAATGAGAAAGGTTTTGCTATGGACTCTTCATTTGATAAGTAACCTTTGCCTCCTGGCTTTTCTAGTTTTTCACTAGCGATGCCTTTCGCGCTTAGCCTCCCCTCCTCCTACCCCCACCTCTTGCATCGCACCCCTACCCCGCTCGTCGATCTTCTGAAGCCTTTGTTATCACTCTATTGCAGATGGGCACGTTCCCGTCCTTTCGCCCTGCCCAGTGGTGTAATGTCCCCCCGGCGTCCCCACACACCGTTTTTCTTCTTTGCGGTGTCGACTCGCCCTTTTTTTCGTCGCTGCGTTACTCACAACGCGCTGCGACCCCCCCACCCCTTACTGTATTCGAATTGGCCCTCCTCCCCCCCCTCCGGCTGGGCCAAGAAGGTAGTTGAGGTGCGGCTGAACAACTTTCATATTACTGATTATATCGATCACTATTTTTTACAACTTTTCTCTTGACCTTGATCATCCTCCCGCCTTTTCTGCGGAACGAATTCCCCCCCCGTTTTTTAAGCGCCACTAAGGATTACCGCTTCTTTTACACCTCACGTCGGAGAACCCTATAAAGGGAGAATTGCCGCTTACCTGCTCATCTTCACTCCTTCTCCCCTTTTTCTGAACCACACGGAGCAGGTAATATCACACATTTGCCTTCCTGAAGTCCCTTGATTGTCGAACCCGAAAGGGTCTGTTAATGCTGGACTTCCCCTTAACCCCCCCCCCCCCCAATAGTTTTTTTCCCCTCCAGGAATCCCGGACGGCGCCTCTTTGGGCGAATAACTCTTATTTTCCTTGTCCTCTATGCCGATCCCCCATTTTCCCCTCAGGCCTGCTTCGTGGTTATTTCCTTGTTTGGCATCTTTCGCGTTCCATTTTCAAGAGTCCGGTAATGTTCTACAAGTCTTCTTGATCCAATAGCTACGCATCGCGAAAGTGGAATGACCAATCTTTTGTTCCTTCCAGAATCTCTCTCCTTTTCTCCCCACCTCCTCTTCCCTCCTTCAAAGGACTTTCATAGAGTGGGTTACCCCCTTCAATAAACACCGACCTAGAGTTTTCTGCGATTCTGAGCTTCCTTGCTGGGTGCAGCAACAAAAGTAGGAATCGGATCCCTAGCCTGTCCTCTCTTTTCTCCGACCCCTTCCCTAATTATTTTCTCACTTAGAATGTCCCCCTTTGGTTTTGATTAGGGTGAGCTTCGTATTCCCCCTTCCCCCACCATTGTTCCCCCCCTTTCTATTCGTTTTTTTTCGAGAGACAATGGTCAAATGGAAAAGCCCCCTCGCTCCCATCATTCCCTCTTCCCTTCCTCTTTTTAGCCCTCCATAAATTAACCTTCTTGTCGGATCAACTTTACTCTCCTACTGTTTTTTGCACATTCCCTTTTATTCCCCCACAATTCGCGACTAATAACCCTCAAAAATCGCTTCGGCCCCGTTGTTCTTCCTCTCTTTCCCCACGAGTTTAAGAATTGAATCTTCCACGTTGCGTTTGAGATACGCCGAGTATTTAGTCAGGGCCTTTTCCCCCTTTGCGGTATGGCTTTCGTTACCCTCTCTTTTCTTTCGTTCTTTGGTTTTACTCGTACCATTGTTTTGGCCCATAACTCCGACCTTTTGCCTGACGGAAGATTTCCCTAGATTTGCCCAAATCATAACCAAATACGCAATTTCACTTGCCCTGTTATCTCATTCGCAATTTCTGCTTCCCCCGCTAGGGACTAGTAACGCCCGGCAGCCCAGTTCTTGTTCCATTTTGTAACCCCTCTTCTTTGGGTAGTCAGAGCCTTAACTGCCTCTACGAAACTCATATTCAAACCAGCGTTTCCCTTTTTCGTCCAGATTTTTCCCTCTTTTCTAGGGAGGAAACAGTGTGGTTGCTCTTTTACCTCGCGTGTTGTTTATCCCATTTTTTTTTAGATGAATCAGGGAAATTTTGCATGACCCCTTCTCTCCTCTTTGTGCTCGGCGAGCCGTTCTTTTTCTCCCGGCCGATTACTGGCTCTAACCTTATGTATTCTTTCAACTACGTTCTCCTTTGCCCACCGTTACTAGAAGAAATGAGGGACGGATTCCTCACCCTCCTCCCAATGTCCCTCTTCCCGTGGAAGGAAACTGTTGTTCCCTCCTTCCTTATTTTCACGTGAGCGGATTTTTCTCCCGACGATTTCAGGGAATTTGTCGCCGCTTTTTCCCCGTACCGCAGCCCCGACCGTTAGTCGACCCGAATACGTTTTTTTTGATACACTTTGTTTTCTCCTCACTTCTCCGCCCCTCTTTGGCAGGCGTCACTTCCCTATGTCATCCCCTTCGTTGCACTGGAGTGTCTCTGTTCCTCTCAGTTTTTCGTGTGTATAATGTGCTCCTCGGCGCCTTAGCCGTATCGCTTTGAAATCCCCCCGACTCCCAAGGAGAGCCGCTAGTTTCGAGGTTGAAAAAGTTTGAAATCCATTCGGCCCCCCTCTTCCTTCTTCACCTGGACTATTCCAGCCTACCACCTTCGACTCCCAGAGTCCCAAAGCTTGGCACTCTCATCCGATCCAGGTTGAACTTAGTACGTTCTTTCCGTCCCCCCCTCTCTGTCATTTCCCATTGCCTCGGCATCAACCCCCTTATCAAGATTCCAGGGAACCCAACCTACGGGCGCGCTTTTTTAGATGCAGGGTCAACCGTAAGACCTTTTTCTTCCTTTTTGGTTGTTTCGGCCGTAGGCAGATTTATCTACTTGAGCGAACCCCCCCTACAGTAAACTCACCTGAATCTCCGGCGATCTTGGTTATTGACAAGCCGACCTCTTCCTTTTTCTCTTTTTGACTGTTTCGTTGTCTTGGTATTCGTAACTCACGTTAGGTATTTCGGTGCCAGATTACACCGTCTAGCGTGCACGGTTCCCTGTTC
>Ga0179593_1402199_pt1 | contig 13690 bp, 19 predicted proteins | sample CZODoug2_1_08_16_FD_185931 | JGI IMG/M metagenome (GOLD analysis project Ga0179593, IMG submission 185931) | Vadose zone soil fungal communities from Angelo Coast Range Reserve, California, USA - CZODoug2_1_08_16fungal (PacBio error correction) | ecosystem: Environmental > Terrestrial > Soil >... | reverse complement strand
CCTCCTCCCCCCCCTTCTGCCTTTCTTGCTAGAGGGGTGTCTTATGATTTTTTTTCACGTGTCTAAAACCCCCAATAATGGGTTTTCCCGGCCTTTGCTCCTCTGCTTTTCGTTCCCGAAACGACCAATAATGTTTCCTCCCCACTCAAGGTTCTCTCTTTTGCTCCCCTCTGTAGTTGGCCAGTTCTTCCCGTTGTCGTCCCCTACTTGAGTCCTTTTTCTAAACACGGTTTGTAGAATTTACCGTTTGGAGTCTCTTGACACCCCCCACATCCCCCCTTGCCTGCGCGTGCAAATTCCTGTCTTTCTTTATTTTTCTGCCACAGGGACCAATTTTTCTCCTCTTTTTTTTTTTCTGTCTGGCGCAGTTTTCTCTAGTAGCAACCGGGATTCGATCTGCATTCCTCCTTTTCCAGTGTACCGGTTTAGACGGTTCCAGGGGGCCACGATTCCCTAAGAGGTTAGCTGGAAAGGTTACATAACGCCCATCTTTTTTGGTCCCGAGTTCGTTTATGTACCCTGCAATGCCCGTCACCCAGCCTACGTTTCTTCTTCTTTTCCTTTTTTTCCAAACAAGCCCTTTTGCCCCACCCCCCTCCACGGTCGTGAGAGATTTTTTAACTCGAGGCACCTGCCTTCACGAAGCCGCGCCTTTGCGTTTTCTAACATATGGGCGGCTCCTTTACTTCTCCTCATCTTTTCCGCCCAATGGTCTCGCCGTTCCCCTTTCTAGTCCAATGCGGTGCGCGTTTAGGTATAGGTCTTCGAAACATGTCTTAGCGGAAAAAATTCCCTTTTTAGAGTTTCCTCAAGTTTTTTTCTGCTTCGGCCCGCTACTTAGAGCGCTTCTTTCTGTTGTTACGCGCTTTTCGATTTTTAGAGTCGTGACCGCCCTGGAGAGAGTTCACACCTTTGTTGTCTTTTCGATCGCCGCTTTTTCTTCGTGCGAAGCCTCATCGCCTTTGTTCCTATAGCGATCTATTTTTTCGACCCTCTTTAAGTCCGTTAGACGCATTCTCTTTTTCGCTGCTAGTTCCTTAGGGTACCCCATCTTTGCTTAACTTTTGCTCGGCAGGTCGTGTTACTCCCAGCTCGTCGATTCCTTTAGCTGAAGCCTTTCCTCTCCCTTTTCCTTACTTGTGGCGATGACATGCTGCCTTTTCTGGGCTGTAAGCTTCGATGAGGTCGTCTTTTTTTCTCACTTGTTTTATCCCACTCTTAGCTTAAAGCGAAAGGTTCTCATATCTTGTTAAACTCTCTCTATCTCTCTTTTTTTGGTACGCAGTTCTGTACATCTTTGGCCGCTAATTGTTTTTTCTCCGCGGACGGTTAGTACTACAATGTTTCGCAGTCTGGTAATACGGCTGATTAACATCCCTTATGTTTTTTCCTCCTCACAGGCAGTTCGAGTCTTTTGAACGGTCCGTTGACGAACCTCTTCTCAAAAGAACGTGAAAAAAGTACGTGCGATAAGCCCGATTGTGTTTGATCGTCCCCTCCCCAACTAGCTTTTTTCCATGATTGAATCGAGTCCTCCTCTGCTTTTTCCGCGAGAATCCTTTTCTCTTTTTCGACTCGGTTTCCACCCCCCCCCTTCGCACTCAGATTCCTATTGAGATTTTTTTTTTTGACCTGGGGTACATATCCTTCCTTATTGCACAGGTGGACATCTTCCCTCTTTTTTCTTCTCTTCTTTGCAAACTTTTAGTTGATTATTACTTATTGTTTTTTTCCATGAACATACTGGAGTCAATTTTCCACGAACCGCATCATTCATTCTGTTAAAATATCTGTTCCCTTGGTTCAGAAGTTAGGTTCGTGACATACTCTCTCCCCCCCATCCATCTCCGCATAAATCTGAGAATGATTTTCGAGACGGTTCGGGAGCGTGGGCCCCGCCTATTGTTTTTACGGGACTCTTGCTCTTTTTTTTTCTTGGCCGATGGATCCTTCTAATCTACTAGGGACTTTCGCGACGCTGAGTTTTTTTTTCCCGTTCCCCTTCTTCTTCACACTCCGAGAGGCTACGATTTTTTTTGCTTTCTGGCCTCCTTCCCCATCTCCCCCGTTGAGCTCAACGGTTCAACTTTACCCGTGTTATTTTGCTAGGGATCCCCAAACAGCACTTTCCCCCTGTTGATCGGTACCATGAATTAGGTTCTCCTTTTATCCCCAAAGGCAAAAACTCTTTTGTCTCACCCCTTCGGCGGATCTTTTTACCCGTGTTTTTGGAGAATTTATCCGCCGAATTTGCCCTTGAAGTGCTTTCTTCCTGAGAACACCCCTTTCCTTTTTTGTACCCTCGTCAACTTTTTGTGCTTTTGGTGGTTGACGTCGAGTTTCGTTTAGACACTGACACGTGTTCTCTTTTTTCTCTCTGCCGATTGTTTTTCCCAGCTTGCCTGCTTTTCCGTTGCCCCCCATTCCTTTATCCGCCGGTCTCATTGCGGTGTTCTCTGGGATTTTTTTTTTTTTTTCGGGAATTTTTGCCGCACCGAGCGATTTTTAATGGCTCTTCTTTTTCCCTTTTGACCCCGCGCGTCTCGAAGTCCCGTTCCCCACAACTCTTCGTTTCCCTTTGACGTCTCCCTCCCGTCATTATTGATCCTTAGACTTCGCTCTACGTTTCCGTTTCGCCCTGTCGTTGCTTTTTCCCCATCTTGCCCTGTCAAGAATTTTCTTGCTTTTTCTTTTTTTGTTCCTGTATCCTCCCGTTTGAGGTTTGGCTTGAACGCAATGCAAACATCACGTACTGTCGCTTTCTTCGTTTTCCTTCCCTCTGAATCCCTCGGCCCCGGGGCATTGCCCCTGCCACCCATTTTTGTTTTCAATAGTGATAATCTAATTTCTTTCTCGTTTGATTTCTGCTGTTTTTACCCTATTCCCTTCATGACAAATCTCCATTATTCTCTTTTTTCGATTTAGTTTTAGATTTTTGTGCTTTTGCAGTGCGTGGCCTCTCCCTGTTTTTCATGGGGTAGTTATCTCCCTCAGCTTCGCTTTTTATTTGCTGTCAGCGTTTCTCCATCCCCCTCTTTTCAGTCAGTCCTCACGCTTGTTTCATGACCTTAAAAGGGCTTTCCATCTTCCTTCACAACTGCATCGGAGTTATAAGGTTTTTATGTCCTACCTCCCGACGAGATTTAGTTTTTCTCGGTCCCTTGAAGTCGTGTTACGAGTTTTCGACTCCTTTTATCTCGAGTTTTCCGTTTCGGTGATTAGTTTCCCTATACGGTGGAAAGTACCCCCGTTCTGCTTGTCGTTTTATCTTCCGTCGCCGTCTGGTACGAGGAACCTTTTTTTTGTTTCGCCTTTTCCTAAAATTCTCATTTTGTTCAAGTTTCTTTTATACTTACGTACTCCCTCTTGGACCATGCTATCCCTTCTGTAACTAAGAAGATTTTCTCATTTTCACGAATTTTCCTCTCTAAGTTTCCCTTTTTCATGGATTGCCCCCTTCCCCTGGTGCAGAAAAACTTCTCTTTTTATTCCTCCTTCCGGCTTGTCTCGCAGCCCTCCGCTCCTTCGTAATCTTACGCGGAATCAGTGCTTGATTTTTTTTGCGGTCCTTCTACACCCCTCCTCAACTTTTTTACCCACAGGCCAAGCGTTAGCCCTTTCGTTGTCTCTACTTTTGAGTCATGTTTCCTTCCTCACTTAGGATTTGTCTTCCGCTTTTCCTGATAATAGTTTGTGATACCGCCTGAATTCAAGTTCATTGGTTTTTTTGACACTTTTTTCTTGATTTTTCTTACCCCCTGCTTCTGTTCTCTCCCATTCCCCTGCCTGCGGTCCCGTATGCGTTTTCTGCCGTCCCCCGCCCTGTCCTTTCTGATTTGTCATAAGGCCGTTGCCTTCTTCCCTTTTGGTAAGCTCACGATTCCCCCCTCTGAAGGTTTTTTATGAGTAGTTCCGCGCGCACTTTTTACCTGTCTGCTTTTTTGACCGTCTGATTGCTCAGCAACTACTTTCCTGCCACTCCCTTTTCTTGCTTTATACCAACAGTTTTCCAGCCCGCCTTCATCGGATTGGCAGTATGATACGCCAGATGGTCACCGGTGGCTGCCTGCCATTTTTTCTCGCCCGTATGCAGCATCCCCTTCCGTTTTGTACTCTTGCAAAGCACCGATTCTTGCTCCGTTCCCTCTTTTTTTTTTTTTGGTTTTTTAAATTAAACCGTTTCACCGCTTGGCCCAGGCACCGCCTTTGGTATCAAAGATTTCTAACTTTTTTCTTGTTTTGCTTCTCCCCCCCCCCCTTTTTCTGCACCTTTTTTTTTTTCCCCCCCATTTTCTTCGTATTTCAGTGGTCAACCCGTTAACTTTTTCATGTCGTGCTTCCATACAGTCCTCTCCCTTTCTTTTTTTCCTTTGATTGGACGCGTGACTTTCTTTTTTCCTTTGACCTCGAACGCAGAGGAGCCTACTTTTCCCCCATGTTGCTTTTTTACCCGTTGTGCTCGTTTTTTTCATTCCCCGGATCGCTCTTGCAGCCCCGTGTTGCGTTCTTCTCTTTTTTTTTCTCGTTGTTTTTGGATTAGATAACCTTCCGCCCCCCCCGTTTTTCCCCCGGTCGAATCGACTCCTATGTGTCTCGCCCCGAATCTCCCAAACCTTTCATGGGGTAATCCTCATTCGTGCTCTTGTTGATTTCCCATTGAGACTGACAATCGCGTATCCCATATCTATTCCCTCTCCTTCCTTTTCCGCGTTTTGTATGGCATCCTCATGAGTCAGTTCTTACTGTTGTCGCCCCTTTTTACGCCTTGACTCTTTTTGGTTGAATTTTCCAACCCGGAGAATCCCTTTTTCGTCTCCCCCCCCCAGCGGTCCTGTAGCGCCCGGTGCCCTCCCTTCCTTTTTGCCTTTGACTGGGTCCTGACACCTCTCTCTTCAATAATCGTTTTCTGTCTCTTCATCTTCTCTGTGAAGTCTTAGAAATTACGGGTTAGCATCGCATAGTCCTGACTTTAGTTTTCCTTCCCTCCCCCATCTTGCACCCTCCTTTAGTCCTTCGCCCTTTTGATAGGTAACCTTGTTTATCCTCCTCCATTTAGTTTTTTTTTTGTAGACGTTTTTACCAGACCGCTCACAAAGTTCCTTTTTGTTTTTCCCTTCGTGATTTTTTTAACCCCCTTTTCCCCTTAATACGTTACGCCAGTGTGTTGTTTCCACCTCAGTTCGCTTCCCCCTGCATTGGACATCTAAGACGCGCCTGAGTCGCATGGAAGCTTTTTTATTTCCGCCACGCCATGCCACAGACAACCTTTTTCGCCATCCAGTTAGCAGGCCCAATTTAGCGTGCCCCCCTTTTTTTCGATCCCCAGACACTTCTCCACCAATCCGGCTCCAAAGTGGTTCTCGATCAGATGCCGGAAGGAGCTCTCCCCTTCGGCTGGGTTGCGTTTGGCTTCTTGGCTGAGTGCGTGCCTCCCCCTGTTCATGAGCGGTCACACCTCTTTCGTCGGGTTCGACGTTTTGAGCTCGCGTGAGAGCAGCCCAACTACATACTGAAGTTTTCCTTTTCCCTTTACAAGACAGACTGCTTCTCCTGTTTACGATGTGCAGGTGGACCCAACCTTCTCTTTTTTAACTCAGGGATTCTGGGCCTGGTCGTGTGCAGGTTTTTCTTCTTTTTAGATAGTTTTTCTCCATCAATTTAGTGAGTTTGTCTATGCTGGCCCAGGTTCTTTTCCCGAATTGTCGACGAGAATACCTTTTACATCGATTCTCTTGGAGCTTTTCCACCTTTTCCCCGTCCCTTATAGACGGTCGTTATCTAGAGTCTTCTGCTCAAGTTAGACTTCTTGCTTTTCTAGTACTTCGTTCCCTCCTGAAACTCGGTTCTCCGCTTCGAACCAGTTTCGGCTGGCCGGGATGTAGGCCCCTGAAACACCGTGATCTTCCTATTTTGTTAAATACGAGCGGAACTGTTTTGACAGACCCTTTTCTTTCCTTAGCCAGTTTTTAAGGTACGGCCTCTGGGTTTTAACTCAGCGCAGCGACACTAAAAGCATTTACTTCGTCCTCCTGCCTGCATCATTGTTGATGCCCCGTGCCAGGCGCCAACTGTAGTACTCCCTCTGTCCCTCAACTTCCCCGAGAATAATCAGACTTGTTCCTTTTTTGTGTTTCGCCCCACGTCCCATTCCTGAGCATTTCAACTTCGAATCAATGAGTTTGAGCCTCTCCTGTTAACGGGATATGACTTCCCGCTTTCACCTTTGGGCCAATGCGTTAGGTTTCTTATCGCGTTCCCCCCCCCTACTTCCCTTTCTACTTGTTTTTGCGCTTCGTTTTTCAAGCATTACCTCCTGGCCTCCCTCCCATTTCCCCTCAAATCGTTTCCCCCTCTTAGGAAGATTTTTCGTTTGAACTTCCTCACTCTAGCCGCTCCCCCTCTTGATTCCCTTGCCCTTTTTTTTTTGTAATTTAGACGTTCCTGCGTGTGGTTTTTTTTGCGCTATTATATTGACTTCCCGGTTTCTCCCTAGTTGTTTTCGGCTGACGGAGCTTAATTAACAGTCGCTTCTTTTTTCCTTGACAGACATCGCAGTTCTGCAGATCCCCCTCGGGGGGGGGTTGGGGGGTGGTTCAATTCTCTTGGTTTTCGGTTTCTGGGCTGGCTTTTTCAAGTTTTTACGTGCACACTGTTTCCCCCTTTGTTCTTTTGTTTAATTCCAGTCCCCAACCCCCCCCCCTTCCCTTTTTCCCGGTGACCCAAAGACCGTTTACTTCTCCGTGGACCTCCAACCACTTTCTTTCCTTTTTCGCAACCTTATGGATCCCTCTGTGGGTTGTTGTTCTGCTCAGCCTTGTTTTTCTTCCCTTTCGGTGGGTTTTGGTAGCCTTTAACGTAAACGTCCTTTTCCTTTTCACCCCCCCTTTGTTCCCTTTTCTTTCTTTTTTTTTGTGTTGATGTTAACGTCTTGAACACCTCCCCACATTTTTTCGTTGTCTTCCGTTGAAAGTGCCGGCTCAAGCCCTTTTCACAACCTAGAGTTATCCGCACCGTTCATGGCATTGTTTGCCTTTCTTTTATGGGACGCGGCGTCACGCGTCCGTTCACCAAACTCAAATAGATCGATTCGTGCTCTTTCCGTACAAAACGTAGTACCCTCTCCTAGAGATTCCGCACACTTTTCGTACCTCTCCAGAAAGCTGCGTCTGCAAGCGTCCCCCTTTTTCCCTTCTTGTTTTGTAGCACGCTTGGACTGCAGTCTTTCGTCCCCTTCTTGAGAAAATAACAATCTTATCTTCTTTTGTTTCTCTATTTTATTTTTCTTGAGGTGTAAGGCTTTGGCTTGTATTTCCCCGCCTTTCTTGCTTTTTCAACCCCGATTACTGCTGTTCTTTCTGGTTTTTTATCGTTTTTTGTGCCATTGGCTTCCATGTGCCAATCTGATATTTCTTTTTACCGGCCCTGACTGAGGTCTATAAGTTCTCTTTGCGAAGCGTTGTGTCCTTGGTGCTTGTCCCCCGCAGGCATACCAGTTATATTGCGTACGTTACTTTTCTTATTCGTCGGAGGGTTGTTTAAGCCTTTGTTGGGCCGCCTCTCCCCACTGTCTGCATATCTCGCCCCCCTCTTTTTTGTGAGATTTTTTTCCCTTCTTTTTTGTTACTCTTTTACCTCCCCGATTTCAGTCCAGTTCTGTGTGTTTCGAACCTAGGTGGCTGTTCATTCAGTTTCCGTAGTACCCTGCGGCTTCTTTTTTTCCCCATGGGTTCTGTCTACCAACAGCCCTCCTTCCCGTTCTTTCGTTCTCTCTCCCGAGTTTTCGCCTTTCGAGGCTTTTCACCGCGCTAAGATTCGCGCCTCTGTCTTTTTTTATCGTTTCAGCTCGACCGTTCGCTTTGCGGCAGTCTTGTGGTAAAGATACACTTGACTTTTTTTAAGCTTCCCGCTTTCTACGATTCCCCCTTTCTATTATCGCCCCACCCTTATGCATGAGACTGGCAAGTCGTTCCGAGCGCCTGAATTTCCTCTTGACTGCTTTTTACCCTCAATTGTAGATCCTTTTTCCCCTCATTCTCTTTGTTCCCACCGCACTTCCCACCCCCTTGGTGATCGACTGGTTTTTTTTGCGTGACCCGAAACTTGCGAACAATACTAGGCTCTGTCCGCCCATATATGGATGTCGAGCCCTTTTTCCGTAATCCAAGACAAGAAGTTGACTCTCCATTTGCATGTTCACGCACTTTCCCCCCCCCCAGTCGCCCTCCCCCGGCGTTCCTCGTTTTCTTCTGAATCGCTCGGTACGCCCCTCGACACCTACGTGCTGATTTTCTTTGTTCTGGATCTTCTTTATATGCAAACCTGACTTTTAGTTTGGCCTTCTTTTTTCTTTCCTCTCCCTTTTGGGAACGGCTCGGCCCCTGTCCCTCCTTATGCTTTTTTATTGTTTCTGGCTTCTGCCCCGCTCAACGGTGTTTATGTTCATGTAGTGTCCCCGTGGTTCGGCTTTTGCCCCCTGGGAAGTTTTTCTTTTTTCGATTTTCCCCTCCTCCCTCACGCAGACCGTCTTGTTTACGTCGTTGAAGACAGATTTTTACCCACGAACTCTACCACAGCAGCTCCACCGTAATCGTCCGTTTCAGCGACTTATCCCCCTCTTTGTTCCCCCGGGTTTGTTTTTTTGGACTCCTTTGAACCCGGCGATGCGTCTTTCCATTCGGCATTTTGATACTAGATGCAGAAGCCCACGATTTCTCATCTTAGCCCTCCACTCTTGCTGCATTTGTGTTGAGGTTCTTTCGCCCCCGAATAAGTTTCTTGTACTCACAGTCACATTTTTGGATCCTCCCCTACAACGAAACGTTTAGTTCGGTTTTTTTTTCCAACCTTCCTTTTTCCATGCGCTCTGCGAAGACTGACCTTGGGTGGTCTGCCCTACAGCGTACCTCTCTTTTATGACGATTCTTGAAGGACGCTTCTTTCTGTCGACCCATGGAAGAGGAAAGCCCGCTTTTTAGCATAAGTCTGTTGACTTTTTTAACAAACACATCATGTGTGGATGCTGACAATTTGAAGCTCTCCAGATCCTCCTTTTTTTTTTTCCTTCCTGTTTGAGGACTATTTGACCTTTTTCCTTTCTCCGTTTTTTTTGCTGTCTTCCATATGCCGCCCCACTCGGTCCCCTCGTCTCGTCTCGATTGTTGGCTGCGTTTTTTTGGTGTGGAGTCAGCAGTTTGTTAAAGTACCCGTCCATCGCTTTGATCCTGAGCTTCTCAGGTAAAGCTCCTCTTCTTCCCTCACTCTCACTTACGACTTTTTTCGCTGATTTATGGTCCAGCCCCATTAGTTTTCCCGGTTGTCGACCATCTGACCCTACGCTGTCGGCGCCCCACACGGTTGTTGGAGTGATCGTAGTTTGGCCCTTTTACAACCAAGCGGGGAATTTTAGCCACTGATTTTTTCTTAAACTCCTGCTTCTTTCTTTACATGGTCCCCCTGTACCTATCAAAATCATTCCAACCTCGTTCGTACGGTTTTTCGCCGAACTTTTAGCCCCCAATTTTTTGTGATAGCCTGCCCTCCCCTTTCCTTTTTTTGTTTTCCTCACAGTTCACCCCGCTTTGCTTCCACCATGATGACGTCTTTTCTCTTTGAAACTTGAAGCCTTTTTTTTCAGCGTTTTCTCCTTGACATACGCCGATATACCCCTCCTCCCCGTTTTTTGGCGCTTCCTTACTCAATAAACCTCCATGGGCCCCCTTCCTTCTTCCCGTGCTGTGTTCCTCCCCTCTGTTCTCTTCCTCCTATGAAATAAGATGTGACCGCAACGGTAAAGCGGGCGCAGGTCTTCTTTGACTCCGCTTTTGCCCTCCACTTGGTCTTATCCCTTCGCCGGCCAAACTTGATTCGGTGCGTTCTCTTCTCTATGAGAAGGCCACCCGACAGAAAAAATCATCCGTGCTTTTTTGGTCTCATGGTGCTACATGCGCAGGAAATTTCCGCCTGAAGTTTTTTTTTTTTAAGCGTGGCGATTTTTGCTTCTCTTGCGACTTTTCACTTGTTAGCTTTCCCCCTGCGGTCGTCTTCTCTTCCGCGTAGACGCGCGTCCACAGCCGTATATTGAATTTATCTCGCTTCTTAAGTCCTCCACCGTACTACTTTTTCTCCCGCGGCTGATTTCCCTGCAGGTTTTAATTTTATTTGTAAGGGGTCCCTTCCCTTTTTCTTTTATGGCCTCAGAGGTCGAGAACCGTGCGCGTTGAATTTGACAATTTCCCATTTAAGGAAGGGTTGTTTGGTTACTTTTTTCGCCTCGTTTCCTATCCCCCTATTCCTTTCACTGTGTCAATTTTCCCACCATCTTGCTCCCCGTCGAGAGAACCCCGGGTATTCACGATATATGCGTGGATCTTGTAGTATCCTCGTAACGTGCCACTCGGTCTGTCCGAACTGTCCTCTCGGCCGGCCCTTTCTTGTTTTTTCCTAAACCCCCGTTCTCCGAGGCAGGGTATACGATGGAAACTTAACGACTTGTCCGTTCCACCAGACAGTCTTCTTTACTTTAATGTGGCAGGTGACGACACTTTTTTAAGACCGTCACCTCCCTTCCCCTTGGATAATAGTCCCGCTTGCGTTTACTTTATGGAGTTGCAGCACCAGTATCGCTTTCCCCTGCCTCATACGAATCCGAGTCCACCTTCGACGCGAGTGCATTTCTAGGGTCAGGGACTCGTGTTTTCAAAGCAACAAAGTAATCCAGTTTTCTCACCCTCGTCCTCCTAGATGTTACTTTGCTGCGGGCCATCGCCAGTCCTGGATTTTCCAAGGGCCCAGCTGTCCAGCGGTTCTTCTTGCGAGTAGGCAACCCCGTAACCTTCTTTTCTGGATCTTCAAATCATGTTCCTTTTTGTATCCAACCGCATGTTGACCCATGCATCCACGTTGACCCCTTTCTGGGATACCCCTTTTTTGATTGGCGCTTATTACATTTCCCCGTAAGACGGCTTTATGCCGCCATTTCCTGCCATTTGAATTCTTCTCTGACCTGGCTTGCGGTTTGAGCGCGCTTTGTTGTACGGGATTCTCTGAAGAGGTTTCCTTTTGGCCTTCGGCTCCTTAACGTCCTTTACCCCGATGTGAGGGGTATTTTCGGTATCTTCTAATGCCTCTTCACACAAGATATGCTGTTTTGATAAACTCTTTTTACTTATTGAAAGGCCCCCCCCCCCCCCCCCCCCTCCACCGCTTTCCCGGTGCGGAATAATTTTTCCAACGTGTCCCCCCTTTTTCTGGTCGACTGTTTTTGGTCGGCCCGGTTTCACACCAATTTGAACCCACCCATCAAAATTCACTTTTGCCTCCGGTTAAGTCCGTTTACGCTTGGATTCCCCCGGAACCTGATAAATTTCGCAAACGGCCCGGTCTCTCTTTTCCTCCCCTTTTGTTGTTTTCTCTCTATCCCTTTTTTAGTGGTTAGCGTTTTGGCTTGGTATCGGACCGCCCCATTTTTTTTTCAGATCTTTGTTCTGGTATTTGTTTGGCCTTTTTGCCGTCGTGTTCCCGTCCCCAGACACTTGATTTTCTCGTTGATTTCTACGAGGTGGGAAAGTTTTTGCTTTCCTTTGAGTTTTGCAACAAAAACCCCGGTACTTTTTTTTTTATTTGGTTTTTTCTTTTTATGGATCCCGGAACCGCCTTTTACGTTTCCCAACAACGATCTTTCGTTGTCCTGATCCGTCTTTTCGAAACACCCAATCGGTGATCTTGAGAAGTCCCCCCCTCCCACAAACGTCTCTTCCCCCCGCCGCCCGCCGCCTCGACCCTGAACCGTGAGGATCATTCCTTTGTCTTCGCCCTGTAGTAAGGCAACTACCAATAGTGTCTCCATTCGTTTTTCCACTTGATCTTTTGCTTTGCATGCCCCCGTTTCTCTGAGACTTGTCTTCGAAGCGCAAACATCTTAAGTGTAATGTTTTTGTTTTTACTTTCTTAGTTGAAGACCCCTCTTGGCCCGTGACCCTTGCCACCTCCTGTCTCCTGTTCAGAGGATGATTTCTAAGGAGATTTTTTCTTATTGCTTTGTGGATGGTCACACGAGTGGCCATGCATCTTCATTATTCTACGAGCGTTAGCCTTCAGTAGATTTGGCGGTGTGTTGGTTGGACGAATAAACCTGCTTGGCTCTTTCAGAGTTTCACTTTCTTTTTGCGTTTCGTCACGCCTCTCTTTTTTTTCACTGGATTTGGATGCCTCCCCGGCATTTGTATTCGTCGCCTTTTTTTTTTTTTTTTTTTTTTTTTTTTTATCCCCTTTTGGATCCCAGTGGGTTTCGTCCTCATTCTCCGTGCGCGGACTGGTTTTTTTTATCCTCGACGAGTTGCGGATACGATTCCTTCTAAGATCTGCGACTCTCTTTTCGTTCCCTGTGACAGTGCGTAAAGGTCTTTTTGCCAGATCCTTTTTTTTGAAAAATTCCACTTATCCCCGCCTCTGAAAGCTCGTTCGCCGCTTTCCCTGATTTAACATACAGTGTGCTCATTAGCCACCATTTGCACAGTTTTTCTCTCCTACGAGTTAGCTGGCCATACACGGACCCCCTTGGTTATCCCTGGTCCCTCCGAAGGATTTTGTCTGCCTCCCCCTTGACGACAGGGTTCATTTTTCCCCTTGTCTTTAATCCTGGTCGACAAGCGGCTATCTTTCCCTCCAAGATATTCCTGGTTTGTTCCACAGCTCGTTAAATTTCAAATTCTGCCCGTACGACCGCAAGGGTGACGTGGTCCGTTTTTCACGCACGCTACATCCTCGCCCCTCTCCTTTCCCACTCCAGCATGCTCTCATTCGTTTCGTAGATCTCATCGATCTGTGCCAATTTTTTGCCTTGCTTATTTTTTCTTCGATTGCTTGCTCTCGTTTCTCTGCCGATACGCACCCCAGACTGCATTGGTCCCTTTTTTTTGTCGTACCTAAATTTTTCTTTTCATGATTCGGGAGTTCCGGCGCCCCGGTTATGCTGGATTTCAAAACGATCGAGGCTTCTTTATGTTCACTATTTTTTTTCGAGTTCCACGTTTATTTCCTTTTCATCTTCGTAACTGAGGAGGTGGGAGTTTGTTGTAGAACGGCGTTCTTTTCCCCCCTTCCTTTGTGTGTGACCGTTTTTGATGGCGTAGAAGAACTCTGGCCCTCCCAAGAAGTTTTATTCCCTTTTTCCCCCCCCCTTTTACAGATCCAGCCGTCAATCGGATTAATCTCCTGGATAGCCTTTTCCGGTGTGTCTGTTTTGACAACTCCATCGGATGTATGTTCTCTCTTTGCTACTCGTCTCCCGGAAAGAACGATCTCCCGCGCCGCCGATTGCTTTTATTTGTGATGCGGGGAGCATGTTTTTCCCCGCAAGTCCCGATCTCTTGTCCTTCGACTCTTCTTAAACTGAAACGATTTTTTTATCTGAACTTCCTGGTGTGCTATCCCCCCGCTGTTGCGCCCCTACTCTCATGCTCTTTGGCCCCACATTAGTCCCTGACCCTTCCTTGGCTGGTCTGGCCAGGCGAACCTTATTCGATGTTTAGATGATTTCTCTTTCTTTCTTTCTCCAATGGAACTCGAAATCGACTTTTATTCCTCCTGTGCAATTTGCCAAACCACATTCCATTTTTTTTTCTTCTTCCCGGCACTGCCGGGTTTTAAGCTCCAGACCTTCGACAGGCCGCCCCCTGTGTGTTCATACCAT
>Ga0179593_1673399_pt1 | contig 13691 bp, 20 predicted proteins | sample CZODoug2_1_08_16_FD_185931 | JGI IMG/M metagenome (GOLD analysis project Ga0179593, IMG submission 185931) | Vadose zone soil fungal communities from Angelo Coast Range Reserve, California, USA - CZODoug2_1_08_16fungal (PacBio error correction) | ecosystem: Environmental > Terrestrial > Soil >... | reverse complement strand
AGCTGGAAACAGCTCCCCCCTTTTCCCCCCCCTTCTTTTTTTTCCCCCGACGACCGCCTAAGGGACCGCTACGAAACTGGGCCCCCCCTTTTTTTTTTTTTTTTTTTTTTTTTTTTTCCCGGCCGGTCCTTCGGACGAGGCCTTGGTCTTTTCTTTTTTTTTTTTTTTTCCTCTTCACGACCCCCACTACGCGAGCCTCGGGCTTTCTTTTTTTTTTCCTTCTTTTTTTGGATCAAAAGGTGTTCGCTTTCCACCTTTCTATCCGTTCGATTCTCGGGGCGTCTTTTTTCTTTTTTTTTTTTCTCTCCCGTTTCAGAACCTGACACCTGATCCCTCTCCTCTTTTCCTTTTTTCCCTGTGGACACAAGGGGACGCTCAACATCACAACTTTTTTCCCCTTTCTTCACGGATCCAGGCCCACGCCCTTCTTTCTTTGCTCTCGGTAAAATCGGCGTGGTGAATTTTTTTTTTTCAAGGTACGGATGGGGATCGCAACCCTTTTTTTTCCTTTTTAAGTGTTAGTCCGAGTACGGGCCCATGGGTTCCAGGTTTTTTTTTTCCCCCCGCTGGTCAACGAGTTCTTTTTCTTTTTTTCCGTGGGAAAAAACCCTCTACCGGCCGGTGACAAGGCGTTCCTCCCTTTCCCTATCCGGGCTACTGGCCAGTGCTGTACCCCCCCCCCCTTTCTCCTTTTCGGCGCTGGAAGAAGGGCCGCGAGCCGCTCTTTTTTCTTTTCCTTTTTTTTTCTCTTCCCCGGGTTTTCCAGACTACACCGGAAAAACGGTTTTCTTTTTTCCTATAGATTGCGTCTGGCTTTTTCCCCTTTTTTCTCAAAAGCCGAGCAAACTCGGGCTTCTTTTTTCCCCCCCCCCCGTGTTTCCCCGACAACGGCAGGCCGCCTTTTTTTTTTTTTTTCCCCCCCAGCATCGAGAGCTTCTCTTTTCTTTTTCCCGCGGGTGTGGAACAAGTCGTTCCAAGCCGACGCTTTTTTTTTTTTTCTTTTCTTTTTCCACGGCCCGCTAACAAAACCGGTAACCTCTTTCCCTTTCTCGACTCTTCACCACGACCCTCGAGCTGACGTTCCTTCCCCTTTCAAGGATCCCGAGTTTCTTGGTCCTCGATTCGGCGAGGGTCTCTTTTTCCCTTTTTTTTTCCCCCCTAGCTGCACGGACTCGAGATCGGAAATCACGTCCTTTTTTTTTTTTTCCCCCCACAAGGAAAGTTGATCGAAAGAGACTAGTTTTTTCCTTTTTGTTCTACAAACTGACAGACGGAACGTTACACGCTGTGGAGCCTCCTTCCCTTTAAGTCGAAGTTGAAGGGAGGGAAGATCGTCTGATCCCTTCTTTTTTTTTTTCCCCCCGATCTGGAAGATTCTCCTTTTTTTTTTTTGTGCGCAATCGAGGGGCGCGTTCTATTTTCTTCTTTTAGTATCAAAGGGGGCATGGACGGCCTTCCCTCCTTTTCCCTCGGTCGGGATAGAGATGTTCTCTCCCCCCCCCCCGTGCTGGGAGGGCTAGAGGTTGCTGGCCTACAGCTTCCCTTTTTTTTTCCTTTTCCCCCCCCCACATCTTCCGCGGATAGACAACACCCTTCCCTTTCTTGCCTTTTGATCGGGGTAGGGTATTTATCTTCCTCTTTTTCCCTTTTTCTTCTTTCCGAGATAAGAACCCCGACCCCCGCTCCCCCCTTTTTTCTTTCTCTTTTTGCCAAGTGGTGTTTTCCCTTTTGGAGATTTTCCCCCTATTGCAAAGGACAGAAGCTGTAGGCCAGGCACTCTCCCCGAAGCAAGGGGTACTTCTCTTCCCTTTCCGGGAGAGATGATACCCGGACCACTTTTCTTTCCCCCTTTTTCCGGTAAGGCAGGTGAGAATTGCAGGCGCTTTTTTTTCCCACCTTCAACGCTTCCCCCCCTTCCCCTCTTTTCCCCCACTGTCAAGGGGAGGACCGAGTTTCCCGTGGGCAGGACAGATGAGGTGGCTCGACGATCCTGGCCCGCCCGGCAACAGGCCACACCCCTTTCTTTTTTCTTCCTTTTTTCGACAAAAAGCGAGAGTGTACGTGGCCGTTTTTTCTTTTCCCCCCTCTGTTGTGTACGCGGGCTTCCCCCTCTTTATCCTTTCGATGCTAGTAGTAGGACGGGCTGGATTTCTCTCCCTTTTTCTTTTTTTTGGTCCCGCGTGGATGATCAGCGTCGTCCTTTTTTTTTTTTTCCCCGATTCGAAGGAAAACAAAACGCAAAAATTTCCTGTCTTTTTTTTTTTTCCTTTTCCTTTGGACCTTCAGTCGAGGGGCGTGTTTTTTCCCTTTTTTCGGAGGCGTGGTTCCTTTTTTTTTTTTCCCACGTCTCTGGTACTACGGTTGTCTTTTGGCGAGTGAGGGACCACTCGGTAGCTTTTTTTTTTCCTTTTTTCTTTTGAACGTACTTTTTCCCCCTTTCTCCCCCGCACCTTTTTTTCCCTTTTTCCCTGCAGCTCGATGATGACCACATCTTCTACCCTTTTTTTTTTCTCAAGCGACGGAATACGCGCCCAAGCATATGTGCCCCCCCTTCCAGTTTGCTCGCTTCGAACCCTGGTCGGCGGGCTTCCCCCCCCTCTTCTTTCCCTTTCGTGTATGTTATGGAAAAACCCGGGGGACGACCCCCCCTTTCCTTTTTCCCCCCCCGCCACGGGAGATCGGCTCGCGCCTTCTTCCCCCCTCTTTTTTCCTTCTCGGGGTTTACAGGCACTTTTTCCTTGATATATTTTAGCTCGGGGGGCCTTTTTCCCACTTCCTTGTCCCGGCCCGGGTTAGGAGGGGTCCCCCTTTTCGCGGAAAAGAATACACGACCTCGTTTTCTTTTGGTCCGTACTTTTTCTCCCCCTTGGCCCCATGGGCCGGAATAGGACTGATTTTTCCTTCCTTTTTCCCATTGCGGCGGATCGAGGCACCTCCACACGCCCTCCCCCCTTTTTTTTTTCCTCACGTTCTGGGAATGGAATTTTCCGTTTTTTTTTCCTTCTTTTTTTTTTCATCTTGAATTCGAGAGGTCGTTTTTTCTGTTTGAGAGTATTGGGTGCGTCTTTCCCCTCCCTCTTTCCTGCTCGTTATTTTTTTCTTTCCTGGGGCGCATTTTTTCCCCCGATCGCCCCGTCCCTTTTTCCGCCGTAGAAACCGTCCTGCCGTTTTTTCCCCTTTTTCCCGCGGGCAGGGGATGGGGGAAACCCTCCCTCAGGATAGAGGCTTCCTAGTTGTGCTTTTTTTTTTGGGTTTTTTTTTGTGAAGACCGCGGCCCTTCTTTTTTTTTCCTTTTGGGGCAACGCAAGGAAGCGTCCGAGTCCCTTTTTTGTAATAAAGCATCGGCCCCTTTTTTTTCCTTTCGTAGCGGGTCCAGTGAGGATTTCTTTTTTTTCTGCGTTGGGGAAAAAGGGTAGGAAAACTGGTTCTTTTCCCCAAGAGAGGTGATTCTTTCTTTTTTTGTTTGTTTTTTGTTCTTCTTATCTTTTTCCTTTTCCCACCTTGGAAGAAGGGTATGGGTGTCTCTCTCCCCCCTCGAATAGGATAGAAGTAGGACCACTGAAGTACTTATAGAAAGTAAAAGGGGGGACGTCTGTTTTTTTCCCCCCCCCTTCGGGACTTTTTTTTCCCCCCCTTTCCTGGGGAAGGGAAGGAGGTACTTGGATTCTTTCCCCCTCTCTCTTCGGTTGACGGTTCTTTCTGATGACGAAAGCGTATACGGTTCGGGCCTCCCTCCTTTTCTTTGCTGATCTCAGGTTGCTTCACTTTGTGAATGCCCCTCTTTTTTTTTTTTTTTTTGGTCCCCGAAGTCCTTGGGTTTCTTTTTTTCGGGCGTTCGAGCAGGCCGCTTGTGTGAGTCATGCTGAGCCGGTGTTCTTTTTTCGGGGTTCGTCTCGCTCGTAAAAGACTGAACTGCCCCCCTTTTTCCCTTTTTCTTCCATTACGCCATAACCGGGCTTCCTGCGTCCCCGATGGGCTCTGCGGACCTCCCCTTTTCTTTTTTCTCTCTTTTTTTTCCCGGCCGGCGGCTTTTTTCTTTCTCCCTTCCCCTCTCCGCACAGGCCCGCCTCCTTTTCGGATGGACTTAGGAGGGACCGACTGCCCCTTCCCTTCGGTCCTTGCGCTTATCCTTTCCCTTTCTGTTTCCAAAGCCACCCCGCGGGGTGGGTGGACTCTTTTTTTTTTCCCTCCGCAGACAGGGGAGAGTGCTGGATCCAACCTTTTCCCCTTTTTTCTTCCCCCCCCCTTAAAGCGTAAGTCCTTTCCTTCCTTTTCAAAAGGAGGCAAAGATGATCGGTGCTTCTGTCCCTCTTTTTTGTTTTGGTGGTGGTGATCTTTTTCCCCCCTCGGATGCCGGAGATTGGGAAACCGCTTTCTCCTTTTTTTCTTTTTGCTCGGGGTTTTACCAAGGATTTCGGTCACGGGCTCTTCTTTTCCTTTTTTTTTTTGCTCTGCGCTGGAGCCTGCAGCCCGGGATTCGCCTTCTTTTTTTTTTTTTATTAGCTCTCTTTCTTTTCCTCCTTCCTTCCGGTTTTTTTTTTTTTTTTTCTCCCCCCCCTCCTGGGTAAAAGGCGAAGAATAGGGGCGCAGGCTCCCTCCCCCCCTTTCTTTTCCTTTTGCTCCTCCACCGTGAACGGAATCCTTGAAACCCCTCCTCCCTTTTTTTTTTTTTCTCTGATGCGGCCCATGCTCAGGAAGCCGCTTGGCACCTCCCTTTTCTTTTTCTTTCGATCGCGAATGGTGAAGGGGATTGTCGAGTGCCCTCTTTCTGTTTTTTTTCGGCGTTGAAGCTTCGCTCCTACCCTCTTTTCTTTTCCCCCCCCCCCCGAGGTTTCGGTGATCAGCAGGCGCCCGCTGCGTAGTTCCTCTTCCCCCCCCTTTTCCGGGGGTGGAGGGTTGGAAACAGGGAGAGGAGTGTTTTCCTTTTCCCTTTCGCAAAGGACGGGACGCGGTTCCCTCATTTTCCATCCGGCCCCTTGAGCGGGCATTCTTTTCCTTTTTTTCCGCCGACGAAGCTGCTGTTCTTTTTTTTTCCAGAGCCCTCTTCCCCTCTTTTATCATTGTTTTTCCCTGCCCACCCTTTTTTGGAGTAAGGTCCGCGACGCCTCTTTTTTTTTCTTCTTTTTTTTTTTTCATGTTTCTGGGGACGAGCGAACTCCCCGTTCTCGGCGAAAGCTTCTTTCCTTTCCCAAGGACCTCGGCAGGCGAACGGGATTTTTTTTTTTTCATAGCAAAGTGAAGCACCGGCAGATTTTTTTTTTTCCCCCCCCCCCGGGTGGACGGTATAACGCGTTAGTCAAGCCCCGACTTTTCCCCCCCCTCCCTTTCGTGCAGCTCCCAGGAACCCGGCCCGCTTTTCTCCCCTTTCATTTCGAGTTCGGGCGGAAGACGTCCGGCCTTTTCTCCCCTTTTCTACGGCGACGGCGATGCCCTTTTTTTTTTCCCACTTCCAGACAACGGCTTTGCGGAACCCCCCCTCCCCCTCCCCACACCGGGGACGATCACCTCTTTTTTTTTTCCCCCCCAAAGGCGCCATTCTAAAAGGTCAACCCGCCTTCTTCTTTCCCGCTAAGGGAACGCTACGAACGGGCCTTCCTCTTTCTCGGGGACCGCGGAGTCCTCGGACGCGTGCCCCTTTCTTTCCTTTTCCACATAGGGGAAGCGCTCGTACCCCCCCCCTCTTTTTTTTTTTTTCGGCGGTTCAAACAACCTGCCCTGGGTCTTTTTTTTCCCCCCCTTTTCCGCAGGTAAAACGGCAGGACGGGTTCTACCTTTCCCCTTCTGTACCCCCCGGGAACCTGAGCAAGTGTCAGAAACCTGCAACCTTCCTCCCTTCTCGGCTTGGAGTTTTTTTTTCTCCCCCCAAAGACGCTAAACATCCACACTTCCCCTTTTCTTCTTTTTCAAGTTGACCGGACGTGAAACGGCTTTTCCCCGTGAGTGGGCAGGGCTCTTTCTTTCCCCTCTCTCCTGAGAAAGGAAGAAAGGTAGGATGCTTTTTTTCCCCTTTTTTTTTTTTTTTCAGTCCGGTACGGACATGGTTTCCCCTTTTCTTTTCTCCTTCTGATGTAGTCAAACGTTTTTCTTTTCTGAAGACAAAAGTTGGCACCCCCCCCCAGGGTTCGTCCTGAAGAACGTTCGAGGCCCCCCCTTTTTTTCCCCCTTTTGGCTGTACCCCCAGGTGTTCCCGTGCCCCCCTCCTCTTCTAAAGAAGCCGCGAATTTTTTTCGGTTTTTCTGTACAACGGTCCCCTTCTAGTTCAAGGGTCAGAATACCTTTTTTTCCTTGGCCGATCAGCTGAGTATGGAACCTTTTTTCTTTCCCCCCGCTCACACAAAGGTTTCGAAGGCCGTCTTTCCTTCCGAGGCAGCCCGGCTTCCCCTCCCCTTTTTTTTTTTTCCTACGTGTGGTAAGCATCGAGCTGCGTCGCCCTTTCCTGCGTCTTGGTGGAAAAAGGTCGTTTTCCCCTTTTTTTTTTTTTCCAAAGATGACCGAGGGCTAACGCCCTTCCCTCCCCCTCTTCACGCTTCCCCTACCTGGTCCCCGCTTTTTTCCACCCGACCTCGAGCTGAAGTATGCACTGCTTTCCTCTTTCCTCCTTTTTTTTGCCTTCCGATATCGGAGAGGAGATCGGCGCGTCTTTTCTTCCTTTTTTTTTCTTTGATCTTAAATCAGCACGGCCGACGACGATGGTTCTCCCCCCCCGTTGGAAAGTGGCTCGGAAAAAGAAGTGCCTTCCTTTTTCTTTCCGCGAAACCGCGGTTGTTCTTTTTCTTTGCCCGACGGAAAGTACACGCTTGTGTCTTTCCCCCTTCTCTTTCAGAGTCACGGCCGGCGTGGCCGTTTTCTTCTCTTTTTTTCCCTAATCGTCGAGATTCAGCTGGTCCTCTTCCACCAAAAGATTAGGGCCGCCTTTCTTTTTTTTCCTCCATCGGACCGGGCGCGTTCTCCTCATGAAAGTCTCACCTCTTTTTCCCCTTTTCCCTCCCCCGTGCCTTGCAAAGTGGTAGGTCTTGTGTTTAGAAGACGAGCACGCTCCCTTTTTTTTTTTTTTTTTCCCCGGCGGTGATGGCCTACAGGCTTCGGCCCCTTTTTCTCCCCCTAAGCGACCACATCTCCCGCGCTCGACCCCCCTCTCTTTTTTTCCCCCCAGGCGGCCAGATCGGGGTAGGGTTCTACTCTCTTTTCTTTTTCCTTTCCCGGAAAAGGAAAAACGATCTTCCGTTCCCCCTTCTTTTTTTCTTTTTGTTTGTCGAAGAGCGGATTTTGCGTGGTCGGCGTGAAAACGCGATTTCTCTTTTTTCTCCCTCAGGCCAGCACCGCGAGGGGCTTCTCCCCTTTTAGGTTTTTTTTTTTTGATTCGCGGGCGCGTAGCTTTTCTTTTCTTCCCCACCAGGCGCGATTCTTTCCTTCCGGCCGGCGAGAACCTCCCCTGGGGCCGTACAAGGGCAGGTGAGGGACCTTTCCTTCCCTTCTTCCCCGGCTGAGGGCAGAACTTTTTGGAAAAAAGCGATTCCCCCCCCACATGCTAATGAAGGGACCGAAGCTTGGTGGAAGCAGGCCACTTTTTGATCGACGATATGGCCCGGCCCGGCAACCCTTTTTTCTTCAACGGCGTGGATACGGGCCTTCGCCCCCCCCCTTTCCCCCTTTTGCAGTTGGGTTAAGAAACACCTCCCCTTTCTCCCCGTCAGGAGTATCTTTTCGAGCACTGTTTTTTTTTCTTTTCTCCTTCGCGTAGGCTTCCTTTATTCTTACGAGTTCCGTGCAAGCTTCGGTTTTTTTTTCGTCGGTAATCTCCTCGCCGATTATCGAGGACCTTTCCTTGCTTTCTGACGGCTCTCCCCTGCTCGTGACATGACTTAGGCTCGATCCAGTTGGTTGATGAATGTCTTTTTTTTCCTTTTCCCCCCCAGGTAGGGGAACCTTTTGTTGGGAGGGGGCGGGGTTTTTTTCTTTTTTTTTTTTTTCCATCTTGGCAGGCGTTTTCCCGTCTTGGCTTTTTTTTCTTTCCCCCCACCCCCAGGCGCGTAGGTCCACAGCCCCTCTCTCCAGCCAAGCTCCTTTCTTCTCCCTCAAACGCGCTGCCGTTCCCCTTTCCCTTCTTTCGGACAGCAGCCGAAAGGTTCTTCTTTTCCCGGTTTTCCTATGGAAATCACCTGTCCGTGTAGTTTCCTTTTTTCCTTCCCCCCCTCCGGGGATAAAGGTTACCCCCCCTTTTTTCGATGGCTCGCGGGGCCCTTTTTTCCCAGGTTCGGGAACACATTGGGGGTTCAACTGCAGTTTCTTCTGATAGCTAGGGCGGTCATTTTTTTTTCCCCCCCCAGATTGTAACACGGCCGGGTTAGGACTTCTTTTCGAGCGGAATCACGAACCTCCCCTTTTTTTTTTTTTTTTTTTTGGCAGAGCCTTCGAGACCCTTTTTTTCTTTTGGCCGGAATAGGACTGCTTTTTCCCCCTTTCCACTTTGATCATACACGTTACTTGCGGCGGCTCTTTCCCTTCCCCCCACACGCCGATTAGATTACCGAACGATTTTTTTTTTTTTTCCTTTCTTTTGCACTGGATAACGGTGTCCGCCGTCCCTTTTTTGATTTTTTTTCTGATTGATCGGCGATCGTGTGGATTTTTTTTTTTTTTCTTCCTTTCTACCGCACAGAAAGCCGCTTTTTTTTTTTTTTTCTCAATTGTTGAAGGGGTTCTCTGCAACTTTCTTCTCCTTTCCGCCGAGGAGAATCTTTTTCCGAATCTCCTTCCCCCCCCCTCCCCTTTTGACCGGCGAAACAACCTTGATCCCCTGCCTTTCTTTCCCCCCGGGATAGAAGTAGTTGGGCCTTTTTTTCCCCTCTGGGCGGGGGAAAGATTGTTGCACTGCTTGGGGCAAGAAAGGCCTCGTTCTTTTTCTCCTCCTCGTCCCCCTGTGGCTTGGAAGTTTTCCTTCTTTTTTTCCTTTTTCCCCTTCCTTTGGGAACCGTGTATTGTAGAACTGGTTTCTTCTTTCCTCTTGTGGCTCCCCAAGGTCTTTTTTCTTTGTTTGTAGAGGGAAAGTGTTTCGTGTTTTTCTCTCCTCACACCCCCTGTAGGAGATCCCTTTTTCCCCCGTAAGGAAGTACAGGTGGAGACCGATCCAGTTAAAAGGGACTCGTCGGCCCCCTCCCCTTTTTTCCTCCGGGAGGGTAATGGTCTTCCCTCCCAAAGGTAGTGCCTTACCCGTTCTGTTAGGGGGTCTCTTTTTTGATTAAGGACCCCTCCCGGTATACGTTCGGGGATTTCTTTTTTATTTGCTGATCTCCGGTTTGCCCTTTTTTTCGAGGAAATAGATGCCACCTTTTTTTTTTTTTCTTCCTCAGTTTTGGGCGGGCGTCCCGTCTTTTAGAGGGGACATCCTTTTCGAGAGAGATCCCGGTAGTGTCTACCCCCCTTTCCGTCCACCTCAGAAGAGATGGGGACCCTTTTCCCTCTTTGGGAAGTACGGCCATAAAAGGATACCTGCGGGATTTTTCTCCCTCTCCCACATACACTTTTATCTATCGGGCAGGGCCAGCTTCCGGACAAGGAGGGAGGGGGACGGCCCCTTTCCTTCTTTAATGAGGATGCATTGGAGGAAGGGGAACAGTCCCACCTTTTTCTCTTTCCCTTTCTCATTCGGGAGCTAATATAAGGTTTCCACCCGCACCCCCCCTTTCTTTCTCCCTCACCCGGTTCGAAGAAGAAGGGGGCGGGGGGCCTTTTTCCTTTTCCCCCCCCCTTGTGTAGATTTTTTTGTGTCTTTTTTTTTTTTTTCCGGACCCACGGCCGTCGTCGTTTCTTCCCTTCCAAACGGTTTTTTTCTCTGACCATAAACTTACATCGGATCCTGCTTTTTTTTTTCTTTTTTCTGGCAAGAGGATGACGGGAGATGGGCTTTTCTCTTTTTTCTAGTGTTAAAGGATTCTGAGTCAAAGGGGCTTTTCTTTCTTTTCTCTCCTCTGGCGGAAGAGAATGAGAAACGAGGCTTCGTCCTTTTCTTTTCTTGTTGTCTCGATTTAAGGCGAAGGCGAAGAATCAGGGGCGCAGGCTCCCCCCCCCCCCTTTTCTTTTTTTCCTGCAGGTTGAGGGATCGAACGTGGACCGAATCCTTTCCCCCTCCTCTCCTCGTCGGCACATCTACAGGCCAGCAGGCTTGGCCCCCCTCCCCCTTTATAGTGAGATGTGAAGGGGATTGTCGAGCCCGAGCACTTTCCCCTTTTTCCGCTCGCTCCTACAGGCAAGTCCCGGATCCGTCTTTCCCTTTTTTTTCTTTCGCCCGCTGCGTAGTCGGACGGTAGGTTGGTTGGTCCTTTTTCGTTTTGGCAAACCGGAGAGGATTTCCTTTTTCCCCCGTCGAGGCCGAAAGGACGACCCCCTTTATCCCTCCTTTTCCCCTTCCATAAAGGCATAAGCCCGGAGGCGTTTTTTTCTTCCTCTTCAAACCGCAAAGGAGGCAGCCCGTTTTTCCCTCCCTTTCACAGGGGAGGTAGACAGAGGCCTCTCTTTTTTTCCTTTCCCCCCGAGAGGGTTCTTTTCTCCCCCCCCGCGACGGCCGAGCGCTTTCCGGGTGGAAGGTCATGTCTGGGACGATCCCTTTTTTTCCTACCGGGATCGCCTCTGCTCTTTTTTTTCTTCGTATGCTCGACGCCCGCTCCCCCTCCCTTCCCCCTTCAGCGGAACGGAGGTTTTTTCTTTTGTCCAGCCAACGGAGATCAAGCACCTCCCCCCCCCTCTTTTTCCCGTATAAGCGTTCAGTAAGACCCGACCCCTGGTCCCTCCCCGTACCTTAGTGGCCGCTACACAGGACCGCCCGGATGTCCCCCTCCCCCCCGCTTCCCTCTAACGACGTCCGGTAATCGATCTTACTTTCCTTTTTTTTCCGGGAGATCCCCTTTACGTGTTCTCTTTTTTTCCCCCCCCCCTCAACCCACGTTTCCTCTACAAAAACACCTTTTTTTTTCAGCGCTGGAAAAAGCGCCCTTTCTCCCCCCCCCCTTTTCCCCCTTTTTTCCCCCTCTAACACGTGACCGGGGCCTCCCCCTCCCCCAGCGAGGCTGAGGAAAAAACGCCGCGTCCTTTCGTGAAAGACGCTTGCCCTTTTTTTTTAGAGAGAATAGAGGCGGGCGGTCGTTTTTCCTTTTTTGTATCAAAGGTGTCGCGGTCCCCTTTTCTTTGGGGGGCGATCTAGACCTCGGCGGCCCTTTTTCCCCCCCTTTTCCCCCTTTTCTCCCGAAGAGCAAGAGGCGGCGGGGCCTTTTTCTGCTCACATAAACACGATCGCGATTCATCTTCCCCTCCCTTTTTTTCCCCCCCCGTGAACGTGATGGGCAAGATCGTCGGTAATCTTTATTTTTTTCCCCCCGCCAAGGGTACTTCCCCCTTTTCCCTGAAAAGGAAGTACGGAGTCCGGGCCCCTTTTTTTTTTCAAAAACAGATGGTCAACGAGGTCGTGATTCCTCTCCTTTCTACCCCTTTTGAACCAACTCTAACAAGGAAGGTTGAACCATTTCTTTTTCCTTTCCTGAGTAAGGGATAATTGACAGTGCTGTACCCCTTTGTTCCCTGAAAGAAGGCCGCGAGCCGATCTCCGTTTGTCCTTTTTTGGCTGTTATAGTCAAAGGGTTAAGAACTACACCTTTCCTTTCTTTTTCTTCCAAAACGTGGAGAATACCAGCACCATTTTCCTCCCCTGCTGGGCGGCGATGCAGCCGGGCCTTCCCTCTTTTTTTTTCCTCCCTCTGTGGTCAGCATCGAGCTGGCGCGGTGTCCCCCCCTTTTTTTTCACGGCTGGTGGACAAGTCGGTTCCCACCTTTTTCTTTCCTCCCTTCCAAGCTGACCGAAGGGATCCACCGGGCCCCTTTCTCCCCTTTTTCGTAACATAACTGGGTCCCGTCCCTTCTCTTCCCCCCCCTCCGAGATGAAGTCATGGCACCTCCCCCCTGCATTCCAGTTAGTGGTCCTCGATTATCTTTCCTCTTTTTCTCCCCCCTCTTGGGAAACCCGAAGCTGCACGGGCCTTCCCCGCTTTCCTGGAGATGAGCATCGCAGTTTCACACGGCCTTTTTTTTTCCCCCCCTTCCGTACACCGAGGTGGTTAGAAAAATGCCCGCCGGCCCTTCCCTTTTTTTTTTCGCAAACGCGTACGAGGGCGTGGTTCCTTTTTGCTCGGTCCTTCTTTTTTCCCCTTGGCGGCCAACACTCTTCCCTTTTTATGAGAGGTTTCTTTTTTCTTTTTCTCTCCCGCCGAAAGACGCAGGTCTCACCCTTTTTTTTTTTTTTCCTACGGACCTGCACTTTTTTTTTCTTCTCCCTTCTCCTCCCGCGATGAACCCCGGCTCCCTTTTGTTTTTTTTTTCCCAGACGGGAATGGAAATTTGGAGTTCGACGCCTCCCCCCCCCCCCCCTCCCCCCCCCCCCCCCGCGGCAAGATGCGGAAAGAGGGGGAAAGCTTCCTTTTTTATCTCTTTTATAATAATCAGTTTGTTGTTTTTCTCTCTCCCCCCTCCCCCCCTGAGCGAAGATTTCCATAGGAAAGCAGGGCTTTTTTTCCAGATAGCGGGAGGATTTTTCTTCCTCAATGGCGCAGGAACGAAGGCTGTAGGCCAGCACCCTTTTTTCCGACGGAGGCACGGGGTTTCCTCCCTTAGCGGATCACAAGCGCCCTTCTTTTCCCGGACGGAGCGGTTTTAAGGGGCCCTGTGTCTCCCCTTTTTCCGGGATCGAAAACGCGCCCGGCTCTTTCCCTTTAAGAGCGTGTGCCGCAGGGCCTGCTTCCTTCCTTCCTTTCCCCCCCCCCCCCCCTCCCTTCAACGGCCACGCCGCGGACGCGTTTCCCTCTTTCTTTTTGGTTGCAAGGTTGGTCGAACACCGCGGTGTACGCCTTCCCCCTATTTCCCCCCTCCCCTTGTGGGACTGCGATGATCCATCGTCGTCTCCCTTTTTTTCCCCTCGGTGTACAGAGTGGATGATCAGGCGCGCCTCTTTTTTTTTTTCTTTTTCTTTTTTTTTCTCTCTTATCTGGGAGGACCACGAAAACCTCGGGATTCTTTCTTGGCGTTCTTTTCCCCTCAGCGAGGTCCCCCGTGGTGAAGCAGTTCGTCTTTTTCTTCAAACTGATCTGGGTACCGGTTGGTTCTTTCCTCCTTTTCCCCTTTTTTTCCGGCGGCCGCGTCGGGCTGACACTCTGTTCAACGCAACAGGGCGGGCTTTCTTCCTCTTTCTGACAACATCGTCGGAACACCCCCCCTCTTTCCCCTTCCGCCACAACAGGCAGGGGCCCGAACCTTTTCTTCCTTTTTTCCTCTTTTCGATCGCACGTTCAGGGATCAGCAGCTGCTTTTTTCTGTAACGGGAAGATCCAGCCGGGATCCCTTCTCCCCCTCCCCGAGATCGGGATAAGAGGGGCTTCTTCAGCGCCCCTTTTTTTTTTTCCCCTGCCCCTTCTTTTTTTTCTCTTTTTTTGGGAGATCGACGTTTCTTCCTTCCCCTCTTTTGTTCAATTGTAATTCATTCCCGAGCTTCTTTTTTTTTCACCAGGGACGGGGTGAAGAGCTCGGTCCCCCTCCCCCTTTGCTTCAGTTGACACTTGTCGATCCTTCCCCTCTCCCCCTTCCCTGGCACCTCCACACAGGCCGTGTTTTCCCCCCGTTCGGTGGGGCGGGATCAGTTCTCGCGTCAACTG
>Ga0179593_1511347_pt1 | contig 13691 bp, 20 predicted proteins | sample CZODoug2_1_08_16_FD_185931 | JGI IMG/M metagenome (GOLD analysis project Ga0179593, IMG submission 185931) | Vadose zone soil fungal communities from Angelo Coast Range Reserve, California, USA - CZODoug2_1_08_16fungal (PacBio error correction) | ecosystem: Environmental > Terrestrial > Soil >... | reverse complement strand
CCGGCATTAAGTTTCTTTTTCCCGTTCCTGCTGACTTCCACTCTTCGGTCAGTCCGGCGCGGGAGCGACGCAGCCGACCCGATGCTTGCGGCATTTCTTTCGGTCCCTCTTCTGTCCGCAAGATGGCTCCTCTTTTTTGCAGCTCGATACTCTATTGAATTGTCTTCCTCTCGATCTAAAGAATAAAGTCCCTCCATATCTTTCCGCCCCCCCCGCCCCCCAGTTCCTCTTCCCCCCTTGACCCTTTTTGTACTCTCAATTTTCTCCTTCCCTTTGGTATCGTTTCCTGCCCCCTGTCCCTTTTTGTTCCTTCCGGCGAGGACCTCGAGTCCTGGGAGATGTCGAAACCCCCGAAAGCCGAATTTCAAACCCTCATGGTCCTTTTTTGAGGGTCTCTTCCGTTTTTCTTTTGAGTTTTTTTACTTTTTCCCCCCTCTCCTTGGACCCATGCCCGTCGGCTTTTGGAATTTTCTCTTTCCCAGTCCACGTGTTCGACACCCCTGGATAGCGAGGCATTGCAAAACGACTGTGCTCAGGCCGAACGGCACCGACGCGTTCAGAAGATGACCAAACATAATTCCTTTTCTTGCGCCCTTTTTTTTCGCTAAGTGTCCCTATGTTTTGGCTCCCCTCCCCCCCAAGTGGGGTGGCCTGATTGGCGAAGGATGGTGTTCTCTCACCTTTCCTCATTCTTTGCGGCTTTCTGAATTTTGTTTTTTCCGTCCCTTTTATCCCCCAAGATTGATTGTACATGTTTGCTCCTTTCGCATTTTGGTGCTAGTCGTCTTCAGAGGTTTTTCTTTTGAGTTTTGTTTTCCCCCCTTTCTGCACTTCCTGCTGTTTAAGTCGCAATTTTATTTGCTTTCCTTTTTGTTTTTCACCCTGATTTTTTTCTTCCTGCGGTCAACGCACCTTCCTCCCTTGAAGAGATTCTTCTCTCCTTTTTCCCATTTTCTTTTTATTTTTTCCCGCTTGTGCTGAAGCCCTATTACCGCGGTCTTCTCCTACTTACCAGTTTTCTTTTTTTCCCCCTTTTCGAATGTTCAATTGTCTTTTTTTTTGCGCAGGTGTTATGGCAGAGGATGTCCGAAAAAAGCTCTGTCCTGAAGCGTTCTCTTTCCCTCCCTCCCTTGAATTGAGAGGCGGTTATTCTTTCACTTGCTTTTCTCCTGGTCGGAGGGGAGCGGGGAGTGCGCCTCATTCCCCTCTTCGTTCCAAAGACTGGCGACCCCCGTGTCTGATCGATATTGGCGTATGTTTCGGAGTTTTCGTCAATCTTTTCTTCGAGTTCTGTTTGATGTTGCCATCCGCGCTCTTCGTTTTGCTGATTCCTGCCTTTTCTCTCTCGCCTCCAAGCTGATGGAGGCTCCCCATTAAATTTTCCTTTCTTTTTGTATTTTTTGGCGGTAGCTTGCATCTCCTTGACTTGACACTATGTTTATTGCGTTGCTTCGTTTTTTTTCTTCCTTTATTGGTATTTTTTCCTTTTCCCTATCTTGTTTCAGACGATGCTGTTAGACCTTGGGGGTTCTCTCCATTCCCCTGCCCAGACTGCGAGTTCCCGGCTATCTGTCCGAATTGCATGGGTGTTTCCACTTTTTGATCTTGTTCTTTTTTTTCTTGCTTTCTTCATTGTAGTCGTTTCCTTCCCTTGGTCCGGGCTTGGTAAGCGAGGCATTGCTTCATGTGTGCGTGGAGAAGTGGCCGGTTCTTTCCTTCTTTTTGTCAATTTTTACCAGGCCATATTTTTTCTAGGTGTCACACTGTGACCTTCTTCTTTTCCCCTTCCACATAATCCTTTTTTAGAGATGACTTTACCGGTTGCAAGATGAACGGATTTTCCCTGCACCCGGTCCTCCTCTTTCTCAATTAAGCAGCCGCAACAGAACGAGTGAGTAGCCTTCTTCTCTTCCTATGATCCCCCGCAGCCGGACCGGCCTGCCACTGAGGGAAACTCATCCTTTCCCCCTCTTGAACACCCTTTTGGAGTAGTCTCCCCCCCCTTCTTGACCCCTTTTTTTCTTTCTTTATTCCTTTAACCCTCAAAGCATTCCCCTTTGACTCTCCTCGGTTAAAATACAAATACCAGGCCCTCAACCGCCGAAGACATTGTCCCTCACCTCCTTTTTTTTGTCCGTTTTCCTCTCTACCTCTCTCTCTCCCCCCCTATTACGCGTTTCGCCCATTTCTTTTTCTCTCGTCACTCAGGTAAAGTTTCTCTTTCCGGGTCGCGAGATGGCACCCTTCTTCGGAAACCCTCCCCCTTTTAAGGGCGACCTCAGATCCCCTATGCTTCACCCAGATCATTTTTTTCCTTTCTTCTGTTTTCTTTTTCCGCGGGTCGTCTGCAATACGCGCCTCGATCCCCACGCCGCGAAGTTTGCCTTTCTTTTCAGCGGACGTCTTTGGAACGTCAGGTCCCCCTTCTACGGATTTGTATTTGCATCCAACCTTCTCCCGTTCAAGTCTCACCCTTTCCTCTTTATGAGGGAGCGAGTGCTCCACCCGGGACCCACCTTGCGATTACCGTTTGCCACGTTTTTTCTTTGGATCCTTTATTGAAAAGCTGTCTCCCCCCTTCATTTAATCCAAGTAGGTGCGTCAGCGATTCCTCCCTTCTCCCTTTGCAGGTTGTTCGTGCCAGTCCCGCAAGCCCTTTCCCACCTTTTAAATTCATCACTTCCTCTTTCTGGAACCATTCTGTTTCGACCTCTTAAGCACGAAATATTTTTTACCCGTGTGAGCCGACGGAAGCAAAAACCAACTGCTTTCTCCCCTCCTTGAAACGGTGCCTTTTCCCGGGACCTGAACGCCCCCTCTTCCCCCTCCATCCGCAACGTGTCCTTCCCTGGCGCCCCACCTAACCCATAATCGCCCAGATCTTTTCTCTACGTCCCACACCCCCCTTTAATTCTTCATTCCAGATTCGCACTGCGTTTTTTCATCTTTCTCTTTTTGTTTCAGCGGAGGAACTTTAGGTTTTTTTTTTGGGAGTTGATCTCCCTCCTTTTTCTCGGCGCTGAAACCGCCGTGGTTTTGGAGATCCATGCTGTTCTCCTTATCGCCCCCCCCCCCCCCCATTCGATCTCAGCCTTTTTCCCCCTTAGCATCTTGAAGGGCACTCGCCCTTCCGGTTAGTCTATCTTTCCAGTCTGATTTTTTTATTGACATTTAGACCCGCGGCTGGAGAGGTCCTCGCGTTCAGCCCAGTTCCCCCTTGTGCGACGAGGCCCCCATTTTCTTTTCCCTTGCGGACAAATTTTTCCTTGGCCTCCCCCGGCGACGTTATGTGAGGGAGGCTGTTTCCCTGGCGTACGGCAAGTCTGACTGTCTCGGTCGATAAGGGACGGCTAGGACCCCTTCTTCTTCTTCCCACGCCTTTATTTTTCTTGCCTCCATTCCCTTCGTCTAGTTCTGGGTTCTCGCCTTTGATGGACATCGGCCTGCTTGAGCTCTCTCTTCCTTAATTTTGAAGCTCGCTTAAATTCGTTCTCTCTTTTCCTTCCTCCTCGTTTGGACTCTTCCCACCTGCAAGGTGACGTCTACTTTTTTTCGTCAGTTTATTCCTTTTTTTTTTTTCCGGCGGCGCCTGCACTCTTCTTCTCTCCTCTGTCTTTTTGAAATGTGATGATGAATAATCTTGCTTTCTTCGCCGTCACTTTTGGAGCCGAGAGTCTTGGGCCTTTTACCGATAAGAAGTGTTTGAACGCGATCGTACGCGCTTCCGTCTCCGGTGATTCCTCCTACTTCCGCGTTTGCCGCCCATTTAGCTCGGACATGATACATTGTCCTCCCCCATTGAACTTTTTCTTTTTTGTTGGCATCGATCTTTCCCCTTTGTTTGTCAATTTCGTCCCCTCCTCCTTCCAACAGCGTCCTGCAACTCCGGGTTGGTATGCTCCCCGCCGGCGGAGGCTCGCCAGAGCCCCCTCTTTGGAACTTTGAATTTCTCTACGTAGACGCCTTACTTTGACCCCCACCCGCCCGGCTTGAAGCCGTCGCTACAATCGACTGTACAGGATCCTTTTTGAAAATGCTTTTGATTTTTTTGAATACCCTTCCCCTGATGGCGTGCTTCGCCTTTTGCCTCTCCCGTCCGGGATATTTTTGTAATTCTTTAAATCTTTTTTTTTTCCCTCCCCTGATGGTGTCCGGCCGCCCTCCCCCCTTTGGCGGATTCATTTTGTTTATTTTCAGTTACCCACGCTTCCTGTGCCCTTCTGAGCTCCTCGACAGGGGGTTTTTTTTTTTTTTTTAGTTTTTTTTTGCGTTTTGGGTTTTTCCCGATTTTTTCACACCCACCCTTGCTAGCGTTGGGCAGTTTCAATTCTTTCTTTTCCCGCTTTGCTTGAAACATTGCCGGAAGGCAAGTGGAGGTCTTTCTTGTCGCTTGATCATGCCGTGTCTGCTTGGACGCGAAAAACTCCCTAAGTTTGACCTCTTTCTTCCATTGGTCTTACGCTTGGTTATATTCCTCTGTTCCGGCCGGATTCTTTGCCTTAACGGCCCGGTCCTTCCTAGCCCTACCCTTTGCTGTGGCAGCTCGCCTCCCCACGGCAGTGAGTTTAGTGGAGTTCGTGGGTCTTTCTCGGCTTTTGAACCAAAGGCTGCCGGATTGTTCCTCTCCCCTTAGTCCGTAGTTTGCAGGCGGCTTTTCCCGTCCGTTCCTGTCGGCGGCGGGCCGGCGCGGTAGTTTGCGCGCCCTTTCCCTCCTTTTTTCGAGAGCCAATTCTCCCTTCCTACTCCTGTGTTATGTCGTTTTTTTCTTTTTTTCGTTTTTTTTGTCCGGACCTCAATCTTTTGTTGTCCCCCCTGCTCTGGTGGGCCATCTCGCGACCTATGCGCAGGGTCACATGGACTTTTTCCCTAAGCCTTTCTTTAGCCTCATCTCCCATTCTTAGAGTTCTCGCCCTTTGTCGTAGCTTGATCTCCTTCAGACCTTCTGTTTTTTCTTGTTTTTTCTTCGGCGGCTTTCTCTGGCGATGTGTATTTAACGTTCCCTCCCCCCTTTCTCTGTCATCCGTTGTTTCCGTCGTGTTACGTCCCCTCTTCAGACGCCCTCGACGTCCCTTTGCTTGATCGTTGTAACGTTAAATGTTTGATTTTTGTGACCCGTACCGCGAGGGGGTATTTCAATCCTTATTTGCTGGCGTCTTTCTGTTGTTCGGGGTTATCTTCGGAGGCGAATGGCTTTACCTTCTGTTTGTGGAGCCCGTGCTGACGGGCATTTCCTTCTTTTCTTTTTTCCCGTGACGAATTTTCCCACAACCCTGTTTACCCATCTCTTTCCTAGGATTTCACTCCTTTTTTTCTCTCTTGTTTTACTGTTTATGAACGCATATGCCGTTTCCTTGTCCCGGGTTTTTTCCGATCCTTCACCTGAATCACGGGCCACGACAAACGTTGGAGAGGAAAGAACCCTTTCCCTTCCGCTAGAACCCAGATTGCCTCCCCCTCCCCCTTCTAAATGAGGACCCATCTAAGTGTCCCCCCTTTATCTCCAGCCCCGGCGCCAACCATGGCGTTTCGAAACCCAGATCGACTTTCACACCTCAGTGAGGGGCTGCTTTTTTCCCCCCACTCGTCCCGCGGATGCAGTCATGGTGCTTACTTTTAAATACATCCCCTTCCCTCCTAAATAAAGACAGCAAGACCCTCTTGGTCGCGTCACGGGATCTCAAAGCTCCCCTGATGGATGACCACCCTTTTCTTTCCTCTTTGAAGAGTTATAGCTTCTTAAAATTTCCAATGGGTACGTTTTTTTTTCCCCTCTCGCGAGAGGGTACCCCTTCTTTTCCCCAGCTCCTTCTTTTGGTCCTACACCTTCCCCCCCCCCATGAAATGCTCTCGCAGTTCCCCCCGCCTTCTTTTTCTCTCCTTTTCTGGTGCTCGCGCCGCGTAAGGTCGGTTGCGCGCCCTACCGCCCGTTCCGCCGCCGAAATTTTGAATTCCCTTACTGCTGTCTCCTTTTTTGGCCCCGGCCGGGCTCTTGACGTTCTCGTTTTTTCTTTTCTTTAAGATGCATACCCGGCACTCCCGACCCGTCTCACAAGGGCTGCCGTGGTCCGAGGGCAAAACAGCACATTTATCTTCTTTTTTTTTGATTTTCAGGGCGGACCGGCCGGGAACGTCTCCCCCCCCCTTCCCTCTTCGACCAAAGTCCCAATGACTGCGTTTCCCCTATAACCTTTCGGTCAGGTGCTGTTGAAGTCAGCAAAGCGCCCAACTTCGACCCACTCATTCAACCTTCCCGCCCCCCATTGCGCCCTCCCCCTCTTTCCCTGTTCAGACGACGGTTTTTTTAAACCCCTCAAGATTCCCTATTCCTGCCCAACGTGAGCCTGAGCAACAACACTTTCTTCTTTTCTAAGTACCTTCCCGAGTGGTCGTCGGGACCCTGTGCCAATCCAACCTGACTCTTAAAGGACGACCCATTACGGCCGGCGCAGTTTAACACACATTTTTTTTCACGTTCATATTTTCTCTCTGGGAATTCCCCCCCCCCACTTATGCCTTCCGGGATTTCGAAAGCGGAAAATTGTCCCTCCATGGCGTTTGGTTCATCGGCTGTATTCTCTCCCTCCAGCGCTGATCGAGGCCACACCCTCGCTCAAGCGGCTGTGGTCTGATAAGTGCTGTCAACGATACTCTTTTCCCCTCTCCCTGAATTTGATCCTCCCCAAGCCTTCCACTGAAGTACTGGTTCTCTCCCATCCCCTTTGCTTTTTTTTTTTTCCTAGGCTGACAAACGGTTTCCCTTTTCTCCCCTTTTTTTGATACAAGGTCCTCTCCCTTCTCCAACAGTTCAATGGTTAAGGGCAATGTCCTCTCACCCTTCTTAAACGGATGGATCGCAGGGCAGACTGGCCCCTCGATAGCGCTGTTGATGCTTTTGTGGGTTCGCGGCCCGCCGGCAAGAGCGGATAGTTCTTAGGCATTCCTTAAGCTTTCGTTCGTCCTTTTTTTTTTTCCCTCCCCTGCGTAGGTTGCTCCTCCCTTTCCTCCCCCGTGACCGAGTAGGCTGGTGCGCCCGGGGAGAAAACTCTCTTCGGAGACTCGAAAGCGCTCACAACAGAGAAGTTTTCACGTTTTTATATATTTCCCTCTCCTTTTTTCTTGAGTCTCGGCATTGACGTCGAGGAGATTCGTCTGCTTTTTTCTCCTTGGTTTTTCCCGGCGCGCGCCCAGAGACCTCCGATGTACTGGAGTATTTTCGAGATGTCCCCCTTTCAGCTGCGTTTCGCGCCGTCCTGGTTTTCTTCTCTTTTTAGTTCCTCATTCCGTTTTTCTCTGCTGGATCGCCCATCTCCAGTTTCTCTGCGTTTCAGGAACATCTCTCGCCAGAGTTTGTTCTTGAGCACTTTTAGCTCGGGACATGGGTACTCTCCCTTTGACTTGGACCTCGTCCACTCGAGGCCATGCAAGTTTTTCCGTTTTCCCCTTCTGACCTCTAATTTTAAAACTGCCTCTTTTTTGCCAAGCAGGGGTGGGATCAGGCCGCAGCCGGCGTGGCTTGGCCCGTTCCACGACCCTTCCTTTTTTTCTTTAGTGAATGTGCTTATATCCGCACTTCCGGTAGACCCCCCGCCTGATCCTTCTTTTTTCTCCTAGAATGTACCCTGAACGCTGCAGCACAGGCGGCCGGTCGAACATTCGCCCGTGGAAGGTTCTCTTCTTTTTTTGTTAGAGAGTTCTTAATTTTTGTCCTTCCCATTGACGCTTTTTTCTGGTCTGGGGTTTTACCTTGAGCATGCGGCCTGGAGGCCCTGTCTTGTGCTTGGCGGTAACTGATTCCGTTGGAAGAGTGGTCTGTTCCGTTCGCTTTTTGTTTGCTTCTCAGCTTTCTTCATTTCCTTTTTTTCTTCTTTCCTTTTTCCCAGGTCCCGTGGTTGAGCTCCCCAAGAGTCTTGCGTATGATTCCTCTTTGATTCCTTCCTTGGCGTCTTGCGGGACTGCTCAGCTTCCCCGGTCGCCTTTTGAGTTTTTTTTCTTTTAATTGAGCCTTTTCTTTTTCCTTCCTGTTTCGCTCCGACGATTGTGAGCTTAGCTTTCTTTTCCTCCTCTCCGTGTTTTTCTGCCCTTTGAATCCCAGGAAGCCAGTGGGAGTTGGGGAGGCCGGGGTTTATTTTTCTCCGTTAGAAACCCACCCCTCTGGTGCCTGTACTTGCCTTTCTTCCTTCCCCTTTTCAGGTCCGGCCTTTTGTGAACGGCAGGCTTCTTGGGAGGAGGGGAGACTTTAGGGCGCAGCCGCCAAGGAACGCCTTGCGCAGCCCCCCCTATGGCGACCCTTCGCTTTTTCACTAATCTTGCCTCTTTTTTTTTTTGAGGACCTGCTTGTTGGCGATCGGTGGGCATTTCGAGACTTACTTTCTTCTACACGGGGAGTCCTCCCCCACGGCATTGAGCGCATTATCTCGTATCTTGGTTATCCGGGGATCATCTGGTGCAATGAATCTCCGACCGTCTGAAACCTTTGCGTGTCCTCGTTCTGCTTCTTCTGTTTGGCCATTGTATTTCCCGAATCCAGGTATTAAGTGGGCGTACGAACTTTTTTTCCCCCTCCCAGATTTCATCATACTCCGGATTGCCCTTTTTTTTTTTTTTTGTTTGTCGACGCCATTGTTGGAGCTGTTTGGTCTCCCCAGAGTTTAGATCGCGGCCCTCGTTCCCGTTTAGGACGTTTTTTCTCCTTGGTCTTCACTGGACGGCGTATGGTTTATATCCTAATCTGTTGCTGAGTCCGGCGATTTTTCCGTTCTTCCCTTTTCCAAAAGTTCCATTCCTATTGCCCCTCCTTGAACACCGTTGCCCCTCTCTATTTGTTCTGACCGTTGTTGTTGTTTTGAGAGTTCCGATTTTACCTTTTGTTCAAGATGAACGCATATTGCCGTTGAATGGTAACTTTTTTTTTTTCTACTGCCCGTTTCTACTTGGCCCCGCCCCCGCCGGAGTCCCTCCTCTCCTTCGCTTTCACCCCCCGTCACATGAATGCAAGACGTCCCACATGAGGGAAATCCAGCTCCGAAGACAAATTGATCGAAACATCTTTTTCGCCCCAATGAGTTTTTAGTCCCCCCCCTCTCCTCTTCCCCCCCAATTTCGTACGTTTTGGCTTGATCTCGGTGAGATCCCAATTCTAAAAGAATTTTGTCCCTTTTCTTTTTCCCCCGTTAACTACACCTACCCTGCCCGAGAACTGCCGACCCTCCTCCCCTCCCTGCAAGAAACAGACGGTTTTCGAGGTCAAGTGATATGTCTCCGCCCCCGATGATCGATTTTAGTACCGCTTTGTGTCAGAGTCTCATGTATGAGTTTCCCCTTGCGTTGAGATTCGCCTCTCCGGGTTGCGAGCTGGCCCAACGTTACGGCAACACATAGAATAACGTTGTTTCCCCTCCCATTTACAACTTCCACCTCTAACCTAGGTCCCGTTTCTTTTTCTTCTTTTTGCTGTCTCAATACCTCTTTTGCCCCGCCGCGACGGAGAGCAGGTTTCCCGTTTTCCTCTTTTTTTTTTGGGAAACCTTTCCCTGAGCTCTTTGTTCTTTTCTTCCATCTCCCCCTTCCTCCCCTTTTGACCCTGCTTCAACACATGACGGCAGTGCTCTGTCAACCAGCACACTTATCGATATTACCTTTTTTCAGTTGCCGTTTTCCCCCCCTTTTAAGGCCCCTTTCAGTCTCACCCTTCCCCCCCCAAGATTTTAAGACACTTCTGTTCCAATCTCTCTTTCCTCCAACTTCTCCTGGGAATTTGGAGAGTCCGCAACGCGCCCCCCGTTATTCGAGCTGGACAAAGAAGCAAATCCCCCACATTGTTCTTTTTGCCCCCTTACATGTTCCAGTTAAATTCCCTCCCGAAACCTTTCTTCCCAATCGACCGTCTTCTCAACCAACCAAATGAGTAGATAAGCGCACGCATTTCCACGAGTGGTCACGGGAAAGCCCGACCTCCCCTTCACAGTTCACTCCCCGGATTAAGATTCTCACTCCAATCCGTGTACAAGCAGGAGGTCGCGAGGCACAAACCATATTCCTTGTGATCGCCCTCGTTTTTTCCCTACGTACGTCTCCTTTGTTTTTGTGTTTGGGTGTGATTTCCTTCTCGGCGTTTGAGGACGTCGGCGCAGAGCTCCTTCCCTGAACTAGTCCCCTCTCTTTGCTTTTGTCGTCACGTTCCATGCTTTTTCCTATTTTTTTCTTCCCCAGATCCGATATGGCGATAGTGGAAAGTTGGCCCCCCCGCGCCGGAGTGGAGTAAGAGTGCTTTTTTTTTCATCTTTTCCTTTCGAGTCAGCTTTTTATCGACTCCGCCCTAGCCCAGTCATTTTGTAGCTTCTTCCCCTGTCCTATACTTTTCCATTTTTGCCATACCTCTTTTTTCCTGGATGCACAGCCGGCGATTCTGAGTCTCCGTTTCGGATAGGGCTTTCTTGCATCGGATCTGTTTTGCGTGCTTCCGACCGACTTTACTTTTCCTTCTTTGTACGAACGATGCTGGAAGCTCTCTTCATCCAGGACAGAGTCGGCTCGGGCGGTTTTCTGAACTATTGAGTCGTTCTCCCCCTTCAATCCCCGTCTCCTCTCCGAACTTCCGTTTTTCCCCCTCCGTTTGGTTTGTTGCGAGCCACCAAGGTGACGTAGCTCTTTTTCGTATTATTCGCTGCTCGAGCGCGATTTTTTTCCCGAGAGCCGTTAGCCGTCTGTACTTTGAATCTCCTTCTTGCGCGTCTTACGCCGTCATGGGAAGATTGTCTTCGCATTTCCTCTCACCGTTTCAGCTCTTCAGAGCTCCCCTATCGCACAGCCTCTCGCTCTCGTCTTGGCTGCGCTCTAGGCAGACGTGTTTGCTTTTTTCTTTTCCTTTATCAGTGCCCTTCCACTGCCGGCGATCTTCGAGCCAGCGGGTTCATTTCCTTCCCCTTCGAAAAGCCGAATTTAACCTGGATAGGAAAAAGCATTTTTGGTCTCAGGCCGCAGAGGAATTTTTTGGTACGTTTCCCCTTACGCTTGCGGGAGGACTTTCTGAGCCGCACTTACGGTCGACCAAACTTCCGTTTCTTCTTTCTTCTCAATCGGTTATGTAGCTTCAGGCTGGCCTGACCGCCGCGTTCATCTGTTCATCACAGCGCCCGGATGTTTCGCTTGCTGCCGAGTTCCCCCTTTTTTGGACTTGGTTTCCTTCGCGCCTTCGACTCCCTCTGGTGTAGGCCGTATTTCTGTTGCCTTGAGACTTTTTATGCTTTGCTTTTCCTTGAAAAGCCCTTTCCCCTTTTATCTTGAGTTTTGTTTGTCAGCTTTATTTCTTTTTCCTTTCCCTCATTTTCTGTGTACCGCCCCCTTTCGTGTTCCAGGACGATGGTGTGCCTTTGCGGCATGTGCTTCTTTTGTCGATTGCTCCTTTGGGGATGCCGACAACCCCTCTTTTTTTACTTTTTCGATTTCCCTTTTCCCTCTGGTCTTCTTTGGGGCATTTTGCTCTTGTTGGGTTCCTTTGTTTTTTTCTCCTTCCGGGTCTCGGTAAGAGACATCCCCCGTACCTGGGGTATCTCGCCTCCTGCCCACGGCAGCCCTTGAGAGTTCTGACGTTTTTCCTTTTTTCTGACAAATCTAGTCCCTTCCTTTTCCCATCCCGCAAACTAGATGCAGCAGCTTTTTCCCCTTCCGTGGCCTGTCGGCGGAGGTCAGGGGGCGGGTTGCGCTCACGAAATAATTCTCCCCTGAACCTCACCTCAAATTATCCGGTGTCTGCTCGATCTTTGACGTATTGCGTTTTTTCCCCTTACCTTTTTGGGGGAAGCCTTGAAGACTCCTGGTGGGCTCCGCCCGCGGAAGAATTCCTTTCATTTAGCAAACGCGAATTGCCTCTTACTCTTATCGTGTCCCCCCCCCTTACTCTTTTTCGATCTCCTGGAAAGCTTATTATGCGGCTTTCATTTCTTTCTTCTGGCCTGGTATGTGTAACCTTCCTTTCTCCCCTTTCCGCCGGCTCGAATGTTGTGGCTATATCGAAGATCAAGAAAAGTCTCTCTCACCTCTTTTTGTCTCCGTCCTTCGTGCTTTTTTGCTGGTCGATCAATTGGATTCGGGCTTCATTGAGGCGCGGGACGTTCGTTCGTGTTTTTCTCCTTTAGCATGGGCCTCCTCGCTGTTGCTTTGCTTTCCCTTTTCTTTCTGGCTTTGACTCAGGGACAAACTTGTGCAAGCTTCCCACGGCCATGCGTTCATCTGAACAACCCTTTCCCTTGTCCTACTTCCCTTTTGAGTTGTCTGGTTCCCCTTTGTAACTATTCACTTATGAAAGATTTCTCTGTGTGTTCCTTCCCCCGCTGATTCATTAACCTGCCGTTCACATTTTCCTCCCTCTAGGAGATAAGCCCGCCGTCTTCTCCCCCCTAAGTATTCTACCCTCCCTACCTCTCCTCTATTTGAAATCCGCCTTCGAGTGATCGCCAGACCGGCGCACACTGGCTTTTAGACCCCCTTTTTCTCACCTTCTTTCCTTTGTGTCTTGGATCGTTTCTCTCCCCCCCCTTCGTAACCGCCCGTCCCTGCAGATTGGATCTTCGTAAATACAAAACAGCCCAGACTAGAATTCCTTAAGAGAACCTCCCCTCCTGGTCGTTTTTATTCGATTTCCCTTTTCCTCTTTCCCCGACCACGTCGACCGAGGTGAAGTACTGTCCCCCTGCCCAGTGAAGGCAATCGGTGACGAAGGTCCCCTCTGATGGCCCACCCGGATTTTTTCACCCCCCCGCTCTCCCCCGTTTGGGCACGACAACGCACGCCGCCCAAGGATCTAGCAGGAACCCGTTCTTCTTTTTGTGCGCCAGTTTTATTTTTCCTTTTTCGGAACTCTACGTCGCCGCCGCCCCCCTCCGCTGATGCCCGTCAGACGAATTCTTTAGACAGGGTCGGCTGGGTCCTTGACAGGCAGCGAGCGGTTATTTCGTCATCCTCTCCATAAAACCCGTTCACCTCCCCCTAAGGTTCCTGGGGAAGTGCTTTCCCCCCTCCCCTTTATCTGATTTCCGTTTTCCCTTTTCTTTTCCGTCGTCCTTCCTTCGATGAGCAAACATGCTTGCTTAGTACCATTCGGGCCAGAAGCGCTTAGAAGATAAAGGCGGACCGTAATTTTTTGTGTTCTCAGCAATGGACCCTTCCTCTTTTTTCAGAATCCCCCTCCCAGTGGACTGCCCCATCGTCCTTACAAGCCACGGTGGACAACATCAAGTATTTGTTCCCCCCGGCTGAGAACGTCTTATCCCCCCACTGTTAGATTTTCCCTCCGGTCCCTTCGTTCCCTTGCCTTTTGCTTATGCCACGCCACGTCACCCTAAAAGCCCATCCCCTCCGCTTGTTCTTTCCCTGCCTCGAAACCCACCATCCGGGTAGCCACTGTCCCCTTTCTCTCCCTGCGTCACAAAATGCTTTCTTTGTATGCCCGGTCTGTCGCACTTCCCCTTTCCGACTTTTTCCTTTACCAGCGCTTTAAGATGGGTTCCTTTTTGAAGGATCAGTCGATTTCCTTGTGGCCTCTCGAATGCGTTGGTTTTTTTTCCCCCTCCATTGATTCTTCCTCGCCATTCACCTCAAGATTCCCTCCTCTTTCTGGCTTTAACGGGCCAAAGCCGCCTGCTTTATGAGACACCCCTTTTCCTTTTTTTGTGGTTGTAATCTTTCCCCGCTCC
>Ga0179593_1497320_pt1 | contig 13691 bp, 20 predicted proteins | sample CZODoug2_1_08_16_FD_185931 | JGI IMG/M metagenome (GOLD analysis project Ga0179593, IMG submission 185931) | Vadose zone soil fungal communities from Angelo Coast Range Reserve, California, USA - CZODoug2_1_08_16fungal (PacBio error correction) | ecosystem: Environmental > Terrestrial > Soil >... | reverse complement strand
GTTTTCTTGCATTCCTGTTCCCCCCACGATTTTTCCGTCACGGTCGCTCCGCGTTCACCCTCCACTCAACTTGCGCTTTTCGCAAGGCTATTGCAATGGCCATCTTCCGTCTCACATTCCAGCAGTCCCAACTTCTTTCTGGGGTCCCCTTTTTCAGTTGCGCCCCTACGCAAAGTTTTTAGTTTGGCTGGCTTCCCCTTTCCCTGCCTCCTGCCCTGGTCTTTGCCTGGTGCGTTCGGGGCGGTTTAAAATGAAAAGGTCTTTTTTCGCTACTTCCTTAAACCCCTTTCTTTTTCCTTTCTTTCTCTCCCCCTCCGATTCTGCACCACAAACCGCATTGAACTTCCCGTTTGGTGCAGGCCTGCCTCGGGACAATGACCCTCCCCCCCTTGAAATTGCTTTTTGGTCCCTCCCTTCCCTCCCCAATTTTCAAAAAATTTGGCCGGCAATACTTTTTTTCTGATTGGCCTTGAACCCTGTGACGCCCTTTAAACCCAGGAGTCCCTATTTTTTTCCCCCCCCCCTCATACCTTGTTGTCTGATGTTTTCCCCTGATTTCTCCCGGCAAGAGAGGGCTTCGATTAACGGTTTGTCCCGGTTCTTCTCCATCCCTGGTTTTTTCCCCCCCCTGAAGTTTCCCGCGTTCTCCCAGGAGAAAGGCTGGTGTTTTACCCTTTCCTGTTGTGATATGATTCGACCCTCCGGAATTTTTACTTTCAGGTTTGTTTTCCGCTAGTTTTGGTTCCCCCCCCCCCAAGACTTCTTTCTTGGGGAAGGTGGACGGTCTGGCAATTGATTCTGTCCCCCACCTATTCTTCTTTCTTCCACGGGGCCCTTTTCGGTAGCATTTGTTTGTTTTGAACTGGGAAGGCGTCTTGAAAATCCCCCGACCAATTTCTTTTTTTCCCCAACTTGCGGTCTTGTTTCCACAACGTTATTTGCGCGTGTTCGGACATGAAGGGCCCCCTCTTTCCTTCTCCCCGTTTACGTTTACCTTTTTATTAACCCTGCATGCTAGAATAACATCTTTGGCCACCCCACGTGATTTCGTTCATCCAATCTCCCCTGCCATTCAACCCAATGTACCTTTTTTCATTGGTCGAGACCGTCCCCTTTGGAACGGCCTCCGGCTCGTTGTCTTTTTTTTTTTTTCTTTTTATCTCCCTTTGTCCCCAGGTTCCGCCTACGCGCAAGCTTTTCATGTTCAACCTTGGAGCGCTTTGCTCCCCCTTTTCAACCCCTTGTTTCCCCGGAACCTTTTGCTTTTCCTTTGCCAGCTGGGCGTTCGGAGTTCAGAACCGGATGTTGACTTGCACTGCGAGTAGGGGTCGGAGCTGATTTATGGCTATTCGGGGTTTTTTTCCCTATTCCCATTGGAGGCCCCTCCCGTCTCCTCCGGCCATTCTTTCCTTTTTCGGTACCATCAACTGCTCGCGCCCAAGGATGCTCTGCTTCGTTTCCCCCTTTTTTTCCCCCAACCTGCTCGATTTTTTTGGAGCTCAAGCCGAACCCTCCTGGTTTTGATCGGCGAGACCTTTGTAATCATCCTTAGGTTTGCTGTGCTCTTTTTTTTTCTTCCCTTTCATTGGACCCCTTCCCGTATACCCCCACTGATTCTCCCTACCTTACCAACCCGTTCCTGAGCTCCCCCCCGATCGAGCTTTCTCGGACATTCTGCCCCTTCCTTTTGCCCGGATCGGCACACACGGCTTAGCGATCGGCGCCCTTTTTCAATCGCTGGCGGCCTTTTTCGCCTTTCCTTTCCCCTTCCCCCAAAACAAGTTTGAACCTTCTTTTTCCCCTGCTTCCGGGCATTTTTCGACGATGCAGTTCGGGCACTTTTTTCTTGCCCCTTCCTTTGTGACGCACACTCCCCCCTAGTTCTGGGGCGCTTTTTTTCGGCGGCGTTGTATCCCTCGACCAAACGCGTTCTCCCGTTTCTTGACGTTTTTTTACATTATGGCCCCTGGCTTTGACCCAATATTCTCGCAGTGTGTTTCTGTTAAACCTTCCCTGCAATTTTCCCCTCACCTTTTCCCATAACCTTGATAAAATCTTAAAACCCAAGTTGTTTTGCCCGCGGAGTTTTGGTGGGTATCCTTTTCCCTTAGACCTTGGTCATGGCTTCCCCTTTTTTGAGGTTCCAGCAATTATTCGAGACGTTTTCGTAGAGTCCCCTCCCCCCCCTTTCCCTACACTTTTCTCCAAGTTGTGATTACCCTTCCCTCCCACCACCAAAAAAGAACCAACGGACGTCTGTTGCCCCCCAATTTTTCCCCTCAAGACCCGTTTTGATTTCTTCTTCCGGCATATTCTTCCTCCGATTATCTGCAAGACCCCCCCCCTCAGGCCTCTTTCCCTTTTCTTTTGGTTTTTGTCGCCCCTTTTCTGTCAATCGTGTCAGTTTGCCGGTGTCCTTTTAGTTAACTTTTACAACCCCCCCCCTTTCCTTCTTCCTGTTTTCCCCCGTTACTTTCGGTCGTTCTGATTTCATTTTTGCTCGGGGCTCTCAATTCGACCGCTGCCCATTTTTCTTTTAATATTTCCGTGTGCCCCCCTGCCGGATGCAGGGCCACACTTTTCGTCTTTAAATTGTCGACCCCTCACTCGACCCTTTTTGCCTGTTAGCACTTTTGAGGCCGGCTCTCGACCTCCCCCCCCAACCATGTTTCCCCATCTTTTGAGAGCTTGGATTTACTTTGATGTGAAATATTTTTTTTCTTTCCCCCCCACTTTTTAATTCCACCTAAGTTCCTATCTATTTTAATCACTAAGTGGTTTCTCGGAGTTTCTTTTGTGTTTGGGCCTGAAAACCTTTCCGTAGGTCTTTCTTTGTCCTTCCCATATTTCTTCCCAGTATGGGATTCCCCCACGAACATTTTTTTTTTTTTTCCATTCCGGCGCCCGTTCCTTTCCCTCACAGTTGATTTTTTCTTTTTTTTGTCCCCCCCCCTCATACAAGTTTCGCATATAGTCGTACCCAAAGCCCTTCCCCTTTCCAATGACCTTTTGTCGGGCAGTATCCGGTTGACCGGCCCTGGAAACGGCCATTTCGCCGTTTGATTGGTTTTTCCCCCGTTTTTTGCGATCCCAAGTAGGCTGATCACCAACCCCCATCCCCTGTCTTTTTCCCTGCATTTCACTTTCACGGACTCAGGACGTGTCCACCACCAACGAATTACCCTTTCTTAAATTTTTTTTCCCCCACCGAACCGTATCGGACCCCATTAATGGACCCTTTCCATTTTTTTTCCCAACCCCCCCTTTTCAGATTGTCGCCCGGCATCAGCTCCTTGTCCAAAACCCCTCGATTTGCGACTCTCGTCCCCACCAGTTCTCTTTTTTTCCGGGTCTACCTTTCCCCCCATCTTGGTGGGTGTTTGCTGTTTTTGAGTTGCTGCCTCTCACACCGAGTATTGCAGTTTCGGATCCACTTTTGATCGACCTCAAATTCCGTTACTCCCCGTCTTTTATGCCTTTTTCTTTTGTGGTCTTTACGCCCCCCCTTTATACACTTTTAAACGCTGACGATCGAACGGTTTTCCCGCTTTTTCCCTCTGGTATTTTTCGTAATGGATTATTTTCCCCGTTGAGGAGGACCCGACCCCCCCCCCCAGACTTCATTTTTTTTTTGTTTCCCTCCAGCCATCAGCACTGCCGTTTGAGTTTTCTTTCTTTCCCTATCCCGAGGGGAAGACTATCGTTTATCTCGACGTTTTTTTTTTCCATGAAGTCCCCCGGCCATCCTCTCCTCAATCACGAGTCGGTGGGAAACAAACTTCTGCCCGGGACCCCTTTTCTTTTTGCTTTCCCCCTTTCTTTGGCAGTGTCCTTACACTGATCTTTTAAGGGGCCGATTGGGCCGGATTAGCCTTTTCATAGGGTTTTATTTTTAATAGGTATTTAAAAGTGGGGGGGTTTTTTTTCGGATGCCTGAATCCCTTTTTTGGTCCCTTTTTGTCCCTCCCTGCCTAAATAGCCCCTCTTTCCCAGGGACCTGAATCCCTAATGGGGGTCTTTTGACTTTGCCTCTTTTTTGTCCTTTCTTTCCCAAGCTATTTCAGGCTGCAGGGAACGGTGTTGTCCCCCTCTCTACCCCCCGTGCTCTGGATAATGATCCCCCGGTTTTTCTGCGCTGTACGCCCCTCCCTTTGAGTTTCCCCCGCTCTTGGACTCTTTTTTTTTCCGATCCCCCAAGGCCCGCGTGTCGGCTTAGCAGCACGGCCCTCATTCCCTCGCTTTAGTTTTTTTTGATTTCCGAAAAAATGTAGCTCGCGTTTTCCTCTTTTTGATCCCCCCATAGTTTTTTCTTTTTGATTTCCTTACAGATTATGGCCGCCACATTCTGACCATCGAAGATTTCCAGGCAGAGGAGCGCTCCCGCCCTCCCCTGCCCCTTTTCCCGGTCAGCGGATTCCCCCTAGCCCAGACTCCTCTCTTTTTTAACCCACAAGCAGTCTTTGGTTTGAACCGGGTTTTTTTCCTGTCTTTTCTGAGCTCCCCTTTTTGGGAACAACATCTTCTAGTCGTTCCTTCTACGTTTGAACCCTTAATTAGGCCCCTCTTTCGGGACCATTTCCAACCCTGGTAGGGAGCTGGCCCCCTTTTTTGAAAATGCAATTACTTTTTCCGTTTCTCCGTGATTTGGCTTTACGTAATGGGGTTCGTACTATTTCAGTTTGGGTGTCCATCCTTGTCTTTTGATGTTTGTTCTGTTGGGCGCTTTCCGTTACGCTTTAACTGCCCCTGATTTTGGGTGCGGCTATTTCGAACCCCTTCCCCCATCCACCCCTATGTTTGCCCCCCCTGAGGCCGGATGGACTTTTTCCCTTCCTTTTATGGTCGTTACCCCTTTTTCCCTCGGCCTGCCCTTATAAACCTTTTCACCGCCTAGATCTCGTTCGAGATATCGGAATACCTTCCTCGTCCCCCACACGCCCCCCACGACCGTGTTTTTTTTTATTTTTGCCCCTTCTCTGACCACCTCAACCCGGCGGTGTAAAATTCCGATTCGTGAGTATGTTCTCCGTTTTTTCATTCAACGCAAACCCATTACAGTTTCTTTACTTTGGATCGCGGCCCTTCTTTTTCCCCCCCTTTTTTGATTTCTTCCCCCGTCTCGGCTTTTTTTCGGGCGAGATTTTTCGGGCGGTCACAACCTTGGACCTGAGATCTCGTTTCCCCTCAGGACTTCTGTTAAGGAAAGGCGTCTGAAGGAGCCCCACCAGGAAATACATTTCCCCCCCCCCCCCCCCGGTTTGGAGTCTCCCCTTAGGGGAGGATGAGATTATTTTCTGTTGGTTCCCCCTTTTCAAATTGGCACCTGTGCGGTGAGGTAATCGGCTTTCAACCCATCGGCCAGATTCTTCCCCTCTTGTTTTGGTTGATTTTCCCTTCCTCCTTTTCGGGCTTTTCACCCCTTTTTTTGTTGTCATTCATACTGGAGGCGCCAAACTTCCTTGACCCTCTCCTCCTCACCCCCCCCGCTCCCCCCCACCCTTTTTTTTTTTTTTTCCCCCGTTTGGCGGAGTTTTTTGTTTTGGCCTACAATTCGTTACCAGCCCGTCAAGTCTTCAAGCCTGGTTCTTTAGGACGCTCTTTCTTGGACCCTCGGTTTTTTGTTTTTTTTTTTTTGGCGTTGCATTTTTTAGAGCACTCGGGGGGCCAAAACCGCCCTTTTTCCTTGCATCCCCTGGTCTCGCCTGTTCTGATTCGTTTTCTCTCCTGGTTTCTTTTACACACGTGGGGTGGGTACACCTGCATTGGTCAACCATGAATCCCTATCTCCTCCGTTGTTTTCAAATGTTTTTTTGTATCATTCTTAGTCTGCTTCTTGCATCCTTTGTAACTTTTTTTTCCTGCGTTTTCTCGCGATCCTTAACGGAACCATCGATCCGCGCCAGGCTTCACTGGACCTTGGTCTTTTTTTCCCTCCTTGCTCCCCTCCGCCCTCCCCCTTCGGGATTTTTAGATTTCCTTTCCCCCACTAATGGGAGGGCTGCAGGCGGTCCGATTTCGGTTAAACCCTCCGTCCCCCCTCCCCCCACTTTTTTCTTTTGATCGGAGCCCCACCAGTGGATTGTGCCTCCTTCATGTACTCCAAAACGTGCTGCCTTCCGATGGACAATGATTCCAAACCACCTCACTGACAATCTGCCGTATTTGTTGAAGTGGCCAATTTGGTAGTGCTCGCCAACTACGACACCCATTTCGCTGTTTTAGCTTTCCCCCCCATTTTTCCCCTATGGGTTCTCTATTTTCTTTTCGCGTAAAGGTTGGGGTACTGATCGCCACCAAAGACGGCTTGACGTCTCCCCCCCTTCCTTTTTTCTTTCGGTTGTAGTTTTCTTTCCCCTGACCAGCTGCCGCCGTCTTCCCACGGCGCCTCCATTAAAGTTTTTCTCTATCCGGAGGGTTTAAACTGCTGGTGTTTTCCGACAGGGATGTTCGTTCCTCCCGATTCTCCCCCTTTTTTGGCCTCCTTTTGCGTGTCTTCTTTTGGGGCAAAACAGCACCAACGACTTCGTTGTTTTGTGCTCCTTGCGGTTTTCAGTGTTTCGATCCTTATATCTGTTTCAGGTACTCGTTTTTACTGAGTCCTTTTACTTCCCCCCCCCCTAATTAATCCAAGACACCATGATCTTGCCTGGTTCCATGCCCCCCCCAGTTTTTGCGGTGTTAGGAATGTGCCCCCTTTTCCGTTGTACGGCCAGTGTGAGTTCACGTCTACACCCGCCCGCGCCTCCCATTTTTACTCCACCCACAACAACGCCAGAGGGTCCCCCTGTATGACACTGACCCCCCCCTTTAACTTTTTCCCCTGCTGCGAATTTCTTTTCGCACCCTTTTACCCTTTTTTTTGTGACCGGGAGGTCCCGCGCAGTTGTATCCCTTCTATTCAGACTTCCTATGTGTTCCCCCCCCTTCTTACGATTTCCCCCCTTTCCGGTCCCCCCCCCCATTTTTACTTCAATCTACAACCGCATTTACACACCACGGGAGAAGGGTTTGAGTAAGTCAGCGGCTGGCGGCTTGGAAGCCCGGAGTACGTTTCTCTTTGCCCACCTTTTCTGAGCTCGCGAGTTCGATAGGCTTGATAAATGCTGGGAAACATATTAGTCCCCAAGAATAGATTTTTTCCTAGTGGAGGCCCCCCAACCCCCCCCCCCGTGATAGGCCCCCCCCCAGAATTCGTCCCCCACAAAGCCCCGCGGCGCTCTCTGAGATCTTCCCTGCGGCGCTTTTTCCCCCCCCTACTCCCCCCCCCTTTTTCTTTGTGAGGATTTAATCCAGGCCCAGCAAGGTTGCTTTGCCATTCCCCCCTCGCCCATTTTCCTCGACCAATTTACTACCACATACCCTTTTGGCCCAACCCGTTCCTGAGTGGCCCGATCTCTTTGGGACTCATTTCTTTCTCCACTACCAATCCAGTCGGGCCAAGGCCCCCCGCGGACCCGTTCTTCTCTTCTGTCGGTTCGCCCTTTTGTCCATGCATACGGCAAATCCCAAGCTTCCCCTAGTTCCCCTTTTTTACTTTGGTCTTTTTTCCATCCTGACTGGTGCCAGGCTGCCCTTCAATCATTGAGGAAAGTCACCCTAGGGCCTGCATTTCTTTTTTCCGTGTTTGCTCTGCAGACCCCCCCCACCCTGAGTTCCCAGCCTATTGCCCCTTTCTAGACGTACCCCGCAGTGGGGAACGGCATATCCAATACGTTCTCGCAGTTTTCTGGTCATTTTTTTCTTGTCCGGTTTTTTGGGTTCATCCCGCACTGTGTTTGAAGAACATACCCCCCTTACCTGCTTGGCCCCCCCTGGTTTGTCTTTCTGCGGGCCCTGGTACTCGCACTTATTTAGTTATCCCATTTGCGTTCTTTTTTCCACTTTTTTTTCTCCCCCAACCTCCGAGAAGCTGTATGGTTACCCACCACCTCGCATTCTTTTTTTCCTTCCGACTCCCTGTGGAAGCTTGGTCCTCTTTCACCCAGGCGCTGACCCCCCCCTCCGGAGCGGCATCTGACGTAGGTTAAACTGGTTGCGGTCTATAGGTAGGCCTAGGATTTCTAGTCCCTCTGACTTCCCTGGTAGAAGCTTTTTTTTTGAGCATGATTGTACAGTAAATTTGGTGTAGATCGTTTCCCCGCCACCTGCCCCTTTTTTGCTTCCCTTTGACGGAGGTAGTTTGATGTCCCATTGAGATTGGATTTATCTTGTGGCCAACCCCCCCAACACCCAGGAGATTTCAAATCCGTTTGGTCCACATTCCCCCTTTTGCTTTCCACCAAGGACTTCTTGAAACGTGGCGTTCGGCCGGGCCCCGGCGTTCGTCATTCTGGCCTGCATGCACGCGGGTCGAGGACGGCGGTAGCCGAAGGTCCACAACTTGTAGTTGCCTGGGCTTTTTGACCCCGGCTCATTTTTTTTCAATAAGTACAGGTTTTCCAGGCTCCAGTCTCTCTTCTTTCCCCACTCTAATTTTTTTTTGTTGTGTTTTTTTCGTTTTTTCTTCTGACCAGGATGTATTGCCGGAGCTTTGAGGTTCCTGATATCAGATCTACCCCTCCGAAATTGTCTAGGTAGGCACTGATGGTCCCCCTTCCCAATCCAGTTTGCGGTAGACCCAGTTTTTATTACTTCAACTGGCCGCTTTTTTTTTCCCTCCAGGCCCGGCATTTAGGAAGTCCCCCGGCCTCATCTTGCGGGTTCAACCAACGGGCTTTGTGCGCGTTCCCAGTGTTTTATGATCCCCTTTCCGCCAATGTTTTCCCACAAGCCAGAAGGAAGGGACCTTTTCGCCCCCCCTGCCTCTCCACCCCCCTGGCCAGTCTCGGACACCCCACCCTCCTGACTTGAAAAAATTCATGGCTTTCACCCCCTTCCTGATTGAGTTTGGGCGCCTGGCCGAGACGTGCGATCTTATCCGTGCGTCTGCATCTTTGTTTACGTAGTCCCAGTTTCTGTCGCGAAGGACGCCTTTGTTTTTTGGCTACCAGCGTTTTTCCATTTCTGCTGTTTTTCCCTTGTTTCATCACACATGGTGGCGGTTCGCCCCCCCACTTTTTCCATTACCCTACTCCCCCCCCCCGCCGCCCTCAGGCCTCGCCCTACGTTTTTAAGTGCTGACGATCTCCGCCGCCCGCCCTTTTTTTCCCACCTTTTTTTTTTTTTTTTTCCCCAGCTTCTCCCCCCTTTTTTCCTTTTGATGACCCAGCCACCCCCCACGCGATTTGAATTTTTTTTTTGAACTTTCCTCAATAATGCCCCGAGCTATTCCCGGGCCTACAACGTAGTCTCGAAGCCCCATTTTCCCCCCAAGAATTGATTTTGGTGTCCCCCCCCCATCCCCCCCCACAAGATCCCAAATAGTCGAATGACCTCGGTTCGGGATTGAAGTCCTTCCTGTGCCGACTGGGCCTCGATACCGCTTTTAGGTAGATAGCCGGCCATTAGGGGGTCTTTAGGGTCTGATGCATTTTCCCCCCGAAAAGACCTTCCTCCATCGCCCGCTCTAGCCCTTTAGGAGATTTTTTCCTCTCATTTGGTCTTGATTTCGTCATCACGGATCGGCGCCCCTTTGACCTTCGGTAGTAAAGTTTTTTTTGCAAAAAGTATTGTTCGTTTAGCCCATTTTGTTTTCTTGGGAGTCTCCCTCCTGGCCTTTTTGTACAGCCGATGTCCAGCATGAGGGAGCCTGTCCCAAAGATTGGTCTCGGCCTATAAAAAGCCCGATCGTTTTCGTTTCTTTGAATTTTTCCTGCGAGGGTTCTTGGAACGAGTGCTTCGTGGTTTGATGGCCGATACCGCTGGCCCCCTCCCCTTCTAGGTTTTCTTTTTTTTGCCGCCCATTAGCAGAGTGGGTCTGAGGCCCTCGATTTGCCTTGTACATTGGCTCCTGTATCCCACCCCCTTCTCCCCATTATGTCTCCGTGCAAATTGAGCAGACGGGCCTTTTGCTTTAAAGCGATCAAAGGTCCTCTCCCCCCCTTGTACCTCCCATTTTCGGGGTTGGTAGATTTTATCCCTTTCCAGGTTGTTTTTGTCAAAACTTCTCTTGCGGCTGTCCCGGAAAATCCTGGAACACTTTTTTTTCTGCTTTGTTCTTCGTTTGCGTCAGGACCTGGGTTCGGGGCGTTTTCCCCCCGGAATTGACACCCCCCCCAGGGTTTTTTTTTTCCCAACTTCCTTTTGGTTGGCATCATCGTTCCCTAGTCTGTGGTGGCCAGCAGATGATGATGGTTCTTTCAGGATGTTGTTGCCTAACCTCCCCCGGGGCTTTCGTGGTCAGGGAACCGGGGACGGCCTTTTCCCCAAACGCAAAACCCTTTTTTTTTGAGCCTCGCGCGAGCTTTGGATTTTCCGACTGTCTTGGGACAAATCCGCAATTTTGGTTTTCCCATTTTTTCAAGGACCGGTCCGCCCTTTCCCCCACCCCTGGGTTCTGATCGCCGATTCCGAGGGGCGCACTCCCCGTCCAAACCTTTGTTTTTTTTTCTTTGGTTTTGTTCCCAACCCGCTGACCCCCCACCCGGCGTTCTTAAATTAAAACATGCCGGTCTCCGCCTCCCCCTCTTTGCCCTTTTTTCCAACACCTTGCAGTTCGATGGGCCTTCTGTTTCCACAAGAATGATGTTCTCCTTCTTCGTTCCCTTCTTGGCTTTTCGGGGGGGAGAAGGAAAAGCCGGGTCCCAGCGACCCCCCTTCTGCCCGCGTTTCTCAGGAACTGATCGGTGGCAACCTCGCAATCAGTAACGATTTCCGCCATAGGTTTCTTCCCTTTCAGCTGCTCTGCCGGGAAATTTTGAGAAATTAGGTTTTAGTCATTTGTGGCCTGAGGGTGCTCGTTGATTCCCAAAATTCAGTTTTCCTGACTTTGGTGCCTCTAGATGATATATCAATTTCTCCGATCCCCCGTTTTTTTTAACCCCCCGGATTCCCCCCCCAGAACTTCCTTGAGATAGACGGGGAACTTTTTCGATTCACCACCGGAAAAAACCCGAGTTTTTTGTTCTGAAAATAAGCCGAAAGTTCCCCCGCTTGCCGTAGTCGATCGACGGACCCGAGCTTCTTGGTCTCGTTTATTCCTCAACTTCTTTGCCCAAAAACCTTTAATCCTTTTGTGCCATGTCCGTGTCCTTGTTCGTTCAGTTTTTCGATTGGTCTTCCCCCTTCGTGGTTGGGTCCCCGACACGTGGAAATGCAACATAATAATCTCTCTCTCTTTTAACTCCCTTTGTTTTCTTTTTTTATAGTCCCATTTGGGGACCCCCCCCCGATGTGGGAAATCCAGTGGAGCTCGCGTCGAACGACACCTCCTTCCCGCTCTTTTCTGGTTCGACTCCCGCTCCCTCCAAAGTCTTATTCCAAAGTCGGCGCCTACGCCCCCCGGATGGGATTGGTCTTGGCAGTCGATTTTCCCCCCCCTTTTCCGTTTTGCTTTGGTGGTAGTCGTAAAAGGAAATGGGATTGGGTCCCTCACTTCAAGGTTTCCCCTCCAACCTCTGGACCCCCAGCCCCCACCCCCCTTCGCATGAACATTGGCCGCGGGTTTTGCAGGCGCGTCTTACAATGACGGGAAATGAGATTTCTTTTCTATCGCATCACACCTTCTCCCCACATTGGCAATTTCTTTTTTTTATTGGCGACTGCAAACCCGCCTACCTGCACCCAGAAGTTTCCGTTTCGTGGACCTTTCGGCGCCGGTAACGGCTTTCGCCCTACGTCGCCCCTCCGTCTTTTCCCGGGAAGACATCAAACTTTGTGGAACAGGAGGGGGCCTCCCATCCCCAATAGAACACTTTTTCTGGTTTTTTTCTTGGTGTCTCGATCTCACCTATCTGCCTTTTACCGTCTTGGTGGTGTTGTCAGGATGTGTTTCCCTCTTTTGGATTTTTTTTTCACGGATTTTTCGTCTGATCGACCCGATCTCGAATTGGTGAAATTTGGACGTTTCTGTTCTGTTTTCCGTCTGTCCATCAAAGCAGACCAGCCCACCTTTTTTCTTCGGGCTGTCCCTCGTTTTTTTTAGTCGTCTTTTTCGAAAAATGCCTTCCAGCGTTCCCCGTTCCCCCAAATTCGAACCTTTTTTTGGCATCCTCATTCCTCTGCCACCACGATCTGAGAGGAACGTATCCCTCCCCCCTCATTTTTCCAACCCTGTATCGCATGACCCCGGCGGCCGTTTGGACCATTTGGACCCCTGCTCCCCATCGATTCCCCACGTTATGTTTTCCAGATTTCCGATTTTTTCACGCCGTCCATTGTTCAAACCTGGTAGCGGACCATGTTTCACATCTACCCCTTCCCCCCTATTGTGATTCTCCTCGGATGCGGCGATTTTTTGGAAGGCCGTCCTTGCCTCGATTTCCTTCAGAGGAATGGTTGCGGCTGGTCCCCGTCCGCTATAACTGCTGGCCGACTATCGTAGCCTCCGCCATCGGATCTCCCTCGGCACCATTTCCCTTGCCCCACTATTGCTCGGCCTTTCGTTTCGTCAACCGCGCCTCCTCTGATTTTAAGTCCGTGCGGCGATCCCGCGAACACGCGTCTTTGAGCGGCGACGAGTCCTTCCCCCCCTCGTCTGGTTGAACCTGGTTGTGTAGCCTTGCATGGACCCAAGATAAACCACTGGCTTGATTCCCCCCAATACTTTTTGTCCCCCCCTTTTCCCTGAGCCCTCTCGAATCTTTTCTCCCCCAATTTTTTATGCCCCGTACACATGGGCGGCCCAAGTGCATCGAGATAGAGGTCACCCCATCTTTCGTCCATTTTTCTGCAGTACATGGCCCGGCACCCCCCCAAAGCTACCGAGTATGACGGCTATCACCCGTTAGTATTACTACGAGCATTTCCCTTTCACCTTTCATCGGCGACAAAGTCGTCGAGTGAGGATGCGTGTTTATCCCCTTCCAATCATTTCCCATTCTTTCCCTTTCCTTTCATCTCTTGATTGGAACTTCCCTTCCCCCAATGTCTGGGAAGTGCTGGAGTTTCTTTTTTTTAAAACACATGCTTTTTTTCGTGCCGGCACGGCCACCCTTCCAAAAAAAAGCTTTTTTGGTGCCGCTCTGGCGCCGGGCTTCGATCGTCCTTTCTTCTTTTTCCCGCTTTTTTTGCACTTTTAAAGTTCCCTTAACTCGAGGATGCTGTATGCGTCATACCACCTTCGAAAGCGGCTCCCCCGGGCCTCATCAGCCCCCCCACGCAACCCTAAGAGGTTGACGGATGGGAAATAAAGGCTTCACCTTGGCACCCCTTTCTTTGGTTCCATTTGGTGAATTTCTTTGCCGCGTGCTATCATCGATTTTATATCTGGCCAGTTGATCCCTTTCCCCCTTGAGGTTTTATGACTTTTCAGTCATTTTTTTTGTCGATACCGTTTGAAACCGGCGTGGTTCCGGCGGATCGTGTTCGGCCTTTTCGCTGGGATTTTCGAATTTCCCTGGTGTCATCTTCTTTGCCCCCCTTTTTTACCCGGCACATTACGGGTCTAGTGGATGTGCCGGTAGCCTCGTGACCCCCCCCAAGGAGTTTTTTAAGACGATATAAGGCATGGATTTTTCTGGACACGCTTTTTCACTGGACTTTGAGAGACTTTCCCTTGCCCCAAAATCCCCCACCCGAAAGAAATGGGACTACAGGATACGGACTGGAACCCTATTCTTCATTTCCTCCCCCTGTCAGTTCCCTCCCCCCGC
>Ga0179593_1442346_pt1 | contig 13691 bp, 11 predicted proteins | sample CZODoug2_1_08_16_FD_185931 | JGI IMG/M metagenome (GOLD analysis project Ga0179593, IMG submission 185931) | Vadose zone soil fungal communities from Angelo Coast Range Reserve, California, USA - CZODoug2_1_08_16fungal (PacBio error correction) | ecosystem: Environmental > Terrestrial > Soil >... | reverse complement strand
CGGAAGGGCAGCACCCCAAGCCCTCCTTCTTTTTTCCAACCTTCGCGGACGTGGTCGTTTAGTCCCCCCTTTTGTTCTACCTTTTTACCCAAAACCCCCCCCCCCTTTTCCACAGCTTCCCGCCCCCTTACGTCATTTAAGCACTAGTCTTTATCTGACTCAAATAAATATTGTGGAATTTCGATTTTGTTCACCGGGTTTTTTTCCCAGCTTTCTGTATCGGGCAAGATCCAGTGTAGTCGAGATTTCCAAAGGAAAAAAATTGTTTCGGACTTTTCTGAGTCCCTTTTCCCTCAACCTCTTTTCAAAGGATCTCCCTCTTCGTCTATCCTTGCATTTGGCTGATTTGGAACTTTATAAGTTCACAACCAAAGACGTGCATTCTGTCCCCTTTATCTTTTGAATTGCGAGGGCCATGGCCCCTTCCGTTTCTTATGTTTAAAGGATGCAGGCGTGTAACGTCCCTTTTTTTCCTTTGCTTGAATACATTTCCCTTTTGTTGTTTTTATCTTTTACTGCACCTTGAGGAGATAGGCGGATGTCCGTTTACGCTTTTTTCTCCCAATTATTCGTCAATCTGCGACTGCAGATAGTCTGACCTCCCCGCCTTACGCCTTGATGAGCAGGCACTGGTGCACTCTCCTTTGTCTTTCTGCATCCCCCGAAGCTAAGTGAATAACGCACTTTATTTGCTGTTAGAGATGAACTTTTTTCGCCCTTATTATGAGTTCCTTTTTTTGATGCCGGTGTGAGATCAAGCCGGTGCCCCCGACCAGATCTAACGTCCATTTTCCCTTGCTCGATTTTTCGTGCCCGTGCGTCGTTCGGAATTCTTGGATTTTTCTTCTGACAATTTCGTGTGCCGACGTGTCCATTTTCCTTTTCACCACCATAATTTTCCCTCTTCTTTTTCACTTTCGTGTCGGACTTGCACCCTTGCATCAGTTTTTCCTCCCCGGGCCGTTAATATACTCTTGATCCGCTTTGCCTTTTTCCTCAGCATCTACGGATATGGCCTTTTGTTTTCGAAGCTAATTTTCCCTTCAACGCCAATCCAAGGCCAGCTCTGCCGGATCAATGTGGGTGGTGAATCCCTTCTTAACTTTCCCCTTCTACTTTCCTGCGGGAATGTGGTCCCAGCGATCCTCAACCCTCCCACTTAAGTTCATCCCGGGTTGATGTAAGAGAAATATGCCTAGTCCGTAGCCTCCTTTTTGTTCCCTGCCCCCACCTATTTCAGTCTTTTCCTTGGTTAGTGGCTTTTGCTCGCTTTTTTCTAAGCTTTCGAGTGCGAGCTGCGATCATTCTATCGGCGGTCGCACCTTGTTCGAGGATTGTCCCCCTCGATTTTATACGCAAAGGGTTCTTTCTTTTACCAGCTTTTCAAGTCGATGCCACAAGTTTTCCGGTTGACGCTCCCCGCGGCTGAAGAGGCTGCTCGTGCGGGAGAGGCCCATCCAATTTTTTTGATTTCCAACATTTGTTCAACGCTGCTCCGCAGCCATCGTTTCCGTTCGTGGTTTTCTTCCAGCTTGGGGAGGTCGGCACGCCTTTCCCCTCCCCCTTTTTGTGGTGCAGTGAATTCCCACTTTTGCTGGTGAAGTCCTGGCTGACGGCTTAAGGTGTCTCCCGGATGGTCTAGCCCTTTTCCCCCGATGCTGCAGAGTGCGATCCGGGCGCTTTTCTTTTCTTTCTTTATAGAGCATCTCCGTCCCGCCCTGCGATTCTCTTTCTCTCTCCTCTTCCCTTCCGCTGATGGACTAGATCCCCCACACAGGATCGTTCCTGCTGCTTTTCCGCCAAAGATCTAGGTGCGTTAGAATCTCTCCTTTCTTCGGGAGGTTTCCCCCAGGAAGGTTGCTTGTCGGTCAGCTTGTTTTCTTTTTCAACCCGTGCTCCAGATCCCTTTTACATAGTCATCTCTGACATCAGGTAGCTGCCAGCATCCGTCCGCGGCCTTTTTTTATGAGCAGCCCCCCTCTGGATCGATGACGAGCATTTTCCTTTGTTTTTTACAGGCCGCATACTCGGTGGAAGGAGCAGATCCTAGGCTTTTCCTTGATCTTTCCACGGATAGGCTCGCTTCCTCGCATAGCACTGTGGCATTGGGTTCGTTCCTACTTCTCCCGTCTTTTTTCTATTTTTGTCTACAGCTTCACAGTACGTTCGCCAAGCAAAAGGATAAGCACTACGCCGGCCCGATCTTTCGCCAGCCGGTCTCTTGGTATAGGATTTTTTGCGTTTTCTCTTCTCTCACGACTCCTTTGGCTTCCCCTCTTCTTATGTCCACGGTGAGGCAATTCTTACTGGAAATTTCTGCGTGCCCCTTGTCTCTCCTAATTCGTCGGAAGCAGTCCCTTCCTCTCTACCTTTTTTGCCCTCTTGGTCTCCCCTAGAAATTTGCGTGAGATAGTTTGACGTGCCGCTCTTTTTACTTCCTTCGATGTAATCCGAGCTGGTCCCCTCTTTTATTTGCTCACCGGATCGCCGCTGACCGAGAAGCCGCGCGCGGCTGATTTCGTTTTTTTCTCCTATGCCGAGCTTCCCGTTTTTCCATTTTATTCTTTCGCTTTCTGCTTTGGCGCTTCCTTACCGTAAGGGCGACTTCAGATCTATCTTTAATCATCCTCCGTGTTTTTTTTGTCGCTCCTTTCCCTCTTACCGTGCTGTTCCCCGATCCGGCCTTTTCTCCCCCCCCCCCCGCGCTCGTCCAGTTTCCCAGCAGCTCTCCATCTTTTTTTGCTCGCTCTCCGGAAAGATAAGCGCTCGGCTTCTCCTTGTTTCGATGTGCTTTCTCCGGGAACACTCTGGGACGGTGCGTTCCATTCGGCAAGTCGAGACCTGCTTTGGCCTTTACCCCCGATCGAAGCAAAGTGCCGATGAGACCAAACCCCCTTTTTTTGGTTCTCCCCCTCCTATAAGCAGTTGATTTTTCCGTTCTGTACTTCCCTTCCTCTCGCGACTGGGATTTGCTTTTTTTTCCATGCTGCCCTCTTCAGGTTACGATGCGATGTCGGTCGAAGCTGGAGTGTCACTTCCGTTTTTTTCTAAAGGTCTGCTTACCAACCCTTTTTTTCCGTCTGTCCGCGACCCAGCTGGAGCATAATGATGTCGACCTTTTTTGCTTTCGTAGTGATGTCATGGTGCTTGACCTCCTTTTAAGTTTAACAGTCTCTCCGCGCCAATGTTAGACCTTCTCCCCCTACACCCCCATCCCCCTTTCGCTCTCGGATTTTTCCAGAGCTTCTTCTTCTTGGTGTCCAGCAAATTGAGGAGCTTCTGCTTAACCCTTCCTCCCCAGACGTTTCCCCATCATGGAGAGGACCTGTTTGATACGTTCCCCGTTTGCTGAATCTTCCCAGTTTAGCTTGGAACGATGTGCGATAAAGTCCGGGAATGACGATTTATCTTTTTCTTTTGAAGTTTTTTGTTCACGCGAAGCGAGTAACTCTCTTCCGCCTCCACCTTCTTGCCTCCCCTTCGCGCTTCCTGATTCTAGAGGAATTTTCTTTTCATTATCGTTGTTTGGTGAGGCAGCTTCAGCGTTTTGCAATCTTTCTCTTTTCCCTTCCCCGGCCCTTCCCTATTAGCGTATCTTTCATCTCTCTCTTGTCTCTGCTTGCTCTATATAAGTCCATACAGGGCCCCCCCGAGATTCCCGCTGCAGCAATAGCAACCCCGCTAGACGCATCGGTTTCTTGCTTTCACTGTGAGTCGCCCATTTACTTACCCCTTCCGTGCTCAACATTCTCAACCGAAACTTTTCGCATGACTTGCCGACAGCCCCCCTTCCTTTTCCCTTTTCTTACTCCCCTTGGCTTCTTTCGCTGATTGATTTCACTCATTCTGTCCTTATACGCCTCCTTGCTCGAAGAACGCATCGCTTCCTCGGGCTCTCTTTCCCCAAAGCTGTTTGTTTATTGTGTTCTTTGTTCATATCCGGAGATTCTCGCGACACTACTAAAGTGTTTAGAAAGGAAAATTATCCATTGCCCCCTTTTTCAGCGCTATTAGCTGATAACGCTCCTCTCCTCCCTATCTCAAGACCCGGGAAGGCAATTTCTTTATTAACCCCGCACGTTGTGTTCATTTGCGGCTGGGCCGGCTTCTCTTTTTTTTTCCTATTTGCTTTTCTGTTTCCCTGTTCGGGCCCCCTTTCTTTTGTCCCCCTTGAATCCAGGAAAGGTGTTAGATCCCGTTCCTCACAGGATTTCGGCCCAAGGGCTCGGTAATTGGCTTTCGTGATGGTTCTACGGGTTCTAAACAGTTCCGGGCCCCCCCTTTTTCCTTACTTAATCGTCTCGTTCCCTTTGCACCTTTTTGTCTTCTGCCGGTTCGCTGCAACGTACCGTCTATTGCCATTTTTGTCCGCCTGCCACGCCCCATTTAAAGGAGCCGGAGTCCCGGTTTGTGGAAGAAGATTGAGCTGGTTTTTTTCGCTTCCCACTGCAAATTTTTTTATTTGCTATGCCCCCTATTGCCTCCGGATTCTTGCTCTCTGACCTAGATAGAACATTGGCCGATGGACTTTTTCGTTTTTTTTCGCCGTGCTTTTCCACAACGTCATGCACTTTTTCTTTTCGCCTGATGCCCGCTGACCTTCCCATGTAATAATTTTTTTACGTCGTTTTATATACCGACCCCCCTCCTCATGCTGCACCCGAGCGTGGCCATCATCGGACCCGGCCTTCATTCTGTTCTCCCGATGCCGTTTCTCAAGTCTCAGCTGGCGACTTATGGTGTGTGTCCGCTAACCGGCCCTCCGTCACTAGCCCCCCTGTTTCGTAGACGCAAAAATACTTCGAACACCCCCGACCAAATTGAACCCCACCTAGGCTCTGGAACGCACTCCCCGTTTTGGTCACTCCTGCAGCAGGGAACACAGACCCATTTCGTTAGCGGACTTTTTCCCCGCTCATGGCCGAGATGCCGTCCGATGTCCAGTATGTTGTGGGACTCCCCGTTCTACCTAGTGTTATTCCACACTTGGCAATGCCTCAGGCGCGCTTTATTCTGTGTCCCGCGGTGGCCTGTTTTTTCCCATAGCCTCCCTCCGAACCCCTTTTTTCCTTTTTTCTTGAGGATCCCTTTTCCCACCCCCCACCTTTTGACACCCTTCACTACTTCCGTGAAACCCCCTTTACCTCTCTCCATCATTTAGTAATTGATTTCTAGTCCCCTAGTTCTTGGGCGTCCAACCTTGGCCAGTTCTTATTTAGGTCTTTTTTTTTCTGGGCTCAAAAGGGTTTCCAGAACCTTCAACCAATCCGCCTTCCGGTTGAGGCCGCGTAATTTCTTTATGCCGCCCCCTGGCGGTGCTTTCGGGGGCCCTCCCCCGTTTCCTAGTTTTTTTTCCCCTCTGTTTGGGCGTGTAATTTTTCCTGTCTCAGGCTCTTTCCTCAGTTTTGTTGGTGAGGGGAGATAAGGTCTGCAATTCAAGCCCCCCGCTCGCCCCCCCCTTTTTTTTCCCTCCGTTTTTTTTTTCCTCGAACGAAGCCAGATTTTTTTTCCCAGCCTTCACCTTTGCCTCCCCCGCGCGGGCGGTTTTACTTTTCGGACACTTTTCCGGCGGTTCCCCCAAAACACATAGCGCGACCCCTTGACGTCAATACGTAGGTCACTACCCGCCTTTTCTCCTTCAACCTAGTAGAGTTCCTTCATTCCCATACAAATATGGTGGATATAGGGGTGATAACATTTTTTTGGTACATTCATGGTGAGCCTCTATCTTCCCCCAAGTTACAACCCCCCACCCCCGGTCGTTCGGGAGAGTATTTTTCACCTACTTTTTTCGGATCAGTACTAGTCTCCCTCCCCCCTTCGCCGGAGCATTGAACTTTTCTTTGGGCTCTGATATCCTGAAGTGCAGGAAGGGCCGCTTAGCGGGAAAAAATGAGATGTTTTGTTTTCAGCCCCCTGGATCCCCTTGATTTCTTTTCAACTCCGTGACCGGCGTACTCGGTTGACTGCGGGAAATATTTCATTTTTGTTGTTTAGGATAGTGTGATTACCGGCCTCTTGCGCTAGGTATGATGCCGGTTCGCTACTTTTTTTTTTTTTACCATCCCCAGCTGCGACTTGTTCTGGTTTAAGGATCTCTTTGCTTCTCTGCCTTCCCTGAGTTAACGATAGCGTTGTGTTATATCATCCTTCTCCCCCTACCCTTTTAGCCCGGTCGGAGAATTTTCGTTTTTTTTCGTTCGCGTTTACCCTTTTCATGCCGGTGGGCAGCCTTCAGTAGGTTCGCATCCGTAACTGTCCCTAAATTGGCGATCGAGGTCAGCCCGCCTTTTTTAGTTTCCCCCCCTACGATTTGTTGGCGAGGCTCTGCCTTGCGTTTTTTTTCCTTTTCCTTCCCCCGATAATCTGTACACAACCAGCTGGTTGTGAGATTTCCTTGTCAAGTTGTTTTCCTGCGGAAACCCTTGCAATCGTCTTTTTTTAGCCGGGCAGGCCGCTCTGATCTAGGTGACCGTGCCTTCATGCATCTTCTTCTGTCCCGCCTGCCTGTTGTTTGAAGCTTAGACCCTTCAAGCAGGCAGAGTCATTGCCAGATCTTTGTTTTCCCCATTCTCCAACCAATTTTAATGGACTTTCCTGGACATGCCTTTTTTCTTCTTTCTTACCGGATCTCCCATTTTAGGGCAGCAAGCCTTGCGAGCGGCCTCGTAGAGCAAGAAATTTAGGGCTCCAGCACCCTTCCCTTCCGCCCATATGTGCCTTTTTCGTAGAGGGGCCCTTGACTTCTCTCTCATTTTAGGCTGAGAGTCATTTCTGTCCGCAACTTTAATGTTCGAGGATCCGATTCCTTCCCCTTGCCTCGCCAAGGGTATGTTTTTCACCCCAATAAATGTCTGAGCACCCGGTGTCCCGTTTTTCAATTGCGCTGGTCGCAGTGTCGGTGGCGAAGGACAGCAAAATTTTGCCAAACACCTTGATCAGCTAAGATTGCCCCTCTCCCGCCCCTCACGCTCTCATTCTGCGGTTTTTTTCTTCTTATTGGGGACGGGTCTTCACCCTGTAGAACAAGAGGAGTACCGGTATTTACGGTGTATTCAATGTACCGCCTTTATTTGAATTCATGTGAGAATGTTGGTTCGCTGAATAGGGCTTCCGTCATCTCTTACGAGGGGATGCAGATTGCTCTTGTGTTGTTGTTGCGCCTTTGTTGATTTAGTTTGATAGAGAAATAGACCGTCGCTGATGAGTTTGCCTTTTTTGCAGATTAGGCCACAGCTGTTCCGAGATTGCCGCGCTTTTTTCCCCGATGATCCTGCCCGCCACCACGATAATGTGCTTCTACCTCACTCCGACGCGCAGGATTTCTTTATGGCCGGCATTTTTTGCGGGCAGCTTTCGTGACGCCAGTATGAGTGTAAAACCCCTCCTTATCTCGACCTGCCTAGCTCCCGTCTTCCAGGCCTTTAGAGAAACATTCTTCCCCCTGAGGTGTTTTACTTTTTTTTTTCACATGCCCTTGTTCTTTTTCTGATAACCGGTGCCCTGCCTTGAAAACGTGTTTGCAACCTCTTTTTTGGTTCTCCCTCCTATATCCGGTCTTTACACTATTTCCTGTTCCTTTCTACGCGGCCTCCCCGCGCTTTTTTCCTCGTGGTGCGTGTTTGGAGGTGAGCAGCCAGTCTCTTGTTACTTTTTTCGCCCTCGTCCAGTCATGTTATGCCCCCCAGGATCAGCACCCCGTTTTTCCCTCTTCCGACCATATCTCCGCCTTTATGCTCCCCCCCGGGTATAGGACTCCGCGAGGCGGGTTGTAAGAGCTTCGTCCTTTCAGTTGCTATCCCTTCGAGCCTCCCTCCCCCCCTTCCTGTGCTCATTGAATGGCACTGGCAAGAAGACGCAATCCGTCTCGCCGCGTCATTCTGTGACTCTTTCCCGCTTGTTATTGATTACTGCCTTTGGTCCGCAGCTTTTGGTCTAATCGCTTTTCACCTTGGTGTTTCCCTCTCCCCCTGGGTGTTCGTCCCTCGCCTTCTTCTAGCCCCTCCTTTGCACTCCTCTCTTTCTCCTGCGATTTCCCATTTTTTTTGTAATATTCTCGTCCGCGCACTACGAGCGCGGCGCTGTCACGTTTTTTTTAAGCATCCGCTTCGAAGTCGTGCAGCTTCTTTATCCGGTCTCTTTTCTCCCTCAGCGGTATTAGATCTCTCCTCCTTACTCCATAAGAAAGTTGTGTTGTTGATGACCTTTATGATCGCTTTCCCTTAGGTTTTCTGCGACACGCTATCTCCATGCTCCACCTCTTTTTTGATGTGGCGCTTTTGCATCCTCCTTAATCTCTAGGCGGCTTCGCGGTGACGCTTATCCTCTTCTTTTCCTCTCAGGCAAACCATCTGCTCTTCCCTCGCTCTTTTTTCAGTCGGCTTCCCGTCTCTGTTAATCACCCCTGATCGAAAGCCAATTCTCGATGAAACAATTTTTTCCTCCCCCCATCATACTTCATGTCCAGCTCTCTCTTCTTCGCCTGCCGGCTCTTTTTCGCGGGCAATTGAGGAGCTGATGGCCTTGAATTTCCTCCCCCGTTGGAACATAGCGATCGTCGGCCTTTTTTTTCCTTTCCCTTCCTCTGAGTCCTTTGCTTAACAACCCGCAGAGCAGACGAGTCCGAGGTCCCGTTCACCTTATCTCATCGGATCTGCCCTGCCTTTTTTCTTTTCGTTTTTTTCGCTTCCTGTTTTTCGACCAAGTAAGTCGAGCCGGACCATTTCGCCTGCACTCTTCCACGCACCATCCACACCCTAGGCGCTCTTAATGTTTTACCAGCATTTTCTCCTTTCTTGCGGAATTCCACCATTCCTTTCCCTACGTTTAAAAGCACTGGGTCTTCGGTTTCGTTCACCGATAAGGGGACGGGCATTTCGTGCTTCCCCCCTCTCCAGAACTGTGAGCATGAGGCTACCGTCAGGAATGTATCTTGAGTAGTTTTGTTTTTTAAGTGAGCCCGTTGGTTCCAAGCCACGACCGGTTCACCTCCTCTCGCATCTTTTCCCCTTTCCCCGCTCCCCCTCTCGCTGAGCTGTAGTAGCTCCATCGGATTCGTTGGTGCGGACGCGCATCCAGGCCCCACCCCTAGTCCGTTATTTCGCTCCTTCCCCCTGGTACTGCCCAGCTTGACGCATCGGAGACAGAACTCAGCGGTTGCGTCTTTATATATAACGACATCCCAATTGTTCCCTTCCACCCTAGTTCTTTTTCCGCACTTTTCCAAAGATCAGAACGAAATTTCCCTATCAACTCGGCCGTAGACCCTTCTCACCCCCTCGGTGACAGTTATCCACTTCCCAAACACCTCAACGAGTGTCCGGCTTGCTCCCCTCCACCCCCATTAAGAAACCCCCTTCTTCGATGATCGACGAGGATGAGCTTTGTTGTATATCATTGATGGAATATCGACGCCGCAATCGCTGCATTTTTCCCTTAGGCACTTTCAAACGGCATGTGCTCGACATGCATTTTTCCCTCCTACCTGTTCGAGATAGAGTTAGATCCCTTTTCCCTGGTTTTCTGAGCCGCCCATCCTTCTTCCTAAGCGCCAATCGATGTGTTTTTCACCCTTTGTGGTACCCTCCCCCGCACAGAGATTCATTCACGAGGTCTCTGCTCTCGTGATTTCTCCCCTTTTAGTGCGTAGCGAGGCCTATGCGGCGGAAAATCCCCTTATTTTTTGAAAGGAATTATTTTGATGCTCCGTTCCTGCCTCAAACGGCACCGGAATGTCCAAGGCCTCCATTCCAAGGGAGCCGTTATTAACCCCCGGAGGTAGGAAAGGGAGGGCCTTTTTCTTCTATGGTCTACTTAGTAAACCCACAAAATTCCGGCGGCCATATCCGGATCTCCCGCGTTCTTTTTCCCTTCCCCCTTCCTCTTTCAAATTCTCAGCCGCCAGGGTCCTCCCTCGGTCCTATTTGTTGACGCAGAACGCCCTGGCATTCGGTCCATCTCTCCTGTTTTTGAGACGATGAGCTGGTGCGCAACTTTAGTCCACACGCCATTTTTTCCCTTTTCCTGGAGTACAAGACGATCTCGCCGACGATTGCTTCTTTGGACCCTGCTTCTTCACGTTTGACTTTCTCTTTCTGTTCACCATTTCTTTCCAACTCAATGACGGGTAAGAAGCTCTATTTTCCTTCCCTTGCCGACCGGTTCCTTGATTATACTTCTTTGATATAACGACAACTGCATTTTCACCCTTTTTTCCTTTTAACCGGCGTAATGCTGGCAAGCCCCCCCTATCGCCCCTTCTCTCCCCAGATTGTGCCGCCCGGCATCCCTTATCGATCCAAGGGCCTGATCCACATCTCGAAACCCAACCCCCCCCTTAACCGTAGGATATGGACGCCCTCCGTCCCGGTCGCCTTTCTGAAACAAGAACGGGAGTCACCGTGCCGCCCCTTTCCCTCCTTTTTTCCTCCTGCTTCATCCCGTCTTTTTTTGATGGCGAACTCAGTGAGTTTCCCTCTTCCATTCTTCAGGCGTGCATAAATACGTCTCCTGTGCAAGTATCTGTCCCCTCCGCCTTCCCACATTTTCTTCACTACCCTTTCCATCTCTTTTTTTCTCTTTTTCCTTTTTATTCTTCGCGGTCCTTTTAAACCCTTAAGCCGTCTTTACCCATTTTTTCCCTTGAGGAATATCGATCTTCCTGTTCCCCGCACAGTCATGAGTGCACACCCCCCTGTCTCCCCTCTATCCCTATTTCTTCTTTTCTTCATCAATCGTACTAGTGAATGACCGTGTTCCCCTGTCTTGGTAGCTTTCTGCTGTTCGGTTGATCTTTTTTTTTTCCGCTTTATCCCCCCAAAAGGGTTACCGCTCCCAACTCCGTGCACCAACCTGCGGTGGAGGAATGGAGGGTTTCACGTAATCGGGGGTTCCTTTCTTTGCGCGAAAACCTTTAAGGAAATATGGCTCTGGTTGTCTTCTTTTTTTTTTTCGTTTGATTATGCCTGACTATATATTTTCCCCCTATGTTGTTGTCTGAGTTTTCTCCCGGAATGCACTCCAACCACGCCCCCACTTCTCGCACCATAGCCCGTCTCACTTTTTATCCGACAAAGCCAGCCCCGCTAAGGGCAGACCCAGCCCTGAACAGCTGCTATCCTTCCGGGCTAGGCCTGGGAGTGTGTCGTTTTTCCCCCGGCTTGAATGACCGTGTTTCCCCCCCCACCCACTCGAAGACGAACACTTTGAAAGAAAGAAGGCAAGTAAAGTCCGCCCGTCCGCCCTAGTTCCTCTTTCCTTGAATCATGAACAAATTTATAAATATGTTGGATATTTTGTTGCTCCCAGGTGTCTTTCATGTGATCTTCCAGGATCGTTTAGTGACTAATCTGAGTACCAAGTGACAAAAACGTTCTTTCGTGATTCAGCTTTTCAATGCCCCCCAGTTTGTTAAAGGAGAAGTTCCTTATTCTCGTCATTACTCCTTGGGAGACAACGTATTTTACGGAGAGTCCAACCTCAGTTCAGAGGGCCGATTCTTTTCTTCACCCTTCATTTGAAGTGGTAGCCACCGGACTTTTTTTTTTGTATACGTGCTTTGTTTTTCTTTTTTCTGCAGTTCGTCCCGGCTCCGTTTTGTTTTCCTCATGTATTTTTATGGGGTTGTTCCTCTTTTTGATTCCTTCCCTTTATTTAGTTTTTATTTCCCGTTAGAGCCTGTCGTACCAGCTGCGTCCTTGCTATCTGGATTGCCTAAGCAGCCTCCTCCTGATCGTGCATGGTGAACGATTTGTTGTCTGTATATTTGACCTCTTATCAAGCCCCTGTCCCCGGTCGGCGCCTGGTCAGATTCCTCGCGCTTTTTTCGTCATGTTTTGGTTGTTTCCAAACCTTCTTTTGCCCAGCCTCCTCAACACTTTTGAGCTCGAGTGTCGCGGCCCTTGGGCCGTCGTTTTGGAAAAACAATTTGAGAGCGTACGTCTTTTTTTTCCAATTTGCTTTTTTGACTCACGTTGCGCCCCCTCCCCTTTTCTCCCCCACCCAGAATGGTCCGCTGCTCTTCACCTTTTGCGTGGACAGGCAAAATGCCTCGGGTGGCTTTCTTTATACCCCGCTTTAGATGTTGCTGGCTTTTTTATCCCCCTTTTCCGTTGAAGTTCCTCAAGCAGTAGGACCATGCCAGCGGCCCGAGCCTTGCCTAACTCTTTTTGGTGAGAATGATAGAAAACTGTCATGGATTGCACCCCAGTTCCGGTGGTCCCCCCACCTCTTGACCGCTTCCTCACATTTTTTCAGCACGCCTGGCTTTTCCCGCCGCATAGGCCTTTTCGATCACTCCCATTGTGGTCCAAAGCGCATTTCTCCTGGCATGGAGGTATCCTTTGGAGTTTATCTACATTTTTTTTCCGTTCTTCTCCTTGAATTTGAGAGCTGTAGAGGATATGGCTTCTCCCCTTTATGTTCGAGGATCGCTTCTAGATCTGCTACCTTTAGGGTCGCACCCTCTTTTCCCATGTCGAGCACCCGTTGACGTGGAACATTTTGTTGTGAGCGTCTTTCGGGTTTTGAGACGGTCCCTCCAAGCTGGGATCAATAGCACGATCCGACTCCCCTGTCGAGTCTTTTTCTTTAAGATGGTGCGGTACAGGAATTCTTGCTCCCCCTTGTTTGATAACGGTTCCTCATGTTTTTTTTGCAGTCATTTTTTTGAGAAGAAGAAGGTGAGCTGCACCTCTGCATTGGTTCGTTTTTTTGATCATTTCGATCACCCCCTTTTTTTTTTCTCCTGTTTTCTGATTGTAGAGCGAGAGCTGATGGCGCGCATTCTTTTGTTCGAAGCGGCCGGCCGCTGATCAATCGAGAACGGCGATATGCGCGTTTGCCATATCGACGGGGTCGAATTCCTACGCTCTTTCGCTCGCGGGTTTTACTGTTCGCCGGCCCTTTTATCGTTTGCAGCGTGTTGACCTCCGTTTTTACCCCGTGTCTCTCCCTCAATCTATCAATTGTTCCCGGTAGCGAAGCATTACTTTCGAGTTCATGTTGGAGTCGCAGCAATACATTTTTTCATCTGCTGACTATCACCTCCCTCTCCTTGAAAAGTTTTTGCATTACCTCTGTGGCTGTCCTGATCCTCTGGTTTTTTTCCCCGATTCTACGGTATTTTTGTCGTTTTTTTTTATCCTTTTTCCACTTCTCGCATGTTGGTGGCCTTGGGTAGTTTTCCTCTTTCCCCTTTGCTCGACTTTTCTGGTGTCGACAGCTTCTCCTACGGTCGCCCGCACAGTCGCCCAATAAGACTGTCCAAGATCGCTAGCAAGAAGGATCGTCGATGCTCGGTACTCCCGGTCGCTTTTGTAAAAGACAGATCCTCGTTCATGACTCAGGCTTGCGCTATCCCTCTGTCCCCTTTTTGTCCTTTCCGAATGTTTTTTCACGCACTCTCTTTTCGCCGGACAGTCTTACCCTCTTACCTTCTTCCCCATTTCTTATATCTACTGGGCGGCACCCGATCTTGGGTCTCCTCCTCCCATTTTTTCTGATATGTGGGTGGTTAAGGCCCCTTATTCATCGAAGGGTGCTTCTCCCCCTCGTGTCCTCTCTCTGGTCCCCCTTCCTCCCATTATAGCAGATGAAGCTCAGACCGCGCGCTTCTCTTTCCCCTCGCGAAGCGGGCTCAGATTTAGTCTTCTGGAAATTGCGCTTCGGCGAAAGCATCTTATCCGTTTCCC
>Ga0179593_1499360_pt1 | contig 13692 bp, 18 predicted proteins | sample CZODoug2_1_08_16_FD_185931 | JGI IMG/M metagenome (GOLD analysis project Ga0179593, IMG submission 185931) | Vadose zone soil fungal communities from Angelo Coast Range Reserve, California, USA - CZODoug2_1_08_16fungal (PacBio error correction) | ecosystem: Environmental > Terrestrial > Soil >... | reverse complement strand
CTGCCCCCTTTCTTTTTTCCCCAATTTGGATCTCCCCCCTGACAAACGGGTGCGTGCGGCATTCCGGTTTTGCCCCCTTTCAACAGAACCGTCTTGGATCGGGTCACCTTTCCCGCCTTGTAACTGGGTGCCCCCGTCGCGTCTTCCCCCACTGTTAGGTAGCCCCGTTGCTGGTCTTGGAACAACAACCTTTTTTTCAAGACCCGGTGCGTACTTTTACCAAGGGGTCGGAGAATCAAAGCGTCTTTGTCCAGTGCCCTCCCCCAGACTTCCTTCCGAAAACCCCTCCCCACCCCTCATTTCGACCGCGGCTACACGTTCACGTTTACCGTGGGGCGTCCCTTCGACATATTCGCCTGAACAAACTGATAGGGTACAACCAACAATTTTTTTTTTTTTCTGACTAACCCCCTTCCTTGACCCACACCCCCTGCGACAACCACATCCCCCAATTCCATTGAAAGATCACCCCCGCACCACCCATTCATTATATTCTGTGACGGTCCACCGTTCTTTTCATTGAAACGAGCATTCCTGTTTACTTTGCACCCTGGTTTTCCTTTTTGAAATAAAGACTTAAACATGGGTCGTCCCCACCTTGTTCCGCCCAAGAGCGGTTGTCCAAACGACCCCAACGGTGACTCCCTCTCCTGCCCATTTCACCACCCTGAACAAAAGAGTTGCACGGCTTTTTTCCTCTGACCTTGATTTTGGTTGGTTTGCCGCAAAAAAACAACAATCCACTATTGCCCCCCACCCTTTCGCTCCCCCCACAATGACCAGTAACAGAAATTTTCTTATACTACTTACCCCCCGGCAAGAGGAGACATGTTACAGGGTTTTGGTTTTTTTCACCTTGTGTTGTGGGTCCCCCTGTCCCAGAAAGCTCCAAAGCACCGCTCATTTCTTGTTTTGAGGGGTAATGTTTTTTGTATTTATTTCACGAACAGACTTCGTGGCAGGGGGCAGATGTTTTTTGTGGATTGAGCGCTTCCGAATTACGTTCACAACGTTTTTTCCGCACCACAAAAAAACCAAAACCACTCCCCTTTTTTCCGCCCCTTTATTTTCTTGCGCCGAAAAAACAATTTTTTTTCGGGTATGTAAAAGGGTTCACCCAGGTGACACTTCACCTGTTCCCCTAGCAAATAAGCAACGAACATCTCTCTTTTTAAATCAACACGGAAAACTGTACCCCTCAGAGACACACTCCGAGAAAAAACACTCACAGCCAAACACCAAAAATGACATGGTGAACCATCTCGGGGAACTTCCGTGCGAGAACCGGTAAGGATTTACCGCCTAAACACGGTTGTCCCATTCAGGTTTCTGCACAACTTCTATTCGCAGGTACCCTTATGGCAGTTTCCTTCCATCACCCCCAAAAAACGATACACGGGGAAAAGAGCGCGCCGTTCCCAGAACATTCCCCCTTTTTTGTGCAAAAATCCCCTTCCAGACTCTGTGGAAGCTTTTTATTCGACTTTTTGCAAACCTCCCTGGTCATAGCAGTTAAAACCTGTTTTTCCCCCACCCAACCAACCCAAAAAACCCCCACCCATCCCACCTAGGGAGTACGCCACCTTCCTTTTTGAACCCCCTCTCTCGACAAACCACGAAACAACACCCGAGGTTCGAAATTCGGCAAAACGCTCACCCCCCCCGTTCAATTTTAGGGTTTTCCGTCCCCTCTTCTCACTTACAACCTTAAAACGAACATTTCGCCACTTTTATCAACTCCAACCTTTCGTTACTCGTTTCCGTTGGCCCATTTCCCGCAACCCGCAGGGCCCGCTTATAATTTCAGATTTTCCCGCCCCGCGACCATTCACCCTTTAGACCTCCACCCAATTACATCTGGCAAGGTTGAATTTCAACAACCAAAAAACAGACGTAAGAAGGACGAAAATTCACGTTTGCCGCCCTCCCCAACCCCCCCCCCAGATTTTTTCAGCTGTCAAATGCCAAAAACTCCAACACGGTTTGAATCACCCCAGCCCCCCACCTTGAGATCCCCTTCCCCCAACGCTTCAGTTCCATGCAACCAATTTTGCAATGTCCTGGACCCTCCCCCACCAAAACAACCACAATCAAGTACCCCACTCCGTTCCACGCCCCCCCCCCCGCAGCGGGACCCCAAACATGTCCTGCGCATCCCTGCCATCAATGACCCCACTGCAATGATAACACTTACAACCCTACTTGATTGCACCCCATCCCAGCTGCAACCCTCACATTATAACAAATTCGTCCCAGACGTTCACTTTAACACTTCAAAGCTTTTTTGCCCCCTGCGGCACCAGTGTCCAGCTTAAATCTCGGATTGCCTGCCTCTCCACAACCCCTCCCCCCTAGGCGCTTCACGGGTTCTCGGCCTCTTCATGCTCCCATTGAAATTTTGCTTTGCCGGGGGGTGGTTTCGGGTTGGAGGGGGGGGGGGAGCGCGTCCGGGGTACGGGGGTTCCAGAGGAGGAAGAGGTTTTCTTGTTTTGAAGAGTTGTTTTGCGTCCCCGCCCTTGGGGAGGGGCCGGGTGGGTGCCGAGCTGCAACCTTAGATTTTCGGGGTGTCCCCTGTGATATTTTTCTGGGGCGTAAGACCACCCCGGCTCGACCATTTTTTCTGATGGGTTGGCGTGGCAGACCGGAGATTGCGGCAGTGGTCAGGCGTGTTCTGTCCCGCTTTGAGTTGACCCCTCCAGGACGATTTGGGAGACCTGGGCAGCAGGTTGCGTGTCCGCGGAGGGGGAGTTAGGGATCTCGGTTTTCCCCCTGACCACCTTTTCCTTTTTTTTTTGGTCTCTTCCCTTCCATTACTGGTCATAACTTTGTCTTCCAATTTTCATTTTTTTTTTTTATATGGAACTATGTCCTTTTCTCTCCTTTTCCTTCCCCCCCTCCCCCCTTTACTTTTTGTTTGTGATTTGAGATTATGGACATATTCTCCCATCGAACCCCTCACCCACCTTGAATTTTTCCCTCCTACCCAGTTTTGGTTCGCGCCGTGGAGGGCGGCAAATGAGAGATAAGCGCGTGGTCTCTAGTTGTCTTTCCCCTTCTTGGGGTGGGGGGTGGTGGTTTTTGATGTCTGTGGAAGTGCCAGCTCTTCGCGTGCGGTTGTCTTTTTCCGTGTTTGCACATGTGTCGGGTGGCGATGTCCCGCGATTGCACAACGTTTTTTTGGACGGGCCCCAGGCCGGCCCTCCACGTGTTTTAGGGCTTGGGTCGGGGGTCCTTGGAGGATTTTGTCCGGGAGCCCTTAGCCGGTGGTTTTCCTTTTTCCCCCCCTCTGTCTTATGTTCTGGAAGAGTGAAAGACAACCGTGGGTGTCGGTGTGTCCCTTTCTTTTCTCAGGAGGGCGACCTTTTCATTTCGTGCTGTTGACGGCTGTTGGTCTCTTCCCTGGTCGTTGGGGGGGGGTTTTTGTGTGTTTTGCCGGCCGCCTTGTGTTTAGGTGGGTCTGTACTGGTTGGGGACGACCTTGCTTGGGTGAGTGTCGGGGGGGTGTTGTTGGCATGAGGCGGAGGTTGGGGGGGGGGGTTGTCTTGTAGGGAAGAGCGGATTGGGGGGGGGGGGAGTGGGAGGCTGGGTTCGCGGGGTTGTTCTTGGGAGGGGCGTGGTGGCGGGGGGAGGGGGATGCGGCGTTCTGGGGTGGGAGGTGGGGGGGGCGGAGTGAGGTGGGGGGGGGGGTGGGGGGGTGGTGTGGGGGGCGGGGAGTGGGGGGGTGTACCCCAACAAAAAACCAAAAACCATCTCTTTTCGTTTTCTGTCACTACTCACACCTTTGTGATGGCTTCCTAGAAACAAAGTTTTAATCTAGCGTGGTTTTAAACCCTCTGAAGCCGCAGCGAGTCACTCTCGACCCCTATTTGCCCCCCTTCAGACGTGGCAACTCCTGTCGCACCAGGTTAGGACGTATGCGGTCGCTGTCTTTTCCATTTTGTTATCAGCTCTTCCCACTGGTAATGCCATCATAAACCTTGCAACGAGGACACAGTCCATAGGGCAAGTTTTTCTCAACTTTCCCGCATCAGAGAAGGCGACCCACATTCCTTGTTTGATCTCGAAAATCTTGGGTAATCCGCCATTCAGACACGGGTTTTTTTTTTTTCTTAGGCCACCTGAAACTCCCTGCGCGATGATCCTTTCGTCTCCTCTTCTTTTAGCGTCCCCCCCCCCCTCGCTTTTTGTCCCCCTGTAAGCCACCTTACTCCATCGAGACCTGCTCGTCCCCTTTTTTTTTAATCTGTCGGCCAACGAATTGAGACGAAGCCTTTGGCCCTAGATACAGTTGAACATCCCAAGTTTTGGTGGCATTCTTTTCGAGTATACTTTTGACACCCCGCAGTCCACGTTCTAATATAGGTTTGTTTGCTGTACCAAGATACAAACAAAACAAAAGAAAAAAACAGAGACTCCACGGACGAAAAAAAAAAGTCAAAACAAAAACACAACCCCAAGAAACATTGAGTGATGCAAAAAACACTGAGAAACACCACAGCGCACAAGATGTATACCACCTCACACGTGGACCCCACCAACCCAAGCCCCAAGACACTACACAAGTCCAACCCGCATCTTAATCAAATCACCAACCAAACCCCAAGAACCACAGGGTTCGACACGAAACAACACACACCAATACCCCAATTCAGTTTAGAATAGCAAACAAATCCTTTACCAAATCAAACGCAAAATAAAAGACAAAAAAAATACCTAAACTTTTACCACAAACCTAAAATGTGATTTTTCCCCGTATTCAAAACTTAAACCGCAAAACAACCTTCCATGCAATTTTCCAACAAACACATTTGCCCACCCGTCCACCCAGTTAAAAAAAAGCCAAATAAGGACTGCCCACTTTTTGACTGCCACCAAAAAACACAAGAAGAATCCCTGAACCACACGCAACATACCCGGACAGAGAAAACGCAAAAAACAAAAAAACCTCACCCACACTAACACAAAACACCAACATAAAAAAAAAAACCAAATACCCGGTTACGGAAACCAACAACAAAACCAAGTCGAAAAACAAAAAAAACAACCACACCAAAAAAAACAACACACAATCAGAGCTGAAACAACAAAAAACAAACAAATCACCATCACAAAAACAATGAAAAAAAAAAAAAGGAAAACAACAAAACGAGAAGAAAAACATCCCTCCCCCCAACAAAAACAACCTAACAAAAAACAAAAACAAATAATACAGACATCACACAAAAACAACCAAAAAAACGAACCACTCATACCACAATTTTGCATCAACCCAAAATAAAACGTTCGTACACAAAAACCCAAAAACACACAAAACGAAAAAAAAACACAAAAAACACAAAACCAACAGAACACTAGGAACCAACCGACAACTCTGAAAAACGAATGTGTGTGGCCAACCACACACCAGGATCCCCAAGAGACATACACACATACACAAACCCATAAATAATACAAACGTGAGCGCGATCAAAACACATCACACCACCAAAGCACCACACAGTAGACAAATGACACACGTCAGCCCCAAAGAAAGAGCAAAGATGACAAAAACAAAGCCTACCACACAAACAAACGAGCAAAAAACTACACCACAAAAAAACTCATACCATAACCAAAGACAGCCCAACAAAACAGCTTTTGATAAAAAAATCAAAACCACAGAAGCCAAACATCAAGTTCAAAGTGTGACCACCCCCAAAAAAAAAAAACCATAAAAGGCCCAAAAACCATACAAACCTAAACAAACAAACAACCCCCACACATTTTACACCCACCCAAACATGAACCCATCCACAAGAGAAACCCCACCCCACAACAGACTCTGGTTGCACAAAAGCCACAGTTTCCCCAGTCCACCAAAACACACACCAACTACCTATTTTTTCACCTCAGACAGCACCACCCGACGGGACAACAGACAGTCGTGACCAAAACATACAATATCCCACCCCCCATGTAGAAAAACCACCGACACCCACAAAACCTTACCCCCCACCGTTCCTGTAAACAAACACAAAAAAACATCAAGTTTGCCGAGCAAGTATCGCGTTCCCACCAGAACGGAACAACAAAAAAAACAACCCAATGACAGGTTGTAGAAACCCCATTTTTTTGCATGATTTGAACAACGCTAATTTATATGCCTTCTTTGCGAGCATCCAAACACAACAACAAAAACACAACCAAAAAAAAAAAAGGCCTACATCGGGCAACACGGTCCCTGTAACGCCTTTCAACCATAACAAACCATTTGATGACTTAAATTCCCCGCCCCGAAAACATAAAAAAACACAAAACCAAGATTCAACTGTACCTCAAATAAAAAAAAATGATACAAATTCACTAAAATAACCAAACACAAAAAAAACCAAAGGCAAGTATCTCCCCACACCCCACGAAGATACAGGACACATACAGCGTGCGCTACACGACCAGGATGCACTCCGTAAAAACAGTCAAATCTTCGGGCTCTTTGTGTTTCATCAGTGGATGGTGGGGAACCCGGCCATTTCGCTAGAGGTTGTCGAAGGAAGACCGGTTATGTCCCATCCATACCTCCGTCAGAAACGCTGAAAGAAAATCGAAAACCGCTACCAAACACAAGCAAAAAAAAAACCAAAGAAACAAAACCAACAAAAAAAAAAGAATGCTGCGAGTAGTACCAACTCACACACCTTGAGACACAAAAAAAAAAACCCACACTCAACAAAACCCAACAAGGTATGTCAACAGTAAATACTCCACCCACAGCACATGAAGTCCTGCCATAATGTACAACAAAACCTCGAGGTTTTGTTCGGAACAATGTTTCAGGTAGAAACACGCGTTATCCGCGTTTTTAGAATAATATCTCCCGAAAATATTTTTATCCCTTTTCCAGGATTGATAAGGGATGTGTTATTTTTAAAAAATTTAATTTTTAATTTTTTTACTTTTTCCTCCCGTTGAGATTGTCTTGTAGACCATTCCTCGAACACTTGTGAGTAGGTCGTGCTTTATTGAAGATCTCCCCCTTCTCTTTTTCCCTCCCCCTTTTGGGAGGCTGAGATGGCTCTTTCACGAGAGACGACTTCCTCCTCTGGTCACCCCTTGAGTGCATGGTCTACCTCAATTTCGTTTTCATCCACCAAACATTGCCGTCGCCCTCACCACTATAGTGATGTCTCGGAGAGATGAACTTTCTCCCTCATTTCCCTTGGCGAGGCGTTTTCTCCTTTTCTGGCTACCTTTCAGCTTATGCCAGAGCCTTCGCTGGCAGACCTGTTCTCCACGTCGGACGCCCGTTCGGACCGCAGTCCGCTCGAGACAAGCAGTCTTAAGATCTTTCGTGTTATCTTCTTACTCCGCCCCTCCTTTCTGCTGCTTCCCGTGCCCCCGATTATGATCTCGTGATGTTTATGATGTCTGTCGCGATTTCGTTCGAGGGCAGGATTCCCGATCTTTATGTATATTTGCAACTTTTGCTTTCGCCCTCCCCCCCTAGTTGTGAAGGTTTTGGATGAGGTTGCGCGTCTCCTTTTCGAGCCCCTGGCTTGCGTCGTCCCTCCATTGAAAAAGATGGCCCCGCGGAAGGATTGTCTTCTCCGCGTCCTTCTACCCATTTGCAGAGGGTACGAACCGAGCGAGGTGCCGGTGGTAGACACGCTGTTAATAACGACCGGGCATCCTTCCCCCTTTTCGTTTCTGACTTTTCAACCCTCTCCTGTCCCCCGCTTTGAATAGGATGTTCGTTGTGTCGGGGGGCCAACGGCATGGATTTCTTCGGTCGGATTTGATTTTCGTGTTCCCATGCTCCTTTTTGACTCAGCAAGACCGGTTGAATTGGACCCCTTCCTTCCCATTCGTTATCGATCTTCATGGAAGACCCCCATGCCCCCTCTCAGCCTGCCCCGTTTCGCTGCCTCAGACAACCCGATGAGGTCGTGCTCCATTCCTTTTTCTGAGACCTTTCGCTTTAGAACGCCCCAACCCTTAGCTCTAGTGAGATTCGCTCTTCGTCAGCTTTCGTTCTTTTCGCAACCGAGAGCATCCCTTCTTTTGACTTCCTATTTAAGTGAACCCCGCGAGAAATGAAAAGGAACCTCCCTATACAGACTAGTGGTCAACTTCCCAGCTCTGCCTTGATGGCATAACCCGAGATGATGTCGAGCTTGGTTCCTCGTTCTTGGCTCCCACTCCACACCTGCCTTAGCTCGACTTCCCTTTTTACGTTGTACGAGCTTCCTGTTTCGCGACTCCGGTGACCTAAATTGCTCCCGCCTTTTCCCTACTCTCTCAGAAATATTCCTTTCCTTTACTAATCCATACTTTTTTTGTGTTGAGAGCCTAAAGGAGGCGCTACCATTCAGCCCTCTTCCTCAGCGTTTTTCTCTCATGATTGGCAACGTTTTTGATTCTCGTGACCAGGAGGAGACAGCTTTCCTCATCAGGGTTTCTTGAGAACACCTCCGGGCCCCCCCCTAGCCTCTTCAGATAGCTTTTACCTCCATCCCCCGAAGCTTGACCCCTCCCTCCCCGGTCTGGCTCTGGAGAGCTAGTTTTTGAAGGGCGAGAGGGCATACTAGGCGGCTCAGCCCTCCTTAGTAGTTCCCTCTCTTGCCCGTCCACCCCCTTTCCCCGACCAGTCCGCCATCTTCCGTCAGAGAAGCGAAGGTTCGGTAGAAAAAGTGAGACCACGAACTATGTTCTCCTCCCCCTAAATGGCGTCCAGTCCGGGGCATTGCGCCTGCGTATTTGAAGACTCTCCCCCCTCCAGCTGGTCTCCTGTTTCTCCCCCTCGCTTTTTAAAGACGACGATTGCCGGAGCGCTGATTCGACCGCCCGCACATCAGCCCATCTTTCATCATGGACGTTTTGACCGAGATTATCCGATCATCTCCCTTTTTGAACTCCTCCCTTTTTTTCAAGGTGTTTTCCCCTTCCCTCGCGTGCCCCCTGAGTCGCGCGCGATCACGGATGCGACCCCTCTTCGCCCTTCTCTCCCCCTTAGACCCTCGCGGGTTTTTTTTTCGGCGGCTTTTTCTCAAAAAAGTTAATTTTTTCCCATGGCATCGGTTTCTTTCTCCGCCTTTCCGGCTTCCCACCCAGCGCCCGACGCAGCACATCCCCTAGTCGGCGTCAACTCACATCCCTTTCTCACTTGTTGACGAGTCAATCACTGATGCCCTTCCCCCGTTGCCTCTCTTTTCCCCATCAGTCCACTCCCCCTTTCTCCCTTCTCGGTTCGCTTGTACCTCACACCAGTCGGCCTAGCCCTCTTATAACCTCGCTGCTTCCTCTGTAGGTGTTCCTTTTTTGAGTGATATCGATTGTCGCCGTCCCTCGTATCTCACTTTTTTTCAGGGTCCCCCCACTTTGCCTTCCCTCTTTCCTCTCATGAAGTCGCCCACCCTGACTTGATCGGCTTAGTCGATCTGCTTTCCCCCCTCTTTGGAGCTTTCTGCCCCCTCCCTTTTAGATTTCGCGCTTTTTTTTTGGGTGGTTTTTTTTTTTTCATGTTTTCTACCTTTTTGACTTTTTTTTAGACAATGACCTCAGCGCGGCCTGCGCCCGGGATTTTCGGCCCCCTCTTCTTTTACTCCCCTCCTCCTTTTTTTTTGTTTTACTATCGATGGCCGCTCTACAAGAGCTTTTCTAAGCGGCGCGTCTTTCCCGGCACCGGCCCCTGCCCCCCCCCCTTTTTCGGACACCCCTTCCCGTCGCCGAAAACTCTTGCTCAGTGCGAAGATACCTTGTCGCCCCTGGTCCCCCTAGAAAGTAAAGCGTTTGTTCGGACTTATGGAGCCTTTTATCTGGTCCGGGCCGACACTTTTCTCCTCTGTTTGGCTCTTTTCAGCATCCTCCAGATTCCTTTTCCCCTCAGGATCCCATCGGCAGACGTCTTACCACTCGAAGAGACTAAGTAGTGTACTCCCTTTCCCTTTGGCCTCCCCTTGGGTTTTGGGTTTTTTCCTCTCCCGGAGCTCCCTTTTCTTCATTGATCACGAATCTTGGCTTTTTCACCGCAAAATTTCCCGTAGGTTCTTTTTAGTCGCCGACCTGATTCCTTGTTCGGCGTTTCCTTGCCTGTTTCTTCCTTCTAACCTTGCCCCCCTGAGGCCTTGTCGCGCCTGTGTGGGCGACGTTTAAGAGTCGACACCCTCAGTTCTCCCTGAGCGCTTTCGTACTGTGTTCTTCCCACCCTTGACTGACTCCTCCTTCCCCCCACTGGGTAAGTTTTTTTTTTGTCGCCCTTAAACAGGTTTCCCCCCCCTCAGGCGAGATAGTCGGCATCGATCGAGTGTAGGGAATACTGTATTTATTGGTAGTAGTTTGCTTCTGGCCTCTCCCCTGCGCGTCTTCACGGTCGTTAGTCTTTAAAAAAGTCCGAGAGCGTTTTTTCCCCCACGCGAGCCCCCATCTTGCGCTTCCGCCCGATAGTCCAGGCGCAACGCATGAATTTTCCCCCCTTCAATAGGTGGAGTCCACATCTATTCGAAAGAACCACCCCTCTCTCCCTCGGACCGCTCGCTGTCCCAGCGGTGCGTAAAGCTGATTTTTGATTCTCTCTATCCGGCCCTCCTGAGAGAACGGCCCTAGCCAGAAAACGCCCAAGCCTCTGAGGAAATTTCCAGCTGTCTCCCCCTTGTCTTCACGAGAGAGCGTCCTCTTCGTCGCTTTCAACCTTCCTCGTCCTCGCCTTTGCCGCCGTGATATATAATGGTATGCTGGTCTGCCAAAGAGTATAAGCCTTTGTGCTGACCTCAGCGATTGACCCTCTATCTCCCCTGATTTGAGAGGATCCTTCTTCCGGCGATCTTGTTTTACTTCCATCCTTACGGGAGGTTGTCCTTGACCTCCTCGAGACCCGGATTCTTCGGCCCCCTTCGTAGACGACCCTTCAGACTTTAAGTTGCGACCCTCAGCGCCCCCCCCGTCATAGCAGCTCGCGTGAACGGGAGTTGAGCAGCATTATGGGATCTCGGGTTCCTGTGCTGAGCGTTGTTCAGTCCTCCAGTCGCCTCCTCCTTTCTTGCGCCCACCGAAAGACCTTACCAAGCGTCTGTCGAGAGACGGTTTGCTTTCCCCACAGGCGAAATCATTATGTCTCAGACCAAGAACCGGCGACGACGACTTTGAGCTAGCTGCATGCAGTTCCCACCTGACTGGTCTTGAATGTTAGTACTGACGTTGTCTGGTTGCCCCCTCCTGAACGACTACCGCATTCCCTGGTCCTCTCTTACTCTGAGAAATAGTCACCTCTCCCATCTTATAACTGTTCCGTCAGTAAACCTGCCCCTCCTCTTCGACTAATCCCGGCAGGAAGTGGAAGAGGTTTTTGAAAGTTTTTCGACAGTACCACGGATACGTGCCTCGCGTGCGTCGCTGCGGCAGTTTCCTGACCTCTAGCCCGCTTGACCCTCTCTGTTTTGCTCAGTTAGGAGCTAGAAAAAAATTTGGATAGACTGGAATAGGGTTTCCAAGGTCGGGGCCGACGATCCCAGTGCGCCTGAGAGCACTCGTCAAGTCCCTGTCATAGTCGTTGAGTGGACCCCTTTCCATCAACTTCTTGAACTTGTGCGACCTCATTTCCTATTTCCCATGCCCTCTAGCGCCCCATCGCGACAGACCTGCCCAGGCACTGTCCCCTTCCTAATTGCTCGAGTTATCCACTCTTCGGGCGCAGGTAGAGATGTTTGGAAATATCATTCTCGTCTGACCCCCCCCGTGCGAAAGGTTCCTTCCCCCGGGTTCCAGGCTGGAATGCCCTCTAATGGACTTCGCCCACCTGAGGCAGCCTTTCCTTCCCTTCCAGTCGAACCGAAGGTGTTTTTTACAGCCTAGAACCTTTCACTCGATTTCTGAGGCTTTGTAGACTCCTGTGCCTTTCTTGGTTTTCACTTCCGTTTCTCCCAGCCCTCGCTCTCAGGCTGGGTCTCGGCATCTTCCCCTCCCCCCCCTCCTTGTTTGTTTCTCTCTCTGGCACGACTTAAGAGAGCCTCCTTTTGCAATCTATGATTCCCCGCCCCCCCCCCTCTGGTGACATTGACCTCTCGCGAAAACATCTTCTTTTATGTAGAGGAGACATTGTCTTCTGTCATGGAGTCGTGACAATTCTCTTTTTTTCTGGATTCCTTCATCTCTGAAGGTAGAATTTTCCCCCCAGGGCATTTCCCCCGGTGATGAAAGCCTTTTGGAGCCCAGTCCCTCCCTAAGCTTCAGAGATCCCTCCCTCAGCTCCATACGGCTCAGCATCTCGTTTGATTCCCGTCCCGTATTTCTGACCCCCTACGATTCCTCGATTGCCTGTGGTAATGCATGAGCAGCATTTTTTGCCGAGGGCCTTCCACTATTCTCAGACTCCTCCTCTTTTTCTTGTCATGTTACAGCGAGGTGACCTGGCTGCCCTTGCGCGGTTCTGGGGCAGTTTTTCTTTCCTCCCGAATGAACCCCTCTTCCCCCCAACCCCCACCCCTATCATGGGGGTTGGGTTAGAGCATGATTTTTGGGTCCGCCGTCCTCTCCCTGAAAATCCGCTTTTAGACCGGACGCGTGTTCCTTTTTTTTTCACATTTTTCCCCCTTCGAGAGACTCCCCTTTTCAAGGCATTGTCTAGAATTCCACAATTCCTCTTCCTCCGGCTCTCCGTCGGATCTGAGGAGTGTCGGGAATTTCCAATGAGGAGTGCTCCCTCGGTTCTGGCGTGCACTTCCTTCCCAATCGCCCTCCTCTCACTTGCGGTCGTTCAAGCCCCCCCTCCAGTCGACTCTTCTTTTTCCCCGACATCTCGACCCGCTCTTTCGATTTCTAGAGTAACCGCTGCGACGTTGGGAGATCGTGGAGGATCAACCTTGCTGTCGCCTGTTCTCCCCTCCCACCACTCCCCTTCTTGGAAGGCTCTTTTCGCGTAGGGGTTGAAGTAACATATACTCTCTATCTTGTCTCCCCCTCGTACTAATTTTTCTAAAGGCACATTTTCATCTCAACATCTCCCCTCCTGTCTTCTGCCAACGTGACCCCCGCGCACTTTTAAAGATCTCTTCTTTCTCCCTTAGGTGGGTTTATGCGTCTTGAACTCCACACCCTTCTTCTCCTCTACCTCCCCCTTGAAGAGCCCTTTAGGGATAATGGATGCCCCTTTCACAACGGATCTTTTCCGTTCTTCTACTAGAAGACTACTAATCAATCCCCCGTTGTTTTTATGATATGCTCGATTTCCCTTCCTCTTTTTATTTAAGATACAGCCTCGGTTGTTAGATGAGCTACCCGGGGATCTCTTCCATCTTGCTGCAAGCAGAGCCTCATTTGGTTTGATGGTCTACACCCCGACCCAGCTCCCACAATAGTCATCAGATTGACTGAAGATCGCTGGTTTCCCTTTCCTGAAAGTTGGCGCTGGGCTCTTCTTGTTTTTCCTTGTATGTTATAGATCAGCGCGCTGCCGCGTTTCTTGTTCACACGAAAACTTGAACATCTCTCGTGAAGCCTTCTCAGCTTGTCCTCCCTTCTCCCTCCTTGTTCTTAACTCAAAATTGAGAAGGCGTTGTTTTGCAAGCGGTTCGTCTGGCAGCATCACTCTCTTTGAGTCTAGAGCTCTCTTTTTAGGTGTGAATTCCCTTTCTTTTTTTTTTGACCCCCCCTCTTCTGTAGTCCCGAGATGACTCTGGCCGCCACTTCTCCCCGCTACTCCTTGTCCCCGTTGCACTCCAGGGT
>Ga0179593_1279814_pt1 | contig 13692 bp, 16 predicted proteins | sample CZODoug2_1_08_16_FD_185931 | JGI IMG/M metagenome (GOLD analysis project Ga0179593, IMG submission 185931) | Vadose zone soil fungal communities from Angelo Coast Range Reserve, California, USA - CZODoug2_1_08_16fungal (PacBio error correction) | ecosystem: Environmental > Terrestrial > Soil >... | reverse complement strand
GACCCCCTGTGTCCCCCCTAAAAACTCTTTTCCCCTTTTCCCCTCACAGATAGTTTGAAAATTATTTCTGCCAGACTTTCCCCTTCGGCTCGGCCGCGTTCGGTTCAAGTTTGATGGTTACCTTCCCTCCCCGAAGCTGTTTCGTGCCTTCTTTCGGCCCTTGCTCCCTGTGCTGCCTTCCGAGCTTCCGTCCGTTAATGCTTGATGTCGTTCTCTCCGGCTGAAGCTACCCTGGTTTTCGCATGGTGCGCCGTTTCGCCCTTTGTTTTTCTGTTTCCCGCGTCCAGATTTTAGACCACGCTTTTCGACCTCCTTTTTCCGCCTCTTTCCCCCTTGCCGTCCCCAAGGTGACCCCCCCCTCCCTTCGGTCGGACTTGTCGCGCACTTTTCGGCCGGTCGTTTTTCCCCTTGTTTGTTTTTTTGACGCGCACGCTTTTTACCCATCGTCCCACTTCTTTGAACAGACGTTGTTTTTGGCCCAACCCTGCAACCTTTTGTTCGATATATTTTTCCAAATGTCGGCCAATTTTCCCGATTTGAGCTCTTTCCCACAATGTTCATCTGACCTCCCGAGATTTTTTTTTTTCCCACATCTCCTCCAAGATGCCTCAACGTGCATTCCCCTTCTAATGTCCCCCCTCCCGCGCTTTTCTAAAAAAACCCTTTGGGGGGGGGGGTTTTTTCTCTTCTTGAGTGAAACCTCATCTTGTTGAGGTCACTCCCCTCTGTGTGGCGCTTTTCGTTACTCCAACCGCCATTTTCCCCCGCTCCAGAGACCGGCTCTTTTTCCTGACTTTTTTTCCCGGTCCTTCCCTCGAGGCAAGTGCTTTTTCGATCTCTGTCCAAGGTTCGGTTGTGCTTGTCGAAGCCTGCGAGAAACTACCCTTCGGCTAGTCCTTTCCTTTCGCCGGATGTTGATCAGTTTCCCCTGACTCGCGGTGGCGCTTCCCACCAGAGCGAGTCTCGAACCTTTTTTAGGCTCAAAAGCAGGCGTTTCCCTGATGGGTCCTCCTCACAGGGACTGGACCCTAGTGACTTCTCCTTCTCTCGATCGAATTTTTTTCGTATCGCAGCTGCCTTCAGACTCCCCCGTCGAGCGTGACCTGAACCCAAAGGTCACCTTCTCCTCGTCGGTGGTGTCTGTTTTTTTCCCCCTTCTCCCTCGTGGCCCGCTTTAGTTCCCCCGAGGTGAATAGAGTCTTTGCCCACGGCGGACGCGTTAGTACACTCCCCTGGGCGACTGTTTACGCGTCTTTTTTCCTTGCACAATCCTCCGAACTTACCTCGTTTTCCGAACCCCTTTGAGCGGGCGTCGGTCGTTGTCGGCTTCTGCCGAGGGGCTTTGTAGTTCTTTCCTTCGTGAGTTGGATGCGGTTTTATCGATTTCCTCCCAGAGGGACCCAGCAAACTCTTTTGAGTTTCCGTGGGGAATGGGACTCCTTTGCATTGATCCTCTTTTTCACGACTAATAGTCCCTTTTTAGAGGATCCTTTGTCACTGTGCTGCGATTTCCCCTCTTTCCCTTTTCTACTGTTTTGATGCCTCGTTCCGTCCGTGGTCCCTTTCCCGAGACAGTCTCCCACCTGGCCGAAGTGGGTAACCCGTTCCGCGATTCCCGCAGTGACACCTCTTCTCCTATCAGGGTTTTTACACGAAAGCCTTTCCGATCGGTTTCAATCGGCGTTATGGGCCCCTCTGATTTTCTTTTTTTCCTTTTTGTTTGCGCACCACTCATGGCCCTCCCGTGCGGGGGTCTCTTTCGGAGCTTTCTTGCTTTTGCGCCTTTTAAGCGTGTTCCGATTTTTGCCCTGCGCTAGTTCCCTTCCGCCCGTGTTTTTAACACGTCTTCCCCATCACGTGCCCCCGGGCTTACCCTTTCCCCGATTTTTTTCCCAACCCCGGCCGGCCGCGACCTCGTGTGGTGATGGGCGCGGTTTTTCCGGAACGTGTTCATGAGGTCTCTTTGCAACGAACCCGAGATTTGTCGCCTCACTTCTTACGCTCAGTGAATCTGTCCAGTCCTCGATTTGAGGACCCTGCCACTTCCTCGGACCTTTTGTTATGATCTATTTGACCCTTTTCGGGGCGGTTGACTTTTCTTTCCTTTTCCCACTCAGGTTTTTTCCCTTTTTTTGAAGGCTTGGGCGTAGGTGCGGGTTATCCTGAGGGCTCCCAACACCCTCGGAGGTGACGCAGCAGAGGTCCCCCCCTTTCGCTCTTCCGTTTCGCGTCCTATCCGTTTTTTTTTTTTCCCCCCCCTGTAAGTCTCCTTTTTTCCCCTTATCAAGTCGCTCGGTCTTCTTTGCAAGGCATGTTGGCGTTCGGCTTTTCTTGACTCGTTTTGAACCGAAGACCCTCCCTTTTTGTAGGCTACTCCTTTTCCCTTACTCGTATTCCTCTTTGAACTTGACCGCGAAAGACGTGTTTTTTTGTTTGAATTTCGAGCTTCTTTTCCTACACGCGTTATTCTACGAGTCCAATCCCCCCTTTGCAGGCACCCGGAGATTTCCGATCTCGCGTGTCTTTTTTCTTTCTCGAGCGTCCCACGGTCAAGAGTATGTATCCCTCCCTTGTACTCATGATCTGCACGTTTTTGTTCGGGTGGCTCGACGTTTGGCCTCCCAGATGCTCCGGTCCCCCTCCTGACCGACGCTTCTGCGTTCCTCACCCTCAGGGGTCCGTTTTCCTATGTCTGGACTTCGCTTTTCTTGGATGCGCGATCGTCGCAGATTCTTGAAACCTTTTTGCCTTGAACCCCTAGTCCTTTGGACCAGTCTCTTGTCACTTTTCCTCCCTCCGTCGTTTTTTTTTTCCACTATCTGGGGCGGACTACTGACTTCGTCCCCCTGTGCCGTCCCAATTTCTTTCCCCTTCTTTTGACAACCGTCACCCCCCGCTTTTTTCTTCTTCCCCTCCTTAGTCCCGGGGGTCTTCTTCCCACTCGTGATCTGCAACCATCTTCTTTCAGTCAGGTCTACCCCCATTCGTGAAGACTTCGCGCTGTCAGTTATTGAATCCCTTTTTTTTGATCGGCTCTGTTGTTCCTATATTTTTATGATCGGACATTTCTCCGAATCTAGTGGATTTTTCCGGTAACGACCTAAATTTCCTGTCGTTTTTCGTTATCGTTTTTTTCTGCCACGGCACTCCTCCCCTAATTTTCAGTTCCTTTTTTTTTCCCTCCCCCCCCCGTCGCGCGTCGATCCCCCACGTTCGGGGGCTTCGCTCAGGACCACGACACTTAAAGTCTTCCTTCGGTCTCTGCCAAAAGCGTCGTCTTTCTCGAGTCTCGTTCTCTCCTTTTCCCCCTTCACTGGCCCCCCCCGCCTTTTCCGCCCCTTCGTTTCTCCGCTAGAGGCCCCTAACCCACCCTCCTGGCCCCCTTTTTTTCGACACCTGAACTCATAACCCTTCATTCGAGACCATTTTTTCTGTCGAATACTTCCGACTAGGTAGTCCTGAGAGGGGTGATATTCTTTTTTTTCCCCCCCCTTTCTTTCCCCCCCCCCCTTTTGGTTTTTTTTGAGAGAATATCGATCCTACCGAATAATAGATATTCGTTTTCCCACGTAATTCCCAGACACCCAGTGTCCACCACTAGGCCTGACTTTATCCTGTCTGCTAGTCCCCCGTGCGGGGTTCGCCCTGCGTTTATCTGACCGAACCTGTCGAGGTCTGGGACCTTTGTTCCATTGCCCTGCGCACCTATGACGGCTCCCTCCTGTGAGCTACGCCCAGCCCTTTTTTTTGATCCGACCGTTCAGACCCGGGCTATTTTCGTTTTTTTTTCTTCGCGACCACCTTTTGGTCCCCCCCGATGACCTGCGTTCTTGGCCTTTGGAGACCCCCTTCTTTCTTCTTTTTGTTTGCTTGCCCTGCTTGCCCAAAGAACCCGATGACTCCCCCCCACAACGACGCCGTTTTCGGCGTACCGTTTTGCGAACCAACTCCCCCTGTCGCATGTTTCTCGAGCCTTGGTTCGATTTTTTTCTCGTCACATTTTTGCCTCCGCTTCGCCAGTCGTATTTCCAGCGACGCTTCGAAGTTCCTTCCCCCCTTTTTCCTACCTTCCCTGACCTCCCGCCCTTTTTTTGATTTCGTCCCCTATTTTGTAAGAACTCTCCCTAGGGTGGCGTCATCCCCGTGGCTTGCTGTTTGCACTACCCCGTCTCTCCACTGGCCGTTTCGACAAAGTGTTTTATCCCAGCGTACGTACCGATCGGATCGGACTGTGTCCAGTTTTCCAGAGGGATTTCCTTCCAACCGTTGCTTTTCGTTCACCTCTCGACTGTGTATCCTTTCGGTCCCCGAGGTCCACTCCGTTCCCGCCCCACTAACAATCTTTCTGTTGACGGACACTCGCACGTTTCGGTTGATGAGGTTCCCTCCCACGAGGTGGTTTCCTGCGTTTATGAGAACCCCGACGATCTTCATGATGGCGTTGCAGTATCTTTCCCTTTTTTTTCCTTGAGTAGGTGGCCATCTTCTTTTGGTTTTGACGATTTTTTTTTAGTTTGTCTTCTGCCCCACTCTGACGCACATTTTTTCCATGCCCGTAGACGCCGGATTTGCTTTTTTTCCTGATTCTCGGCGACGCTTTGATTTCGTTCCATTGATCATTGCACATCCCCTGCCGTCTTTCGTACTTCGTCAAGGTTCCCCCTTCCCTCGGCCCGTCATCCGGTCGTTTTTTGGTCTCTGCCGGACGATGTTGGCGGATTCGTCGTCCCGGGCCCCCATGCTTACGAGGGTTTTTCCCCCCCCCCCTCCTCCAGCTTCGGTCTGCCCCTTTCCCCTTCCTGCTTTTTTCTTTGTGGAGGATGTCGACTGCTGACTTTTAGAACCTTTCTCGCATCGTTCGTTTTTTTTATTCGTACTTTTCCCAACTACTCATGTTGGGGTTTATTCCCCCCTCCTTTCGGGCCCTTTTTCTTACTCCACCCGGACGTCCGAGTGAACCCTCTATTTGATTTTCCCCCCGCTCTCACAAAGTCCGCCGCCCCTTGTCTCAAGATCATCCACTTTTGCTCGGATTCCACGTGTCGCTCTCTGTCTGCCTTCCTAATTTTGTCGTAGCAAGGTGTGAGTCTCTCTTTCGGTTGAGTTAAAAGAGGGTCCCCTGACCCCCCCCACCCCCCCACTCCCCCCCCCCCCCTCTACTTTTTTTGTTAGCTCCGTTTTCCCGCACGGGGGGGTTTCGGCTCTCCGTTTTGCTTTTCGTAGGACAGTTATTGGTGCAACCCCTTTTTTGTGTGATGATTTTGACGGGACCGTTTTTCGAACGTTTTCTTATCGCCCCACGGCTGCCCCCTCTCTTCTTTTTCCACTTTTCCCACCGCGCTCCGCATTTCTTTCCTTGGTGTTTTTTTGGGGGTTCCGTCTCATCCTTCCTTGGTTTCCGGACCCATGCCGGTTTTCTCCTCCCTTGATTACCTTTTAGTTCCCCCCAATCGCCGGCGTTTCCGAATTCGGCTCAGTTTTTTCTTTCCAGTTTGGATGTCAGGGTAGTCTTCCTTTCTCGGCTGCCCGTGGGCCCCCCTGGCGTTTTGTGCTAGTCTCCCGAATCTTTTGCCCACCCTTTGACCTGTTTTCCAACTCTGACTTCGCCGGTTCTCCGTGAATCGGGACATTCCGGCCCCTTTTTTCCCTTCTCTGTAAAGTTCAGAGAAATCCCCGCATTCGTTTAAAAATCTCCCCTTCTGACTTTTCTTTATCCACGTCTTTGTCTGTTTTCTTCTGCTCCCCCTCGGCCGACACCCACCAACTTTTTTCGAACATTTCTCCCCCCAGAAGGCCCTGGGACTTCCTCCCTTGAAGACCTCCCCGCGCGGGAAGGTTTGTTTTCCCGAGATTGCTACTCGGGTTTCTGAGACCTGTGCCGACCTAGTCGGAACAGGCTTCCGTCGAGGGACCCCTTCTCTGTCCGCCCTTTGCAGATTTTTATTACCCCCTCCTGCGGCCGGACTGGAAAGCGTTGCATCGAGGACGCGAGGAACTCGTCCTCGTGAAATGCTTTCCCCCACTTCTCCTCTGTATCCTTCTTTTTTTTTTTTTTTTTTTTTTTTTTTTCTTTTTCGATCTGGGAGTCCCCTTCCTCGGCTTCCGAATTTCCTTTTCCCCCGATTCTCTTGCGTCGTACCACTTCGGTTTACCCTTGGACATCATTTCCCGTTTAACGATTTTTATCCTTTTCCTGTGTTTTCGCGATAGTTATTGGTCAGCGCCGCGGTACGGCCCTTTCGCATCAGGTGGGCCCTTTCCTTCGGTTAATTTTTTTTCTTTTCAAGTCGCTTCGACGGCACAACGAAACTTTTTGCTCTTTCTCATTACGCGGTTTCTGCAGCCTTTGAGTTTGACCCCCCTCTCCCCCCTGGGCGGTTCCGCCTTATTCGTTGTGTTGTTCATGCGGGTAAAACTTTTCCCCCTGAAACAATTCCACCACCCGTCGAGCGTCCCCCCTTTCCCCCCAACCGATGCTTTCCCCACTCCTGTAAAGAGGGGTTTGCTGTAATATTTTTAACCCGGCGTCCGCTTTCCTTTTTTGTCAGTTTGTGGGATTTGACCCGTTTTCTCTTTGTGAGGTTCTTTCTTGTATCCCCTTTCTCGATGTTCAACCCCTGGGGAAGAGCAAAATCTTGGCGTGGATTTCCTTTACGATTGTGACATAGGATTCCTCCGCTGTTAGTTGGACCCAAACCCCCCCCCCAAGATTTCTTGAGTCATTTATAGTTAGGTCACCCCGTTGTCACCGGGCCCCAAACCCCCTTCCCGCGGCGTTCTGCACCACGTCGTGACCGACGGCTTTTTTCCTTCCCCTTGTCAACGGACAAGTCCGACTTTGGCTTGCAGCGTCGTCCCGTCGTGCGTTTTTTTCCCTGACACCGGATTCCACTCTGCCCGGGCGGCCCCCCCCCCACGGCTCCCATTTTTGGACTGTATCTTCACTCTCTTTTCCATTAACCCAATCAGCCCCCCATCCTGGTTTACCCCTTTTTCTGGCTCGCTTTCGCGTCCCGGGAATGTGAGTCACCCCCCGCAGCAAGGCCGCATCATTTTCCCTTTTCTTTTGAGTCTTTTTGAACCATCACTTTTCCCACCAGACCTTGGACTCAGCGCCGACGTCTTCATATCAAAGTTTTTGCACTATCTGACCTTCTCGGCGAGCAGTGGTACTTACTTAACGCTTCAGCTTTTCTTTTTTCCCAGTTTGGGGTATCCTCTTCTTCTTTTCCTCCTCCCTTTTTTTGGTTTCCCTTTCTGACCCTTTGGTCAAGAAAAAAGGACTGCCTCGTTTTTCGGCGGCCTTCTCCAGATAGTTTTTGAAATTTTATATGGGCCTTTCTGACCCCGGCGCTCTCGTGTCGTGGGGAAACGTTCCTGGTCCCCCTCCTTCACCCCGAGTAAACCTTGGGCGGCCTTGCTTGGATTTTACGTGCCTCTGTACTCCTGGCGGCTTCCTTTTCCCCCTGTTCCTGTTTTTTTCTTTGAGTCGGTCTTGTTACCTCGGCTGTAAGGTCATGTGATGCTTTTTCCCCTCCGGGCCGTCTTGTGCTTGTCCCGATGTCGCGTTTTCGGTCTCCGCTCCTTCCTTGTTCAGTCCAAAGTTCGCACCGCTCTTTGTTCGATTTGTCGCGCAACTGGCTTTTCCCTTTCCCGTCCGTTTTTGTCGTTTTTGTGTCACCCTCTCCGTGTCCCCAACTGTTTGTGACTCCGTCCCCCCCGAGTTGGTTTTTTTTTTTTTTTTTTTTTTTTTTTTTCACGAAAACAGTTCCTGATCTATGTACATTGTTCTCTTCCCGATTTTATCCCCGTCCTCAGGCACGGTCGAGATGGTTTTCCCTACACATCCTCACCCGAGTCTTCCCCTTTTTTTTCATCCAACCCTTCCTCACTGTCCCCCTTTGCTGTCCCTCCCGTTCTCTTTCCCCTTGGCGAATAGTTTTTTTTTTTTGGTTGTATGGGAAGATCGCGTGTTTCGCTTTTCCGTGACATTTCACATGCATCACTCTCAAGAAGCTTCGTATGAGACGGAGCTTCGTCTCCTCCCCCCCCCTCCCCGCATTTTGGCCCCTCCCCTCTCCTTTTCCAGAGCCACTGTGGTGCTTTTTTACAGCGCCTTTCTCAGACCCCAACTGGCTCTCGGCTCCCCCAGTGCTTCCCCCGATCGGCGCAATGCCGGACTCGCGTTTCTCTTCCCCAAGAGCGTCGGGAGGAACCCTTTTCTGCGTCCCCCGCTTCTGTCCCTGGTCCCGTGCTTGATGGCCTCGTCTTACTATTCGCGAACGTCCCCCTCCCCCGTCTCAGTGCTGGGAATCATCCCTTTTCGTCGAAGCTGCCTGAATGGGGACTGCCCGTGCTGACGTCTCCGACTTCCCTCGCCTTCGTAGGCCTCGTTGCCTGCGTCTGCCCCCCCCCCCCTTTTCCCGCCGGCACGACGGCCGCCATGTCCGTTCTTTAGTTGCCACATCCTTTTTCCGCCCTTGACCTTTTCGTTGGCCGTTGACTTTCTTCCCGCCCGTCGGCTGGGCTCCCGCCGCTTTTTCTGTCGCTGTCTTTTTTCTCTGTGATCGAGGCGCCCAAGAGAAACTCCACCCGAGGAGCGTTTGTGAATGCCTTTTTTCTCCCTCATTGCTTTGGACGACGTCACGTTTTTTTTTTTTCTTTAGCGGTCGAACCGTTACACAATTCCCGATTTGCCGCTTCCAGTAGATTTTGTTGACGTCAGTCTAGTTTTACTTCAGCCCACGCAGTTTTGCCACGCCCCCTCGTTTTGGGCCCTTGTAGAGGCGGATGGACACCCCTCGAGCTCATACTCCTTTGACCATGAACCTCCGCTCGGCGGAAGCGGTTTTCTTCCCCCCGAGAGCAAGTACTGCTGACGCATGGCGCACACCGATTTTTTTCGTTCTCGTCAGCTCTTTGTGTGAGTTTGTTTCAGGCCTTCAGTCGGTTGTACTTTTTCTGCTCGCGATCGTTTGGGCGTGCCCCTCGTTCTTTTCCTCAAAAACCCGTGCCGGGGTACTTCTACAACGCAACCGCCCCCTTCTCCCCTACGTTCGAGTGCTTCTCCGGTCTCCTTTCCTCCTGTTCTTCCTAACCGCGTTTGCGCTTCATTCTTCCTTGCAGTCGGTTTTCCCCCTTCATCCCGGACGAGCGCCATATCCGGTGTTCCTTTGAGGATCTTGTCTCTTCGGCTGACGTTGACTTGTCCATTCCTCGAGGTCTTTCGGTGCGGGGCTTTGGGTGCTATCCCGTTCGGTGGTACACAACTTTAGGATTGGCCTTCTACCGAGGCGGATTTTCATATAGTCTTCCAATTCGGCAAAAACCAAAGAGGGTCTTTCCAGAAGACAGGTGCTCCGCATGATTTCGTTTTTCCCCTATGGCACGTGAGCTCATTTTTATGTTCCGCGAACCGCCCCTCCTTTGGTGGAGATCTTCGTCGTAACCTCTATTAGTTTTCTTGCCTGGGACTTTCCAACGGAAGTCGGGTTTTGATCCTTCTCCCCCGGAGTCGTCAAACGCGTCATTATTGCCAGCCATTACGCGCCATTCCTCAGACGAGCGTAGGTTCGATGATTTTCTTTCTCTTCTTTTTTTCTTATCCTCTTTATCGGACACCCCACCAGAGTCGGCAGCCTTCCCCCAGGATCACGGCCGAGAATTTTTCACGCCCCTCCCTTCTCTTCCGTTGCTTACTTCTTCCCCCCTGAACCCCCCCCTTCCTCGCGTCTCTTTCTCCCTTACTTTCCACGTTTTTGTTGAAGATTCGTTGGCTACTCCTATGGCTTCCCTTTTTTCTTCCTCCTCTATACGTGATCTGACTAGATCCGGTGGGTCTCTCATAGTCCCTTTTTCGTCATGTCCCTCACTCGCTCCTTTCTCTTACTGGACGCCTTTGACCCTCCTACGTCTGTCGTGCCCCCCCACCGGTCCTTTCCCCCCCCGACTACAGCTTTCTCGTAGCTACACCCTCTTCGATTTTCGCCAACCGTGTTCGGTTATTTTCTACCAAGGGCGACACCCCCCCCCTGGGCGTCGCCCCTCGCTTACTCGCCTTCGTCGTTTTTGTGCGCGTCTCCACAATGCCTTTCCCAAGTTCACAGAATCTACTTTTGGTTAGTTCGCGTCGACCCGCGTTAGTTTTGTTTTTTTTGAGTCTCTTTCTTGGAAGTAAATGAGTCCAAAAGCCGAAGGTCTTCTCCGTCCCCCCCCCCCTGTCGGCGTCGTTATGGAAGCCTTTACTCGAGACTCAAGTCATCCTTTTTGTTCCCCTTTGGCGAGACCTTCCAAAGCACTTCTTTTTATGCTCGACGGTTTTACTCCCTGTTTCAGGGTAGGGTAATCTCTGGCCTTCATTTGACCGCTAGCTTCCCCAGCTCTACCACTCGGTAATGCGAAGTCAGCCTGATAAAGGCCATTATACTTTTTCTTCTCCCCCGACTCAGATGGACTCTAGTTCCTTCCCTCTTTTCTTTTGTTTTTTGAGAGAGATCAAACTTCCATTCCTTGTGTCGTATGGACGTCCCCTATTCATTTCATTTCTTCTCTTTCTCTGGCCCCGCGGGTTTAGTAGAGTAGGCTTTCGACGGGACCCAGGATGCGATGTTTACCCTTGCACTGATCGAAGTGTCGACTAGAGGAGATCGAGTTCTAGACAGTCCCGACTCCGGACCGGCGTTAGAGATAGCAGAAAACAGTGGCGTCTGACGCGCTGAGTGAGACAGTTCCTCTTTTCCCCTTTGTCGGTTTGGGCCGTTGCTGCAGACCCGATACGCCCAACCAGAAGCCCGTTCTTCCCCTTACCCTTTGCTCCTTTCCCCCCCCCGATCTTCGGCTGTCGAGTCCTTGGTTCGTTCCTGCCCACAATGAACGCAGATTCCTTCTTTTCTGCCCTAGGCGGAGAGTAGTTTCCATTGTTTATTAATTTCGACCCGCCACCCTCGGTTGGATCTCCTGATCTCTTGACTTATTTCTCGCAATCCCCGGTGCGGCCGGCAGCCACCTCATGCGGTCCAAGACCGGAAGCGAACGTATTCGTTTTTTTGTAGTCCAGTTTAGTAGTAGCCAGAGTTCACATCAGCCCTTTTCCGCCGTGACGTCGACGGAGGGCTTTCCCACCCTTCTCTGTCGTTTTTCAGATCTCTTTCCTTGTGGGATCCGCGGGTTTTTTCCCCCCCTTTTGCCCACGCGATTTTGCCCTCCAACCATCTTTAATCTTCGTGGAATTACACGCTGGTCAACCGTTCTCTGCTCCTTCGATCGGTGGTATGGCGCGTCGAGCCCCCCGACGAGCCATGATGGTTTTGTCCCACAGAGTTTGATTTTTCCCTCGCGCGTTTTTTTGTTCTTTGTTCGGAGTTTCTTTCACCGCGCCCGCCTCCTCGCTGCCCTATTGATTATGGAGAACCGAAACCGTTTGGGGGGTTTTGGGGGGGTCATTCTCGTGAGAGTCACCGTGCGCATTCCTTCGAAGCCGTCACTAACTCCCTCCGCTTCCCCCTCGAAGTTCGTTTACGCCGAACCGCGAGGCTTATCTTCTTCCCCTTCCCCGGAGATTTGCGTTTTTTTCTTTCTGCCATCGCCGAGCGTCTGTTAGTCGGTACGTTTAACTCGTTTTTCTTCTAGTGCTGACGAAGCTGACTCAGGGACTCGCCCTCGTCTTACCTCAGTCCACCGAGTGGTATTCACCCCCGCTGGTCTGCCCGGCAACTCAAGGCCCACGCCAGTACGAGCCTTTCTCTTTGACACGTTCTACTCCTCCTCCCATATAGAGGATCGAAGATAAATCACCTTGCTTAGTTTCCGTTTGGAGACTATGTTCAGTCACTGGCCAGCCTATGTTAGAGAGTGATTTGATCGTTACGAGTGTTTCCATAGGGACCGTTATGGCATTCGAGGGACCCGTCGTTTTGAGTCGCCCGCCTTCGCGGGTAGAGAGCCGTGAGGCGTCCCGGCCTTACGCCTTTTTAAACTTCTTTTGAGTAAGTTTTTCCCCTTGGTTTAGCCCCCAGTCCCGAGCCCCATAGGGAAACAACTCCCCTTCCCAAACTGATTCTTTTTTGACGAATCCGGGCACGAATCTTATGGCAGATAAATGATCTGTCGCAGACGGCCCCCTAGTTCTTTCCCATTCCCCCGCGCTCCTATTGTTCTCGTTCTATGGATGCCCTGATGCTCAGGTTTTGGTTTCTCGCCCTCGCGCCTTTTCCCATTTCTTGCGGCCTTCTCGCACAGGAGGAAACACCAACGGACGAAACGATTTTGGACACTTTCCCGGCCGGGTTCTTTTTTTGACGGCCCTCGTATCCCCTTTTTTCCTTGTCCTTCGAGCTGAGCTTTTTGGCTAACGAATAGTCCAAGATCCCTGGCCGTGCTCGTCTCCCCTCCTACTTGTCTTTATTGTCCCTGGCGATCTCGCGGTGTAATTTGGACCCCTCCCCCCCCGGCATATTCCACGCCGACCAGCCTCGGTGCGTTTCCGCCTTGCCGGGTTTTTGTTTCTTTTTGCGGTTGGACGAGCGAGCGCCCATCGTTGCTGCGGGATTCTTTTCATGTTTCCCATCCCCCGCGTTACCCCCTTTGTGGAACTATCTTGCTCCCGCCTTGCTTCCGCTGCAGCGCGCTTCACCTCGAGCCTGACTCCAGCGCGGCTGAGCCGGTCTACTTTAGGCGGGAAGTTCCCCCTTCGTTGTTTTTTTTTCCCAGCGGCGTCTCTCAGTTTGATCCTGATAGGACGGGCAGACTTCTTAGGCGCTTTTTTTTTTTTCCTCTGTCGCGTCCCTTTCCCTGCGTCCGAGTCTTCACGACCCTTCTCATCGCTTCGCTCTTTGGAGCGCCGCGAGTTCGGCTGCTGAGGTTCTTGAAGGGCTGATCAGATCCTTTTTTTTCTTCTGACGCGCTTAGCCGGCGGCACACCCCCCATGGAGCCTACTTGTCGTCCTTTCTGCGACGTGACGACCGCCGCGAGACGAACCCCTCTCATGATCCTTGCGGGGTGGTCTGTCCCCCTGAACAGCGCCCCCCACACACCCTGCGGCTCCCTTTTTTCCCCATGGAAGTTCACCCCTCCCCAGAGGCGCTTTTCTTTCGTCCGCTTTCAGTTCCGGTTTTTTTTGATGCATTGGTGAAGTCCCGTGGAGGACTAGTTTGACCCCTTCGTGTAACCTTCACCTTTTTTTTTTTTCCATCGATTTTGTTTTTTCGACGCTTTGACCGGGATCGGATGTTTGCAACCAACCGCTTTTTCGGATCTTTTGTTGCCCGCGGAGGCGGCGCGTTAGACGACCAACCCTCTCACGCCCCGGCAAGTTCCCCGATTGCCTTGGACCGTCGCCCCCGGCCTGCGACTTGGGACAAGCGGGGCGGACAGCGTCGGGACGATTTGGTTAGAACTAGGAGCGGTCCTGCCTGGTTTTTCTTCCAAAACGGTCTGAGGGGGGGACCGGTATCTTCCGTCTGTCTTCATAACCGACCTCCTGCATGGCCACGGAAAACTTGTAAAGCCGGGCCTTCCTGAGTTGACCTGGTTTTATCCGAAGGCAGGCCGCATTCTACCTTCTTTTGTGACTTACCAATTCTTTCCCACCAGAAAACTGCCGTTTTTTTTCTGGCGGGACGGCTTTTTTTTTCATACAGTTGGCAAACGATCTTGCTCTTTGCCGTGCCTCCGAGCGTTTTTTTCGCTCTTTT
>Ga0179593_1613322_pt1 | contig 13693 bp, 29 predicted proteins | sample CZODoug2_1_08_16_FD_185931 | JGI IMG/M metagenome (GOLD analysis project Ga0179593, IMG submission 185931) | Vadose zone soil fungal communities from Angelo Coast Range Reserve, California, USA - CZODoug2_1_08_16fungal (PacBio error correction) | ecosystem: Environmental > Terrestrial > Soil >... | reverse complement strand
ATCCTTTCCTTTTCAGAGAAGTTCCCCCTTTTTTTTTCTTTGCTTGGTACGTTGAGTACGCCCGCCCATTCCCCTCTGTCCAAAATTTTTTTTTTTCTGCGACTGATTGGTTAATCCTTTCCGTTTTGGCAGCACCTTTCCAAACGTTTTTTCTTGTTCGCTCGTTCCCTTTTTTCTCGACAAAGATTCTGATTTTTCTGCCTTGTTCTGTCACTAAAGAAGTTTTAATTTGTTTTTTTTTTTTCTTTTTTTTTTCTTCCTTATCTACCCCTTTTGAGACCTATTTGCCCCCTTTGCGATACTTTCTCATTTTTCCTCCCTGGGGATGTTTACTATGGCTTTTCCCTTTCGCGGGTCCCCTAGACAAGAAAATTCGCTGCTTCGCCATCCCCTTTTTTTTTTCATCAAAAACACCTTCTGTGATTGCCCTTTGCTGCATCGTACCTCATCAGCCTTTCGCTGCTTGCCTTTTTCCCAAATTGTTTTTTTTTGGTCTCGGCCTTTGTGCCTCTCCCCCCCCCCCCAAATCCACCGCGTTTTTTTCCCCACCACCTTGGTCTCCCCTTTAATTGGTCCCTCCCTTTTAATGGATAATGTTTTTTTTTTTTTTTTCATTTTGGTATCGGAGCGACCCTTTTGGTTAGTGTCAAATCCCCCCAGTCTCATGCATCACCTCCCTTGACTGCCTTTGATCTCTGCTACTTTCCCCGTTGTTTTTTTTTTTTGAGAGTCAAAATTTTTCTTCTGCCCCAACCCAACTTTTTTTTTTGTTTCCTTAAAAAGTGATGCTAACCCCCCCCCCCTTTTTCCTGCTCAGATCTTTTTTTTCTATCGACGCATGTGCCCTTTACTTCATAATTACTTCTATTTGGTGTGTGTCCCTTCATTACCTGTAAGAGATTGTTTCCCCCTGTGTTTATGTTTGTTTTGCGATCCCCTCCGATTAAACCCCCCACCGGGCCCTTTACCGTGTGGATGGTAGGGCCCCGTTGTCAGTGAACCTTTTCCCTTTTGATTCCCCCCTTGTCAGTACCCGCTTAGTATCTTTTCTTTTTACTGGCGAATTTTCTTGTTTTTGCAGGTCGAACGTCGTCATTTTCTGGTTCCGCCCCGATGCTGAGTTTTTGATGATGCCCCCCCCCTTTCCTCCCCCCCCCCTCCCCCCCCAGTGCGAACCTCTTCCCCTTATCATGATCCTTTTCTTTTGAAGATAAATGTTTAGATAATCTCCCCACCCCTTTCCCCCACAATTCCCTCTTTAAACCAATTTTTCTTTTCGTTTTTCCCCCCCCCCAGAAAGGAAAAGGCGACCCTTGCCCGCTTTGGTTTCCCTTTTCTCTTCCCTGAAACCGGCGGCTTTTTTTCTGTCATTTTTTTTTTTTGAGTGCTGCCACATTCCCTTTTCCCTTTTCGCATGAGTCTTTCCCCCTTGTTAGGACTGGGGGCTCTGTTTACGAAACTTCGTCACCGTGTTTCTTCTTTCTCCCCTTTTTTGTAGTTGGATCTCTTGTCCCCCGAACGACGATCTAGCCTTTTTTCATCTTTGGGCTGTTTGACTTTTTTTTCCTGTGAGTTAAATTACGCGTTTTTACTGCCAATTTGCCCTTTTCCCCCCTGTGCGGGATGTCTCCTCTTCCCCTTCTTCACTTCTCATTTAAGTTTTTTCTTGCCCCCCCTCAAAACTGGTTTTTTTTCTTCCGTCCCGGATTTTTGCCCTTTTTTCCCAAATATTCTTCCTTCCCACCACCTTTTTCCCCCCAGTTACGGAAAAAACGCACATACCCTTTTGTCAACTAAATCTTTTCTTTCCTCCCGTTGTGTTGTTGAGACTCTCTTTCTCCCCCCCTTGTCGTTTTTATGGCTTCAATTTCCTCTACCCCCCATTTCCCCATCTTCCCGGAACAATAATCCCGGGGCGCCCCCCTGATTTCCTCCAAAGAAACCTTTTTAAGGGCGTGATGAGTGACTTTTTTTTTTCCTTGCCGGCCCAGCCGCCCCCTTTTTTATTGTTCCTTTTCGTGTTTTGTTCCCCTCCCCCCTCCATTCTTCCCACTATCATGAAAGTACACCAATCCCCAGCCCCCCTTCCTCCCTTTTGGGCACATCACTTTTCTAAGAAAACTCCCCCTTCTTTCTTCTGGTGTTTTTCTTTTCTCTGATTTTCTTTTCAAGCCCCCTTTTTTTTGCGCAAAGGTCATCGAATTTTTTTCAGAAATTTTTCCAGGCACTCCCCCTCTTTTTATGCGCTTTCCCCCCCCCCCCGTCCTCGGACCCCACCCCTGCTTTTTATGATCGGGGCTGGCCTTTTTTCCCCCCCCTGACTTTCCCCCCCCCCCCAGTGTAAATGGGGAACGGTTGTATTTTCTTTTGCTTTCCAACCATTATTTTGATTCCCACCGTATATTCTCCTTTCTTTCTTATCGACACTGGGGCATTTTTTGTGAGCGATATTCCAGTCTGAACTTTTGTTCTTCTCTGACAATTTTTTTTAGTTGTTTTCTCCCCAACGCCCCCCCCTCTTTCCAGGCCTGTGCAGCCTAAGAATTTTTTTTTCAAGCCTTTTTTTTTCCTTTTTCTAAACAGACAAAAGGCCTCCCTTTTTTTTCCCTTTTTTCTAGCACCCCCCCCCCCCCTTTCTTTTCTCTCAAACACCTCCACCCCTCTTTTTTTTCACTTGATAAATTACCCTCCCCCTCCCACTTTCGTTATCCCCTTTTTTTTTTATGAGCAGATCCTTTCTTTTATAGGATCTTTCTCAATTCACTTTTCCTACGATTCACGGAGGCTTCCCGTCTCCTTTTATTTTACTCTGGGGGTTGGTGGTGATCAAATTTAATTCGACTTTCGTTTTTTTTATTTCCCCACCTTTTTGCCTTCCTCCCCCCGGGGTGCGCTCCCCCCCCCTCTCAGGTTTTGCATTGGTGCCACGCCTCCCTCCCCCGACAGGGGATTGTTTTTTTTTTTCCTATCCCGTTTTTCCCCTGGGTTGATTTGAATTTTTTGGTTTTTTCCCAAGTCCTCTGGGAACAACGGCACCTTCCTTTTTTTGGGCTAGGAGAGGAAGAGAATTCTTTCCCTTATTACAAGCTTTTTGGACCCTTTGTCCGGACTTAGTGGTGTTTTTTCTGAAAGTCCTTTGCGGAGACTTTTCTTCCCCAGAACTGACGCCCCGTGAGGTCTTCCTCGAGACCTTCCTTTCTTTTTTCAAATTTTCATCGTCTGTGTTCCTCGCGATAATGGCCTTTCCCCCTTTTTTTTCCTTTCGAGAAGAGACACTCACCCGGTACACCCCTTCCAATTTCTTCCCTCAATCCCCAGCAAGGTCCTTTTTGTGATAATACATCTTCCCTTTCTTTTGACTTCCTTTGCTAATTTTATCCCCTCTGGAGACACAAACTTTTCCCTCCTCTTCAAATTACATTCATTACCCCTTTCCAGTAAGGACTTTTTTTCAAACTTTGTTGTTCCATGGTTCCTTTTTTTGCGTTCTCCCCTGACAATTTTTTTTCCTTCCTTTGGGTATTATGCCCCCCCCCTTTCTTTTTCGGATTTTTTTTTTTTTTCCCCCTTTTTTCTATGACAAAGACCCTTTTCCAAGACGTTTAAGATTCTTTCTTTTGTACGTTAATTCTTTACTCAATTTTGAACGCCTCCCCTTTTAGGACAGAATCAGTCTTTTCTAAAGTCTTCCTTCAGAAAACGTTTACCCCTTTTTCCCCGCCACGTTTATTTTTTTTTTTTTTTTTACCCCCCTGATTTTTCTTTTCCCTTCAAATATTGATTTGCTAGGCATTTTTTGCCCCAAATCAAAGTTTTCCTCCCCTTTTCCCTAACACCTCCCTTCCTTTTTGTTCTTTTTCCCATCTTTTCCTCTTAAATCTTTTTTTTCTGAGAGATGTAGTTTTTCTTCTCCTTTCTGAAATGGTCTTCGAGCCAAAAGGAAATTACTTTTCCCCTTCCATTTCCCATATACCTTTTTCCCCTCCCCCCCCCCCTTGTTTGTTCTTTTGGTTTCCTTCCTTTTTCTTTCTTAATATGAGCGGAGAGCTTTTTACCTCCCCCCCCGCTGATGCTTCTTTTCCCTTATTGGCTACAGGTCAAGAGCTTCCCCTACCCTGTGACCCCCCCTCAGTCTTTTCCACTTTTTTTCCTCTTGTTCGTGTCAGATCCCCCCTTTTCCTTTTCTTGGCTTCCTTTTCCTCGATGGTAGTTGAGGTCCCCCCCCTCCCCCCCCCCCCCGGTCAACCCTCGAATCCTTTTTTATGGGTTCCCTTTTCATGGGGAAGCACCACTCGTTCTCAGGACCTCTTTTTTTTCTTCCGCAGACCGTTCCTTCTTGTCTTCTTCAGTGGCTTTTTTCCTTCTCCCCACTTTTTTTTCTTAACCTCCCCTCTTTAATTTGGTGACGGTTTTCTTTTCCCCTTCTTCCCAAAAACCTCTTCCAAAAAAGGAGCCTTGAATTTTTTCTTCAGTCGTCTTCCTCCCCCTTTCCCAGGTTTACTCTTGGAGCTCTCCCTCCCCCCTTCCCTTCCGAATTGATTCCCCTTCTTTGTCTGATTAGAATGCAGTTTTTTCCCCACCCCACACGACCCCCTTTTTTCCCCTCCTTTCTTTTTTTAAGACGCGTTGTCTTCCTTTTTTCGTGTGTTTTCCCTGTGCAAAAGTTTTTCTTTTTTTCTTTGGTATAGAATTTGAGTCTCTTCAAAACCCTGTTTGTTCCACCCCGAGCCCCTTGTCTTTTTTCCCTCCCCCCCATAAAAGATGGTAGTTCCCTTTTTTTCGTTGTGGGGAACCCCTTTTTTTTTAGCGGTATTAGGCGATCTGTCCAAATGTTTTACTTTTCCTCCTGCCCCGTTTTTTCAACACGACGGTTCTCACATCAGACTTTGCTCTCATAATAATAAGTTGTTGGTTTTTTTTCCTCGAGATTAACACCTTTTTCAGCCTCCTTTTTCTTTTTTCTCTATTAAAGTCCCTTTCTTTAAAAACCGGTAGATCCCCTCCACAGGGCCCCCCTCCTATTTTGCCCAACCCCTCAAAAATTAGTAATCATCATGGACTGGAATTGTTTCCCCCATTTTCTCCGATTTTTCCCCCCCTTATGTTTTTTTGGTCCTAGCCCCCCCCCCCTCCCCAAAGAGATCCCCCTTTGGACAATGTTCTGTTTTTTAAAGCCCCCTCCCTCTGTGCACTTTCTTGAAGACCTTCTTCCGGTTTTTTCCCCCCCCCCTCTTTTGACCCTCCGGCTTTTTTGTGTGTTTTCACACTTGCAGAGTGGTGTCCCGTTCCTTTTCGGCCCTTCGGTGTGCTCCCCCCCCCTCCTGACCCTTCTGCTCGCCCCTGCTTCTTTTACGCAAATGCCCCAATGAAGAACTTGCTTGATGACCATTTACTTCATTACCTCTTTGGTTTCCCTTGTAGAATTTCAACTCTTTTGTTCTTTTATAAATCCCATCACCCTCAAATTTAACCCTTTAGTTAATTCTTTTTGTACACAACCTTTTTGGAAGGAACATTCCCCCATCTATGTGTCCTCATTTTCCTGCCCTAAGAGTTTCTGGCTAATGGACTTTTTCCTTCGGTTTTTCCCCCCCCCTTCTTACTTTTCCATTTTTTCCTTAGGAACCTTTTTTCCGCTTTCTCTCCCCCCTTTTCGCAACCCAAGGAGGCTGCCTTTGGTTCCCGAACACTTAGTTCGTCTTTCTGAAACGTCCCCCTTCTCGGTCCCCCACAAAGCAGTTCCCCCCCCTATGTTTTTTTTTTTTTCAGTTATGTTTCTTTCCCCTAGAGAAGATGGAACTCCCCCCATTCCCTTTTTAGGAATCTTCCCCTGGAGGGGATGTATAAGCTCTTCCTCTTTTTTTTTCCTTTTTCCTTAGAAATGTTCCCCCCCACCGTTTTTTTTTTTCCATTTTGGGCCGCCCAGTCTTTTTCCCTCCTGACCCTTTCAAACCTCTTTTCCTTCCCCCACAACGTTTCCATATTCCTCAGTAGAAATAATCTCTATCTTTCCCCCCCCCCGTGTGCGATTGTTTGCTTTTTTGGTTTTCTTTTTTTTTTTTTTTTTTTCTGCAGGTAGTTCTTTCTTTTTTTACTGAAATGGTTTTTTTTTTCGGTTTTTCCTGAGGAAAGAATAATTTTTCCCCCCCTTCTCAAAGGGTCCACCCCTCCTGTACCGCCTTCGGGTAAGATTAATTCCCCTTTTTCTTCCCTGGACTATTATTTTTTTCCTCCTTGAGACCTTCCCCTCCAAAGATTGCCCCTTCCCCCCCTCTTCGTTCTCTTGTCATGTGTTGTTTTTCAAGGAAATATTTTTTCTTGCACAACTTCCCCCCAAGAAGCTTCCCTTTTTTTTTTCCCCCTTCCGGTTTCCTTTTCGTTTTTTTACAGGTAAGAATCCGTTCTTTAAAAAGAAGAAAGGGGACTTCTTTTTTTCTTTTGCAGGCCCGAAATCCCTCTAAAACCGGTTAAAAATGTCCCCCCCCTTAATCATTTTTAATCACATTTCCTCGGGAAAGCACTCAGGTCCTCACCCTCTGGATCCCCCCAGCCCCTGGTAGGTTGGCCGGCTTCCATCCTAGGTTTAGGTGCTAGTATTTTTCCTTTTTTTTTTCCCCCCCTCATGAACTCCTAGACGTGACCTTGGTGTTTTGATTTTTTTTTATTATTCTCAAACCCCCCTATCTGCACCCTCCCTGTCTAACGATGACTGCTAGATCATGATTACATGGACTCTCGTTCTCCATGGGGAAATTCCCTCCGTGTTTTGTCTCAATAATTCTGTTTTTTTGTTTCTAATTGATTTCTTAGGGACAATTTCCCGACCCCTTTCGAAAAAGTTTTCCCTCCCACAACTATCCGTATTTCCCAGTTGTGCTCCCCTTTTTTGAAGTGCTTTTCCTTTTGAAGGTGATTACAACTTCCCTTCCCCCCTCTGTTCTTTTTGATTTCCCCCGCACCAACTTCTTTAAGTTGTCTCGAACTTCTCTTTAGAAACCCCACACACATAAAAGTTTTTTTTTTTTTCATCCACTCCAACTAACAGATGTTATTTTTATACTTTTATTTTTTATGAGGGTCCACCCCCCTCTTTCCCCCCTTTTATCGTCCCCCCCTGAATTGTTTCCTTTTCCCCCCCTCCATGAAGATTTCCCTCTGACCCGGAGGTCCCCCCCTCTTGTTGATATACCATCCTTTGTTCTCATCTTAGTAGGAGCCTTTTCTGTTGTGTTGCTTTATTCTTAATTTTTTCCATTATTTGACCCCCAAGGGTTTTTTGCCCTAATTCCCCTGTTTTTTTTCTCAGAAGCTGTGCCCTCCCTTCACATTGTAAGAACCTCCCCCCTGGGGGATTCTTTGAATGGGATCCCCCTTTTTTTTTTTTTTCCCAGATGAACACCCTTTTTTTTATGTGTTCCCACCGAGAAAAACCCCTTGGAGACCCCCCCCCCCCCCCCCCCTTAACCCGCCAATATTTTTTTTTATCCCCCTCCCCAGCTTTGGAAGGACTCTCAGGCCCCTTTCGACACAGGGGCTGGGCCCTTCCATTTTTTTTTTGCTGACAATGCCCCCCCTACCAGCCCCCTTGAAGCTTCTCTTCCCCCCTTTTAGAGTTTCCCTTGTGAGTATTCCCCCTCCCTTGCCCAAGTTTCTTATGATGATAACCCTTCCTTCTAAGCTTAAGGTCATTTTTTTCTCCTTTGTCTATCCAGGAACAAACCTTTCCCCCCCACCTCCACCCTTTTCCCCCCCCCCCCTCCTATGAGAACACACCCTCCTTCCCCGGCCTTCCTCCACTCCCCAAGCTTTTTTTCGCGATTAACTTTCCTCTTGTTTTCTCTTTGAAATGATGTGTATTTTCCCCCCCCCCCCTCCTTTTACCCCCCTTTTAGTTGTCTCCCATTGGCGCCCGGTTATCCCCCCCCCCCACCGAAGAGAGGGTCCTTCCCACACTTTTTTTGACAAATGTTTTCTTTTTTTATTTTCCCCCCACCCCCCTCTTGTCCCCCCCCCCCCCCTCCGTTTTCCCTCCCCCCGGATATGGTGGTGGTTTTCCTTCTAGTGAATTCCCCCCGCCCTCCTATGCCACCCAATCTAGTGGCAGCCCATCAAAGGCTCTTCTTTATAAGTCAGCCCTTTTTCCTAGTTACCCCTTTTTCAAGTTCCCCCCTTTACAAAAAGTTTGGGTCGATCCTTCCCCCTTCTTTTTCCGGAAATTTTTTCTTTCTCTTTGTAAGTGAAGTTTTTTTTTTCCTTCCCATATTTTGATCCAGTTTTTTCCCCACCCCCTTTTTTCCATATTTAAACTCTCCTAAACTTCCCCCCTAAGTGTTGTTTTTTGATCTCCCCGGCTTTTATGGCTTTTCCTCTTTTTACTCAAAATGCCCCCCCCCCCCCCCCCCCCCCCCCCTAAAGAATATTTGGACTCTTTTTTTCCCTTTCCTTCGTGAGGCCCCCTTTCTGTCCCCCACCCGTGCGTGTTTTCCTCTTAAAGGCTCTTCCTCTCTTGAGATTCTAATCTTTTTCCCAGGAAGAAAACGATTTCTGTTCCTTTTTTTTACTAATTGGGCTCTCCTCTCTGTTCAATCACTTCCTTCCAGAAAAACCCAACATTCCCACCCTGGCTTGGTGTCCCCTCTTGTTAAGATTCCGCCTCCTTCTTTTTGCCTCCCCTCTTCCGTTTGTTTTTTTTCCCTTTTGGGGTATACCCCCTTTCATAGTGTCCTTTCCTGAGTGGCTTTTTGGTTTTTTCTTTCCCACTTTTCTTCTTGTGATGCAGCACCCTTAGTTTCCCCCCTTTTGAGGATCGGACCTTTCATTTTCATCGGCTGGTTTTTTTTTCCCCATGTGTGGCCTCCCCCTTTTAATGGTGGGACTTTTGTTTTTTTCTTCCCTTGCACAAAAGGTCTTTTTTCTTTCGAGCTCCTTCCTTTCCGCTTCTCATCTTTCATGGAGCGCTAATCCTTTTTTCCTTGTCCAGATACGAACACTTTCCTTAAAATTTTCGCTTTTTCCTTCCACGTTGTATTTTTTTTTTTTCCCCCCAGACCCTCCTCTCTTTCCCCAATAGAAGAAGCTTCTCCAGGCCTTCTCTTTCTTTCTTTTTTTTGATAAACAGAAACACGGTCCCCCTTTTTCTTGGTTTTTTTTTTTTTTCTTGAACCCCCACCCCCCTTAAATCGCGAATTGATCCCTTTCCCCCCCAAACCCTCTGTATTTCTCACTGTTTTTTCTCTTTAACCTTCGGTATCTCTCGACCTTCTTTTGTTTTTTTCTGCACCCCCCTGCCCATGAGTCTTCATGATTTTTCGTTTCCTCTTTTTTTGATCTATATCTTTTTTCCCCCGTTTTTCTGATTTTCCTTTGCTTATTCGCGCCCTGGTACCTCCCCCTCTTATTCAGTCACCCCCTTCTCTTTTTGCTAACCCCCGGTTTTTCCTCTTTCCTCCTTTATCGCGCACTTTTCCCCAATCCCGGAAAATCTGTGTATTTCTTTTTACCAATTGAGGGGTTTCCCCCCGCCCTTTTGCCCAAAAAACCTTTTCCGTGGTTTGAGAGAACACCTCCACACAGAACCCCTTTTTTCCCAAACCCTGCCCCCTTTTGGCTGGTAGCCTCCCCCCTCCCTACTGAAGTTCCCTTTTGCCCTTCCACAAGATTCTTAGGCGTTTTTTCCCCCATTTCCTTTTTCCTCCCGGCCTTTGGTTTTTTTTTTTCCAATGCAAGTCGTGAGCCTCTTTCTTGGCATAGAGAAATCTTTCCTGCTTTAATTTTTTCTCTCCGACCCCTTTGCCAAAACTTCCCCCCCTGCACCTTCAAAGAATCAGGTGTCCTTTTCATCATGATCTTCCCCTTTTTCTCTCTTTCTCTGTTTGCAGATTCTTTTATAGATCCCCCCCCCCCACATACCCCCTCCCCCTGAAAAAATTTATTTAGTTCCTTCTTTTTGAAACAATTTTTTACATTGTTTTTTGGGCGCGAAACCCTTTCTTACGAGTTTCGGAAGAAACTTTTTGGTGTGTGTTTCCCCCTCGTTGTTTGTCTTGTTTTTTTTTTTTTTTTTATGTGGGCTTTCATTTTCTTCCCCTCCTTTTAGCATTATACCCTTTTTTCGAACCTGGTCCTCTGTAGTTTTTTCCTACACCAGCCCCCTTTGTGAGTTCCCTCTACAAAGCCCCTGGTTCGGGGTCCCCTTTCTTCCAAGACCTCTTTTTTTTCCCCCCCCCCCCCTTTTTTAAGACTTATGTATTGGTTCCAAAGGTCCATTTCCTTAACCCCCCTGCTTTTGAAAGTTCCCCCCCCCCCCCCCTTAGGCCTGTTCATTTTGTGCGGATTGTATCATCCCTTCCTTCTTCTTTTATAGTCCCACCCTTCCTTTTACTGCTCGCCCCTCCGTATCATTATTTTGCCGTCCCTTTTTTAGTTATTGGTAGTGCCTTGCCCCCCCCCCTCCCCCCCAAATATTCTCCTTTTTTCCCCCAACTTTCCTGTGATCCCAACCAATAAACCGTAGAAAACCCCCTTTTCTTTCTCCTCCTCTTTTGTAATAATTTGGTTTTTTTTTTCTGAGTATTTCTTTTTTCTCTTTTATGGCGTTTCTTTTGAGTCCCCCCTTAGACAAAGAATCATTGTTTCCTTTTCCAACGGGTCTCTTGACGTATCGTGGCGGGGTTTTTTCTCTTTCCGGCTTGATTTTCCCTCTGCAGGACGCTTGTACATCCCTCCTCAACAACTTTTATTTTTTTCCTCTGAGTTCCTCGATGGTTTCCCCTTTTACGGAGAATGTTCTATCATTTCCCTTCCCCCCCAGCTGTAAGCTTTTAACTCCTTTTTCCCTTCAATCGTCTTTTTTTTTTCCCTTCCTCCTGTTGGTACGACCCATTCCCTTGGTCTTTTCCTTCCCCCCAAAGGTGTTCCCCCTTTCCCCGCCAATTCCTCTTCCGGTTAATCCTCTTGAAGCACTCACGCATTCTTTTGCTTGATCCCCTTGATAGGAGCCGTTTTTTCCCTTCCTTTCGACCCTTTCCTTTTAGCTATGCTGGTGTTCCCTTTTTCCAATTGTGTTCCACTCCCCTTTTAATTGGTGATTAGGTTTCTTCTACAAAACCACCCTGAGACGATGACCTTTTCTTTGATGAATGGACTTTTGCACAACTTTTTTTTCTTTTTTTTTTGTGCTTTTTGATCCCTCTTTTTTTTTCCGAATTGATATTAGTCCCCCCCTCCGATTATCCCGTCAAAAAAAACACACTTCTTTTTTCTGGTGACTTTCCTACCCCCTTTTTAGTTTCCTCCCTTATGGATGCTGGATGTCCCCCCAAGGCGCTTTTCCCCGTTGGTCTTCTGGTTTCGGAAACCCCCGCCTTTAACGTGTTACCCTTTTTCCAAGCAAAAAATCCACTTTCTTTTATGCTAATTACAATGGGGAGCCTTTCCCCCCCTTTCCCAGGTATTCTCCCCCCCCTTTTGTGTCAGCCAATTCATCCTATACTGATACACAACTTCCCTAAATCGCCCTTTTTTGCCTCTATGTGTAAGAAGCACTGCCTGTTTTTTGTCGATCCCGTTCCTTTATTTGCGTGGTTTATTTTTTTTCCAGTAAAAGGTGCTTTTCCCCCCCAGTCAGGCTTTTTACCTTCCTGTTTTTTTCTTCCCTCTACCCCCAAACTTCCCCTTTAAAATCACACTTTTCTTTGGGAGTTTTGGGGCCTTATCATTTTATACAAATTTGGGCCAAGATGTGTCTTGACCCCCCCCGACGGGGGGTCGGGGGGATATCAAGAAACTTCCAACTTTTGCGAGGCCCCAACTTCCATAGAAGTGTTTTGTCCTCCTCTCCCTTTTTTCCTGGAAGGATTTGCTCAAAGGAAAGATCTTTCTCCCATGTCCCTTGGAATCCTTTTTTTCCCTTCCTTTTGTGTTGGTTTTTTTTTCCAGTCGCTGTGGTCCTCGCTTCCCCCTTCTCATCTAGGAACCTGGTCCCTTCTGCCTTAGAGCTCCAGCCCTTAGCCCCCCTTGCGAACCTTTATTTTTCATTTATCTTTCCCTAGGCTCATTTATTTTGTTGCATTCTTCCAGATCCCCTTTTATTCCCTCCCCCAACATTTTAAAAATCCCTTATTTCCCCCCATTTTTTTACTTTGGAAAAAAGCACCTTCCCCCACATCTTTTTTTCCTGATTGTATTGGTTTTTTTCAAGGGATTAGTCTCTTCTTACCTCTACACTTTGTGAGTGGCTGCCCCCCCCCCCTTTCTAAACAGTAGGAACCCCATTTTTTTTTCCTTGAAATTTTTCCTCTTCTTGTTCTTCCTGGGATGTTCGCCCTCAAGCTCCCATTGGGTTTGAAGAGGTCCTTTCCCCCCTTAGGTCCCGAAAAGAATCATGGACTGACACAAAGCCCAGTATGGTCGTTACCTTTCTCCCTTTTTCTCCAAATTTAGCCTGATTCCCCTTTGACTTCCACCCTCTTATTTTTTTTCCCCATAAGCAGTTGTTTTTTTCGTCAGCATCTTTTCCATAAAAATTTTCCCTCTTTTAAGCTGCCCCCTTTTTTTTTTTTTGATTCCATTCCTTTTTTTCCCGTTTATGGTACCGTTTTGTGTTGGCTTCAAATATTTCCCTTTTTTCTTTGCATCAACCTTCCCCCCCCCTTTCGCAAGGTCCCCTCGTCTACGCAATTTTTCCTCCGTTGTTGTTTTTTGTCTTAGCCCCTTCCTTTCCCCCGTTAGAACTGTTTTTTTTTTTTTTTTCTGTCCAAAACCTTGTTTTCCCCCCCCGCACTGTCCCCATTTTCCGAATTTTTTCTTTTTCCCAAAAACCTTTTTTTTAGATTGATGAGGTTTCCTTCGAGTGTCCTCTTCTCCCTGCACACCGCTGATGCAGGTTTTTTCCCACATGGCTTCTTCCTAGCGAATGTGAACCCTCTTTTTCCATGAACAGTTCCCCCCCGCTTCAATTCCGGTTGAGCTTTTTTTTCTCTAGGGTTCGTGTAAGTATCTGAAACCCCTTTTTTTCTTGGAGGAGAACCTTTTTTCCCCTTCTCCTATTGTCGTTTTCTTCCCTCATTTTAAACTTTTTTTTTTCCCCAGGTTAATCAGGATTTGATTCCTTTCACTTGGGGGCAACTCCCCTTTTTCCCTTTCATGTCACCCCCCCCCATCTTCGGCGTGCCCTTCTTCCCCGACGCTTCGAGGTTTCATTGTGGCTTTTTTTCAGGATGAAAACCTCCCCTCCCTTTTTAGGTTTTTCCTTCATCTCCTCTGCACACTGGTTTATTAAAATGTCTCTCTTTCAATGGATCAAAGTTTTTTTTCCCTCCCTTTGGTGCACTTTTTTTTGGCCTCCTCCCCACTGTTCCGTTCCCCCTCTTAGCCAGGGACACTTTTTTTTTTTCTTCTGAATGCCCCCAAAAAGACATGCCGGGGTACCCTTCTTTTTGCGCCTCCTTCTGATTTTCCACTTCCGCTTTTCTTACCCCAGCCACACGGCGTTCCTTTGCTTTGGTCTCGTTTTTTGAAAAAAACAATCCCCATCTTTTGTCCCCTCGAGTAATTTTCCCTCCCCAATAATCTTTTTTTATTTCACATTTTCTTGGAATCCTCTCGATAAATTCTTTAGTCTTTTTACGGGGTTCTTTTTTCAATCCTTTCTAGATACCTTTTTTCCCCCCCCTCCTGGCTTTTTTCAATTTTC
>Ga0179593_1451297_pt1 | contig 13693 bp, 15 predicted proteins | sample CZODoug2_1_08_16_FD_185931 | JGI IMG/M metagenome (GOLD analysis project Ga0179593, IMG submission 185931) | Vadose zone soil fungal communities from Angelo Coast Range Reserve, California, USA - CZODoug2_1_08_16fungal (PacBio error correction) | ecosystem: Environmental > Terrestrial > Soil >... | reverse complement strand
TTAGTTCATCTAGAGATAGCTGGCCTTTGTTCCAGACTCTTTCTTGATTTTCCGGGGTGGCTTTGCTTTTCAGCTCCGAAGTTTCCGCTTCCGTAAACGCTAATTTCCTTAGTGCGCCTCTCCCCTCTGGGAGGATGGTGCTCAGAAAGATTGTGTACCCCTAGGATAGGACGGAGTTTTTTGCTACTTTCCCCCTATCTCTGCTTGATGCGCTCCCGAGTCGGTGGTCCCATTTGGTGTTTTTCATTCGGTGTTTTAGCTCACTCTTGATGGTCATAAACAAGTAGAGCAACATTTTTTAAGGTTTCATATGATGCATTCCCCTTAACGTACTCGGTCTCCCCATCTCGGATCCTTAGATCAACTGTTGCGGCCGATTCTTTTTTTTTTTTTTTACGCCTGCATTTGCTTCCTCCCCCCCGTCCTCCATTTGCTTCGCCTCTATTTTTTCTGAATTTTACGGTGCGAATTGAAACCTTGGTTTTTCAGACTTTAAGTGTCCCACCTCTCGATTTATTCCCCTTTTGTTGTACAGTATCTGTTTAGTCTGAGCTTCAAAAGTTCCCTCTCCTCTGCGCCGCCTTCCCTGCTACAGCATTGGTTTCCCTCCTTCCTTGTGTTATTTTACACTTTATTGGGACCCCGCGTATGCCCCCCCCACAATGACGCTTGGGAGGTCCCCCCTTTTCCGTAACAAAATGTTTTCCGCCGTATCGCCACCCAACGCTCTCGACCCGCTTCCCCTTACTGCACCGTCCCAAGACCCACCCATACCGAAACCCTTTTCCAGCTCTTATTCCTTTTTCTAATTTTTCCATTCCTAGACCCCCTTCTTACAGTTACTTTCGCAGCTCTTCCCCGTTGAGTCCTTTAGCAGTAGTTCTCCCATTAGGAGCCCTCGGCTCGGCTTGCCATCTCTCTGAGCACCAAACTATGTGCCCCCTCTTTGCCTCTAAAATCCTTCCGTTTCGACTTTTGAGACTCTTTTTTCCGCCTTATGCGATTTTCTCCCCCCTCCAGCATGCTGCATCCCCGCCTCAATTTCATATCGATCCCTTAGCAGCAGAAAAAAGTCTTCCCATGATCCTGCTACAATTTTCCCTTTCAAACCCCCCATTTCCCACCCTGTCCCCTCATTCCTTCGAGACAAGGATCAATCCGCCCCTCAATGGCAACTTCCCCCTCCTGATCGTCATGGCTGTTTCCACCCCAGGTTTCCGAGGCAACGTGTTTTTAGCCTTCTTCGAGTAAATCATTCCGGCTGCTTCTATTCAAGAACCTTTCAAGTGGACCCGACTCCCGTCAGATGAATTTTTTTCCGAGCCTTCTATCCAATTAAAGTATTGAACCCTGTGACCACCAACGCCTCTGAGCATTCTCCCTCTGTTCCCAGGTCTCCTTTTTCACACTAGAGCGGTTCCTACTTTTGACCGCATTTTTTTTTTCTCGCTCCTTTCTTCTGTCCTTCCTCTTCCATTTAAAATGTTGACTTTCTCAGGCCCTTGACGGTAACTTGTTAGTTTCGATCGGCGTGGATTCTCCCCCTTTGTTATTTTTCTTGATGATTGGACCGGAATCAAAACACTTCTAAGTCTTAGTCAGATCAATTCGGGCGATTATCCTTTTTCCGTCCCCAGGTCTCCCCATCTTCCGGCGCGAATTCTTTGTCCTCTTGTTTTTTTTGTTTGCTCCTTTTGGAGTGAGTGTTGAATGTAAGCCCTTTCACAAACTGTTCGGCGCCCCGTGCCCCCACCCCAGATGATTTTTTCGCTAGCGTCTGCCCCCCCCCCCCCCTAATTCCGCCTGCAGCACTGAGTGTACCATTCAGTCCACCAAGGAACCTGGCTCCCGCTTCATCTCGCGCAAGCACCGTTTTTGTTCGTCCTTTTTTTGGTCCCCTCGCGCCATTATTTTACTTTGCGATATCATACCAAACGCTCCCCTCCTCGCTCCCCATCCCCCTCAGGGCCAGTTCCCCCTGATCATCTTGTTCCCTTTCCGCCTTGAAGCTAAACCTGACCTCTGCGCGGAGGTATTAAGTTTGTTCCCCCCCTTTTATTTTTTCCTTCCCTCTCTCTTTACGCTTTACCTATTTTCGATTTTTTGTCCATGATGAGCAAATTGACCCTTTTTTACCCCACTAACTTACCCTCCCCTCTTTTGGTTACTTATTCCCTGTTCCTTCCTGCAAATAGATCTCGATTTTGTTCTCTTCCCATGGAATGATCTCCCCGCCCCGCGTGGGACACATGTCCCTGCCAGTTGTTTTTTTCCGGATATCCGAGCATTTATTTTCGAACTCTCCAGTTCTTCGGGCATTTTTTGCGTTTTTGACCACCCCGTGGTTTCTTCACCACGCTGAGCCCTTTTTGGTTATTCCAGTCCTGACGACCCATCCGCCACGTTTGACCTAGTAGCTTGCACTCAGATTCTTTGGCCGTACTTCCGACATTTCCCCCTGACTTTTCGCGCACATTTCCTTCCCATCCCCCCATCCCTTCCCTTTTCGACATGGATTATCTCGACTGATGTTCATTAACAGCCTTTTTTTCTCCCAGCCCCTGTGCGCCACCCAGTTCGATGTCGATCGGGAAAAATCTTCCAACCCAGCTCGATGGCCCTGTTACCATCCCAGTACCAAAACCATACCTTGGAACCCACTAGAAGACGGCACGTAATCTATTACACGATCTTCGCTTTTTGAGTGGCTCCCCATCCTCCCATGCACATTTATTGGGTTTGTTCCCCCTCGCCCGAACCTCTTTCCAGACTTCAGTAGATTTGCATTCCTTCCCCTAGTTTGAATTACGTCCTCTTTAATTACAGAAAAATTGCCCGCCTTCGTTTTTCTCAACCCTTGACGATTTGTTTTTCTTACCCCCCCCCGTACTTTTCCCCTCTTTTTCGTGGCCAACCCCCCTCTCCCCTCCCCCTCCCTGCTCAATTAATCACTGAACGAAGCGAAGTGTGCTAAACTTGTATGCTACCCTTCCGCTTTTATGATTTTTGGCGCGCTTTTTTCGCGAACAGGTCTTGGCCCACCCTTGAACAGTTTTTCCACCTAGTATGCCTTCACACGCTTTTTTCCGCGTGTGGGGTTTTCGGGGTTTTTGTTGTGTTCGCCCTCCCCGAGCGCTATTTGAGAAGCCCCTGCGGCCTGTCCCTCGACCCATAAGAGGGAGGTTTTCCCAACAAAATGAGCATGCGCGGTTTCATCTCTAGCCGCGACAAACCCGCCCAGCTTCGTTTTGCAAGGGGCCCCCTGAGTCATTAAATTCCCGTCGGAGGAGCGCGGTAAAGCCAACCTCAACTGGGTGCTTCCCCCCCGCCCCTTCGCTCTTCTTTATCCCGTTCTGTGTTTTTTTTCTAGTCGATCAATGGCGTTTCAGAAAGTAAGCGTTTTCTCTTTTCTTCCTCTAATGCCCTTTTCGTGCATTTATCCAAGTAGCACCCCACTAAGCGCTTGTTTGGCCGTTCGAAAGCGGCAAAACCCGACCTCCCTTATTCATCCTTTGTATTTTAACTGGTCCCCCCGACAATAGTAGGCTTCGGCCAGTCCCCAGAAATATGGCTCCGATCTTCCCCTCTGTTATCTTCTACGGAAACGACTTGCATCATCAGTTGTTGAAAATGGCCCTTGGTCCAAAGAACTTTTATCTCGCCGGCCCCGATCCCCCATGTTGAAATAAACGCGGCAGTTTATATCAATTCTTTCACCCCCTGAATTTGCGCTGCTGGATTTCTTAATGATCTATTATTTAGCTTTTTCCACGCTCCCAAAAGGCGACTTCTGTTTTCCTCCGCCCAAACAAACCCCCCCCTCTCGGAAAGTGAGCCGACCTTCCCCTTTTTTCTTTTGAACCCTTTAGTGGCCCTCACTCCTGCGATCGCCCGTGGGCCTGCAGGCCAAAGAATGCGCTTTCGTCTCTGGAAAGAGGTGCTTTTCCCCCGTGCGCGGGTGCCGGGGTTCGAAAACATCAAGGTTGATTTTGCCTTTTGCGGGGTGAGCACACTCCCTCTAACTAGAAGCATTGTTGAACTCCTTTTTTTCTTTTCGCCCCCCGATTTGTCCAAATTCTTTTTTTCCGCCTACAGCCATTTCCCTGCGCGGCTTCTTGATTTTCCAGATCTCATCGTCCAAATTTTTCCTGACAGGTGGCTTCTGCACACGTTTTTTGTTTTCAGTTCCCCCCCCCCCCCTCTGCGGACTTTCCTCCATTCTTATCAACGCGCTTTGCCAAAGTAGGTGGACCGGAAACTGTGCCGCTAAAGTCGCAATGTTTCTTACTTTTTTCTCTTTTGATCCCCTTCCGGAAACTTCCCCCCCTGGAAGGTTTTCGTTATAATCCTTCCTACCTAGGTTAATCTAGTTTTTTCCTCCCCCCCACGCGTTTTCTTGCACCTTTTTCCGTTCCGTGTTCCTTTTGACCCCCTTTTCATTTCGGGGAGACCTGATGCAAACTTTATATGCCCAATGTGCCCCCAGTCCGCTTTGGGCTTGGCTATTTCCCTATACTTTGCAGTGCCTCCATTCTGAAGATTTCAGTCCCTCCGCCCGACCCGAACAGCAAACATCCTCGACCTGTCTGTTCCTTTCTGGCCCAAGGTTGTCACATTTTTCTTGACAACCTAGCCCCCCCACTCTGTAATACTATATTTGCAGATTGCAATTTTCAGTCTCGAACCATTTTAAACTTGGTGTGTTCCCACACTTCGTCTTCCCCCCTCTCGACGTCGAATTTTCTCCTCCGCCGTCGAGAAAAGATTGACCAATTACAACTGGCCCTCTTCGTTCCCTTTCCCGAGAATTTGTTGCTTTTTCGAGCCCGTGTTACAAATGCGAGAATGTCCTCGTACCCCCCCCCTTTCAAACCCCCTCTAATTTGTTCTCTAGTATAGAGGAGATATTTTTTTTGGGGGCCCCCTTGATGCTCCACTGGGGATGCAGGGCACGACCTTTCTAATCTCCAGTCCTGATTCCCGGCTTTTTCTTTTTTGAGGATTTGGAAAAGTTCCGTTTTCTTCTTGTTCCAACCTCCCTCCAGACTCTCTCGAATTCTTAGCCAATTTTTTGTTTTCTCTTTGTCCTTCTTCCCAGTCCCCGTCCCGGCCCGATTTTGGAACGCAGGCTCTTTGAGTCTACGGGTCCCCTTCCTTAAGAACGGTGGACCCAAACGTTCAGCGGCCACCAGACTTCCCCCTCGCACCTCTTTTCAATTGAACTTTATCGCCGGTTTCCCGTCTCCCCTTTTGACGTCACAGGGGTGTTTTCCCATTTCCAGCTCTCCCCGCAAACCTTCAAGTTGCCGCCCACCCTTACCTTTTACTCCCTGTGGAATTATGAACTGTCTGATGTAGACTTTTCTTGCTTTTCGTGGTTTCCCCCCCTTTCCCTAGTTTCTCTTTCTAGGCGTCTCTGCACGCACATTACTTGCAGGTATAGTTTTCCCTTTCCCCTTTCTTTCGGACATCCTCTTCTTAATGGCTGTTCTCAAGCTTCCCTTCCCGCGGTGGACTCTCTGGTTCCCCCTCATGATTACTTGACCTTTTCAATGCATTTTGTTTTCGGCGGCCTTCTGGTCCTTGCTATAGCGGTCTGACATTTCGCGTTTTTCGCGCTTTTTTGAGTTTTTCTCAGGGCCCCCATTTTCTCCGGCCTTTCATTGTCGGGTATTAAACTTTATGGCGCGGCGCGTGGAAATTGAGCCTTTTTTTCAGATTGGCTTGGGCTTAACCGTTTTTCGAGTACGTTTTGCCCGATTTCCCCTTTTTCCCGCCCCATTCGGGGAGGACTGTCCCACCGGGGAAATCTTTTCTTCGCAGCTGGTTCGAAAGAGTTTTTGCCGCAGCGCTTCGTTCACCCCTCTTTCCAGGTTTTTCGCCAGTGGGATCACGCCTCTTTTTCACGAGACCATTTTCCATTTGCCTACTTTGTGAAAAAGGGGTAAGACTTAGCTAACCTTCTTTTCTGAGTAAAGTTTCTCGGATGTGTGAACTCTGGACAGTCCTGTTTTTTTCAGTCGTTTCCCCCGTTGATTTCTTTTTTCTTATGGTCCAGTCATTTCTGTGCTTTGTATTTAGCTCCTTTTTTTGCCTATTCAGGAGGACCCCTTTTAACAGTTGGGCCCTCACTACGCGTCCCATTGGTTGTCATACGATTGTCCCGTCCACGTTGTTACAACTGGTCAAATGATTAAGATGCTTAGCCGTGCCTCCGATGCCCCTTATGATTTAGATGATTTTCATCGACTCCTGCACAGTCCCTCGTCTGTACCCCCCCACCAGGAGTGCCCCCCCTTAGGATCGGGCCGGGTTGGGCGTCCCTCCACTTTAAGTAGGTCCACAGTGCCGGTCTCACACGAAGATTCACACTTTCCTTGCCAACAGGCCGGCTCCCATGCCTCTAAGGCTTAATTTCATTTTTGATTGGTAAGGTCCTTCGAGTGAATCACGGCCCCCCACCGTCTCGAAAATCGTTACAATGTCTCCGGAGATGGTGGTCCTCCTCATGCGTGTCTCCCGCGCCTCGAAATAAACTCTTTTTCCCCCTCCGTGGGGGAGCTTATCCCTTTTCAGTGTCGTTTAAAAACGTACTCCCCCCCAAACTCTTTTTTTCCGACCCGCGCCGCATCAAGCTCCGTCTTCGGAAGTAGAATCGCCGTCCAGCCCGATTGTGACCAATATCAATCGGCTTGTCCAAGCGCTCCCGTTGGCGTTGTAAGTCTTCAGCGCGACATTACGTTTGTTAGTCGGTAGCTGTTTCCAAGTTCTCGCCCCAAGTACTCCTAAGCTAACGCCTTTTTCCCCCCACCAAACAAGAAAGACCTTCTACTTACGACCTTATTATTTCTTTTCAGCCTACTCCCCGTTGTTGTTGTTGTCTCGCTCTTAATTCGAATAGATTCTTTTTTTCTTTTCCCTTTAGCTTTCGGCTCCTGCTGCTGGCACTGAAGAAGTGTTTTTCGCGGCTCCAAAGTTCTTTCAGTGAGCCTTCTCCCCCCCCCCTCCGCCTTCTCCCTGGGACATCATCCCCCCTCTTGATGGTTTCGTCTTCACATCAGCGAGGATTGCTACGTTCCCTCATCGCTCTTCTGCTCCTCTTTGTTCTTTTTCTCCATGTTGGTGATTAATCTTTTCCGACTCGTGAGGGTAAATTCCCCCACGTCGCGCCATCTGCTTTCCGTAGCATGCGCAGGTCGCAACGCCTGCGTCGGCAAAATCAGTTCAGTTAAGATTTCCTCGACGTTTTTAGCTGTCCCTATTCTGAACGCGCGGTCCACTTCCACCCAGGCCGAATTAAGGTCTAGTGCTCTTTTCCAGGAATTGTCTCTTCTTTTAGTACTACACGGGTTCCCAGATTAACTTTTTTAGTGAGCCCACAATTTTTACGGTTTCCTCCCCCCGGTTTTTTACGGGAATATGCTTTGTTCATGCGACGTTTTACAAAGACCTTTCAGCTCCAGCTAGCTCCTAGCTGCAATGGGCATCCAATTTTTATCGAATTTTTCTTGTACCCCCCTCCCCCCGTGGTCACTCTTGGACCGTGTATCCACGGTGAGCTCTTCGTGCGGCACCCTTTTTCCTCCCCCAACCCTTTTTAGAAGACGGCCACCTTTCCCCCCCAATCGCCCCTTGTTCACCAGTGCAGCCAAGACTTACCGTTGAAACCTCCTCCCCCCCACATAAATTACCTCCTTTCCTCTTTCTCCGTCCTGTTCGCCTCGTTCACCGTAAGAGCACACTTCCTCTACGTTCCTTTTCTACTTCTTAACATTTACGTATGCGCTTCCGTTCTCTTCTCTCGTATCGCCTTCGTCTCCCTTCTGTTCCATCATCCTTTGTTCCCCCTCTTTTGCAGACCCCGCGTGCCTCTCCCTCATTCCCCCGGTGACCCCATCCGGCATGGGCGAATGCCCTTTTTACTGCCCTTCGACAGGTACCCCCAACCCCAAATATTTTTTTCTGTCTAGCTCAATTCAACCTTCGCGTCCATTTATTTGAAAGTACAACAGCGACCCTGATTCCTCGACCAACATTTGCACTTCTCCCCGCCCCCCTGTACTGAGCGTATATTCTTGACATCATCCCTTTTCCTCCTTAACCAGGCAACTAAGTCATTCTAGTGCGTTGAACAAGTCGAGTCCCCCTCGTCCCGCCTTCCGCTTTTCCGCCACCCGCTGGTTTTTCGTCTCCTTGCAAAGAGTCCCCGTTTTAAACGCTCAGGCCCTCTGCGGTCGCTTTTTCTCCTATACGCACCTCCCGTTTCTTCCAACTTCCCCAAGAATTACGCTCTTTTCCTCTTCTTCCATCTGACCATTCATCTAAACCTCGTCTCTCGCACATACTTTTTTTTCCAACTTGAGGTGCGGTCTTTATTTTTCATCTGTTTCCCTTGCCCTTTGAATGATCCGCCCGTTGAGCGGCCAATTCCTCACCCTTCTTCTTTTCGAGGTCCTTTCGGTGGATGGCCTTGCCCTTGTTCCTCCTGTTTCGTTCCTGGCCCGGACGCAAAATTTCCTCGCGTTCTATCCCTCCTTTCGTCTTGAGCCTCCCGCCCTGACAACCTGCCCCTTTCGACTTTATGTCCGCTATTCGCTTATGAGGTTTGCCTGATCAGGCCCGTTAATGGCTCCGTTTCCCAATCCCTGAATCTCTGCGCGTCGCTGCTTTCTCAGCCTGATCCCCGGCGTTGGTACAATTCCTTGGTCGTCCAACCCGTTATCAGAGCTGACTAATTTCGCGCCTCAGCCACTTCTCGTTGGTTTCGTGTGCGTATGGTCGCTCTCTATGATTTTGCCGAGCGGAACGCCTTGTTTCCCCTTCCCAATCTCTTTTATCAGCTGGCCCTTTTCCTGTGTGCCTAGTGTTCTAGTCCGCGCCCGCGAACTTAGCCCTGTTTAGTTGATCCTCCTTTTTTCACACTTTCCTGGTCTGTTCCTCTCAATCTTCCCCTCTCTTTCTTACCTATTTTTCAAGATCAAAAGGACCCTGTTTTCACTCTTTCCATCATTTCTATTGATTGGTTGCCTTATCGGCCGTTCGGTAGGGCTCCCTCGCTTCTATGTGGACAAGTTCCTATACAGTGTTGCTTGCGCTAAACCTCCCCACAGCTCGGTCCCTTTTTTCATTTTCTGAAAGTTTGTTTTTTCTTCCACACGTCTCTCCTTCCCTTTCTAAAGAAGTTGCGTTCCCCTGAGTCCTTGCACTCCCTTGAAAAACTGTATGAAGCTCCGCTGTAGGCCGGATTCTTTTTCCGCCAACGCAGGTCATTCTTCTTTACAGTAAAGCTGAGTCCGTCTCTTCCCCTTGAGAATCCTTTTCGTGAAAAGTTCCCGTGCACAGACTTGTCAGTTTCTACGATGGCGTTCCATCCTGAATAGTGCTTCCGTGTGCCCCGCCCCCCCTTTCCCGTCCCATGTTCGATGAGATTTTGAAAATCCCCTTCGGCCGTCCCTCTAAGTTGGGATTCCACGGACCCAAAACCAATGTTTGGCCCCAAAATTTCCCCCAGGCCCGCCTTCGTGTTCACCAGACCGTACTCTTTCTTATGGGTGGCGCCCAAACAGCTAAATTCACCTTGCTTGTTTTGTAGCAACCACCCCCCCTTTTTCTCCTTCTCCTCCCTCTTCCTCCAGCTAATTGATAAGGCCTGGCCACGGGCCATATCGCTATCAAGTAACCCAGTTTCCGCCTTCGGCTTTCGAACGGGCCACTTTTGTTGTTTGTGGTGGGGTTTTTTTTTTTTTTTGTGGGGTTTGGTTTTTTGTTTGGTGGGTTTTGGGGGTTTTTTTTTTTTTTGTGTTTTGTTTGTTTTTGGTTGGGTGTTGTTTTGTGTTTTTTATGTTCCTGTGACCCGTTTAACTGCGCCTTTTTTTGTCCCCCCATTCCTACCATTACATTTCCTTCCGAAATTGGACGTTCCCGTACCAATTCAGGTGATATGGTATGATTCCTTCCGCGTTGTCTTTTTCCTTTTATCTGAGAGCCAGATTTGACCCTTGCCTTGACCACTTTCCCCTAGGAGGCTAATAGTTTAGAGCCAGTCCCTGGCAGGATATCTCTGAGCCAGCCAATTTTTGTCCTTAGGGAGTGCCATCACCTGGGCGTGTTTTTCCCCCCGATACTCCTTTGCTCTGGTTTACAATTCCAGAAGTACCACCCGCAGCGACGATTTTTTTTCGACTGTTACTATGCCTTTATTAGAACTTTTGCCCCCCCTTCGGCTTTCCCAGATAGGAACCAAGCTCACCCATTAGGAGTGGCTTTCACTGAAGTGACTCGCTCGGTTCCTCTTCCTCCTTTTTTTTTTTTTTTATAGAGATTGAACCCCTTTTTTGTGAAGCACACTTTTGTTTATGCTTGATTTCCTTTAGCGGAAGCCGTCTGAATTTTTTCCGTTTCACTCCCTCCTTCTTTTTTTTCGGAGGCTAGTCCCTATGAAACAGCGTAAATGATCCTCGTTTGGGTGTCCCCCCGCCAACACTTAGGGGCCGGCAGGCAATTGACTCAATTTTGGGAGCATATCAGAGCTTAGTTGAGCTGCGAAAGCGATTGGTCTTCCTCCTTGTTTGTTGCTTTTTTCAGTTTTGCTTTTTTGACCCTTGGACCTTTGCAAGAACCTGTTGCGCGAGCTCCTCAATTTTCATCACACCTGGTAAGGATCATCCCTTTTTATCCCCCTTCTGCGCGGCCATTTTTGCCTTCTGGACCTTGTTCAATTGTTTTCTTTGAGTCGTTCTTTTTTTGGCCGAAAAAGGCCCGGCATTTACGGGCTTCGCCCAACCTATCTGTCCTTTTTTTCCTGACCAGCAGAAGGAGGCTTGGAACCATTTTTCGACCCTGCGCGATGCCCGGGCCGCAAATTTTTTTTCGGCCCTATGTTCGAGGTTTCTCAGAGGGACTAGGGTGCTGACCCAACCACACATTCACTGTTCATGTTGAGATTGGGGTAGAAATCCTCTCAACATTTCAGATAGATTGTTATTTTATAATTCGTTCCTGCTAGATTTTTCCCAAGGCATATGTTTTTCCTTTTCCTTTTTTCCCCCCTGCCTCGCGTAGACTTGTTATTTCCCCCTCTCCATCTCCCATTTTCGCGACCTTTGGTCGGCGCAACTTAAGGTGTAAACAATCTCCCTTCTTGCCCCTCCCTCTTCTAGAATGCGCCAATTATGGTCTTTGCCCTGAAATTGGACGCGAACTTTTCCCTGTATAGAGCTGTTCCCTAATCTGCTGCATCGTCCGGACCCTTCCCGGCGGATTGTAGTTCCCATCTTTCATCCCTTGGCTCTTCATTTTAGTGGTTCCCCCAGGGAATTCAAAGACGTCGGGCCTCACGCACCGCCGTGTTCCTTCCAATGTGAAGTAAGATATTTTGGGGGCGCTTCGCAAACCCCCCATTCATTCTGTGGTACCTCGCTTTGGTCTTGTCTCGCACCTCCATGTCGACCTTTCCGCACACTCGTGAATCGATGCCGTCCCCTAAGCCGACTTCAATGCACAACCCAATACTAGCCCCTTTCTGTCCTTTCTTGCCCACAGGGATTTTACGGGCAGTCCTCTGTACTAATCTCTTTGTGTATCTTATGGAAATAAGTGACTTATGAAAATGCAAAACTTGGTTTTACCCCTTCCTCCATTCTCATTAGAATTTGCCTTGCGGAATTCCGCCCGTCGGGAAAAATAAGTTAATTTTCTGTCCGACACGATATTTTTCTCTTTTTGTTTAGTTTCTATTCTTGAGAGACTGGAGCTGACCACCACTGACGCCAAAGCCGAGAATTGTATGTTCGATTACCGAGTTCCATCCAGGTTCCTGCTTTTCCGACCCTTAAGGAAACTTTTTGTACTTCAGCCTGAAATTGTTTCCGTATATCGAATTATGGTGAAGGCATGGCTCTTTTGCCGTCGCCTCCCCTTCCCTTTTTCCGTTTGCAAAAAGCCCATACCTCTCGCGTCCTTCCCTTCCGATTTTTCCCGGGCGATTTTTTTTAGGCGGCCCCTTTTCTTTCCCCCGGTAGTTAAATGATCCGACCCGATTTCTTTTCAACGCCCGAGTTTTTGGTACGTTCGTCTTGCACTCCATCCCCTATTCCACCCCCAAAGGGGTCAGATTGCCATGCACCGTACGGCAGTCAACTCGCCAATTTATTCATTCATTCTCCTGTTGATTTTTCAGCAGCCACCATTTCTTTCCCTCCTCCCTTTCGCGCACGCCACGTTTTTTTCATTTGATAAAAAGTAAATGTCGAGATACGAGGTGACTTTATTAAATGGTTTCCTTTTCTATCTCACTTTTCTCGTTGTTACTAAGCGTCCTCTTTTCTTGCTTCGCGCTCACACTCCTGCCTTCTGTTTCCAAGGCCCTTTCATTGGACCAATAACCGGCAGTCTGTCCTTTCTTCCTTGAAATCTGCCCAACTGGCCTTTCTCCTTTTTTCACCAAATGACTTCTCAGACGTTCTTTCCTGGTTCAATTGTGCTAGCTCTCGAGCCCTTTCCTGCTTTTTTTAGCCTTTTTTCGTTGAGATGACCTCCGGACTAAGCCTCTTTTTTCTTCTTAAATTCATGTAGTTCTCGTGAACAGTGGACGATGCCAGTGATGCTTGATTGGATCCTTTTCCTGCTTTTTCGTTTCCCTTCACGAAATTCCCTTTTCAAAGTAGTGAGTCAGATGAACCGTTACTTCTTTTCCCTTTTTATCACCTCGGGGTGCTCCCCTCGTGTTGGGATTTCGCAGAGGATTGGCCCAAGCCTCTGCCGGCCCCTCAGTCCTCCTCCGTGGCGATCCTATCTTACTTTCTTGACCAAAAAATTGTTAATCCTTGGCGCGACTGACTGTAGAGCCAATTTTTCGACCGGACTGCTCCATGTCAGGAGACATGATTGTTACCCTGTAGCTTTACTTTTTTTTTCCTTTATTTTTTTTCTTGTACAGTCCCGATTTATTTTTTCAATTGCTTCGCCACTTTTCGCCCCTCCCCTTTTTGTTCAGTTCGCAGATTATTTGTGTCGGCCTACTCTTTTCCCCCCGAAAGTTTGCCAAATGTGCTTCCCTCGTGATTTCCATGCTTGAGCCATTCTTTATAGCTATAGTATGTTGGATGTTTCTTTTGCAGTCGCTAGCATCCGCTTCTTACAAAACCAGGGCTTAGTAAACCAGTTAACTCGGATTAGGCCCCTAGCCCCACTAAAAGTCCTCTGACCGTTCCAATTTCCCCCCGCCGCCGAGAACAATTCGGCACACGTGGGCTTGAGCAGATCTAATCGCCTGGTGAGTGACTTCCCCGCGGTACATCGGCCACTCTCCCCCGTCTAGCCCCTCGTAAGTTTGGCGATTGGGCGTAATGCGTTGCGACATGCGCCCCCTGAGGACATGAACAAGCTTTTTCTCCCGCCTTGTGATTACCCGAAGGACCTCTTCTTTTTTTTTGCCAAACCGGTAATCAACCACCAACATGTTCTTCAGAAATAGCCGCGCATCAAAGCCTCGCTTGCTGTCCTTCTTCTCCGACGAAGTGCCTGATAGTCCCTAAATCAATCTGTCTGCTCCCCTCTCGCCGCGTTCTTGTAGCTCCGGTCAAGCGGACATTTCGTGTCCTATTTGATGGTAAACGGCTTTCTGGCCAAGCAACGCCGAAGCCTCCCTCCCCTTCCTCGTAACCCTCCCTCAGCAACTTGATCTAGACCTTTC